>TARA_R110002072_G_scaffold27455_2_pt1 | contig 13167 bp, 15 predicted proteins | sample TARA_R110002072 | Tara Oceans TARA_R110002072 (sample SAMEA4397118) | marine metagenome | biome: Polar Biome; feature: [SRF] surface water layer (ENVO:00010504); material: water (ENVO:00002006), including particulate matter (ENVO:01000060) such as... | depth 5 m | reverse complement strand
TGGCACAAGAGCCGGAGAAACCTGCGGCAAAAAGACCCAAGCGCAAGGGCTGGTGGTCACTCGGCGGTTAAAAGGCTGGATGATATAAATAGAAAAGGCAGGCTGCGAGGCCTGCCTTTTGCGTTATCCGCCTTTACGCACCAGATAAAATTGGGCCTCACCGTCCGTCGAAGCCTCAACAAGGGCGTGCCCGGCCTCTGCGCAAAAATGCGGCACGTCAATCACCGCAGCAGGGTCATCCGCGCGCAGACGCATGCAATCGCCGGGTGCCAGCGCGGCAAGCCGTTTGCGCAGTTTCAGCACAGGTAGCGGGCAAAGCAACCCGGTCGCATCGAGGTCATGTATCTCCATACGCTAGCAAATAGGCCAGATGTTACATCCCGTCCACAGGCTTGTGACCAACGACGTGGCCAACAGGGCGTGACGGCGTAGATGATCGCGGCTAAGGGTAAGACATGTTTGGTATTGAATTGATCGACGCAGGGTTGCTCCCCGCCATGCTGATCGCGCTGGTTGCCGGTGTGATCAGCTTTCTGTCCCCGTGCGTATTGCCCATCGTGCCGCCTTATCTGGCCTATATGAGCGGTGTATCCTTGGGCGATATGTCCAGTGTGGTGGCGGCAAGGCGACGTGCAACAATAGCTGCATTGTTCTTTGTGCTGGGGCTGAGCACTGTATTCCTGATCCTTGGTTTCACCGCATCCATCTTTGGTGCTTTCTTCCTGCAAAATCAGGTGCTGTTCGCCAAAATTTCCGGCGCTGTGGTGATCCTCTTTGGTCTGCATTTCCTAGGCGTATTCCGCATCCCGTTTCTGGATCAGGAGGCGCGTTTGGATGCAGGGGACAAGGGCGGATCCAGCTTTGGTGCCTATATCCTCGGCCTTGCCTTTGCCTTTGGCTGGACGCCCTGTATTGGCCCGCAACTGGGCGCGATCCTGTCGTTGGCGGCGTCTGAGGCATCTGTGGCGCGCGGTACGTTGCTCTTGGGGCTTTATGCGGCCGGTTTGGGCATTCCGTTTCTCTTGGCCGCGATGTTCATCACCCGCGCCATGGGCATGATGAACCGCATCAAGAAACACATGAAGCTGATTGAACGCGTGATGGGTTTGCTCTTGGTACTGGTCGGTCTGGCGCTGTTGACCGGGGCATTCACAAGCCTGTCTTTCTGGCTTCTTGAGACGTTCCCAAGCCTCGCCACTTTGGGCTAAACGCCTTACTCTCGCCAAAGAACGAAGGTAAGCTGCGGCGCAAGAGGGCAGACATGGGCAATCGCAATTCAGATCAGGTGGTGCGTCGCCGGGTGTTTTATATCCCCGGTTACGATCCCATTCACCCGCGCCGCTACCGCGAGCTTTACCGCAAGGAAAGTGCAGATCAGGCGGCAATCTCGGGTTATGAGATTGGCCTGAAACCCAAACAGGCTGGTGGCAATTATGGCTGGCATGTCAATGGTTTGATGGACGATATTCATGTTGACACAGATGTTGAGGTGCTGGTCTGGTCCGATATTGTGCGCGACAGCATGAGCACTTCAATCCCCGCGACCTATCTGCACCTCGTGCGCACGGCATGGGTCTATGTTGCCTCAGGGGCGCTCTGGCGGTTGATGAAACTACGCAAGGGGCCGGTGATTGCGGCGCTCTATCCGGTGGGGATGTTGTTGGTACAGTTGGCAACCGCTTATGCTGCTTTCATGATTGCCAAGTTGGTGGTCACCTTTTCGATTTACGCCCTGCGCCCGTGGGAGACAAAAACCCAGGCGATGATCATTGAATTGGGTGCGGTGTTTGTTGGTGTTGCTGTTGCGGTGGCGGTCCTGCGCTGGTTCAAGACGAAAGACAGCAAGTTTTTCGCCTATTACCTCATGCACGATTATTCTTACTCGGCTTCTTCCAAGGGGGCCAATCCACCGGAGTTGGAAACGCGAATTGCAGTGTTCGCAGATGCAATTGCAGAGGCGTTGACCACCAATGTGGACGAAGTATTGATTGTGGGACATTCATCTGGTGCGCATCTGGGCGTGTCGATCTTGGCCAATCTGATTCGCGCGGGCAGAGTGCCACCCAATGGTCCCGCGTTGTCGTTCCTGTCCTTGGGGCAGGTGATACCGATGGTGTCTTTCCTGCCTGAGGCGCATCGGTTGCGGGCGGATTTGCGATATCTGTCCGCGCGCGATGAACTGACGTGGGTCGATGTGACCGCCCCCGGCGACGGTTGCGCCTTTGCGCTGTGTGATCCGGTATCGGTGTCCGGTGTGGCCCCAAGAGATAAGAAATGGCCGTTGGTTTTTTCGGCCGCCTTTACCCAGACCCTTAGCCCTGAACGTTGGAAAGAACTGCGGTGGAAGTTCTTTCGTCTGCATTTTCAATACCTTTGCGCTTTTGATCGACCCGGTGACTATGATTATTTTCAGATCACTGCCGGCCCCAAGACCTTGGCTGCGCGCTATGGCAACCGCACCCCGTCAAAATCACGCATCGACCATGCGGTCAGCAAATACACCTCTGTCGCCGCATGACACTGGTGCCCAAACCTCCCAGCCGACCGGATAAAGTGTCCTTGTGGCGCTATGCCAAATTGTTCCGCGCGGACATCCTTTCAGCACAACCTGCGCGGCTTTATCGGGCATGGATGGCGGAATTCAAAACACCGTTTTTTCGCAGTTATCTGATGAACCAGCCTGAGTTGATCAAGACGGTCCTCAAGGAACGGCCAGATGACTTCCCCAAGTCGCACCGGATCAGCGAAGGGTTGCGGCCCCTGTTGGGCAATTCGGTATTTCTAACCAACGGCGAGACGTGGAAACGTCAACGCCGCATCATTGACCCCGCGTTTGAGGGGGGACGTCTGCGCGAGACATTCCCGGCGATGTGGGCGGCGGCAGAGGCTGCGGCAGCGCGGCTTGATGCCCACACGGGTCAGGTGATCGAAGTTGAAGTGGAGACCAGCCACGCCGCCGCCGATGTGATTTTTCGCACATTGTTTTCGATTCCGATCGAACACCATCTGGCACGCGCCGTGTTTGACGAATTCAAAACCTATCAGCGCTCTCAGCCGCTGCTGAACCTTGCGGCCTTTATCCCACTGCCGCGCTGGATGCCCCGGATGTTTCGCAAAGGCACCCGCGATAGTGCCGCGAAAATTCGCGCGTTGATCAGCGAACTCACCACCACCCGCATGGCCGAGATTGAGGCCGGCACTGCGCCTGACGATCTGGCCACCAAGATTATGACGACCGCCGATCCGGTGACGGGCGACCGGTTCAATACCGATGAAATGGTCGATCAGGTTGCGATATTTTTTCTTGCTGGACATGAAACCAGCGCGTCGGCGCTGGCGTGGACGCTGTATCTCATGGCAACCCATCCGGAGTGGCAGGAAAAGCTTGCCTTTGAGGCCAAGATGCTGGAAACATGCGACTTTTCCGTGATGTCCAAACTTAAGCTGAGCCGCGACGTGTTCCGCGAGGCACTGCGGCTCTATCCGCCCGTGCCGATGATGGTGCGCGAGAACACCTGTCCTGAGCGGTTTCGGGACCGGGATGTGAAGCCGGGCGCACAACTTGTGCTAAGCCCCTGGCATCTGCACCGTCACGAACGGCTGTGGGAAAACCCGGATGGCTTTGACCCGACACGTTGGCAAACTGAGAATGGTCAGAAATGCGGGCGCGAGGCCTATATTCCGTTCTCTGCGGGGCCACGTGTGTGCACAGGGGCCGGATTTGCCATGATCGAGGGGCCGCTGTTCCTGTCGCGCATCTTGCGTGATTACCGGGTTAGCGCGGTGCCTGATCGCGTCCCGGTACCAGTGGCGCATCTCACTGTGCGGTCTGGTCAGGGCATTTGGCTGAGCCTTGAACGGCGGTAGGTTCTATCTTCGCACGCGCCTTTGAATTATGGTTTGTCAAAACGGAATCAATGCAGGGGATGGAAGAGTTCATGGCGATAAACAACGCACAAAGAGCGCAGATGGAAAGCGGTAAAGGGTTTATTGCGGCACTTGATCAATCTGGCGGCTCCACACCCAAAGCGCTCAGCCTTTATGGTGTTGAGCCCAGTGACTATTCTGGCGATGTTGAGATGTTCCAGGCGATGCATGATATGCGGGCGCGGATCATTTTGTCGGATGATTTTACCAGTGCCAAGGTGATAGGTGCCATCCTTTTTGAACGCACGATGGACGATACCATTAACGGCAAACCCGTGGCGCAGTTGCTGTGGGAAGATCGCGGGATTGTACCATTCCTGAAGATCGACAAAGGGTTGGAAGAGACTGCCAGCGGCGTCCAATTGATGAAGCCTATGCCGGAATTGGACGCCTTGTTGGCCCGGGCGGGCAAGGCTGGTATATTTGGCACCAAAGAACGATCCGTTGTCCATGAGGCCGATGAAACTGGGATTGCTGCGCTTGTGGACCAGCAATTTGTGGTCGCCAAACAGGTATGCAACGCAGGTCTGGTGCCGATTATTGAGCCAGAGGTGAATATCCATTCCGAAAGCAAAGCCGCAGCTGAAGACATGTTGCGCGATGCGTTAATGCGCCATGTAAATGCGTTGCCGGAAGGGGAGATGGTGATGCTAAAGTTGACCATTCCAGAGGTTGCAGGTCAGTATGATGCGCTGGCTGCACATGCGAATGTGTTGCGGGTTGTGGCGCTGTCTGGTGGATATTCGACCGACGAGGCTTGTGCCAAACTCAGCCAGAACAGCAGTATGATTGCGAGCTTTTCGCGTGCCTTGACTGAAGGGTTAAATGTGAAGATGTCGGATGCGGCGTTTGATGCGGCTTTGGGCGAGAATATCGACAAGATTTATAACGCATCGGTGGCATAAAGAGGCGGAATCCTTGAAGAATTCCGGAACGTTTTTCTTAAAGGAAAACGGTTACAGAACAAATCTGATGGGTTCCTGATTGCAAAATATGATCAGGTGCCCAGCATTTTTAACGGCATGAAACCCACGGTGCCTGAGTTCTGCTTCAAAGACTGCGCGTCCAGCATAATTTTCGATATCTCGCACCTTGCGCCGTATGATGCCACCTTGGCTTACCTGCTTTGCGGCAAAGATATCGCGCATCCAAGTGTCAGGCGTCAGAGGGGAAGGTCGCATATAGATGGCATGACTCTTCTAGGCCAATTTAGGTAAACGATCCTTTAACGTGTGCAGCACGTAGAGCCGGATCGCCGAGGCCAGCCCCATATTTACCCCGCGCGCCACATCAATTTCAGCCACCAACGCATTGATAGGCATATCTTTTTCAGCAGCGATTGCACGGAATTCGATCCAAAAATCATCCTCCAGTGATACTGAGGTGCGGTGCCCCCGCAATGTCACTGAGTGTTTGACGGGCCGCGCGCTCATGTCTCGCGTTTATGCGCCTCAAGGTTGCGGGCAATCTGTTCCGCGCGCGCTTTCAACGCCTCTTTCTGGGCTTTGGTCTGGCCAAAACCCACGGCATTCTCATCTGCGCGAGCCTTGCGGGATGCGCGATTACGTTCTTTTTTGACCTTGTTCAGGTTAACTGACGTGTTCATTTTGGTCCAATCATGTTCTCGGGCCGAACGACCCGTTCAAAAGTTTCCGCATCGACAAAGCCCAAGGCAATCGCCTCTTCCTTTAAAGTGGTGCCGTTTTTATGCGCGGTCTTGGCGACCTTGGTGGCGTTGTCATAGCCGATTGTGGGGGCAAGTGCCGTCACCAACATCAGGCTTTCTTTCATCAGCTTGTCGATCCGTTCCACATTCGCTTGGGTGCCCACAACCATATTGTCGGCAAAGCTGCCGGCGGCATCACCCAGCAATTGCATCGACTGGATCACGTTATAGCTCATCATCGGGTTATAGACGTTCAGCTCAAAATGGCCTTGGCTTCCAGCAAAGCCCACAGCTGCATCATTGCCCATGACATGTGCACAGACCATGGTCAGCGCTTCGGCTTGGGTTGGGTTCACCTTGCCCGGCATGATCGACGACCCCGGCTCATTCTCAGGCAGGATCAATTCACCCAGACCGGATCGCGGGCCTGAGCCCAGCAAGCGCATATCGTTGGCGATTTTGAACATCGAAGCGGCTACGGTTTTGAGCGCACCTGAAAACATGACCATCGCATCATGGGCGGCCAGTGCCTCAAATTTATTCGGTGCGGTGACAAAGGGCAGGCCGGTGATCGCCGCAATTTCATGTGCGACTTTTTCGGCAAAGCCTTTGCGGGTGTTCAGGCCCGTGCCCACTGCGGTGCCACCTTGGGCCAATTCATAAATATCAGGCAAACAGGCCTCGACCCGTGCGATGCCTTTGGCCATCTGATGCGCATACCCACCAAATTCCTGCCCCAAGGTCAGGGGTGTGGCGTCCTGCGTGTGGGTGCGGCCAATTTTGATGATGTCTTTGAATTCGTCAGATTTTGCCGCCAACGCGGCGTATAATTTGCGCAAACCGGGCAAAAGCGTATCACGCGCCACCATACCGATGGCGACATGCATCGCGGTAGGAAATGTGTCGTTTGACGACTGGCCCATGTTGCAGTGGTCGTTGGGATGCACAGGTGTTTTGGACCCCATGGTGCCGCCCATCATCTCAATCGCGCGGTTCGAGATCACCTCGTTGGCGTTCATGTTCGACTGGGTGCCGGACCCGGTTTGCCAGACGACCAGCGGAAAGTTGTCGTCAAACTTGCCGTCGATGACTTCTTGTGCGGCAGCTTGGATGGCGGGGGCCAAATCGGCGTCCAGATCGCCAAAGCCCAAATTAACCTCAGCGCAGGCTTTCTTGATCACACCCAGCGCGCGCACAATGGCAATCGGCTGGCGTTCCCACCCGATGGGGAAATTTATGATCGAGCGTTGCGTCTGTGCGCCCCAGTATTTATCGGAAGGGACTTCCAAAGGCCCAAAGCTATCTGTTTCGGTGCGGGTATCGGCCATCTTGCGGCTCCTGATCTGGCAAATGCGTCAAAATGGGGTTTAGCGCCCTGCGACAGGGGGCGCAATCAACGGTTGGCGCTAACGCCGCGCAAATTATTTGCGAAACGCATCCAGCGATACGATCTGAGCATCTTTGGCGGGTGGTTCTTCGACTTCCAGTTCATGTTCATGAACGTGCTTGAGGTCGGTGTTTTTGTCCGGTGCCTTTTCTGAAACCTCTGCCTCATCGTTGTCCTGTTCCTCAAACCGCAGGCCAAATTCAACGGACGGATCCACAAAGGTACGGATGGCGTCATAAGGGATATAAAGCGGCTCGGGCGCGTCGCCAAAATTAAGCGTGACCGAAAACCCTTCTTCGGTGATCTCAAGCTTGTCATACCAATGTTGCATCACAACGGTCATTTCGCCGGGATAGCGGTCTGACAGCCAATCGGCCAATTCCGCGTCCGGGTGGGTGGTATCGAAGGTGATGAAAAAGTGGTGATTGCCCGGCAGGCCGCGTTCGGCGACATCCAGCAATACCTTGCGGATCAGGCCCCGCATGGCTTCGTGCATCAGGTTGCCATATTCGATATCGCGGCTCATGTTCGTCTCCGGGTTGGCGCTAGAGCATGTTCAGCATACGGCATTTATGGCCGAGGGAAAGGGGCCATTATTATACCATCCCAATGCCCAGTGCGGCGATGGCCAGCACGGCCATCGTGGTCACGAACCCCCGTTTCAGAATTAGCATCAAGGTGGCGGCGGCCAGCGTGAATGCGGCGGCCAGGGCGTTAAAGCTGCTGAGATCAGGGGCGGGCAGGGCGATCCATGCCGCCGGTTCCACCCGATCAAAAAGCACATGCAGCGCAAACCAGACCGACAGGTTTGCAATCACCCCGACAACGGCGGCGGTAATGGCGTGCAAGGCACCGGACAATCGAGGGTGCGCCGAGATCCGTTCCAAATGGGGGCCCGCGAGGAAAATCCATAAAAAACACGGTGTGAACGTGACCCACAGCGCCAATAGTCCTGCTGCAATCGCGCCCATAACGCCCGAGTGCGCAAACCCCGCCAGCAGAGCCACAAATTCAGTCACCAAGATCAACGGCCCCGGTGTGGTTTCTGCCAGCCCAAGCGCGTCAATCATCTGATCTGTGCTGATCCAGCCGTAATCCTGCACCACGGTTTGGGTCATATAGGCCAACACCGCATACGCGCCGCCAAAGGTCACGACCGCCAGCTTGGAAAAGAACAACCCCAGTTGCAGCAAGAAGGTGTTGCCCATCGCCCAAAGCATGACCAAAGGTGCGGCCCAAAGTGCGCCCCACAGGGCAATGGTGCGGGGCGCATTGCTTGGTTTTGCTGCCCCTGCGTCCGCGTCAGGCACAGGGGCATTTTGGTGCCACATCCCCCAAAGCCCCGCTGCCAGAATGATCAGCGGGAAAGGCAGACCAAACCCAAACAACGCCACAAATGACAGGACCGCCAGCGCCCATCCTTGCGCCCCATGCAGCGCCTTGCCCGCCACTTTGCGCAGCGCCTGAAAGACCACGACAATCACCGCCGCCTTGATCCCCAGAAACGCGGCCTGCACCAACGGAAATTGCCCGAAGTAGGCATAGCCCAGTGCCAATACCGCAATGACCAGCGCACCGGGGACCACAAACAACAACCCGGCCAGCAGCCCGCCGGGCACCCCGCGCATCCGCCATCCGGCATACGTGGCCAACTGCATCGCCTCTGGCCCCGGCAACAGCATACAAAGACTCAGCGCACGCAAAAAGGCGGCTTCGCTCAGCCAAGGGCGCTGCTCAACCAATTCGCGGTGCATCAGCGCGATTTGCGCCGCTGGCCCGCCAAAGGACAGCAGACCAATGCGGCCATAGACGCGGCCCATTTCTGACCAGCTTGGCGCGCTCATGGTTGGCTGCCGCCGAGCCAGTTATGCCCTTCATCCACCCAATCCCGCGCCCAGCGATAAAAGGTGCATTTGGGGCCGCGGTGTGGCCAGGACACATCCTCAACATCAAACGGCACAGCACCATAACGGTCGGCAACACCCATGACTTCGGTGGGCGAGACAAACAGAAACCGCGCACCCGGGTCGACAAACCGCCGGATCAACCAAGGGCAGGCGATGCGGTCAATCTTGGGCCGGTGGCGCGCGACCCAAAGAGTTGCACCATCGACGCGCGGGGGCAGAGCAGCGGCGGGGATGCGCGGCGCAGCGCTATGATCACGCCAGCCGTACATGCCACCTGACAGATATTCCGCCCGCATCCCATCGGCGCGCAGACGTGCCACCAGACCTTGGCTCAGTTTGATCCCTTTTTGACAAATGACAACACAAGGCCGTCCGGCCAGACGTTCCTTTAGCCCCGCCAAATCGGTATGCGGGTGGCGAAACGATCCGGGGATCAGAAACGGGTCATCGTCAAAATCAGGATCAATCGAGATATCAACAATCACCGGCGCATCGGCAGTGCCGATCAAGCGCAAAAGTTGCGGAACGGTGATTTCATTTGGGGCAGCCATGGCATGCATCCTTTAAACAGTTGGAAACATGCGAACCTCTGGCTGTCGCCTCACGGGGCGTTCGCGGACATCCCCATTACCCCAACATCCGGTATTCACGCGTGGTGTCAAGGCTTAGCGGTATAACCGGATGGCAGCTACAGCCACATCCGCCATCATCGTGCGGCCCACGGCAAGGATGCCGATGCGGCGCAAATCTTTGGCATCAAATGTCGCGTCGGTCTTGTTTGGCACGATATTTGAAAAGGGGATGCGCACCGTGGTCCACGTGGGCGGCGCGGTGAAATCGGTGCGGAAGGATTGCCACGGCCGGGTCAGTGCCGTCGTGCGCAAACGCAGATCATAGGTTTCACCATTGCCGTAAACGTCAATCTCAAGTCCGCTGAAATCCGATGCGTCCATCGCACCGCCGTCTGGGCGCAGATCATACGCCATCTGAACAAAGCCGCCATTGTTCTCAAGCGATACGACCCCGGTCAGACGCGTGGCGCGGCGGCCCGCAATCTCAACGTGTTGAATCTGTCCGGTGGAAACCCCACCCATCACTGTATCGGCAACAAATTCCCAATCAGGTGCGAGGTCCAACATTCTATCCTTTGCATGCACGCTTCCCGTCGCGCCAAAACCAAGGGCGAAGGCCAGTAAGATCAACAACAGCTTCATCAATCGCAGTTAGCGCGCTGTCGGTCCGTGTAAAGAGGGAGGGAAAGTACAGGTTTCTGTTGCCAGGTACCCATATGAATGAAGGTGCCGGATTCTGTTGCCAGGCTCCGGCGGGCCCCGCCTTGGGTCGCTAAACTCAAGGACTTAGATTTCAGTCGTTAGGACCGCTTACGCGGCCATCGCAACTGGAGCACTATTGTCATTTGCAATTGTACATTTTACGCCGATAACGGTGGCAGTCAGCCGAAACAAAGCAACCCCTTTAGACGTTCGTCGATCCTATTTCGACCCCATGACCTGCAAATGACAGGTGATTGGTGGAGTCGCCGGGTACCGCCCCCGGGTCCGAACCGCTTATGACGAGCGCGTTTATGCCCATAGTCCCGAAGGACATTATGAATATGGGGCAAATTGGGCGAAGTTTCAAGGGCTGCCGAAGGAATGTCCCGTTATGGGCGGCTGTCGCGGCAGATGTGCCAATACTCTATGCCTCCCGCGATCGGCAAATGGCCAAAGCAGCGATCAAAGCATGGGCCACCCGTAAAAAATGGTCTGACACCCGTGCCAGAAACGCGCCGACGGCCACACCAAAGACGCTAGAGGTTGCAGCCCAGATCACCGCCAATATTGAAACGTGCAAGACATAGTTCAGCACTTTCATGTGGGATTGAGTGAGCACCATCGGCCCAATAATGCGCATGCCCGGAACAGGCCGAAAGATGCCGGTCAGTTCGCGCGGGTTCCGATTGACGCCGATCAATGTGCGCACAATCAACGGCCACGCCATCTGGCGCGGGGTACATGGGGGGCGGTGGTGGCGCGCCCAGAGAAATATGCCGGAATCAGCACCAAAAACCCCGCAGAGAGGCCGCTAATACCACCTGCCAGAGCGCCAAGAACCCCTTGGTGGGCCATCACGCCACCCGCGATCGCCACCGTTTTGCCTTCGACAAAACACCCCAAGACAATTGCGATCAGTCCAAAATCCTCAATGAACGTGGCAATGATCAGGTCCCCTGACGGATTGGATTTTGGCCTGTTGAGCGGGCCGCGCGGGCGGCAAAGACATTCTGGGCAAGGGTTTGCGTTTCTTGTTCCAAAGCGGCAAGGTTTTGAGCGCTTGCGGTGCCATCCTGCACCTCAATCGCGTCGGCAATGTCGGTGTGCAGCGCAATGATGCGTGCGCGGTCGCGTGCGGTGAAGGTGATCATGTTCATCAAAGGCTGCATCGCTTCGACGGCTCCGGCCAATTGATAACTCAGCACCGGATTGCCCGCGCCATCGACCAGCGCGCGGTGGAATGCGACATCAGAGGCGCAGAATGCTTCGTCCGTCAGGCCCGGTTGCGATTGGCGATGAATTTCGGCGCGCATGGTGGCCAGATGATCGGCGCTGCGGCGCACGGCGCTGAGCGGTGCGCAGGCCCGTTCAAGCGCGTACCGTGCCTCACAGGCGGTGGCAAAACTGACCGCGTTCATCGAGATAAGTAGCGTTGACGTGGTGATCTGTTGGGCTTGGGCCGCCTCAAAACTGAGGTGCGCGACAAAGGCACCGCCGGTGGCCCCGCGTTGAGTGCGGATCAGCGATTGCGCGGCCAACCGTTTGAGCGCCTCACGCACGGTGGGGCGCGATACCGAAAATTGTTCGGCCAATTCCGCTTCAGAGGGCAGGCGCTCATCGACAATCAGCTGCCCCTCAACGATGGCATCGCGGATGGCGCTGGCAATCTGGGCCGAAAGATCGGCGGGATTTGTGGGATCAATTTTCATATGTCTTACATTTAATGTTTGCCCGGAGTTTAAATGTCTGACATTAAATTCACAAGCGTGTTGCAACGGATGTCATGTGATGAACCCAGTTCTGCGATCCTCTCTTTGGCTGGCCTTTTTCGGGCTTGTGCTGGCGGCATGGTGGACGATGTACACCATGACGATGCAGATGGATCTCGATTTGTTGGGGCGGCCCGGCGAGATAGGCGAGGCCATGCGCTGGATGGATCCGCGCATGGGTATGGATATGCCCATGACGCAGTTCGGGCCGCTGTTTGTGATGTGGGGCGCGATGATGGCGGCGATGATGCTGCCGACCTTGGTGCCCACCTTACGCAGTTACGAGGACCTGATCGTCAGCGCGACAGGCACGCGGGCTGGATGGCTGGGCGTTCTGTTGGGGTATTTCGCGATTTGGCTGCTTTTTGCGGCGCTCATCGCGTCGGTGCAACTGGCGCTGCTCTTTGCGGGGGTGATTGACATGCTCGGCATCGCCCGGTCGCGGTGGATTGCTGCGGCTCTTTTGCTGGCAGTGGGGCTGTTTCAATTTACCCGAGCCAAAGAAATCTGCCACGGTGTTTGCCATTCGCCGATGATGTATTTCATTGGCAACTGGCGTGCTGGATTTGCGGGCGGGATGCGCATGGGCCTTGGTCTTGGCGTCTATTGTGTGGTCTGCTGCTGGGGGTTTATGGCGCTTGGATTTGCGGGCGGGGTGATGAACCTTGCCTGGATGGGCTTGGCCACGCTGTTTATGGTTGTGGAAAAGCTGCCACAAATCGGCCATCATGTAACAAAACCAATGGGTGTGATCTTGATCCTCGGCGCTGCCGTGGTGGCGGGATGGCCCCTAATTTCAGGAGGATAAGATGCCAAACAGAGAGATGAACCCAACCGATTGGGCTATCAAGGGAGAGCTGTTTTTAAACTGCTCGTGCGACGTTTTCTGCCCATGTGTTGTATCGCTGGGCGCGCACCCTCCAACCGAGGGGCATTGCCACGCATGGATGGGCATTGCCATTGACGAGGGCCATTTTGAAGGTGAATCCTTGGCCGGTTTGAACGTCGGTTTGCTGGTCGATATTCCGGGGCGCATGGGCGAAGGCAACTGGCGTGTGGCCGCATATGTTGATGACCGTTCAACCGATGCGGCCTATAACGGGTTATTGCAGATTTTCAGCGGTGCGGCGGGTGGCACAACCGGCCTCTTCACCATGCTGGTGTCAGAGATTATTGGGGCTGAACGTGCCCCCGTTGAGATCATCCGCGAGGGGACCAAACGGGTCATCAATATTGG
>TARA_R110002072_G_scaffold103561_1_pt1 | contig 13174 bp, 10 predicted proteins | sample TARA_R110002072 | Tara Oceans TARA_R110002072 (sample SAMEA4397118) | marine metagenome | biome: Polar Biome; feature: [SRF] surface water layer (ENVO:00010504); material: water (ENVO:00002006), including particulate matter (ENVO:01000060) such as... | depth 5 m | reverse complement strand
AGCAAACAATAACGTCATTATAGGACTTAAATAGTTAAAGATTGCATAGAAAAAATAATCTCCAACATCAACTCCTAAAACTCCAGATTGATAAGCTCCACACGTATTCCAAGGAATTAAAACTGAGGTAACAGTTCCAGAATCCTCTAAAGTTCTACTCAAATTTTCTGGAGCTAAACCTTTATCCTCGTAAGCTTTTTTAAACATTTTACCAGGAATAACCAAAGCCAAATACTGGTCTGAAGCAACAATATTTAAACCTAAACAACTTACAACTGTACTTGCAAACAACCCAAATACAGAAGTTGCTACAGCTAATAAGCTTTTTGTAATTTTTGCTAATGCACCAATAGCATCCATAACTCCACCAAAAACCATGGCACAGATAATTAAAAAAATCGTCCAAAGCATTCCATTCATTCCTCCAGAAGAAAATAATTCCGACAGTTTTTCATCATCCGTTTGAATATTCGTATCTACTAAAATTGAATTTATAATTGCTTGAAATTTTGATGTTGATACACTTTCTAAAACATCACCTTGAAAAATAAAAGCAAAAACAGCGGCTAATAAAACACCTACTCCTAAAGCAACTAATGGCTTTGTTTTCATTAAAATCATAGCAATTACAATTCCTGGCACTAAAAATAACCACGGTGTAATATTAAAAGTATTATCAATTGAAGCTAATAAATTACTTATATCTGCATTTCCTGTAGTATCAATTGTGCCACTCAAAATTGCAAAAACAATTAATGTTATTATAATAGTTGGCACAGTTGTGTAGGCCATGTATTTTATGTGCGTAAACAAATCTGTACCAGCCATTGCAGGTGCTAAATTTGTAGTATCAGAAAGTGGAGACATTTTATCGCCAAAATATGCACCAGAAATTACAGCTCCAGCAATCATGCCTGTTGGGATTCCTAAAGCACTTCCAATACCAATTAATGCAATACCAACTGTTGCAGATGTTGTCCAAGAACTACCTGTTGCAATCGAAATTATTGCTGCAATAATTACAGATGCTGGTAAAAAAATAGCTGGACTCAAAACCTGCAATCCATAATAAACCATAGCTGGAATAATACCACTTACCAACCAAGTTCCTGCTAAAGCTCCAACCAAAAATAAAATCATAATAGGCACAAAAACACTTTTCCAGTTTTCCCAAACTTCTGCAATCATTTTGTTTAATGATACTTTATTAAAGAAACCAACTGCAGCTGCAATTGCACCTCCAATTAATAAAATATATTGATTTGTGTAGGCTCCAAACCATTCTTGATCCTCTACAAAAAAGATATTATAAGCCAATAAACTCATCAATAAAACTACTGGAATTAAAGATTCAAAAAGATTGAGCTCTTTATTCTCCATGATTTTTTGATCTTCAATTTCTATTTCTGATAAATTTTTGTTGTCTGCCATTCTATAATTTTTCTACTGTAATGTTACGATTTTACAGAATGTTATGCAAATCAAATTGCTTGACTTATTTTTACAAAATGGATTCGTTAACTCAAATTGTTTTAGGTGCTGCTTGTGGAGAAGCAATTCTTGGTAAAAAAATAGGAAATAAAGCGCTATTGTTTGGAGCAATTGGGGGCACAATTCCAGATTTAGATGTTTTTATTGGACGATTTTTGTATAACAATGAAATACAAGCAATGGCTTTTCATAGAGGTTTTATGCACTCTATTTTGTTTGCTCTTATTGGCTGTTTTTTCTTTGGATGGATTACTTACAAACTATACAATACTGGAAACAGGAAAGATTCAACCACGCTAAGAAATTGGATTCTACTCTTCTTTTGGGCAATTTTTACACACCCAATTTTAGATTGTTTTACACCTTATGGAACACAATTATTCACACCTTTTTCTGATTACAGAGTTGCCTTTAACAATATTTCTGTGGTAGATCCTTTTTACACATTACCATTTTTAATTTGTATGCTTATTTTAATGTTTTTCAGAAGAAATAACCCTAAAAGACAAATTTGGTTAAAAGCAGGTATTTACATTAGTAGTGCTTATATGGTTTTGACAATTTTTAATAAGTTTTATATGGATGCTGTTTTTAAAAAATCTTTTGAAAAAGCAGGAATTTCTTATACTCGTTTTACAGCTCAACCCACAATTTTAAATAATATTTTATGGTATGCAGTTGCAGAAACTGAAAACGATTATCATTATGCTTTTTATTCGTTGTTTGATAAAAGTTCAATCTCAGAAAAAATTATCAAAATTGAAAAAAAGCACAATTTAATTGATATGAATGATGCCAATTTACAAATCCTTGCTTGGTTTAGCAATGGTTATTTCAAAATCAACAAAAAAGAAAAAATAGGCACTTATAAATATATCGATTTACGATATCCGCCTTTAAATCCTGATGATGCCAATACTTCCGTTTTTAACTTTACACTCTTTAATGAAAGTGATGAATGGGATATTTTACCTTTTAATGGAAATCCGCCAAATGGAGAGGATTTCAGCAAGTTTATTGAGCGTTTGAAAGGGATTTAGCAGTTAGCAAAATGGAAATTTGAACTGGTTCTCGATACAATTTTCTCAAAAAAATCGAAAATCACTCGAACTGACAAACTCTTATTTATCTGCAACTTTGAAACCTGAAACCTGAAACTAAAAATCTACAAAACTCCAACCTCAACCATACAAGCTTTCATCATGTTGTAAGTTCTTTCAATATCGTTATCTAAACCAATTGAAAAACGAATTAAACCATCTGTTAAACCCATTTCTTTTTGCTCATTTTCTGGTATTTCTGATGACGTAGAACTTCCTGGAGCAGAAAATAATGTTTTGTAAAACCCTAAACTTACTGCTAAATATCCTAAATTCTTATGTTGCATTAATTCCATTAACTCGTTTGCTTTATCTAAAGAACCAGCATCAATCGTTAGCATACCTCCAAAACCATATTCTGTATTCATCATGGTTTTAAAAAGTTGGTGAGAAGGATGACTTTCCAAACCTGGATATACCGTTTTTAATCCATCAGCTTCAAATTTATCAGCTAAAAAAGCACCATTAAAGCTATGCTGTTTCATTCTGATGTGCAAAGTTCGCATGTTTTTTAAAATAGATGCTGCTCGTAAACTATCCATAGTTGAGCCTAATAACATACAAGCTCCATCATTTACATTTCGTAAATCGTTGATAAATTCTTGACTTCCACAAACAACACCACCAACAGTATCTGAAGATCCATTGATAAACTTTGTTAAACTATGACAAACGATATCTGCACCCAATTTTGCTGGAGAAATTGATAATGGAGAAAAAGTATTATCAACCACCAATTTTAAATGATGTTTTTTAGCTAACGCTGACAACCCTTTAATATCTGCAACTTCTAAAAGTGGATTACTTACAGATTCGCAATATAAAACTTTCGTGTTTTTTGTAATAGCAGCTTCAACCAAATCTAACTTTGTGATATCTACAAAAGTAGTTTCAATGCCTAATTTTGGTGTAAAGTTTTTTAAGAAAGCATAAGTACCTCCATAAATTGTTCTGCTAGAAACAATATGATCTCCAGCATTGCAGATTTGTAATAAAACCGGTGTAATTGCGCCCATTCCTGATGCTGTAACACTGGCTGTTTCTGTACCTTCCATTGCTGCTAAAGCTTCCCCCAAATATAAATTGCTAGGTGTAGAATGACGAGAATATAAATAACAACCATCAGCATTTCCTTCAAAAGTATCGAACATTGTTTTTGCTGATAAAAATGTATAGGTAGATGAATCTGAAATGGATGGATTTACACCTCCAAATTCGCCAAAATATTGTAAATCTTGAATGTTATCTGCTGGATTGAATTTCATAATACATAGTTTTATATCTTACAAAATAAGGACTAAATAGATATAACATCAATACAAATTATAAAATATAGATTTTTTATCTACATTTGATTTATTTATCAGTTTTAAAAACCGAAAAACACGATTTAAGTTTCAATTTTTAGAAAATTTATATGTTAGATTCCATTGACAAAAAGCTCATCAATTTATTGCAAAATGATAGCAAGCAAACTACAAAACAGTTGTCTTTACAACTCAACTTATCTGTAACTGCTATATATGAACGTATTAGGAAATTAGAGAATCAAAATGTTATTGAAAAGTACGTTGCCATTATCAATAAAAACAAAATTGAAAAATCTTTCTTAGTTTTTTGTCATATAAAATTAGTGCAACATTCTAGAGAATATGTAACCACTTTTGAGCGTGAAATATTAAAATTAACCGAAGTTTCAGAATGTTTTCATGTGAGTGGAGACTATGATTACATTTTAAAGATTTACGTAAAAAATATGGATGAATACAGAAATTTTATGGTTACCAAATTAACTGCCATTAAATATATTGGCAGTACCCATAGTATTTTTACCATTGAGCAAGTTAAAAATACAACTGTTATAAATTTATAAAACCTCAAATATTTAATTTGAGGTTTTTATATAATTAGCTTTTTATTAAAACTATTTTTTCTGTTTGTTTTTTTACTAATTTGCTATAAAAATCTTTCAAATAGGCATAATATTCAGATGGAATCATCGCTGAATTAAACTCTAAAATTGAAAGTGATTTTACTTTATTACCATTTTGAGAAACTTGATATTTAAAAACACCTAAATTATTTGGCAAAGCAATTGCTAATGATTCTGGGAGTTTTTCTACAGTATAACCTTCAGGTATTTCAATAGAAACTCTATTAATGTCTCTCCAAGCTGTTGCAAAATCTACAGGATATTTTCTTTCAGCTAGCTTAAAAGGATTTTCACGTTTTGTTAAAAATAAATTAGGTTCTATATATAATTTATTGCCAATTTGTTCTATTAAATCTTCACTAGAAAACTTTACGTTTCTTACAATGTCCTTATAAATATCTTCTTGATTTAATATTTTAAACTCTTCAGTTTCTATATTATTGTTTTCTTCATAATCTTTAATAAGCTCTTCTTCTTTAATATGATTGTAATTTTTTCTGAAATTTAAAGCGTTTAAATTTTCATATTTTGTTCTTATCAAACCTTCTACAATCAAATCATCAGAAATTTTTACCATCATCATATTGTCTTCAATAGCATGTTTAGTTGAAGATAATTTTACCCAAGAAGATGTGCCATCTTTCGTTACTATTCTTCCATCCCAATTTAATGCTCTTACTGGCAAAACATTTGGCAAACTATATAGTTCTGTAGCATCTAATAAAACATAAGAATTATCTGGAAATTGAACAATAGAAATTACATAATCAAAGCCATTTAAAGTAGGAAAAAGTGGAACTCCATTACCTCTAGAACTTACTAAAACAGGATTTGCTTCTAAACCTGCAGAACGCAACATAGATGTTAGCATTAAATTAATATCGGCAACATTACCTGTGTTTTCTTTATAGGCAGCTCTTACTCCTTTTTCTGCGTATTTTCCATAAAAACCATTCCATTTTACTTGTGATTTTACAAACTCAAAAATAGCACCAATTTTATCTTGATCTGAAGTATTATTAGCTAATATCTTTTCTAAATCGTCTCTATAATAACTAGATTTATCAAGTTCGCTTCCAAAGGAAGTTGATTTAAAAATTTGTTTACCAACAGTTTCCCAAGAATTTGAATAGTTTTTAAAGTCACCACCAATACTTATAAAGTTAGTTTGTGCTAACTCAAACTTAACACCTCCTCTATAATTATTAATATTGGCAACATAAGCCTCATTATTTTTTAAAGCTGGTATATTTTCGTCCTCAAAATTAAAAATCTCTGTTCTAAAGTTTGTATTTCCAATTTTGCTCCCTTTAGAAGTATTTGTCATTGGAACACTATAATAACCTTTAGCTATTGTTTTAAATGTATAGTATTCAGGAAACTCAATTTGACTTTTTAATTTTTTTATGGGTATCGATTTTTGAAATTCCACATCTTCAATAGACGTTGGATAAGGAGATACAATTGTATATTTCAACTCTAAAACACAGCCTTCTGTAATTTTAGACATTGTAATCTTTTTTCTACTATTATATTCATTTATTTTTTCTTGAAAAATACCATCTTTCGATAGTTTTTCCTTTTCAACTTTCCCATTTTTTAAATAAAAAGTATAGCCCTTAATACTATTCACTGATTCTCTTTCTCCTGAATCTGGATTATAATAGGTTATAGATTTTGTTGCATACTCAAACCCTTCTTTTGTATAAATTTTTATTCTTTGATGAATTTCCGTAATTAACTGAAACCCTTGAGTGTCTGAATAATTAAAATAAGATCTTCTATATTTATATAAATAAGACGCATCTGCAGTAGAATCTAATGGATGAAATTTTTCTTCTAATTCCTCTTTCGAAACTTTACCAAACTTGTAGTTTTGAGCAGTAACAGTTGCTATTTGTGCAATTAAAATAAATAATACTATAATTTTCTTTTTCATATTTAAATTTTTGTGAGTGCAATTCTTAAATTTTCTGATTTTGCGATGCTTCTTCTAAAGCTTCTATATTCTTTATAATCTTCTTTAGGATAAACACCTTCTTTAATAATAATTTCTTTTTTATAAGAGATGGTTTGTTCATCTATAATTTTAAAGCTGATTTTATACGAACCGAATTTGGTTACTAATTCCTTATTTTGTGGCGTATAATTTAATTTATAATTTTCAGGAAATTTAATTTCATATTCATCTACATCTTTATAGCCACTGCTTATTTTTAAAGGTAAAACTCTATTTCTATATCTTTTTGGTATTTCATTTTCTGTATTAAAAATATTTACTCTAAATAAATATTCAGTGTCATTTACAGAAGCATAATTTGCAATAGAAATCTCTAAATCTTCTGTAAAGACAATATTTTCTTTATCATTTTTTAAACGATGAGCATTTATTTCTAAATTGTTATTATAACTCCAAGTTCTAGATTTATAACTTTTTATCAATTCTTCTTCTGTAAAAGTATCCAGGTAAGATTTATCATCATATTGTAACCCTTTAGAAACTCTATTTAAAGAAGCATTCACATCGCCTTTTTCAGTAAGTTCAATTTTACCAAGCGTTGTTTGAAGGTTTGTTTCATCAGTATAAATAGCTGTTCTTTTTATAATTCCACCTTCAGGTGTTATTACCAAAACATCTCTATCATCAGTAAAATCGCCTAAAAAACCAAAGGGTATTGTTTGGCTTGTACATTCTAACCAAATATCTTTTCCTTCATTAGGAATGTTTAAAATAATATGATTTCCTTGAATTGATGCAAAATCTTTATCTAAATTTCTTTTTTCATTAGCATAAACCACAGTGTAATAAGAGGTAACACCAACAACATCTAATAAAGCTTTTGTGTAATTTGTAAGTCCTTTACAATCTCCATAACCAACTTGATCTACTTGGTTTGCTGCAATAGGTTCCCAGCCACCAATACCAACTTGTACACTAATGTAACGTGTTTTATTTTGCATAAATTGATATACAATTTTTGCTTTTTCAAGTGGGCTTTTTGCTTCCTTAACTAGATCTAAAATTTTAATTTTTGTAGCTTCATTTATAACATCTCTACCTTCTAAAAGCGATTTGTGCATCCATTGCCCAAATTCTTGCCAATTTGTAGCTTCTCCATAAACACCCTTTAAATAAAACTTATCTAAAGCAACTTTTGCTACTGGTAAAATATCTCTAGATGAAATTGAATTATCTTCATAATCATAAGCCTTTTGTTGTTTTATGATGTACTTTAACTCGGTATCTGTATCAGTTTTATCGATATTAAAACCCTCAAAATTTGTTTCTTTTTTACGCCAAGGAATTGATTTTGGATTCTTTAAAGTGTATGAACTATTTTCTACAGACACATAATACCCATTTATTGGAAACCAAGTAGGAATAAAACCTGTTGATGATGTTTTGTATTCGCTTTCAAAAACCAACGTGTAAGGATATGAAACTGGTTTATAATCTATATATTTTACTCTAGCATCTGAATATAAAGTGGCACCATCTACAGCACTTACATCTAAAAAATCTCGTTCTTTAAATTTTTTAATTTCGTTTCCAAAACTATCATAAATAAGTGCAGAAAGATCTGTAATTTTTGTATCATCATTATAATGCTGATAAATCCCAGCATCTGAATTACCCAACTTATTGAAAACAGTAACTATTTTTTTTTCAGAAACCACCATTTTATTGAAGTCTTCGATGGTAATTTCTATGGAATTATTTCTAACAACAGCATTTGCTTTTTCTTTTAATTCAGTAGGAATTGAAAAAGCACTTAACTCAGCGTTTTGAGAATAGCCAATTAAAGTATTAAAAAGTAGTAATAAGTATAATTTGAGGAATTTTCTTGTAATCATATCTTTTTTATAGAACACCAAAATAAAAAAGAAAACCCAAAACAAAAAGTTTTGGGTTTAAAATAAATTAAAATTTATTATTTGGCTGTGTGAGAGACATCACAATTTTCATCAAAATTAGATGTTAATCCACATCCAAATGGCCTTGGTTATTTTAAAATTATTTAATTAATTTTAAAATAGCTATTCCTATGCTTTTGTTTTAATTTCGAAAGACATTGCTATTAAATCATCAATAAATTTATCTTTTAAACCATCAAAGAAAGATTTTGAACCGTATTTTACGTTAAAATCTGCTCTGTTAATGTTAAACGTTTCACTTTTTAAAGTAGTAACTCCACCTTCTGTAGAAACATTTGCTGGTATTGTTATACTTTTTGTAACATCTTTAATTCTTAAATTTCCTGTTACATTATAACCTGTTGCTGTTTTTTCTGCATTTGTAATTACAAATCTAGATGTTGGGTAAGTTTCTATATCAAAGAAATCTGGTGCTTTTAAGTGTCCTTCTAATTTTGCAGCACCTTCAGTTCCTTCTAAATCTTTATTTGTAATTGTACTCATGTCAATAATAAACTCACCACCAACTAAAGTTCCTTCATTTATAAGTAAACCTCCAGTTTGTAAAGCTACAGTTCCATTATGAGCGCCTCCTGGTTTAGTTCCTTCCCAATGTAATACAGATGCTGTTGTGTCTACGTTATCTAACTCACCAACGTTTACATCTACAACTTTTGCTTCGTCAGTTTTTACTGTTTCTTTCTTTTCTCCTTTACAAGCAGTTAAAACTGATGCAAATACTACAAGTGATAAAATTATTTTTTTCATTATTTAATTATTTTTAAAGTTTATATTGATTTGTTCTGCAAATGTATAACAAATTTATTTCCCTTGGAAACTATTTCCTACTTTTTTAAAATAAAATTAATAACATGAGCTGCTGCTTGCAAACCAAATGCTGCTGGCATATAACTTATAGTACCATAATAAGATTTCTTGAAATTTGTACCATCTGTAACCTTTACGCTTTTAGAAATCTGAATTTCTTCAGAATAAACTGCTTTTACACCTTTATCTACTTTTCGCTCTTTTAAGCGTTTACGCAAAACTCTAGCCATTGTACAATTTTTAGTTTTACCAATATCTGAAACTTTTATTTTGCTAGCATCTAACTTACCTCCTGCTCCCATAGATGATATTATTTTCACCTTTTTTCTTCTTGCAGCAACAATTAAGTTCACTTTTGGCGTAATTGAATCGATACAATCTAACACATAATCGAATTCTTTCGACACAATTTCGTAAGCTCTTTCTGGTGATAAAAATTCTTCTAAAACCGTTAACTGAATATCTTTGTTGATGTCTTTTAATCTTGCTGCCAATATTTGCGCTTTCGATTTTCCTATGGTAGAATCTAAAGCTGGGAGTTGCCTGTTTTTATTAGTTTCATCAAAAACATCACCATCTACTAATGTCATTTTATGAACTCCAGCTCTTGCAATAAATTCTGCTGCATACGATCCTACACCACCTAAACCAACTACTAAAATATTAGCTTTTTGTAATTTTTCAATTCCTTCTTTTTGCACCAATAATTCTGTACGTTCTAACCAACTCATCTTTTAAAAATACGTTTAAAATTTTGTTCTATTTTTTGTTGAAGCTCTTTAACTTCAATATTTTTTATACTTGCTATTTTTTGATAAACTTCTTGAATTGTAACTTCAGAATCATCTGTTTCTAATAAAATATTATCTAAAGAAATATTTAAAACAACATCTTGTAATTTTTTATTGTTGATGATTGCTGCTCCAAATGATACTATAAAACCGTTTTTCAATAAACTTTCAGCAACTTGTAGATTTTTATTAAATCCATGTAAAATCCAAATTTGTGTTGGTTTTATCATTTTTTTAATTTCGATAATTTCCTGAAATGCTTTTACACAATGAATAATCAATGGCTTTTTATGTTTTTCTGATAAAAGTATTTGATTCTTAAAAACCGTCTTTTGAAGTTCGAAATCTGTTTTTGTTATTTTATCCAAACCACATTCGCCCAAAGCAAAACAGTTCTTTTCTTGAAGTTTTTGCTCAACAATTAAAAGTTCATTATCTAAATTTTCTTTGTTGATGAACCAAGGATGAATCCCAACTGAAAAAGCATTTGTAAAATTAGTAGAGTTTGGATAGGTATTTACTATAGAAAATACATTTTCATCCGAAGAAATTGTATGTGTATGCGCATCAAAAAAAGTCATTAAAACTTATTCTTTATTTTTAGAATCGATGATTATTGTAACAGGTCCATCATTTACAAGTTCAATTTTCATGTCTGCACCAAATTCGCCAGTTTGCACTTTTTTGTCGATCTCTTTTTCAAGCGATGAAACAAAATTTTGATACAAAGGAATTGCCATTATTGGTTTTGCTGCTTTTATATAACTTGGCCTGTTTCCTTTTTTAGTGGCTGCTTGCAACGTAAACTGACTAACCACAATTACGTCTCCATTAATATCTTTTAAAGATAAATTCATTATATGATTCTCATCATTAAAAATGCGCAAGTTTGCCGTTTTTCTAATTAAATAATCGATATCTTCTTGAGTATCTTCATCAACAATACCTATTAAAACTAAAAGCCCAGCTTTAATTTCTGCAACCTTTTTTTGGTTGATGGTTACACTTGAAGAACTTACTCTTTGAATTACAATTTTCATTACTTCTTATTCATTATCTTCTTCATCCCAAACATCCGTTCTAAAATGTTCTTTTTCTTCATCTCCACTTAAAATTTGCAAGTAACTTTTATAACGAGACCAAGAAATTCTCTCTTCTTCCAAAGCTTCTTTTACAGCGCAATTTGGTTCTTTTGTATGGATACAATTGTTGAATTTACAATCTTGTTTTAACGCGAAAAATTCTGGGAAATAATCTCCTAATTCGTATTTATCTATATCTACAACTCCAAAACCTTTAATTCCTGGAGTATCTATAATTCTGGCATCGAAACTTAAATCGAACATTTCTGCAAAGGTTGTTGTATGCTGTCCTTGTTTATGTTGATCTGAAATTTGTTTCGTTTTTAAATTTAAGGTAGGTTCAATGGCATTTACTAAAGTAGATTTTCCAACTCCTGAATGCCCAACAAACATCGATGTTTTGCCTGTCATTATTTCTTTAATTTCAGAAACGTTTTTGTTTTCTGTTGCAGAAACTTCTACACATCTATAACCAATAGCCTCGTAAATATCTTTTAAATATAAAATTTCTGCTCTTTCTTCAATTTCGTAAGAATCTATTTTATTAAAAACTAAAATAGTATCGATTCTATAGGCTCTTGTAGAAACCAAAAAACGATCTATAAAAGTGGTAAAAGTTGGTGGATTATTGATGGTGATCAATAAAAAAACTTGATCGATATTGGCAGCAATAATATGAGTTTGTTTAGAAAGGTTTACCGATTTTCTAACAATAAAATTATCTCGATCTAAAATCTTTTTAATAACGCCAGTTTCTTCGTCTCCTTTTTTTTCTAAATCGAACACAACTTTATCACCAACTGCAATTGGATTGGTGCTTTTAATTCCTTTTAGCCTAAGTTTTCCTTTCATTCTACATTGATGAAATTCTCCATCAGCAGACTTTACAAAATACCAGCTTCCTGTAGATTTATATACGATTCCTGTCATTGCTACAAAGATGCAGAATTATTATTGAATTAGAAAAATTTGATATTTAAATTGCCACGAATTAACGAATTAAAAAAAATAAATCTTACTAAAACAATTTATACGCTGTTTTATCTTTTCGACCTTTTTAGAAGAATCCCATAAAGTTGCTCAATTTTGTGTGATCAAAATTATGAGACTTCTCTTAAAATCGAAGTGACATTATTGTGAGCTAAAAGACCTGACAGGTTTTTGAAACCTGTCAGGTCTAGAAATTCTATTAGTAATTTTAATTAACTTCCTTTTTTAGTTTGCAATTCGCGTTAAGGATTGAGCAATTGTTTGAGCTCTTTTTTGTTTTTCACAAAAAAAGCGAGTGCGAAAGCCTGACCAAACTTTTCTGTTTGGGAACGCCCAAAAAGAAAACCACAAACTCAAAAATAATTCTTGAATTTGTGGTTCTATAATAATAACTATAAGGCTTTTAAAACCTTGCAGGATACTTATCCGTTAATCACTTTTTCTTGATGATTGATAGATTCTTGATGAATTGCCTTGAACATTCTCAACACAAATTCTTCGCTTAAACCTTTGCTTTCACCTTCTAAAATCATGTTTCCTAAAATCTCGTTCCAACGTTTAGATTGTAAAACTGCAACATTTTTTTCTTTCTTTAAAGCACCAATTTGTTCAGAAACTTTCATTCTTTTTCCTAATAAATCAATCAATTGATCATCTGCTACGTTTATTTGAGCACGTAAATTATTTAAAGAATTTTCGTAATCTGCTTCTGTATTGGTTTCTTTTCTAATTTTTAAATCTTGCATAATTTGCTTCAACTTTGTTGGTGTAACTTGCTGTGCAGCATCACTCCAAGCATTATCTGGATCAAAATGCGTTTCAATCATTAAACCATCGAAATTTAAATCTAAAGCTGTTTGAGAAACGTCAAAAATCATTTCTCTGTTTCCTGTAATATGAGATGGATCGCAAATTAAAGGTAAATCTGGAAAACGATTTTGGAATTCAATAGCGATTTGCCATTCAGGAACATTTCTATATTTTGATTTTTCGTATGTTGAAAAACCTCTGTGAATTGCGCCTAAATTTTTAATATCTGCTGTG
>TARA_R110002072_G_scaffold278898_2_pt1 | contig 13192 bp, 12 predicted proteins | sample TARA_R110002072 | Tara Oceans TARA_R110002072 (sample SAMEA4397118) | marine metagenome | biome: Polar Biome; feature: [SRF] surface water layer (ENVO:00010504); material: water (ENVO:00002006), including particulate matter (ENVO:01000060) such as... | depth 5 m | reverse complement strand
CCGAGCTTGCGCAGCATCAGTGATGCGGTGACAGTGCCCTGCTTAATCGATGCCGCCAAACGAAGGATTTCGTCCCAATGCGTCCGAATGTGTTTTACGTTGATGCGACCGCCGATTAGGCCTGCGAGTGTCGGATACTGTTTTGTGTCACCATTTATGTACAGACGACGGTCGGCTAAATCACGAATACGCGGGGCGAAGCGGTACCCAAGCAAGTGCATCAAGGCGAACACATGATCGGTAAAGCCAGCCGTGTCCGTATAGTGCTCCTCTATCCGAAGGTCGGACTCGTGGTACAGCAAACCATCCAGAACATGAGTGGCATCGCGAACAGTGGCGTTAATGACCTTGGAATGAAACGGCGCGTACTGGTCCGAGATATGCGTGTAGAACTGTACGCCCGGCTCCTGACCGTATTTCAAATTTACATGGCCAGCAAATTGACCGCGACCGCCGGCTTTGAAGTTCTGGCCATCCGATGATGACGTGGTGCCATCACCCCAGTATGCGGCGAACGATTGGCGAGAATGAGCGTTGACCAGGCTCCCCAATCCCGCTGAATACGTTTCATCGCGTATGTGCCACGCCTGGAGCCACGTCAGCTTAGCGTAGGTGGTGCCAGGGCAGGACTCAGCCATCTTGGATAGCCCCAGGTTGATCGCATCAGCCAGGATCGTCGTGAGTAGTAGCTGTCGATCCCCAGCGGTTGCGCCGCTTTTGAGGTGAGTGAAGTGTTGCGTGAAGCCCGTCCAGTTATCGACTTCCAACAACAGTTCGGTGATCTTCAAGTGCGGCAACCGACTATAGGCCTGTTGCATCAGCGCTTCCGCCGCATCAGGCACGGCGTTGTCCAATGGCGTGATTCTTAGGCGGCCCGAGGGTGAGATACCTGCATCGGGTAACTGGTCGGCGAAGGCCAGGCGTTCTACGGTGATCAACTTCTGGTCCAGCGTTGCCAATCGCGATTCCAAGTAGTTATCGCAATTCGTTTCAACCGCCAATCCGAGCTTTCGATCTTCACGCTGACCCTCGAACCGTGTCGGCGGCAACAGGTAATCCTCGAAATCCTTAAACTGCCGCGAATCCTGGACCCAGATGTCCCCGGAACGTAGCGCATTTTTGAGCTCGGATAGCACGCACAGTTCATAGAAGCGTCGGTCAATTCCGTCCGGTGTGTACACCAGACTTTCCCAGCGCTTGCGGATAAAGCCAGTCGGGGCGTCATCCGGCACTTTACGAGACTGGTGCTGATTCATGTTCTTTAGCAGCTCGATCCCGGCGTGTAACTCGCGCGCCGCCGGTGCGGCCTTCATATCCAGTGCATCCAGAAGCGTCGGCGTGTAACGCCGCAGCGAGTTGAAGCCACTACCAATTAAAGCGAGGTAATCGAAGTCTTCTGACTGGGCCAGCTTTTCCGCTTCGGTGATGCTTGCACTGAATACCTCCCATGGCATGATCGCCTCAATGGCGGCATACGGATCGCTTCCGGTCTGTTTGGCATCGAGCAGTGCGCGCCCAACACGCGAGTACAGACGTACCTTATTATTAATTTCCTTGCCGGAGCGCTGGAAGCGCTCAGCATGTGTACGCTTGGCCTTGCTGAACAGCGAGCCCATAAAGCGATCATGTAGGTCAATGATCTCGTCAATCAGCGTGGCTCGTGTATCGAGTATGATTGCCACTAGTGTGGCGTAGCGACGGCTCGATTCAAGGTCCCGCAAGTGCTGGGCGGTCATTTGCCCGCCTTCACGGGCGAGCTTCAGCAGACGGTTCTGGTGGATGGTATGTTCAAGCCCAACCGGGAGGTTGAGCTCGCGCACGGTCTGTAATCGTTGGAGGTGGAACAGAATATGTTTGGGCCTCGGTGGTCCGGGAGACTGGCGCAGCCAGACGAGTGCACTACTCGACATATCCTTGCGAATCGCCAGCAACTGCTCGAAGGCGCGGCGATGCTGATTGGTCAATAGCGCGGTTAACGTTTCATACACGAGTCGGGTGCCTCGCGTGAGCGCTTCGCTGCACATGCGTTCGATGACATCCAGCGGCGGCAAAATGATGCGTTGTTGTCTAAGCAACTTGACCAGCGCTTCAGCCAGAACGATGCCGCGATCCGTTTGTTGGGCCAGGTCGACAATGGAGTCAATAAACCGCCGGTAGTCATCGCCGCTGAGCGAAGACAGGTTCAACCAGGCCTGCAATTCGACCAGATGCTCCCGTCGCGTTTCAGGCCTCTTGGCGTAGCGCGGCCAAATCTCAGGCCCAATGCTCAACTGCTGGCCGATGAGCGTTAATAAGGAGGCTGGTGGCTCGGCATTGGTGGGTAGCGCGATACCGGGATAGCGCAGATAACATAACTGGACCGCGAAACCGAATCGGTTGTGCGGGCCACGCCGCTGCCGAATCGCCGACAAGTCCGATTCGGAGAAAGTGTAGTGTTGGATGAGCGTGTCGTCCGTCTCTGGAAACGAGAGCAAGCTATCCCGCTCAGCGGCGGTCAATAGGCGACGGCGGGGCATAGTCAGTCAACCGTTTTCAGGTATTGGTACAGCGTCTCGCGGCTGATGCCGAATTCACGGGCCAGCGCCGCCTTTTGTTCACTGTTTGCAACGCGCTGCCGGAGTTCGACGATCTTTTCGGGAGAGAGGGCTTTCTTGCGACCGCGATACGCTCCACGCTTTCGAGCCAGTGCGATGCCTTCGCGCTGCCGCTCGCGTATCAATGCACGCTCGAACTCGGCAAATGCGCCCATGACGGAAAGCATGAGGTTGGCCATCGGCGACGCTTCGCCGGTGAAAGTCAGGCTTTCTTTGATGAATTCGATGCGGACACCCCGTTGGGTCAACGTGTGGACCAGGCGACGCAGGTCGTCAAGGTTGCGCGCGAGACGGTCCATGCTATGGACGACGACGGTATCGCCTTCGCGGACAAAGGTGATCAGTCGATCCAACTCGGGTCGTTGGGTATCCTTGCCGGACGCTTTGTCCGTGAACACCCGATCAACCGCGACCTGCTCAAGCTGGCGTTCCGGATTTTGATCAAGACTGCTGACTCGGATATAACCGATGCGCTGACCTTTCAAAACCCGCTCCCCCGTCGAAGTGTCAAGAGAACTCTAAGACCCCTCGCAACAAACGTCAACTATTTCTATATACCACCCTATTCTGACGCATGTACCACTCAATGCCTGACGCCTGGTTAGGGTGTAGTTCAAACTGACAGCGAATACCGGCAGGCTGCACATTAAACTCGGAGGATTTTTTTTGCGAAGACTCTGAACACGAACTAGGCTGGGATCGAAATGCCACTTGCATACTGCCGGATCATTTGGACGATTGATTCACTCTGCTGAGTAAAAATCATTATGCGAGAGCTTTTCCGCTACTTTTTCCATCGCCTCCGGTTGCCGTAACACCGTACTCAAAACCATTTGTTCAGCGTAATTATCTTGTGGCGTTTTCATATCATCTTTCCCCGATTTTTTTGGTGAAAGACAACAGGCTTTTGGACGCCACAACGTTCGCTAAAAATGAAAAAAAATCAAAACCACCTAGAATCAAGTGCAAATCACATATTAAACAGTCACTTAAAAATCTTTGTGGCTTTTGAGATTCCCTAAAACACGACCAGCTGAATACTAAATCGTCGCGGCTTCAATCATGGCCAGTGATTACTTAATAAGTAGTTAAGGCTACTTTTTAAAAAAAGCTCAACCAATTGGTTGTAACCTCAGGCAAAGATTACATACAGCACTAGCAGGAAAATACTACCAAACACTACTCTAAACACAGTCGGAGACACGTATTTTTTCGCCCATTCTTCAAGCTTGTCAAAGGTATAATCCGCTATACCCTGGCCAAAGGATGTCGCTCCGCAGGCTTTACAATTTCCATATATATCGAGCTGTTGTTTTTTCTTTTTACAGTTTCTGCATGTCCCCACTGTCATTCGCCATCTCCTTTGGGCTGGTTCAAGAAATCAAATTGTCTATAAATCGATCTGAGCTTAATGCTAAGTTATAATTTTGTGAACTCCCAACCAACTATAATCATTAAAAACTACTTTTCCCCCTCAGGTAAAGGTTACAATCCCTCTCAGAAACTTTCAGAATCGCTCAAAAATGGTGGAATTTTTTCCACCTAAAAACTCAGGTTTTTTCGAAGGTTCAGAATTTTTTGTCGCGAGGCAAAGGTCAAAAATTGAAATTTCGGCGTCGGTATTCTGTGACCAATTTTGTCATTAAACGGTCTCAAAAGTGTCGATTTCGACGCAAAATAAAAAGCCACAACACCGCTTAACCCCTTACCATGCCTAGGTTTAACGATTTACCACCGAACCCGTGACTGCCCTCCGGAGGCAGAGGCCACAGGTTCGACTCCTGTCGGGTGCGCCATGCAATGTTCTCACAGCACTTCCCCCTTCTCAGTCGATTATTTTCCTTGTTTTGCACGTGTTACAGATGTGGCTTTCAAATATGTTAGAAATGCAAAATCGAAATCAATCCAGTTTTCAGCAGTTTCAAACATTTCAAAGTTCAATGTGTTAAAGGTTGCCAGTCTGAGTCTTCAAAATAAGCGGGATACTCATCTAATGACTGAATGATAAGAACAACACCTTGCTTTTGATTATGAGCAGACTTCATTTGCTCTACACCGCGCATTATTTTCGCAAGGAGGATATGGAGCTGAGCGTCTGCCTGCGGTTCTAGTTTGCAGTTTTTGAATATAAAATTTAAATGGTCATTTAAGCTTCGCGCCAATTCTTGATATTGAGTAGTAGAAAACTGATTATTATGAATCGCTTCTAAGTTTATTTCTATTTCACGTTTGAGGCTCGTCATCCCGATGTGCAGACTCTCATCAATAGTCCATCTTTTACCGTGATTCAACGCTAATTCAAGCTTGTGAGTTTGAGCGTCATGCTCATGCTCTTGTGCCTTCACAATTGAAAACTGTAAAGTATTCAAAGCTCCAATAAACGCTACGATATAAAGTATCTTTTTCATATTCATTTCCCGAATAAAACAATTTACGATTTAACCAACATTTGCTCGTATATCGACATCTTATAGTACGCCGCTGAGCAAATACTGTTCTCGATCAATAAGTACATTGGTTTTGTATCTTCATCCAAGCGTATTTGTAGCGTTGTAGTCCTCTGAAAATTCAGCCGAAGGCGAAACTGGAAATGAATACAACGGCAAAGCAGGCCGTCAGCCTGCTTTGCGTCTGCGTGAAGATAGGAATTAGTGCCCCTGCCCTCCAGCAGCGCCATGCACGCCCTCTATATAGTGAATGTAATTGACGTAGTCAGCGACAAAGGCACGCCCCTTATCGCCGCTTTGATCAGCCATGGCCCTTGCACGCTGAGCCTCATGATAACGCTCACGAATACCGTTCTCGATCTTGCGGGTTATATTTGCCACGAGGCGATCAATTTGCCCGTTTTCCAACGCCGCATCCGCCGCCATTAAACCCGGATCAATCTGTCCGGAAGGCTTGATGCCGGTAAAGGGTGCGCCTTCGGAGGCACGATGAACCTCAACGAGCGTCGAGAACAGATGCTGATCGGCAATGTTTTTCGCAGTTTCGCTTTGCCCGCGGACTTGGCGCACATCGGCGAATACCCTTTTGATTTCGGCCTCATCCTTTGCCGGCACCCATTTGAGCAAGGGCTTAACATTGCCTGACTCCAGTGCCGCACGGGCTTCGGTAATCACGGGACCGTCCAGAGCATCACAATGAGCTTGGGCGCTACCGGCAAACATCAGGCTGAAGATTGCTGCGGGAACAGCGGTTTTGCGTAATTTGGTTTTCATACATGACCTCTTCATATTGCGTTGAGCTTCACGCGCACCGGGTTTGGTGGCGCTTGGCAATCAGAGTACGGAAGGGAGGCCAAAGAATCGTTCGCAAGTACGAAACCGAACCGATGCCATGGTTTAGAAATAAAAACCTACAATTCAGCTGTTTAGAGGTTTCAGTATCGGGTGAGAGCGTACTCGAACGCCGGGTAGCCAGGTTCAGGATCGTGGCTAGGGTCGGATATCGCCCTGCAGGGCTCGTCGGCGATATTCACTGGGGGTAAATCCTGTCTCTTTCTTGAAAGCAGTGTTGAATACGGACTTCGAGTTGAAGCCAGAGTCATACATAGTTTGCAGAATATTTGCCTGATTGGCTGCATCGGCCAGGCGCGATTTCGCCTCGTCGATGCGATAGCGACTGACGAACTCAAAGAAATTGCAGCCAAAGCCTTGGTTAATGGCCCGTGAAACCTCTCTTGAAGGGGCGCCCAATTTCCGTGAAAGTTGTTCCAGGGTCAGGTTGGGGTGCAAGTGGGGCTTTTCCTGGTGCATTAACTGTTGGAGCCTAACCTTTAAAGTTCGATCAAACTGCGGCGTGGGCTCTTCTTCCAGCAAGGCGGCCTGGTCTGCTGCCAATCCAGAGAAAACAACGGGTTGGCGAAGAGAGTTTATCATCAGAAAATTGATGAAAATGAAGCCCGTTACAGCGCCAGCGCCGGCCACCCACTCGGTTCCGGGCACGCTTCTAAACACATGCGCTGTAAGGCAGTACATCATGCTCACGGTCCAAGCCACTGCATAGCCGATCAGAAGCGTCCGTAACCACGCAAGTTGTTTGTTTTCAATACTCGAGAAAATCTGTCGAATACCAAGGCCGAAACGGTTAATCGCACGAATAATCGCGTACAGGTAGCCCAGAAAGACCGCGTGAATAGCGACTGCAAGAAGGGGAGAGGTAAGTACGCCCGGGTGGTCCCGTTCAAGCAGAATCTGAACTTTGGTCTCGCTTGGCTGTAAATAATATTCAATCAGAAAAATTGCGCCGACCACCCAGAAGAGCAACGTGTGCACGAGATGCTTCCCGCGTAACTGGAAATTCTGATACATCAGCGATTGCGCATATAGATAGAGCGTGCCGGCTTGTAAAAGTCCGATGAGTGTTCCGAGGTAGGCGAAGTTTGGGTACTGGAGCGCAAGCCCGCTGCCATAGAGGAAGATCTCTCCCAGCCCGGCGGCGAAGAACACCAGAGTGGCAACCAGGAGTCGGTTAGATATGAGCCCACTGTTGGATGGAAGTAGGAGAAAAACGGCAAGAGCCAGCGATTGAATGATGCTCGTCAGCAGCACAATGTCGGTGAGTGTCAGATACATGCCAGATTCAGCTCCGCTTCAAAACCATCCTGCCGTCCTGTTGCCGGCGATCTGAGATGCAGGGTCATGCCGGCACCTTTAGCAATCGCATCGGCAATCGCGAGGCCCAGGCCAGAACCTGCAGCGTCCGTTTTGGCGCGTGCAAACCGGTTTCTTAAAAGAGCGAGCTGTTCCGGTGGCACTCTTGCACCGCCATTGCAGACCCTTAAAACCCCATTATCGTTCAGGTTGATCTTCACCGGCTCGCTACGGGAACCATGCTTAAGGGCATTCTCGATCAGGTTACGCACCAGGATGGCGAAGGCATCGGGATCAAGAAAGGAGTTCACTTCGCGCTCCGGCAGGGATAAAACAACTCGCCCGGGTGCCTGGACCTCAAAATCCCGGGCAATCATCGCGAGGATGGGCACAAGATCCTGCTGGCTTTGTGAGAGTGCACCGCCACCTTCTGCTTTTGCCAACTCGAGCAGTTTTCCGGACAGCACCGAGAGACTGCGTAACGCTTCTTCAATTTCTGCAACATCATTCTTGAGATAATCATCGGGCATTCTGGTTTTCAGTCGCTGCACTTTGGCAAGCGCTGTTGCCAGGGGAGTTCGCAATTCATGGGCACTGTTGGCGGTAAAGCTGCGTTCTGATTCGAGAGCACGATGCAAACGCTCAAGCAGCCGGTTGATGGCACCGGCGATTGGTTCAAATTCACGGGGTAACTGCTCTTCTACAACAGGGGACAGATCTCTCGCGCCGCGGGATTCAATGTCTTGCTGAAAATCGACCACCTTACGAAGGGAAAGCCGGACAATCCACCAGACACCCAACAGGCTGACCGGAATCAGCACCAGTAAAGGCAACAGTAAGGCTAATCCCGCCTCCAGAGCGGATTCACGCCGGTGCGCCAAGGGTTCGGCCACTTCAAGATAGATGGTATTGCTGACTGCAGATACGCCATATAGCCGGTGGGTCAGAGTATCTGAAAACCCTTCCGCGGGGGTCCTGCTAAACACGCCAGGGTCGGCATCGTGGGACTGGAGCAGAATATTTCCAGCTTCGTCCCGTACCAGATAGGTCAGGTATTCGTCATGGTCTTTCAGGGCTGGGGCCTTTTGATTGCCCGCGCCGTTCTCACGGTTCAGGATGTCGGTGACCGCCAGTGGCAGTATGCGCTGGGCGGTTTCTTCCAGGGCACTGTCGAAGACCTCGTTCATTTCATGCTGTGCCACCAGTCCCGAAGCGGTCACGCCCAACAGCCAGAGTAGGGTGACACCGAGTGTCAGGCCGATACCGAGTGTTTTTTGCAGGCTGGTTCTAGTGGTCATGTGTTTCCAGGCGATAGCCCATTCCCCTGACGGTTACGATAGCGTCCCGCCCGAGCTTTTTACGCAGACGGCTGACATAAACTTCGATGGTGTTACTTTCGATTTCGGCCCCGAAAGCGTATAGACGATCCTCCAGTTGCGATCGCGATAACAGCATTCCGGGTCGCTGGATAAAGCCCTCAAACAATGCCCACTCCCGTGCCGTAAGTTCTACCGGCAGGCCGTTGCGACTGATGCGGTGATCGCCAAGATCAATCATCAGCTCGCCCACTTGTATAATCGGGCTTGGATTGCCGCGATATCGGCGAGCCACCGCGGCCACGCGGGCCGACAGCTCCGAAAGATCAAAGGGTTTGACCAGGTAGTCGTCAGCACCGGCATTTAATCCTTCAATCCGGTCAGACACCTGATCCCTGGCAGTAAGAATGATCACCGGTGTTGTTTTTCCGGTAGCCCGGAGTGTTCGCAAAAAGCCCAAGCCATGACCGTCGGGGAGCATCAGGTCCAGCAGAATCAGGTCGTAGGGTGTGGTCCTGACACTCGCCTCGGCAAAGCCCAGCGTTTGCACCCAGTCCACAGCGTGGCCGTCGTCCGCAATCTGATCCCGGACCGCCTCGCCCAATCCCACCGTATCCTCCACCAAAAGTACCCGCATCGTTCACCTCTGACCCAGCCCTAGAATCAAGATACTACAGCTCAAACCTGACAGCCAGCTGAATGGTCAATAACGCTTCGATCTCTCTTCACCGACCTTCAGCTGGCTGTCAGGTTTGGGCGCTAGCCTTCGGGGGAATATTCCAGGTACCGATCGCAGGAGATGTGATGATGCGGATGATTTTTCCTTTTGTTGTGTTGGTTTTGGGCCTATGGGCCTGGAACCTCTTTGCAGGTCCTGGGGCCGGTTCTCCCTGGGCAGTCTATGACCAGAGCCTGCTGCTCAGTGGGCTGTTATCCATTGCTCTGATGTCACTGACCATGATGCTGGCTCTGCGCCCAGCCTGGTTGGAGAGACCGCTGGGCGGGTTGGATCAGATCTATCGCACCCACAAATGGGCGGGCATTCTGGCAGTGGTATTCGCGGCAGCTCATTGGCTGATTGAAATGGGTGACGATGTTATAGAGTCGATTTTCGGAAAGGCCGGCAGGCTGCACGATCAGGATTATTCCGGGTTCATCGACACCATGCGCGATGCTGCGGAAGAGGTAGGGGAGTTCGCCGTCTATCTGCTGTTCGCCATGCTGTTGATCACTTTGTGGCGCAAGTTTCCCTACAAATACTGGCGTTATTTGCATCGCGGCATGCCGGTGCTTTATCTGTTGCTCGCTTTCCACGCGGCGTGGCTGACTCCGCTGCAATGGTGGCAGCAGCCAATCGGACTACTGATGGCCATTTTGCTCTTTGGCGGGAGCATCGCCAGCGGGCTATCTCTGACCGGCAGAGTTGGTCGTCGTCGCCAGGTTCGCGGTATGGTCACCGCGATCAAAACACCAGACCGGGACGTCACCGAAGTTACCTGCCACATGGGGCCGGCATGGCCCGGTCACCGTGCGGGGCAATTCGCCTTTGTGACCTTCGACCGGATTGAGGGTGCGCACCCGTTCACCATCGCCAGTGCGGATCGGGAAAATGGCACTGTTACCTTCCTCATCAAATCCCTCGGAGACTTTACCCGCAATCTGAGCCAGAAAATCAGCGTGGGGCAAACCGTAAATATAGAAGGCCCTTACGGCTGTTTTAACTTCGATCGCCGCAACCGCAAATCCCACCAGATCTGGATAGCCGGTGGCATCGGGATCACGCCGTTTCTGGCCTGGCTCGAAGCTCTAAGCAGCGCCACCGACGCCACCGTGCCTGAAGCCGATCTGCATTACTGCACGCGCAACGCCGGCCAGGATTCCATGGTGGATCGACTTCGGGCGCTTTGCGATGGCTTTCCCGGGATACACCTCGAGATTCATGACAGCAGCAAGGGGCAGGGGTTGTCTGCCGAGACGTTGTCTACCAACGGACGCTCGGCAGCAGGCGCAGAGGTCTGGTTCTGCGGCCCGGCAGGGCTGGGGGAAGCCATTAGAAACGGCTTGCGGGCAGCACCCTTCCGCCTGACTCGCTTCCATAAAGAAGCTTTTCAGTTCCGCTGAAATGGCCTCGTTTGTTCAGGTCGTTGTCAGGTTAGCGCCTTAGAGTGGATTTAACACAACCAGCAGGAGAGACACCATGAAGACCAAACCCATTATTCTGAGCCTGTCTTTGTTACTTCTGAGCGGCACCGCACTGGCCGATGACGACTGCGATGATCCGGTGGCGAGTTGGCAGCCCCGTGAAAATCTGCGTGAAAAGCTGGAAGCCGAAGGCTGGACAGTTCACCGAATAAAGGTTGACGACGGTTGTTATGAAGTCCGGGGCCTCGATGCCGATGGGGTCAGGGCAGAAGCCTCTTTCGCGCCCGCTTCATTGACCATGATGAAATGGGAGCGTGAAGACAGTGACGATGAGGAGAGGGACCGCGGCAACAGGAAAAATGGACAGGACAATCCCAAAAGTCAGGCGCCACGCAACGGCATCGTCAAGGGGCGTCCCACGGTTACCGTTGAGTAACTGAGCGAATTTGCCCTGTTCCTTTAACGTTCATCAGGTTTTTGGAGACCATTTATGAAAACGTTTGTTCTCACTTGCAGCCTTTTCGCCGCCTTGGCTTTACCGGTATTCGCCCAGGCCCGTGACGTGACCTTCACTACGGAACTACAGAATTACGGCGGCGATGGAGCCTATCTGGCGCTGTATCTTACCGATGCCGCCGGAGAGTATCAGGGTACCCTTTGGGTTTCCGGGAAGAAATCTAAATACTACAAACACCTGGGAGGCTGGGCCCGGGGCAGTGGGCTTGATCCTGCAGAGTATGACGGCTTGACTGGCGCCAGTGTTACCAGTGGCCGCACGCTGAAAGTGACTCTGAACCTCGATGATTCGCTGATCGACAACGGCTATGAGGTTCGAGTCGACTCTGCTGTTGAAGATATGCGCGATATCAGAGCCGATGTGATAGCCCCCCTGACCACCGAAGGGTCCGGAAAGCCGGTTTCAGGACGTGGTTACGTGCGCGCTCTGACCTACGAGCTTCAATAATCCACCGGGAGCGTCGGCTATGTTGCGCAAGTTCCACAGCTTACCGGGCCTGCTTACTGGTTTGCTTCTGATGGTTCTCTCAGTCACGGGTGCTGTGTTGGCTTTGGCGCCGGTGCTGGAAAGAGCCTCAGCGGTCATTCCGGCTTCCGGTGAAATCAGTATCGCCGAGCTGGCTGACCGGATCGTTGCTCACTATCCCGGGACTGAGCAGATCGTGCGAGAGCCTTCTGGCAAGGTCATTGTCTATTACAGCCGTGACGGCCAGGCCGGTGCGGATCTGGTGAATCCGGTAACAGGTGAGGGCACGCCCTACGAACCTTCCGCATTCTTTGGCTGGATCAAGGATCTGCATCGTGCGTTTATGCTGGATGATGCCGGTAGAGCGCTGGCCGGCGTATTGGCTGTTTTGATGGTGCTTCTGTGTCTTTCGGGAATATTTTTGATAGCCCGGCGTACCGGGGGTTGGAAGAATATATTAAGACCGCTTTCCGGCTCTGGCGGGAAACGAATCCATGCCGAATTGGCCCGGTTTGCCGTGCTCGGCCTACTGTTATCCGCACTGACCGGTGGCTATATGTCGGCACAGCGCTTTGGTTTGCTGCCGGAAGCGCCTGACACAGGGCCAGGGTTTCCGGCTGAGGTCTCGGGCGGGCAACCATCGCCTGTGGGCACCTTAAAAGCGCTAGGCAATTTCGATCTTGGCGAACTCCGGGAACTGGTGTTTCCCTATCCCGGTGATCCGCAGGACGTCTATTCGCTGTCAACCGCCGGCGGCTCCGGATTCGTGGACCAGGCTACGGGCGAGTTGCTGCAGTTCCAGCCGCGCTCTGACAGCGGCGTATTGCAGGACTGGATTGTACGTTTGCACACCGGTGAAGGCCTATGGTGGCTTGGCCTGATTCTTGGCGCTGCGGCACTGACTGTGCCAGCTCTCTCGATAACAGGTGCAACCATCTGGTGGCAGCGTCGCCGGTCTTCAGGGCAGCTTCCTGACAACGCCGATGCCGCTCAGGCGGATACAATTATTCTGGTCGGCTCCGAAGGTAATGCCACCTGGGGATTTGCCCGGGAACTCCATAGCAGCCTGAATAAGGCCGGTTTCCGCGTGCATTGCAGCGAGATGAATGCCCTGGCTAAGCAGTATCCGCAGGCTTCCAGGCTGTTCGTGCTGACTTCGACATACGGCGATGGTGATGCACCCGCATCGGCCCGGCAGTTTATGGCCAGGCTCAAAGAATTCCGGGCTGAGAAGAACCTGCGATACACGGTACTGGGTTTTGGTGACCGGCAGTTTCCGAACTTCTGTCAGTTTGCCTTGTCGGTGGATGCTGCGCTCGCCGGTAAAGGCGTCAGCCGTTTGCACGCCATTGAACTGATTGATCGGTGTTCTGCCTCGCAATTCAGTGAGTGGGGAAACCGGGTTGGTGAGGTTATCGGTACTCCGCTTTTCTTGAACTACTGTGCATTGCAGCCAGCAACGGTCAAACTGGAACTGGTAGAAAGGGCGGATTACGGGATTGTGGTTCAGGCGCCCACCAGTATCTTCCGGTTCAAACCGGCGGAGCAGGGCGGATGGCTAAC
>TARA_R110002072_G_scaffold231786_1_pt1 | contig 13210 bp, 14 predicted proteins | sample TARA_R110002072 | Tara Oceans TARA_R110002072 (sample SAMEA4397118) | marine metagenome | biome: Polar Biome; feature: [SRF] surface water layer (ENVO:00010504); material: water (ENVO:00002006), including particulate matter (ENVO:01000060) such as... | depth 5 m | reverse complement strand
CTATGTCTCCGGTATAGTCTGTAACCTATGTCTCAGGTTGCTCATACGCCGCTAGTCTTCAATAATAGTCATGGCAAGAACACTGCCCAATATCCCCATCAACAGGGCTACTATCAGCGCCTGTTGCAGTTGTAGCTCCGGCCAGCTGATGCTCATCTCCAGCCATTGACTCCAGTTCTGTGCCAACAACAATGGCTCCGCTGACAACGGTATAAGTGAATCCACTGAGCCGGTCAGCGCAACAAGCAGTGTCTGCCATGGCAGTGCAAAAAGAACGAGAGTGGTAACGCTCAGTGCCGCCAGTGCACGCAACACAGAATGTCGACGCTGAATGAGTCTGGTGCGCTTGATGACAGTATTGCTGAAACCACTGTCCTCAACCTCCGGTAACGTCCTGAACAGGGTCTCAATATCGTCCGGCAAGTGTTTATTGGTACTCATGATTTTTTCTCTGACGTTGTATTGCAGCCTGAAGAGGACATCAGTTCCCTGAGGGTTGTCAGTCCCCGTTTGATTTGTGATTTGACCGTACCCAGCGGCATGTCCAGAATTCCGGAAATCTCGGAATGAGAATATCCCATATTCAGGTTCAGGGTAATGGCTGCAGCCTGATTGGGTTGAAGTTGTGACATGGCTCGCTCCAGATCTATGTAAACAGCGTCCATGCCTTCACACGCAGCCTGTTGGCAGCCCAATGCTGCCGGATGGCTCAGGTCTGTCAGGTAGTCCCGGCGTTTCAGTTGCCGCTGGTGTTGCAAAAAACATCGATAGGCAATACTAAGCATCCAGCTGCGGAAACTGCCTGTGCCGCTGAATTGACCCAGTCGCTGGAATGCGAGCACAAATGCGTCCTGCGCAATGTCGTCAGCCAGCGCTTCATTTCGCGTCAGTTTGCGTAAAAATCCCCGAACTCTGCTTTGGTGCAATCTGACCAGGTGTCCGAATGCCTGGCTGTCGCCACGCAAACGAACTTTCTGGATCAGGCTGAACTCCAGCGTTGGGTCATGTCCTGATGGATCCGGTTGGGTCAGAAAGAGTCCCTCTGAGGATCGACCTCTGAATTGGGTGCTGAGCGCGAGACCATGTTGTATCCGTATTTGAGCACAATCATATAAGCAAGTCCGATACACAAGGGTATACCACCGAATACAGCAGCTTCCACGTAGTTCTGACCGAGACTGAGTCCCAGGATGATTGGCAGACTGATGGCTATAAATATGGCTCCGCGGCGCAGGTCATTGATCGGACCTGCCTGGGTGCTAAGCAGTTTAACGGTATCCGCTTTGATGTCGGCACCACTTTCAGCCAGTTTGAGCAATGTTTCCATCTTTTTGATATTGGTCAGATAGCGCAGATAGATCGGCACCAGTATGCAACCGCCAACAATTATAAAAAGTACAATCGGTAGTATGTCATTATCCACAATCAGATCCTCATGGCAGGGTTAACTATCAAACTCTATTACTATCTGTCTGATGCCTCGGCAAGACCGATTGGATGCAGGTGGTGTAAAATTTTTTTCAATGGAGTCAGATAGCGTGTTTCTAACCAGAGCGGTCCGGCATTGCAGTGGCTGTGATATCATTGCACCTCTGCAGAAACAGTACCGAATGAGTATGTCTATGAGTCTGAATGAGCAAACAAACCCCGGCGCCACAGATGATCGCCTGGCAGCGGACACGTTACTGGTCCGTGATTACCTTGCCTCTGTGCCCGAGCGACATGTCCTCAGTGAATCTGAGCGTCTGGGTTATCGCGATGCCATCAAAAAGTTGCTCAAGGAAAAGAATGCAATTCTGGTTGCTCACTATTACACCGAACCCGAGCTACAATCCCTGGCAGAGGAAACCGGCGGACTGGTCGCCGATTCGCTTGAAATGGCACGCTTCGGGCGTGACTGTGACGCCGATGTGCTGGTAGTGGCAGGCGTGCGCTTTATGGGTGAAACAGCCAGCATTCTGAGTCCGGACAAGACCGTATTGATGCCTTCAACCGAAGCGACCTGCTCTCTGGATATTGCCTGTCCGATTGACAGGTTTGCGGCATTCTGTGACCAGCATCCGGATCGCACCGTGGTGGTGTATGCCAATACCTCCGCAGCTGTGAAGGCGCGTGCTGACTGGGTGGTGACTTCCAGCATAGCGCTGGATGTGGTGGAACATCTGATGGGGCAGGGCAAGAAGATACTCTGGGCACCAGACAGGCACCTGGGGCACTATATTCAGGAAAAAACCGGTGCGGACATGATTCTCTGGGATGCCGCCTGTATTGTTCATGAGGAGTTCAAGGCCAAAGGACTGCTGGACATGAAGGCGCTATATCCGCGCGCGAAGGTGCTGGCGCACCCGGAATCGCCCCGCTCGGTGCTCAGTATGGCTGATGTGATCGGCTCGACCAGTCAGCTGATCAAGGCGGCGTGTGAGTTGCCTGATGATACGTTTATCGTGGCGACAGATCAGGGCATTTTCTACAAGATGCAGCAACTGGCACCGGAAAAGACCTTCATTATAGCGCCGACCGCCGGCAACGACGCGACCTGTCGCAGTTGTGCCAGTTGTCCCTGGATGGGCATGAATTCCCTGCAGGCCATGTACGAATCTCTGCGTGACGGCAGCAACGAAGTGCGGGTTGAAGCTGAGCTGGCGCGGCAGGCGATGATACCCTTGCAGCGTATGCTGGATTTTTCTGTGCAGCACAAACTGGCGGTTCAGGGTAAAGCCTAGACGCAGACATCAGCCCTGCTGGGCGCGCTGCAGCAACTCGACTTCTGACATGCGTTGTCGCAGACGACTGATCAGCGGAATATTGGTTTCGCGATCGGCCTCGATTCGCAGTGCATAATTCAGCTGTTCGCGAGCGCTGCGAAAATCACCCACAAGAATAAAGTACTCGGCACGGGCCTGATGCACTTTGCTGATGTCACCGGCCATTCCCTGGGTTTCAGCAATCTGGTACCACAGATTGTGGTCTTCAGGCCGCGATTGCGCCAACCTTTCCATGATGCTGACTGCCTCCGGATACCGGCGCAATTCGATCAGCGCATCTACCTGGCTCATGGTCAGCGGATGGTTGCTGGGATTGATACGCAGATGTCGATCCAGATAGTCCAGGGCAGCCTGCGGATCACCGCTTTTCGTCAGGATGTCTGCCCTGGTTACGACATACGTAATGCGGTTCGGGTCGGCCGCCAGGAGTTTTGTCAAAGACTCCATGGCAAGCTCATACTGCTTGTTGTCCAGATATGCCAATGCCAGCGCATACGTGTTGGTAGTGCGTTCAAGATCGGTGCGACTGGCGTTCAGGCGGTTGCTGAATTCAGTGACGGCATTGCTTTTGTCGTTCTGGTAATGAACTTCGATTCGGGAGCGCATCAGGTGATATTCCAGCGTATTGCTGTCGCCACGAAAGGGTATCCGGTTGGCACGGCTGCGTGCATCGGCGATACGGGTTTCAGTCACCGGGTGGCTTAACAGAAATTCGGGAGGCCGACTGGTAAAACGGCTGATATCCATCAGGCGTTCAAACAGCGTTGCCATATCAGCCGGGTTGTAACCGGCATTGACCATGGTGCGCAGACCAATACGGTCCGCCTCGGATTCATTCTGGCGCGAAAACCGCAATTGATTTTCTATGGAGCGGCCCTGGGCTGCCATGACGGCGGCGGGGCCGGCACTGCTGCCGGCGCCCATCAACACCACACTGGCCAGCAGTGTAGCCAGCTCCGGAATTCGCCGGCGTTGTGCATCCTCGATGCTGCGGGCAAAATGGCGTTGACTGACGTGGGCAATTTCGTGAGCGATAACCGAGGCAAATTCACCTTCGGTGTGCGCATTGAGAAACAGGCCGCCATTGACGCCAATTACACCACCCGGGGTGGCAAACGCATTGAGAGCCGGGCTGTCGATGACAATAAACGCCAGTCGATAATCCTGTAAGTCACTGTGTACAGCCAGATTATGGGTAAAATTGACGACATAGTCGTTGATCAGCGGATCGGTGATCGTGGGGGTTGTACGGCGCACAGAGCGCAGAAAATCCCGGCCCATCTGGTATTCTTCATCCAGTGAAAAAATGCCGGAGATACGGTCTCCCAGCGTTGGCAACTGGCTTTGGGCAAGCACAGGCCCGGCCTGCGACGCCAGGGTCACGGCCATTGCCAGGGAGCTGATTCTGAGGAACTTACGCATATACATCCATAAACTGCATCCGTCTATTAGACCGATATTAGCATAAATAATTCCACGCGCCTTTTATCTGTCCCGCAGTGAGCGACAGCGCTATGCACGTCTTTGCAATGCTTGGTAAAATGCCGGGCATGGAAACAACCGCAGATAAAGAACTGGATGTGACCGGGCTGGAATGCCCGATGCCGCTGCTGAAGGCAAAATTGGCGCTCAATGCGCTGGCACCTGCACAGGTGTTGAAAGTTATCGCCACAGATCCGGGCTCCGAGCGTGATTTTTATGCCTTTGTGCAACAAAGCCGGCATCAGATTCTGGCGTTCGAGAAACAGGCAGATACCTACTCATACTGGATCAAAAAAGGCTGAAACACGATGCGAAAGTTTTTCCGGGTCTTTATTGATCGTTATTTTCACGATGAAGAAGCCGTCATTTTTACCTTGATCCTGCTTGCCTCAATCCTGGTACTGCTGACCATCGGATCGTTTATCGCCCCGTTGATTGTAGCGCTTATTGTTGCCTATCTGTTGCAGGGGATGGTGAATACGCTGCTGCGACTGGGGGTATCCTATCTGCTGGCGGTGGTCATTGTGTATACATTTTTTGTCAGCGCCTTCATGACTACGCTGCTGCTGGTATTGCCACAGGCATGGGCCCAGTTAACACGATTAATCAATGAGTTACCCAGGCTAATCAGCGAAGGGCAGGCGCTGATGATGGTGCTGCCCGAGAATTATCCCAATTTGATTACCGAGCAGCAGATTCAGGAATTTATTCGTAGCCTGCGAGGTGAGCTGGCAATGGCTGGCCAGTACCTGCTCTCCTATTCGATTTCCAGCCTGCCAAATATTTTCTCCTGGGTCATATTCATCATCCTGGTGCCGGTGCTGGTGTTTTTTATGATGAAAGACAAAACCAAGCTGGTTGAATGGGTAGCCAACCTCCTGCCCCGGCATCGTCCGCTGATGCGCAAGATCTGGCAGGAAATGGATCTGCAGGTGGCCAATTATGTGCGCGGCAAATCGCTGGAGATTCTGATCGTAGGTGGCGTCAGCTATATTGCCTTTACCGTGATGGGCATGAATTACACATTATTGCTTGCCGTGCTGATGGGGTTGTCGGTGATCATACCGTTCATCGGCGTGGGTGTGGTGGTTTTCCCGGTGCTGGCAGTGGCCTATGTGCAATGGGGTTTTGGCAGTGAATTTTTCACAGTACTGGCTGTCTATACTGTTATTCAGCTCCTGGACGCAAACGTACTGGTCCCCATCATATTCTCGGAAACAGTCAATCTGCACCCGGTTGCCATTATCGCGGCGGTACTTGTGTTCGGTGGTCTGTGGGGGTTGGCAGGGGTGTTTTTTGCCATTCCGCTGGCGACTCTGGTCAAAGCAATCATCAATGCGTGGCCAACGCATGTGCCAGCGCCCGATGTTGATCCCCCGGCAGTCAAGCAGTCAGCGGTTAAATAATTATCCCGGGGTTTTTGTCTGGATGCTGCAGTGTGATAGAGTCTGCAGCCTGAACACCCCCAGTTAACATGAGGTTATGCATGATTCAGGGCAGTATAGTTGCCATTGTCACTCCGATGTTGCCCTATGGCGACATTGACTACGAGGCGTTAGACCGCTTGCTGGAGTGGCATGTGGAAAGCGGCACGGACGCTGTAGTTGTGTGTGGCACAACCGGTGAGTCACCGACATTGACCATGGAAGAGCATTGCGCGGTCATAGCCCGCTGTGTCAAAACCATTGGCGGGCGTATACCGGTGATTGCCGGCACCGGGTCCAACTCGACCACAGAGGCGGTCTATTACACCCGCGCCGCCCGGGAAGAGGGCGCCGATGCCTGTCTGCTGGTGACGCCCTATTACAACAAACCGAGTCAGGAAGGCCTGTATCAGCACTTTAAAAAGATTGCTGAAGAAGTCGATATTCCGCAGATCCTGTATAACGTGCCCTCGCGCACCGGCTGCGACCTGTTGCCGGAAACCGTCTCGCGACTGGCAGATGTGAAAAATATTATTGGCATCAAGGAAGCAACCGGTGATCTGGATCGCGGTCAGCAGGTCATTTCCCTGTGTGCCGATCGCATTGCCATCTATAGCGGTGATGATGCAACCGCGCTGGATCTGATTCTGGCTGGCGCAAAAGGAAATATTTCGGTAACAGCTAACGTGGCGCCGGCTCAGATGCATGAAATGTGTCGTCTGGCACTGGCAGGTGAATACGAAAAAGCCAGTCTGCTCAATGCCCGGCTGGCCGGTCTGCATAATGCCCTGTTTCTGGAATCCAATCCGGTGCCGGTGAAATGGGCGCTGTGCGAACTCGGTTACATTAAAGAGGGTATTCGTCTGCCTCTGGTGCCACTTAACAAGGCTTACCATATCCCGCTGCGTGAAGCGATTCGTCATGCCGGGCTCGATTAAACACTACAGGTTGAAAGCACATGTTGTCTGAACGTGACTGTTGTAAATTGCGCCACATTTCAAAAGTGTTGGTGATCTCTGCGCTGGCAGGCGCGCTGCCGGCCTGTTCATGGCTGGGTATTGGCGGCGACGAAGGCTGGTTGCGTGATCGGCAGGGTCAATATCTGGAGGCACAGATAACACCGCCTATGGATATCCCCGCAGGCCTGGACAGTTTCACCATAGACGAGCTGTATCATATTCCGGCGGAAGCACCCGGCGAACGGGCGATGTATGTGACGCCACCGGCTCCCAAACCGATTGATACCCGAATTCGCGAAGGGGTGGTCATCCAGCGCTTTGGCGATCGGGCATGGATTGTGATTGGTGCTACACCGGGTCAGGTGTGGCCCAGGCTGCGGGACTACTGGGCCACTGAAAACATTCAGTTGGCGGTAGAGGATGCCGTGGCGGGAACAATGGAAACCGCCTGGCTGCCGCAGGAAGGCAGTGAAGTCCGGCACCGCTATCAGGTGCGTGTGGAGCCCGGGTTGCATGCAGGTAACTCTGAAGTCTATGTGCGTCATGTCAGGGATGACGGAACAACTCCCGATGGTATGCCGGTAGCCTGGCCTGACGAGTCCCAGAATCTGGACCGGGAAACTACCGTGCTTGCTTCCATCTCCCTGTATCTGGCGGATCGTACCGACATTTACCGGGCGTCGTCGGTGTCCATGCTGGCCGGTAGTATCGAAGCGACAGGCAAGGCTCAGATTGATGACAGCCGGGCCGGTGATACCCGCATTGCACTGCGGCTGGACATGGGGCGCGCCTGGAGCCAGGTCGGGCAGGCACTGAACAACGCCGATATCGAAGTGCTGGCCACCGAACGTGAAGCCGGTTATTACCGGGTATTGTTCAGCGGAGACGAAGGGCAGGATGAGCCGGGGTTTTTGCGCCGGGTATTTACCCGCGATAGCAATCAGGCTGCTGCCCGGGAGTACAACGTCCACGTGACCGAAACCGGATCGGGTGTCAGTGTCAGGGCGGAGACGGTGGACGGTTCACCGGCGCCGTATGAGCAAGGTATGCTCATACGTACCATCAACGAAAACCTGATCTGAGGCGCAGGTGACACAATCAGTGCCCTTGTTGCACGCGCTGATTGGTGCGGGCGGGGCTTTCCTGCTTGGGGTGGTGCTGGTACTGGTCTGGCAGTCGCGTGCCCTGAGAAAATATCGGGAAGAAATCGTCCGCCTGCAAACCCGCCTTGACGAAGAGCAGCAGCAGACACTCAAAAAACTGGATCTGCTATCACATACCCGAGCGGAGTTGAGTGAGCAGTTGCGTGAACAGTTTCGCGGGCTTGCCAACGATGTACTGGACGAAAAGTCGCGGCGTTTTGCAGAAACCAGCCGGCTGGGTCTGGCGGAGATTCTGCGACCCCTGCAGGAAAAAATCACGGGTTTTGAGAAGAAAGTGGATGATGTCTACAGCCGTGAAGCACGCGAACGTTTTTCCCTGGAAAAAGAAATAAAAAACCTGCAATTGCTGAATGCCCGCATCGGTGAGGATGCGGTCAATCTTACGCGCGCCCTGCGCGGGGAAAGCAAAACCCAGGGAGCCTGGGGTGAGTTTATCCTCAGCTCCATTCTTGAGGCGTCCGGACTGACAGACGGGCGCGAGTATGAAACCCAGCAAAGTTTTCATGATGATGCCCAGGAGTCGACCAGCCAGTCCCGTCTTCGCAGCCAGCCGGATGTGCTGGTGCATCTGCCCGATAACCGGCAGGTCATCATTGATGCCAAAGTTTCATTGACCGCATATGAGCGTTACTGTTCCTCGGATGATGATGCGGAACGCAAGGTTGCATTGAAACTTCACGTGCAGTCATTGCGTACGCACATCAGGCAACTCAGCGACAAGCAATATCAGAATCTGCCCAAGGTGCACTCACTGGATTTTGTATTGCTGTTCATGCCGGTTGAACCGGCATTCTCTGTTGCTTTGCAGCATGACCCTGAACTTTTTAATCACGCCTTCGAGCGCAATATTGTTCTGGTGGGCCCTTCAACCTTGCTGGCAACCCTGCGCACCATTCACAATATCTGGCGTTATGAATACCAGAGCCGGAATGCTCAGGAAATTGCCCGCCAGGCTGGTGCGTTATACGATAAATTTGTTGGCTTTGCCGAAGACATGGATGATCTTGGCCGCAAGCTTGATGCCGGTCAGCGTAGTTTTGAATCGGCGATGAACAAACTGAAGACGGGCAAAGGTAATCTGGTCGGACGTGCGGAACGACTGAAATCTCTTGGCGCCCGCACCAGCAAGCAGCAGGACGCTGCCGCGCTGGCACAGGCCAGAGATGGTGAGGATGCAGACGATACGGACGGACCGGCAGATGACAGCAATTGATGAACTCCTGAACTTCCTGCCTTGCAGGACACCTGATGCGTGGTTGCAGTGGGCACTGGATAACCAGCCTCTGCTGCTGATTGATCACGCAAACTGTGAGAAAAAAGCGGCGTCCAATGCCGTCACCCTGATGTATCGCTATGTTGCCCGAACCGAACTGCTGACTAAAATGGCACAACTGGCACGTGAGGAGTTGCTGCACTTTGAACAGGTGGTCGGCATCATGGCCGAACGTGGTATTGAATATCGGCGCATCGGACCTTCGCGTTATGCAGGTGCGTTGCGGGCACAAATGCGCACGGATCGCGATGGTGTACTGGTTGACAGTCTGATTGTCGGTGCAATCGTTGAAGCGCGATCCTGTGAACGATTCGGAGCGCTGGTGCCACTGCTTGATGAACAGCTGGCCAAATTCTACCGCAGCCTGCTGCGCTCTGAGGCAAGGCATTTTCAATACTACCTGTCGCTGGCGCAGCAATATGCCGCGGATGACATCGGGCCGCGGGTTCAGGCGTTTTTAGCCGTTGAACAGCACTTGATAGAAACGCCGGATGAAGAGTTCCGCTTTCACAGCGGTGTGCCACCGCTCAGCGAAGGCATTGTGGCGAACGGATAAGGTTCTGACCAAGCCGCGCCTGCAGGGCGTCCAGCTGGTCGCAGGGTATGGCAGGATTGCCGGTCAGCACTGCGCTGGTCAGTGTTGCCGTGTTCATGATGCCCGATATGTCCTGTAGCTGATTATCCGGCGCATTGACCGAACTCAGGCGGGAAAGATGGCGCAGTTCATCCAGATTGCTCAGCTCATTGCCGGCCAGATCGATAAAGCGCAGGGAACTCAATGCCGCGATACCGGCCAGATCGGAAATCTCCAGATTGGGACAGGCAATCACCGCAATCTGTGCCGGATCATTGCCGCTCTGCTGGCGCATGAGCAGGTTTATGCAGCTTTGCAGACCAGCGTCGGCCACCCGCACCGAGCTGGCACCCGGTCTGGGGTCATAAAGTACTTGCTGATTGACGCTGACAGAGTACTTGCGCGCACAACCCGACAGACAGACCACGGCCGTCAGCAGGACCATGATCAATAACCATGGCGGGTTGCCCCGGTATGAAGCTGGTGCCTGGTCAATATCAGAGGAAGAGCACAACATGACGTTCGCCTTGTGGATGCGCAGAAAGTAGCGGCACAGATGTGCTGTCCAGCATACATTATGTCTGTGGCGCTTGAAAGCCACAGGCCTGCCCACTGGAAATCGTTCTCCAGTCGGTTTAGACTGCTCGCCATATTAATCAGCTAAACAGGATAAACGTATGAATAAGTTACGCGCGTCAGGCCTTGGCCTGGCAGTCTCGCTGTTGATGTTTAACGCGCCTCTGCAAGCGCAGGAAGTTGATCTGGCTGATCAGAAAATGCAAATCAGCTACAGCGTGGGTGTGAATATCGGCCAGAATCTGGTGATGCAGGGTCTGACCGACGATATCGACCTGAATGCTTTTATTGAAGGCCTGCGCGACACCGTGGTGGGCGAACCAAAACTGACTGAAGAGCAGATGATGAGCGCTCTGATGGCTTTTCAGCAGCAGTTGATGGACCAGCAGCAGGCCGATGCCGATGCGGCACGTGCTGCCAGCGAGGCATTTCTGGCTGAAAATGGCCAGCGCAGCGGCGTGACAACAACCGAGTCCGGCCTGCAGTACGAAGTGCTGGAAAGTGGCGACGCCAGTGGCGTCTCCCCCTCGGCAACTGCATCGGTGACAGCACATTATGAAGGCCGTTTTATTGATGGTGAGGTGTTTGACAGCTCCATCGAACGCGGTCAGCCTGCAGAATTCATGCTGAATCAGGTGATTCCCGGCTGGACCGAGGGTCTTCAGTTGATGAAGCCAGGTGATCGTTACCGCCTGTTTATCCCGGCAGCGCTGGGTTATGGTCCCGGCGGTTCCGGTCCGATTCCTCCGCATTCAGCCTTGATCTTTGATGTTGAACTGATAGAAGTCAACTGAGGTCAGGTGGAAAAACATACGTTCAATGATGGACTGCTGCAGTTTCTGCAGCAGTCACCTTCACCCTTCCACGCGGTCAGCACCATGCTGGCAACCCTGGAGTCCGCCGGTTTTGAACTGCTTAATGAAAAGGACGCCTGGCAACTGAAACCAGGTCGTTCCTACGTGGTAGAGCGCAACGGTTCCTCCATCATCGCATTCACCGCCGGGCAGGGTGATCCGGCGCAAACCGGCATCATGATGGCCGGTGCGCATACAGACAGTCCCTGCCTGAAAGTGAAACCCAATGCCGTGATGCAGTCGTCCTCAGCGCTGCAGTTTGCTGTGGAAATCTATGGTGGAGCGCTGCTGGCACCCTGGTTTGACCGGGATCTCTCTCTGGCCGGCCGGGTGGAGTTTCAGCGCACGGATGGACAGCCGGGTTCGGCCCTGCTGAACTGGCGCAGAGCCATCGCCACGGTGCCTAGCCTGGCCATTCACCTGGACCGGGAAGCCAATCAGAATCGGACGATCAATGCCCAGAAGGACATGCCGCCGGTGCTGGCTCTGCCAATCATGACGGCGGACGGTACAGAACCTGAGAGTTTTGATTTCAGGGCGTTTATCACTGATGCCCTGACAAAGCAGCATGACATCCGCGATGCTGAAAAAATCCTCGCCCATGAGCTCTACTTTTACGACACTCAGCCGCCGGCTGTGATTGGACTGCGAGAGGAGTTCATTGCCTCGGCCCGACTGGACAACCTGCTTAGCTGTTACATATGTCTGGATGCCATACTGGCCGCTGAACGGAGCGGTAATGCTCAGTTCTCGCTGATGGTCTGCAATGATCATGAGGAAGTCGGCAGCAACTCGGCCTGCGGTGCACAGGGGCCGTTTCTGAGATCGGTGCTGGCACGTATCAGTGCTCAGTTCAGTACCGGAGACGCGGCGGAAAACGTTGAACGCATGACCCGGCAGTCGATGTTTCTGTCTATCGACAATGCCCACGGGCTGCACCCGAATTTTCCGGAAAAGCACGATGCCAATCATGGGCCGCTGTTGAACAAGGGGCCGGTTATCAAGATCAACGCCAATCAGCGTTATGCAACCAACAGCCGCACCAATGCATTGTTCCGGGCAGTCTGCGACAAGGCAGACATTCCGGTGCAGGAGTTTGTGGTGCGCAGTGATATGGGGTGCGGGAGTACCATAGGACCGATCACGGCGGCGGGGCTGGGTGTGGAGACGATTGATATCGGCGTGCCGACGTTTGGTATGCATTCGGTGCGGGAGCTGGCTGGCAGTGATGATGGCTGGTTTCTGGCGCGGGCGTTGCGGCAGTTTTATCAGCGCTAGGTAGTTGTGGGGGTTCTCCCGATTTTTCGGGAGCAGTCAGGACAGCAACCGTCACCGCCGGATCGGCCACCTCCCGGCCCGAACCGCCCGGCGTTGCGCAACTCGCCCTCACGCTTCGCGTTCGGAGCTCAGACAGTGCTCACGCTTTTTCGGGCGCTCCGTACCGGGAGAAGGCGTGGCCTGATTGATCCGGCGGTGACGGTTGCTGCCCTTCCTTTGGCGTATACTTCGGCTGAAACTGGTGGCCCGGTGCGGAGGTACAGGCAGTGGGTGGGGGGTGGCGTCCCGGACCGGCAGCAACCTTTGGTTGAAAGCCCTGCGCTGCGGAACTCACCCTCGCGGCTGCGCCGCTCGGAGTTCGGACAATCCTCGCGCTTGATCGGGCTTCCAGCCAAAGGTTAAGCGCTGCCTGACTGGTCCGGACCGCCACCCCCCACCCACTGCCATCAGCCGCAACATTACCTCTTGGCAATGAAGCTCAGTGATCATGGCGTGCAGCTATGGTTAATCAGGCCACGCTTATCCCCAACAGATATTTCCGATCCAGCGCACCGGCCTCCACAACAACGTGAGCCAGCCACGGGCAATGGATCCCGCAACCGGCCACATCCCCACCAGATATTTTCGGCGCTGCGGAACTCGCCGTCGCCGCTGCGCGGCTTTGGGCTCAGACAGTCCTCGCGCTGGATCGAAAATATTTGTTGGGGATAAGCGTGGCCTGACTGGTTGCGGGATCCATTGCCCGTGGCTGGCGATCACCCCACGGCGCACCGGTGTAAGAGTCTGAACGCATGAAGAGGTAGACGAAACGGGAAACAGCCACCGGTTCAGCAGAATGGCACAAGGGCAGGATGAGGGCGGG
>TARA_R110002072_G_scaffold108062_3_pt1 | contig 13223 bp, 11 predicted proteins | sample TARA_R110002072 | Tara Oceans TARA_R110002072 (sample SAMEA4397118) | marine metagenome | biome: Polar Biome; feature: [SRF] surface water layer (ENVO:00010504); material: water (ENVO:00002006), including particulate matter (ENVO:01000060) such as... | depth 5 m | reverse complement strand
AATATTGCGACGGAGGTGCACTCGAATCTGTCGCTTACCTTGTCGGACCAGCGCATTGAACAACTCCTCAGTTCTGGCCTCAATCGAATCAGTGCCTCAATTGATGGCTACTCGCAGGAAGCCTACGAGATACATCGTGTCGGGGGCAATGTGGAGCTCGTTCGCGAGAATCTCAAACGTTTGGCAACTGCTCGCGATAAGCTTGGAGCGGATACAGACATCTACTACAAATATCTTGTCTTCAAGCACAACGAACATGAAATCGAGGACGCGCGAAAGTTTGCAGAGGACATTGGCGTTATCTTTTCCACCGCCGACGCAATGATTCACGATCAAGCGTGGCTGCCGAGCCACCGCGAGCATGAAGAGCCATACTTCTCCACAAAAGAGCTTGGCGAAATAATGGAACGCTGGAAAGAGGCAGGTAAAGAGGACTATTTTTTTGAACACGAATCACATCAGTTCTGGAACGCAGTCCCGAAAAACTTTGGGGAACATTTACCGCGTACCTGCGGTTGGCACTATGGCTTCTCGGTAATAGCTGCCGGCGGCCCGGTCGCGCCATGCTGTGCGAGCTCCAAAGACAAAGACGATTTTGGCACGATTGTGCCCGGTGAAACGAGCTTTGCAGACATATGGAACAACGAGTTGTACAGGAAGTCGCGCAATGCCATGGCGGGCAAGCCTTCAGAAGCCATGGATCATGTCGATACGGTCTGCATGCGCTGCCACTATCCGAAGGTAGTGCAGCATCTTTACAACAATCACGACATGCTCGTCGCAGAGCGTTTCGATCAGGTTTTCGGAGAGTCCGAACCGCAGATGTCAAAAGCTTTTGCGTTGCTCGGGGATGGTTTGCTCACCGCAGACGCCGAAGGATTCATAGCGCATTACGAGCAGCACCTGAGTATGAGCAGTGCGGCTGGCAATATGCCACCCCAGAGAATAATAACTGAAAGGAATATGCCGAATGACGAGGCTACCAGTATACTGCAGCTGTTTGGTAACCTCATCGCTGAGATTGGCCTAAATGGCAGCGAAGTGTTTGATGATTCTTTATTGCGACACAGCAAAGAGGATATCAAATCAGCCATAGTAGCCCTACTGTCAGCAGATGTTACTCCAGATCAACAGGACTTTGCCAAAGGCGCTCTGCCAGCCCTGGCTTTCTTCCAGGCTGGTGTCGGCCAGACAAGTCTTGCGCTGGACTCTGAGCAATCTACCGAGCAAACCTGGAGACGTGCTGTGGAAGCGGATATGCAAAAAATCTGCCAGGAAGTGGGTGCACGCAGCCATAGTGAGCTCTAGTTTACTGTCTTAAGCTTGAGCGGGTCGACTTCAGGAAGAAAGGACGTGTCTGTCAACAAGTGCTCTTTGTAGAACTGGATAAACGCACTCATATCGATCTCACTCTTTGAGCTGGTCCCTAGCATCATTATTGGGTGGAACCATTTTCGACGCAACAGGGCGGAGATGAACGCGCCGTAACGGATACGGCTCATGATACGAAAGCCTGCTTCCAGAGCCGGCTTTTCTTTCCCGATATGGCGGTGGAACGCAGCCACGATTTGCATGTCGTGAATACTGTATACATGCTGAACTATTCGCGGAAAGAAGCAGTGATCGCACAGCGTATCGGGCTCGGTCGTCCCCGCCGGTATATCGCCGGACAGAACACCACGCGCGTGACGGAAGTGCTCGTTGTTCCACACCTCTGCGAAGCTGGTTTTCCCTGGAACCACAGCACCGAAATCATCCCGATCCTTTGCGGTTCCGCAGCATGGAGACACAGGCCCGCCACCGGTCACCAGGGAGACACCGTAGTGCCAAGAGCAGTAGTTCGGTGTGTCTTCGTCGTCATTGTCCCTGTAGGGAGCGTAGAACGACTCCTTTTCCAGTGAACCGAAATATTCCTCGGCCCACTCCCACTGAGTTGGATCCTCTACAATCCTTTTCGGGATGTGAGGTTTCTCGCCGGCGCGATGGCTTGGTAGCCATCTCTCATCATAAATCCCTGCCTCGTCGCTGCTAAATTGAATGCCAAGTTTCTGGCAGTAACGCTTGGCTGCCTTCAGCTCGTGCTCGTTGTGTTTGAACACGAGCATCTTGTAGATGATGCGGGTGTTCAATCCGAGGCGATCGCGCGTCGCGGCGAGTAGTTCGAGGTTCTTCTTTACCAGGGCCAGGTCGCCGCCGACACGGTGTACCTGGTAAGACTCCTGTGAAAATCCGTCGATGGAACCAACCAGGGTATCGAGCCCGGCCGCAAGTAGCGCCTCAGCGCGGCCCTGGTCAATAGGGAGGGACAGGTTCGAGTGAACCTCGGTTTGAATACCCTGTGAATGCGCCTTGCTTACAAAGTCGGGTAGCGCTTTGTTAAGCAATGGTTCTCCCCAATTGTAGAACATGATCATGAACAGGTACTGTCCCATCTCCTCAAGGAGAGCATCAAACAGCTCCGGCTTCATGACGTATCGGCTTTCGCGAGCCGCAGTTTCGATGCCACCCTGCTTCCTGTTCTCGTTCTCGCGACCAGTCGCGCAAGTGGGGCACCTGAGCTGGCAGACGTCGGAAGGTTCAATGATGAGATAGTAGGGATAGGCGCTTGCCGTCGTGGCACCGGTGTAAGCATCATACTTGGCGCGCAGGAAGTTGGCGAAGGCCTCCGGGTTGCTTTTGGAAAAAGCCTCCATCAGTGTCACCTACACCGCAATGTCTGGTGAACCCGGGCAAGGAGCACAGCACGGCGCGTGGCCTGCTTTACCTTGAAGCCTATCCATTCGCGGAAGTGCGTTGCTGTGTTGTTCAACGCTGACATCGTGTCTTCCCTATATTTGGCGCATCATTATGAAAAAAGGCCGCGGTCACGAAGATCACAGTGAGGACCGCTACAAGAGAACTGCATCTTCACCTCCGAGTATAGGGCAATTAGGAGAGCTGCTGGGAGCCAATCTTGTGAGCTAAATCTCGCCATGAAGAAATATTAGCCGATGTAACAGCACCGCAACCAGTGTATCGCTCCGAGCAAATGCCTGAGCAGGTCCAACCTGGCCTTCGGGCTGGAGCGGGATAAGGACACTGTCCGTCATATACCCCCGGTTCATTACTAACCGGATCCTGACAACCGCGAACCATCGCGGCTGACAACTATTGGACCTGCGAAGGACTGCTTGTGGAGCATCCAGTTGTTGAAAGACCGATAGGCAATGTCCGGCGAGAGCTACCTGATCGCAGCCTCTTCTGGACTGCGACTGCTCTGGAATATCCTACTATTGCACTAAGGTATATAGTCCACTAAAATGCTTGGTTATTAACCGGCGGCCAACCAGAGGACAACCCTATGCGCCTGACAACACGCGGACGCTACGCAGTGACCTCCATGCTCGATCTAGCCCTGAACCAGAAAGGGGGGCCCCTTCCGCTGGCGCGAATTGCGGCCAGGCAGTCAATTTCACTGTCCTATCTGGAACAATTGTTCTCGCAATTGCGCCACAATGACCTGGTACGCAGTGTGCGCGGGCCCGGTGGAGGGTATCATCTGGGGCGGGCTGCCGAGCACATCAGCGTGGCTCAGGTCATTGAGGCCGTGAATGAGAGCACCGATGCCACCCTCTGCGGCGGCAAAGGTGACTGCCAGCAGGGCGACACCTGCCTCAGCCACCACTTGTGGATGGACTTGAGTGATCAGATTAATGTTTTTTTGCATGCGATTTCGCTCGCTGACCTGGCAGAGCGCAAGGAAATCCTGGCCATCGCGCGCAAGCAGCAGTACAGGGCTGAAATGACCGTCGAAGACAGTCTGCAAGCCGACATCATCGCCGGCGCGTAAAACCGTTTTACGGTGCCGAACGTAGCCACAAATCAGACACAACAGGCAATTGAATTATGTCTAAGCAACAGATAGACGCAGCCATCTCCAAAGAGTACGCGGCCGGCTTTACTACCAATATAGAGTCAGACACGCTTCCACCGGGGCTGAATGAGGACGTCATCCGCTTCATATCGGGCCGCAAGAATGAACCCGAGTGGCTACTCAAGTGGCGGCTGGAGGCTTATCACGGCTGGCTGAAGATGCAGGAACCGGAATGGGCCCATGTGCACTACCCGCCGGTCAAGTTCAATGAAATCTCCTATTTTTCGTCGCCCAAGACACTCAAGGATAAGCCCAAGAGTCTCGATGAGGTGGACCCTGAATTGATCGCCACCTACAACAAGCTGGGCATTCCCCTGCATGAGCAGGCCACGCTCGCCGGCGTCGCGGTAGACGCCGTGTTCGACTCGGTCTCTGTGACGACCACGTTCCGCAGCAAGCTGGCAGAAGCCGGTGTCATCTTCTGTTCAATTTCGGAGGCAGTGCAGGAATATCCCGAACTGGTGCAGAAATACCTCGGATCGGTAGTGCCGCGCAAGGACAACTACTACGCCGCCCTCAACAGCGCGGTGTATAGCGACGGCTCCTTCGTCTATATTCCCAAGGGGGTGCGCTGCCCGATGGAGCTGTCCACCTATTTTCGGATTAACGAACAGAACACCGGGCAGTTCGAGCGCACACTCATCATTGCCGATGAGGGCAGCCACGTCAGCTACCTCGAGGGCTGCACGGCACCCATGCGTGACGAAAACCAGCTGCACGCAGCGGTGGTAGAGCTGGTGGCACTCGATGGCGCCGAGATCAAATACTCCACAGTGCAAAACTGGTACCCCGGTGATGCGAAAGGTAAAGGCGGCATCTACAACTTCGTCACCAAACGGGGCGTGGCGCACACCAATGCGAAAATTTCCTGGACGCAGGTGGAAACCGGGTCGGCCATCACCTGGAAGTACCCGAGCTGTATCCTGCGCGGCGACAACAGCGTGGGCGAATTCTACTCGGTAGCGCTGACCAACAACGCGCAGCAGGCAGACACCGGCACCAAGATGATTCATCTTGGCAAGAACACCCGCTCCACCATTATTTCCAAGGGGATTTCGGCGGGTAACAGTTCGAACGCCTATCGCGGGCTGGTGCGCATGAGTCCACGTGCGGAGGGCGCGCGTAACTATACCCAGTGCGACTCCCTGCTGATCGGTGATCGCTGTGCCGCGCACACGTTCCCCTACATTGAGAGCCGCAATCCCAGCGCTGTCGTGGAACACGAGGCGACCACCTCCAAAGTCAGCGATGACCAGCTCTACCTTTGCCAGCAGCGCGGGCTGAATGCCGAGAAAGCCGTCTCCATGATCGTCAACGGCTTTTGCAAGGAGGTGTTCCGCGAGTTGCCGATGGAATTCGCGATGGAAGCTGGAAAGCTGCTGGAAGTCAGTCTGGAAGGTTCGGTCGGTTAATCATTCACGCGAGAGGCCAACGGCTCTCGCTCGCAGAGAGACACAAATATGCTGAAAATAGACAACCTCCACGCCCGGGTGGACAACAAGGATATTCTCAAGGGCCTCGACCTCGAAGTGGCGCCCGGCGAAGTGCATGCCATCATGGGCCCCAACGGGTCGGGCAAGAGCACGCTCGGCCACGTGCTGGCGGGCCGCCCCGGCTATCAACACACCGCCGGCAGTGCCACGCTACTGGGCCAGGACCTGTTGGCGCTGGAAACCGAGGAGCGCGCACACCTGGGCCTGTTTCTCGCCTTTCAGTATCCGGTGGAAATCCCCGGCGTCAGCAATATGGAGTTCCTCAAGGCGGCTGTCGACGCAACCCTTGAAGCGCGCGGTGAGGAGGCGATCGACAGTGTCAGTTTTATGAAGCGCGCACGCGAAATCTGTCAGCAAGTTGATCTCGACCAGAGCTTTCTCAAGCGCGGTGTCAATGAGGGGTTCTCGGGGGGAGAAAAAAAGCGCAATGAATTGATGCAGATGATGTTGCTGCAACCGAAGCTGTGCATTCTCGATGAAACCGACAGCGGCCTGGATATCGACGCACTGCAGCGCGTTGCCGAGGGCGTGAACACCATGCGTGACGGGAAGCGCGCCTTTGTGCTGATTACGCACTACCAGCGTCTGTTGAACTACATTGAACCGGACCATGTACACGTGCTTTCCGGTGGTCGCATAGTCCGCTCCGGCGACAAGTCTCTGGCCCTCGAACTGGAGGCAAAAGGCTACTCCTGGTTGGAGGAGGTAGCCTGATGGCAGACTTCATGCAACAGCCGCTGACTGCGGCCGCGAAAACCGCGCCCGCGTGGCTCACGGATACCTTGAGTCGCGGACAGACAGCGTGGAGCGAGCGCCGCCTGCCTACACGCAAGACCGAAGCCTGGAAATACAACGACCTGCGCGCCCTGCAGCATTCCTTCAGCGCGCCAAAGGCTGGCCCGCCGCCGACTCTGGAAGGCATTGACCTGCCACAGCTCGAGGGCAGCCTGCTGGTTTTCACCGACGGCGTATTTTGCGCGGAAGGTTCGCTGCTGGCGCTGCCAGAGGGCGTCGAGCTGGTGCGCTTCGCCGATGCAGGGCCCGACGAGGCAAAGGCTATAGTTGCGCGCCTGGGGACGGCGGTAAATCATGGTCGACACCTGTTCGCACCGCTCAACGACGCGACCCTGTCCGATGGCGTATTCTTGCGCGTGGCCGCCGATACAGTGGTTGAACAGCCCATTCAAATCGCCTGGCTTACCAGTGGTCGTGCCGATGCGCTGGGTATCACTCAGCGCCTGCTGGTGGACATGGGGGCCCACAGCCAGGCCACGGTGGTCGAGACCTTTGCCAATACGGAAACCGGTGGCGTGGCGTTTACCAACGGCATCACTGAACTACTGCTGGCAGAAGGCGCGCAGCTCAACCACAACCGCCTGCATCTCGAGCACGGTCGCGCAGTGCATATCGGTGGCGTGCACGCGCTGCTCGGCGCCAACACCAACCTCAACAGTTTTCACCTCGCGCTTGGCAGCGATCTCAAACGCATTGATATCGTGGTGCAGCACGAGGGCCAGGGTGCCAACTGTGACGTCAACGGCATTTACCTACCGCGTGGCGAGGAGCAGATCGATTACCATACCTGCATGGAGCACGCGGTACCGAACTGCACCAGCAGCGAAAACTTTCGCGGCATTATCGCCGACCAGGCGAAGGCCATTTTTAACGGTCGTATCCACATACACCCTGATGCGCAAAAAACCCGTGCACAGCTGAGCAACAAGAATCTCCTTACCAGCAACGAGGCCGAGGTGAACACCAAGCCGGAGCTGGAAATATACGCCGACGACGTGCAGTGCGCGCACGGTGCGACCGTGGCCCAGATGGACGCCACCGCGCTGCATTATTTGCGCACACGTGGCGTATCGCGCGCCGAAGCACAGGTTATGCTCAGCTACGGTTTTGTCAACGAACTGATCGATGCCATACCCTGCGCGGCGCTGCACACCTACCTGAAGCCGCTGCTGGCGAAACGCTTTGCCCGCAGCCCGAAACTTGCGCGGCACCTGATATGAGCAACGCACAGGCGCTGGGCATGCCAGCCTTCGACGCGGCCGCTATCCGCGCCGATTTCCCCATCCTTGAGCAGCAGGTCAACGGCCACCCGTTGGTGTATCTCGACAATGCCGCGACCACGCAGAAGCCCACGGCCGTGATAGAAGCGATCGCGCACTACTACCGCACAGACAACGCCAACGTGCACCGGGGCGCGCATGCACTCAGTGATCGCGCCACCGTCGCTTTCGAAAACGCGCGTGAAACGGTCAGTCGGTTCATCGGTAGCCCGAACAGCCATCAGGTCATCTGGACGCGCGGCACGACGGAGGCGATCAACCTGGTAGCGCTGAGCTGGGGCCGCGAGCAGCTCCAGGCCGGCGATCGCGTGCTGGTCTCAATGCTGGAGCATCACTCCAACATAGTGCCCTGGCAGCTTGTATGCGCAGCCACCGGCGCCACGGTGGAGCCCATTCCGGTGACCGCGGCGGGCGAGATTGACCTTGACGCGCTGGATGCACTGCTGGACGAACGCGTGAAACTGGTGGCGGTAAACCACGTGAGCAACGCGCTGGGCACTATCAACCCCGTACGTGAGATCGCGGATAAAGCGCACGCGGTCGGCGCACACATTCTAGTCGACGGTGCGCAGGGCGTGGCACACCTGCCGGTAAACGTGGTCGAACTCGGCTGCGACTTCTACGCATTCTCCGGGCACAAATTGTTTGGCCCTACCGGCATCGGCGTGCTCTGGGGCCGGGAGGAGCTGCTGGAGGCAATGCCGCCATTGTTTGGCGGCGGTGAAATGATAGAAACCGTGAGTTTCGCCGGCACCACTTTCAACCGGCTGCCCTTTAAATTTGAAGCGGGCACCCCCAATATTGCCGATGCCATCGGGCTGGGCGCAGCCATCGACTATCTGGACGGCATCGACATGGCCGCGGCAGCGGCTCATGAGCTGGCGCTGCTGCAGCATACGCTGGCGCTGGCCAGTGATATCGAGGGGCTCTCGCGCGTGGGCAGCCCGGCGCATTCGGTGGGTATATTCAGCTTCCTGCTGGAAGGTGTTCACCCGTCTGATCTGGGCATGCTGCTTGATCAGCAGGGCATTGCTGTACGCACCGGCGATCACTGCGCACAGCCACTCATGGCACATTACCAATTGCCCGGCACGGTTCGCGCGTCCTACGCGATGTATAATACGCGCGAGGATGTGGAGCGTTTGTTCGAGGGCATTCACAAGGCCCGACGGCTGTTCGGCTAGGGCAGGAATCGGGAAGAGGAGGATTTGCCAGCATGTCAGTAGAAACTTTTGATGTCAGCAAAGACGCAATCAGCGTATCTGACGCCGCGGCCCGGCATCTGAGAAAACAGATCAGCAAGAGCGGCGTGCGCATCAGCGTCAAAGAGAGCGGCTGCACCGGCTACATGTACATCATGGACGAGGCCGATAGCGGCGAGGATGGCGACCTGACGATGACGCTGGACAATGGCCTGCAGGTGTTCGTGGATGCAAAGGCACTGCCGCTGCTCAAGGGCACGCAGATCGAATATGAACTCGAGGGTGTGAACCGCAGCATCAAGTTCCACAACCCCAACGTTACCGCGGCCTGCGGCTGCGGTGAAAGTTTCAGCGTAGGCTGAGCACAGCGAGCGCAAGGAGAGCATGACTATGTATACAGCAGAAAAGACCGTGCTGACCACGCGCAGGGATTGCCCGGGGCGTCTCGTGCCGGTGGGCGACAAGCTAAGTATCCCCGCGCACAGTTTCGTGACGCTCACACAGGCGTTGGGCGGCAACTACACCGTGGTTTACAACGGCAACATGATTCGCGTGGATGGCACCGACGCCGACGCGCTGGGCCTGGAGCCGCTGCGAATGGACTTTGAGCCGCCCGCGGATGGCCGCATTGACGAGCAGCAGGTTTGGGATGCGCTGCACACCGTCTTCGATCCTGAAGTGCCGGTAGACCTGGTGAACCTGGGGCTGATCTATGCACTGGATATCGACCAGGATAGCGGGCGTGTTGGCATCAGCATGACGCTAACCGCACCGGGTTGCGGCATGGGCCCGGTTCTGGTGGGCGACGTGGAGCACCGTGTTGCTCAAGTGCCGCATGTAAAACACGTGGGCGTCGAGCTGGTATTCGACCCACCCTGGAATCGCGAGATGATGTCCGAGGAAGCCCGTCTTGAAACCGGCATGTTCTACTGAGCGCGTGGCCACGATGACTATACCGGCCGACTCGCCATTCGGGCACAGTATCCGCAGCCAGGACATCGTCGATACACTCTCCTTCTTTGACGACTGGGAGGATCGTTACAAGTACATCATTGATCTCGGCAGGGAACTGCCGGAGATGCCAGAAGCATTGAAAACTGACGAGCGCAAGATACGCGGCTGCCAGAGCCAGGTGTGGATTGATTTCCAGTTCAACAATGGCCGCATGGACATGTCCGTGGACAGCGACGCGTTCATCGTCAAGGGGCTGCTCGGCGTGGTGCTCGCGGCATACAACAACCAAACGCCGGAAGATGTGCTGGCTTTTGATGTGGAGCACTATTTCGGGCAACTGGATTTGTTGGGGCATTTGTCTCCCGCCCGCGGCAATGGGCTGCGAGCCATGGTCGCGCGCATCCGCGAAGTGGCTGCCGAACACGCCGCCTCCTGAAGCCGGAAGGCAGGTCAACGGCAAGGACGTGTGCATGGCGAAGGCTTTCGCCGAATCATGGAACCGAAGGGGGAGTTTATGAGCAATGGCCACACCGCACTCATTACCGGTGCATCGGCAGGACTAGGTGCGGAGTTCGCACGCCAGCTCGCAGGGCAAGGATACAACCTCTTATTGGTGGCGAGGCGACGCGAGAAACTGGAGGAACTGGCGGCAGCGATAGAGACTGAATATGGTGTCACCTGCCGTATCGCCACTGCCGACCTGGCAGATCCTGCCGCCCCGGCAGCACTCTATGAAACGACCCAGTCGATGGGCCTACAAATCGATTACCTGATAAACAATGCCGGCAGTGCGGGGCCTGATCTTCTGGAGGACCGCAACTGGACTGAACAGGCAAATTTTCACCAATTGATGATGACCTCTGTCGCACACCTGTGTCATTTGTTCATCCCCGGTATGCGCGAACGTGGCTTCGGTCGGGTGATCAACGTAGCGTCGGTCGCAGGTCGCGTCCCACGCGCAGATGGTTGTAACTATGCACCCAGCAAGGCCTACATCATCGCGCTATCGGAAGCGCTGGATGCCACCCTGAAGGGTACCGATGTTAACGTCTGCGCCCTGTGCCCGGGCTTTACACATACCGATTTTCACGCAGCGGCCGGGATGCTGGAGATGAAAAACAGTTTGCCCGAATGGATGTGGTACCCAGCCTCTACGGTAGTTGCGGACGGCATTAAGGCAGTTGAGAAAGGCAAACCCATTCGTATTTCCGGCCGCCTCTATCGCTGGGTAGACCCTCTGTTTCAATCAGTGCTGACGCGGCGACTGTTTCGAACGCCGGGACGGTAGGTAAACTCAGTCTACTGGCCATGCGGCAAAATATTGCACCGGCCAGAGAGTTGATTGACTCGATGTTGATTTGCACTTAACACTGACCCAGTAATTGCACTGAAAATTGAACCATGCTGCGTGCGCTGACTGCATAAATTTATTCTTGAAAACTGCTCCAGGCCTGGGGCAATTATTCAGCGTAGCTATCTCCAAACGTGGGTCACTCGAATGTGCAATTCAACACCCGGTCCATAGGCCTGATGATCTTCGGCGGATTCAGCTGCGATCTGCCCTACGGTGGAGCCTTTACCGGGAGCGAGCGGTACAAGTTAACCTGTACCTGAGTTCGGCCTGTTAAGCTGTCCCCATTTTTCCTATCTACTCCTGCCTCGACTTGCGCTGTACGTACCAGGTCACCATGCGATCCAGCAGGCCAGGCTTGCCGCCCCCGATGCCCTCATCCGCAGCCCCGGCAAGATCCAGCTCGGCGCCACCGGCGCGGTACTGCTCGGAGTACATCTCCAGTACCTTCTTTTTGACCATGCCTCTCAGGGGTACGTGGGCGAGCATACCGTAAGTGGCGGCACCGCCCTGCTTTGCCAGCTCCGGATTAGCTTTAACCGCTCGCACAGATTCACGCAGATCTGCCAGGTAATCATCCACCACGGCCAGGTGTTGCGCGGTGACCATGGCGTGTAACCCGGGAGGATACTGGTTGCGGTTGACCTGCCAGCCGCGAGCGTCCATCTGGTCACCCACTGCATAGATATTGAGGTCCACGTTCGTGGAGCGGTAGGAAAATAGTGGCCCCTGCGGGTTGCCCATTATCTCCAGTTCCGGGATGGCTTCGATACCCGCCTTAAGTTGGTTCACCGCCTGCAGCGTGGTTGCTGCCAGTTCGCAGTAGCCGGCCTTGCCGAAGTATTGCAGCACGCCCCAGGCTGCGGCGTAACCTCCCCCAGGGCGGGTGCCCAACAGCGCCGAGGATGCAAACACGCCCCCTGGCCAGTTCTGGTACACAAACATCTGGTAGCGGAGATAATCCATATTGCGGTAGGTAATCGTAGAGGCGCCTTTTGCGGCGTAACCGTACTTGTGAATGTCAGCGGAGATGGAGGTTACGCCCGGCACCCGATAATCCCACGGTGGCAGCTTTTCCCCGTTCATTGCCATGAAGGGCAGGATGAATCCCCCGACGCAGGCATCAACATGCAGGGGAATACCTTTGGATTGTGCGATCTCTCCCATGGCCTCAATGGGATCAATAGTGCCGTGGGGATATTCGGGCGCACTGCCCAGTATCATCACCGTATTGCGGTTGATCAGGCGACGCAGCTTTTTGAGATCCGGTGAGAAATCCTCTTTCAGGGGCACCAGGCGTATCTTCACACCGAAGTATTCCGAGGCCTTGAACCAGGCCACGTGTGCGGTTTCGGGTAAGATCATTTCCGGCTTTTTCACCCGACGCTGGTCGCGTGCCATATCGCGGTAGGTCTTCACTGCCATCAAGCAGCTCTCGGTGCCGCCGGAGGTCACCACGCCGCACACATCCTCCGTGCCGTGGAGTATATCCGCGGTGGCACTGATCACTTCCGATTCCATTTTTTTCAGGCTCTTGAACGCGCCTGGGTTTAAACCGTTCTCGCACGCGAACAGGTGATAAGCATCCTTGAGAAATGCTGAGTGTTCCTCGTTGAGGTAATACACCAAGCTCCAAACTTTGCCCTCTTTGTAGCGCGGATCGCGCTCCTTGAACGCTTCCAACTGGTGCAGGATATCTTCGCTCACGGCACCCTGGTCAGGCATTGGTTTATGCATTTTACGTTCTCCCGAATTTTGGCTCACAGGCTGCGCAGATACAGCCCCAGACTAATGCCGAGGTAACTGCCCAGGGCGTAGCCTATGACACCGGTGGTCATTCCCGGGAGAATAACCCCCGGATTATTGAGTGCCCTGGCCATCAACGGCACGAAGGGCGGACTGCCGACAGCGGCCACGGAGGTTACCATGAAGGTATCGCTGTCCACCCCGGTCAGCCGGCACAACAGCGCGTGCAGCACCAGGCCGGCGAACACCGTCACCAACAGGAACACCGCGACCGTGCTGTCCAGTGGTAGCAGTTCATCGAAACTCACCATGGACGACACGGCGATACAGAATACGTAAATAAGATACATACCGAGGCGATAGGACAGTGTCAGCCCCCGCACCCGGCGGTGTAGCGACAGCGCGATACCCAGGGTAGTAATGGCAACGATAAGCACGGCGCTGTTGCTCTCACCCTCCGTCGCTAGCAGTGCCGCCAAACCCACAGAA
>TARA_R110002072_G_scaffold124085_3_pt1 | contig 13236 bp, 9 predicted proteins | sample TARA_R110002072 | Tara Oceans TARA_R110002072 (sample SAMEA4397118) | marine metagenome | biome: Polar Biome; feature: [SRF] surface water layer (ENVO:00010504); material: water (ENVO:00002006), including particulate matter (ENVO:01000060) such as... | depth 5 m | reverse complement strand
TAGGCGCAACGAAGCGCCTACTATTGGTATTTGTTTAAAGACTATTTTTTAACAGTCTGGACATACGTCACCTAAGTTGAAACCTGGAACTGAATAGTCCATTGTAGGATCCATTGGATCATCGAATACACAGTCAACACCGTCTGTTCCAAAATCACCATTAGGACCTAATTGAAGGATATCAGCTTGATTTCCACCATTTGGAAGACCAACAGGACTTCCGTTAGGTAAGTTCTGAGTTACGCTATAAGAATGACCACCTCTTTGAACTAATAATATACCATTATCTTGTCCTCTTTGAGCAGTAGTTCCACGGTTACCATCACCATCTTGGTAAGTATTAACTAAGTTACTATCTCCTTGTTGAGTTGTTAAAGCACTGTTGTCATCACCAGATTGTCTTTGGTATGCCTTGTGGTTAAATCCTCTTTGAGAGATACCAGCCTGACTGTTAGTACCACTTTGGTCTTGACGAGCGTAGTTAGCTGCTCCAGCTGGGTTACCATAAAGGTTTTGAACAGTGAAAGCTTCGTTACCAGAACCTGATTGATTTTGCTCAGCATAGTTTCCTTCAGGACTATCAACACCAAACTGACGAATGTCTGCATTGTTTTCATGACCACTTTGAGTTTGGAAAGCAATACCACCAATAGAACCTAAACTTTGAGATCCTGAATCAATATCGTCAACATTTTGTAAATCGAAATATGTTGAAGCAAAGGTAAATCCAGTAAAAACGTTTCCTTGAGCAATGATAGCAGTATTACCTGTACCACCTGCAACAGCATCAGTAGTTTGTAATTGCTTTGCCTTATTATCGTCACCTTCTTGGAAAGTTCTAGCAGTGTTTCTTGCACCAGCTCCACTTTGATCAATAGACGATTCGTTGTTATTTCCAACTTGCTCATTTTGTGCTAAGTGACCATCAGTTCCGTTAGGACCTGCATTTTGAACGATCATAGATTTGTTTCCATCACCATCCTGAACTGTCCAAGCTTCACTGTTATCATAAGTTTGCTGAGTTTGAGCTAGGTTGCTATTTCCATCTTGCTCAATAGCTGCAAAATTATTCTCAGCTTGTTGACCTGTTCCCTGACGTATTTTCGCTCTGTTATCAGCACTAGAATCGTCATTTTGTCCTTGTCTTGTTACTGCATTGTTGTAATCCCCTTCTTGAACAGTAGTTGATTGGTTAGCAGATCCAGACTGAAGTACTTCCGCCAGGTTTTCGATACCACTGGTTGGATTTACAAGTCCGGTTTGCATTACTCTGGCTAAGTTTCCACCTGATCCAGAACCATCATTCTGATTCGTGTAAACTGATTGTGAAGTACCCGCCTGACGTACTCTTACTTTGTTGTCATTTCCATTTTGAATTGACTCACCAGTATTAGCTCCAGAAGCTGCTCCTGGTAAAGCAGGAACCGCACTAGCAGTTGGTGCTCCTGAAACCTGAGCAAATGCCATAGTTCCAAACATAAGTGCCGCAGCACATAAAATTACTTTTTTCATAATTAAGATATTATTAATAGTTAAAATTGATTAATTAAATATTGTTTGATAACAGAGAGTTACAACTTAGCAACTCTCTGTCTAATTATTTTTAGCAACCAGGACAAACGTCATCGATTGTAAAGTCTGGCACAGTATAATCCATAGTTGGATCTAATTCATCCATAAACATACAGTTAACACCGTCTGTTCCGAAATCACCGTTAGGTCCCAATTGTAGGATATCAGCTTGGTTTCCACCACCTGCTCCCAGATCCTGAACGTTTTGCTGTGTACTATATGAGTGACCACCTCTTTGAACTATAAGAGCTGCGTTCTCTACACCACGTTGTGCTGTGGTAATACGGTTAGAGTTTCCAAACTGATGCGTATTTAATAAGTTACCATCACCTTGTTGTGCAGATAGAACCACATTGAGTCTGTTTTGTTGGTATTGATACGCTTTGTGATTTGATCCATTTTGAACAAGACCTGCTGTGTTTAAGTCACCGCTTTGTTTTTGTTTTGCGTAGTTGTTACCGTCTGTAGCAGCACCATATGGATTTTGAACGATCATAGCGTCGTGACCCCATCCTGATTGATTCTGTTCAGCATAGTTATCACTTCCAAATTGAGCGATCTCAGCTTCCTGTAATTTTCCAGTTTGAGTTTGGAAAGCAAGGTTACTAATTGAACTAGCATTTATTGGACCAACGTTAGAATTAACATCATCTACATTAGCGTCAATAGCAAAAAATACAGATTGAGTTACAGGTGCGCTACTAATATCAAAGAAACGATCCCCTTGATTGATCCCAGCTCTGTTCCCCATACCTGAACCGGCAGCGGCAGTAGTAGTTTGCATTTGCTTAGCTTGGTTATCATCACCTAATTGAATAGTATGTGCGATATTTCTACCACCTCCACCATTTCCTTGATGGATTGAAGACTCATTGTTATTTCCATACTGCTCTGTTAAAGCATCATGACCTGAAGATCCGTTTGGACCTGCACTTTGATAAACCATAGACTTGTTAGCATCACCTACCTGGATCGTCCAAGCATCACTATTATCATAGCGTTGATCGGTTTGAGCCTGGTTGTTAGTACCATCCTGATCAATTGCCGCATAGTTGCTCTCAGCTTGTTGAGCACCTACAGCACCTTGTTGAATTCTAGCTTTGTTTCCAGAACTAGCGTCATCATTAGACCCTTGACGAGTAATTGCTTCGTTATAATCACCTTGTTGTAACAAAGTTGTTTGATTCGCTGAACCTTGTTGCTGAACCTCAGCTAAATTAAGTTCACCACTTCCCGATTGTACTAGTCCAATTTGTGTTACTTGCGCTAAGTTTCCACCTGTTCCAGAACCATCAGATTGATTGGTTAATACAGATTGTGATGTACCTGCCTGACGAACACGAACCTTATTGTCATTTCCATTTTGGATAGACTGTCCTGTGTTAGCTCCGGCAGCGGCGCCCGGTAATGCAGCAACCGGCGTTACAGCAGGTTGTGACCCTCCACCCATTGGAGTTCCAGATACCTGTGCCATCGCTACAGTTCCAAACATAAGTGCCGCAGCACATAAAATTACTTTTTTCATAATGTTTAAATTTGGTTAATAATTAAATTGATAAAAAAATTGATAAAAAATTTATATAGTTAATAAAATTGATTACACACTATTTTAGCCGATGTGCATGCATAACAAGCACATCATAATTTATGATGTTGGGGATAATTTGTAAGATTTTTACCAAAAGCACTGTAACAGTACTAAAGGTAATCTCACTTTGGGGATAGTGAAAGGGACAATGTATTCAGGTTTGTGGAACACATTCTTGAGGGATTATTTAAAAACCACTTTGAACCAGTTATAAAAGTTCACAAATTAAAGAACATAAGTGGGGCCTTATAACTTATTATTGAGGAGATGTAATTAAGATTCACTCAATTACAATTCAAATATGCAATAAAATATTCAATTGATTATACGTACTTATACGTACATAACTAATTGAAAATATGAACTGTAGGATTTTTCCTATTAACATTTTTAATAAGAATAGACGTACATAATAAAATGTCGGTCAACTACCACAAATTGACTCTTTTGATCAAATGTTAATATTATGTTAAAATTTTATCTTTCTCATTTTATATTCAAACTGTTAAAGTGATGCTTTTTTTCCACGCTACTGTTAAATGCTGAACCAGAATTTAAATAATCTAATTCGAATGCTTCCCATTTATCTATAGAATCTTAGCCGAATTCCATTAATCCGGATGGATCTTTTTTAGCCATAGAATCATCGAGGGTAGAAAAAAAAAGCAGGCAACTTGGTTGCCTGCTTTTCATAATGATTAGTTGGTTGTTAGCTCTTAACAGTCTGGGCAAACATCTCCTAGATCGAAATCCGGAATAGAATAATCCATATTTAAATCCATTGGGTTGTCGAAGTCACAGTCTATACCATCTGTTGCAAAATCTCCATTAGGACCTAATTGAAGGATATCTGCCTGATTTCCACCTGCAGAAAAGTCGGAGTGGGATAATCCCATGTTTTGTTGAACGGAATAAGTATGACCGCCATCTTGAACCATTAAAGCAGCGTTTGCTGAACCATGTTGCGTTGAATGTGCAACATTATCGTCACCTCTTTGATGAATATTTAATAAGTGATTTTCACCAAGTTGATATGATAAGGCATCACTAGAATTTCCTCTTTGATCCTGAAGTGCTTTCATACCTGTACCATTTTGCATAAGCGCAGAACGATTATCGTTTCCTGCTTGATATTGCTTAGCGTAATTTTCACCACTTGTACCTTTCCAATCTTGTTCAATTCCGGCAATGTTACTCGCACCTGAAGCTTGTTCTTGTTCGGCATAGTTACTATCTCCAATGCCTAAACCTCCGCTTTGAAGTATATCTGCTTCATTCTCTTCTCCATTTTGAGTTTGCTTTGCTCTGGCTCCAAATGATGAAAGAGAACTATGATAAGCTGATCCAGCGGCGCTATCCAATTCTGAGAATATATCCCCACGAGCTCTATTCTTAGCATGCGTTATAGGACCAAAGAAAGTTTGAGAAATTCCTGCTCGGTTTCCTGTCGCCCCGGATGCAGCAGTCGTAGTTTGCATTTGCTTAGCTTGATTATCGTCACCAATTTGGTTTAATACTGCTAGATTTCTGGCTCCAGCACCACTTTGGCTAATAGCCGATTCGTTACGATTTCCAGATTGATATGAATTCGCCTCATGACCATCGGTTTGATTTGGTCCAGCATCTTGAACTATCATAGATTTGTTAGCAGTACCAATTTGACGTGTCCACGCATCACTATTATCGTACGTTTGTTGCGTTTGAGCCCAGTTATCGTCACCATCCTGATCTATCGCAGCACGGTTATCCTGTGCCTGATTCCCGGTACCTTGACGAATTTTAGCCTTGTTTCTTGCACTAGCGTCATTATTTTGTCCCTGTCGGGTCACTGCATTATTGTAGTCACCTTCCTGACGGGTTTGTGCTTGGTTAGCAGAACCTGATTGTAATATGTCTGTAGCATTTTCTACACCACTTGTTGCTTGTACAGCTCCCATTTGTACAACCTTTGCTAAGTTACCTCCCGTGCCAGAACCATCATTTTGATTGGTATAAACAGACTGTGATGTACCTGCCTGACGCACACGTACTTTGTTGTCATTTCCATTTTGAATGGACTCACCGGTATTAGCTCCTATAGCTGCTCCAGGTAGAGCCGGTACCAAAGCCGATGTTGGAGAGCCTACTATGTCTTGACCATAGACTACCACTCCGAATAATAGCGCTGCTGCGCATAAAATCATTTTCTTCATATTAATTGAATTTAGTTATTGGTTAATAATTGATTAATTACAAAACTAAACTGCATAGAGCATTATACTCAATGGGGAAGATTGCAGCAATAAAATTGGAGGGATATTATCTAAAAATTGAATATCTAGTTCAATAATCATTTGTTGGTTAGTTACGATCAAAAAAGTTACAAGTTCATAACCTAGTTGAACACAAAGTAGCTCACAAAGAACCAATTGCACCTGCAAGATGCGAAAAAAAAACAGCTTCCTACTACGTAGTTTCACGTACATGAAAAACGTATTTAAAAATCTGTAAGAGTAATCCTAAGTTAAATTATAACAGAAATCGTTGAAGTTAAAATTTTTCTAGATGAAAAACTCAAATAAAGCATTTCACATCAAATGTTAACATTGTGTTAAATTGAATATTCGGTAAATATCCGATAAAAAAATCGCCCGGTTATAGCCGGGCGATTTAATTTCAACTTAATTTAAGTTCTATTTGGTAAACAAAAGCTCACGATATTTTGTTAGGGGCCAAATTTCATCATCCACCAACAATTCAAGTTTATCACAGTGATATCTTATCTCCTCGAAATATGGTTTGACCTCATTGCAATATGCATGAGCTCTTTTCTCGGCATCATTCATATTGTTAGCTTCCTTACGTTTGTTGATCATATCGGTAATGCCTTTATTGATCTTGGCTATATGCTCACTTATCTGCTCAATGAGTTGCATTTGTTCTCCCGAAAGCTTTTTAAAGTCTTTCCCATAGATATCCTTTAAACCCTGAACATTTTCTATCAATATATTCTGATATCTGATAGCTGTCGGAATTACATGGTTTCTGGCGATATCTCCTAAAACTCTTCCTTCTATCTGAATACGCATCGCATATTCTTCGATCTCGATCTCATAACGTGCTTCCATTTCAACCTTACTCATTATTCCAAGGTCTTCGAATAAAGAAATAGCTTGCTTAGAAATCTTACCTTTAAGTGCCTCTGGAGTAGTTTTATGATTACTTAAACCACGCTTCTTCGCTTCTTTTTCCCAGGCTGCTCCATATCCGTCACCTTCAAATCTAATTCGTTTAGAGTCTTTAATATATTCTCTCAACACATTGAAGATGGCATCATCCTTCTTCATCTTCTTGTCCTTGATCAATTTATCAACCTTTTCTTTAAACTCAATTAATTGTTTTGCTACAATCGCATTTAGGACCGTCATTGGGTTCGCACAGTTGGCAGTAGAACCTACCGCTCTCAATTCAAATTTGTTGCCTGTAAATGCAAAGGGAGAGGTACGGTTACGATCTGTATTGTCTAATAAGATCTCAGGGATCTTGCCAACAACATTTAATTTAAGGTCTGTTTTTTCCTGCGGAGATAATTTTCCATTAGTCACCTTTTCCAACTCATCGAGAACATCGGTAAGTTGTGACCCAATAAATGCTGAAATAATTGCCGGCGGGGCTTCGTTTGCACCCAAACGGTGATCATTACTGGCACTCGCGATAGACGCTCTTAATAACTCTTCGTATTCGTTAACCGCTTTTAAGGTATTGATAAAGAAGGTTAAGAACTGAAGATTCTTCATTGGGGTACTTCCAGGTCCTAATAAGTTAACACCTGTGTTTGTTGCCAGTGACCAGTTGTTGTGTTTACCACTCCCGTTTACACCGGCGAAAGGCTTTTCGTGAAACAATACCTTAAAGTTATGTCTGTCGGCAACTTTGTCCATTACATCCATTAATAAGGAATTATGATCTACTGCCAGGTTGGTCTCTTCAAAAATAGGTGCCAGTTCGAACTGATTTGGAGCAACTTCGTTATGTCTCGTCTTCACCGGAATCCCCAATAGCATACATTCGGTTTCCAGATCTCGCATATAGTTTAAAACTCGTGCCGGGATAGACCCAAAATAGTGATCGTCTAACTGCTGACCTTTTGGCGAGGAATGACCTAAAAGTGTTCTTCCTGCCAAAGTAATATCCGGACGAGAAGTGGCTAAAGCCTTATCTATTAAAAAATATTCCTGCTCCCAACCTAAAGTAGCATTCACTTTTGTCACGTTCTTATCGAAATACTTAGCAACCGCCGTTGCAGCCGTGTCTACAGTTTGTAATGCACGAAGCAAGGGTGTTTTATAATCCAGGGCTTCTCCTGTATAGGCTACAAAAACCGTTGGAATACACAATGTTGTTCCATATATAAATGCGGGTGATGTGGGATCCCATGCAGTATATCCTCTTGCCTCGAAGGTATTTCTAATTCCTCCGTTTGGAAAACTGGAAGCATCCGGTTCTTGTTGTACTAATTGTCCGCCACCAAACTTCTCGATCGCCTGTCCGTTTTCAATAGTTTCGAAGAAAGCGTCGTGCTTTTCTGCAGTAGCACCGGTAAGAGGTTGAAACCAATGAGTGTAATGTGTCGCCCCCTTTGAGATCGCCCATTCTTTCATTCCTGTTGAAATATGATCTGCGATATTTCTATCTATTTTAGAACCATTTTCCACAGCATCCATTACGCTATTAAAAGAGGTTTTCGTTAAATACTGACGCATTGCAGTTTCGTTAAAAACATTACTCCCGAATATAGACGAGCGTCTTTCCGGTTCGTTTACTTCTACAGGAACTCTATTAAAAGTTTCTTTGATGGCATGAAATCTCAATGTTGACATATTGATCGTACTTTAAGGTTGTTTTTAAATATTAAAAGGCAAAAATATATCTATTTTTTAAAACCACCCCCTACTTTTTCATAGTTTGATGTTAAATTATTATCAATTTTATCAACACACCCCCTAATTTTTGCCCCCTAAATGTTAACAATGTCAATTTTTCCGTGAGGGATAGAAGTAAGTTAGCCCGTCTTTTCACAGTGAACAAAGGAATTAATGACGGCTAACACTGAAAGCCCGACCATTTAGAAACCACCTGCATTTAAGTGGGTTTCTAAATGGACACGGCATAAAAATAAATTTCCAAAATTAGAAAATACACGATGTGGATCATTAAGCTAAAAATGCCATACTAATGAATATTGCGTAGGCGATGACGATAATGAGCCCTTTAATTCTTCCTATCTCAAATTTCTTCGGAAGGAACGCCAGGGGAATTAAAACGGCCGAGAAGCCGATCATCCACCAGATATCGTTAGACAGCACCTCTTCACTTTTCACAATGATTGGTTGAATTACAGCCGTAATTCCCAATACTGAAGCGATATTAAATATATTGGACCCTATAAGATTTCCTAACGAAATAGCCTTCTCTTTTTTTAAAGCTGCGATGACCGAAGCGGCTAATTCGGGCACACTGGTTCCTATAGCGATCATTGTTACGGCAATTACACGCTCACTAATGCCCATAGTTGTTGCAAGATCTACTGCACCGGTCACCAGGAGTTCACTACCCCCCCAAAGGGAAGCACCACCAATTAACAACCATATGATTATTTTAAAGTTTGATGCTTTCGATAATCCTTCGTCAATACTATCGTCTGTTGGATTCGTGCTTCTTTGTTTCCTCGCTCTATTTATAAGTAAGAACAAGTAAATCGCTAACATTAGCAGTAAAGCGCCCCCTTCCATTCTGCTAATCTCTTTTCCACTACTTAAGATCGCAAACAATGCGATAGAAAGCAACATCATGACCGGCCAATTGAATTTATAAAAATCCCGGTCTATTAATAAAGGAGATATAACTGCTGTAATTCCCAGAACCAAACCAATATTCGCAATGTTAGAACCAATTACGTTTCCTAATGAAATATCACTAAACCCTTCTAATGCAGCCTGCACGCTCACAAGCAACTCCGGGGCAGATGTTGCAAAAGAGACCACTGTGAGGCCTATCACCATTTTTGAAAGATGAAGCTTAAAGGATAATGCTACCGAGGAACGAACCAGAAACTCTCCCCCAACTACCAATAAGATCAATCCTAAGAAGATAAACAATAGACTCATAAACAAATTTTATAAAGGCACGAAGATACTAATTTGATTTACAAATTTCGATCGGGTTTGTATGTGTAAATTGCTTTAGGATACAATAAAAAACTAAATCAATAGTTATATAACTACAAAAATAGTTGTACAACTATAAAAATAGTTATATGTTTGTGTAACTTGGTTAACAGTAAACTTATGGAACAACTCACAAATAAAGAAGAAGAAATAATGCAGGCGCTTTGGAGTCTCGATAAAGCATTTGTAAAGGAGGTCGTAGCTGCGCTACCAAACGAGAACCATTATAATACGGTTTCTACCATTATTAGAAATCTGGAAGAAAAAGGTTTTGTTTCCCATACTGCATTTGGAAAAACGCATCAATACTTTCCTGTGGTGAGCAAGGCAGATTATACAAAGCGTTTTATGAATATCGCAATGAAGCGTTATTTTAATAATAATTATAAAAGTATGGTGTCTTTCTTTGCGAAAGAAGAGAAGATTAGTGCTGTAGAATTACGTGAAATTTTAGAGATCATCGAAAAAAAATAGAACCATGGAATTCTTATACTATATATTAAGGTCTGCCGGTATCCTTATCCTCTTCTATCTGGTGTACCTGTTTATTTTACGGCGAGATACTTTTTTTACTGCAAACCGGCATTTCCTTCTGGGAGGTATCCTTGCAGCTGTGGCCTTCCCGTTTTTAGAGTTTACAAGAGTCATCTACAAAGATGTTGCTCCACTCCCACCTATGACAGAGAGCTTTGAGGATCTTGCGCAACCCACAACTCAACTTTTAAGTACTCCTCAGGAAGTTGCTATTAATTGGTGGCAAATTATTGCCGTTATCTACATAATCGGCATCGCGTTTATGACGATCAGGTTTATAAAGCAATTATTTTCTCTTCGCCAGATTCTCAAAAAGTATCCCTCCCGACGTCTTGGACAATACACCTATATAGAAGTCCCAACGCAGAGTCTTCCGTTTTCATTCTTTAATTATATCGTTTACAATCCGGAAGTCCACTCGGAAGAAGAATTACAAATGATCTTAAAACACGAGCAAGTTCACGTATCTCAATGGCATTCTGTGGATATCATTTTAGCCAATATTCTACTCATACTACAATGGATGAATCCACTGGCATGGATGTACAAGAGGGGAATAGAAGAAAATCTTGAGTTTATAGCCGATAGCGAAGCGGCACAGATCGTCCCTTCGGTAAAACAATATCAACTGGCATTGGTTAAAGTTTCATCTAATAGACCAATACCATCTATCACTAATAATTTTTATCAATCATTCACGCGTCTGGCAGTTTTCGGAAAGAAAATAACCTTGAGAAAGCCTGTTGGACAAGTAAAAAAACGAATCGTCATGTTAAACAAAAGCACATCAAAAAAGAGCAACATCTGGAAAGTAAGCATTGTTCTTCCGTTATTAGCGGTTTTCTTATGGAGTTTTAATGTCAAAGAAGTGGTAGAATACCGCGAAGCAAATGGTACATCGAGTGGTACTACAAACATTTCTGAGATTTCTTCGGAAAGTATTGCTGAAAAACCTTCGGAAAGTATTACTGAAATTCCTTCGGAAAGGAACGATGTTCTAAATACTTCGAAAACATCGGAAAGGTCAGATAATAAAATGAATGCGGCTTCTTCTGTCGTTACTTCCTCTAAAGCAATTGGCGTTGGACCTAAGGCTACTAATTCTGAAGCAAATAAAATAATCGATCCATTTTCGAGTAAGCCGAAAGACATAATTATAGAGATCACCAAGAACACCTCAAAAGCGGAACTTGAAAATATCAAAACGGAGCTGGAAGCCGATGGATTTAAGTTTAACTATTCAAATCTAAAGTACAATGGAAGCAATGAGCTTACGGGAATTACCATAAGTTATACGAGTAAGGAAGGAAATTCGGGTAGCTATTCTGTGAGTAGTGACGATCCCATTAATAAGATCGTGATTAGATCCGGCGACAACGGACTATCGGTTAGATCTTCAGGGAGTAGTGGGAATTCAGCTTATATTAACCAGGGAAATGGTGATTTGGATGAAGAATTCGAGGAGCAACGCGAATTAATGCGTAAGCGGCGAGAAGAAATGAATGAGCGACGCAAAGAAATGCGTGAAAAGATGAATGAGGAGCGCAAAGAGGTACGTGATGATATGCGTGAGGAAATGAAAAAACGCCGTGAGGAGATGAAGGAAGAAATGATTCATGTGCGCAGAAACTCTGATAGTATGCGTCTTCACCGAGGACATCGTGTTGATAGTTTAAGAAATTATGCAAGAGGTAGTAGAGCAGAACGCGATCGAGGTAGAAGTATATCGGTTGCACGTTCTAATGGCAATAGAATTCATGCTAAAGGAGCGTTGCCAAAGAATTTTAAAAAGATCTCCAAGAATTCATCCGACAGCGACTTAGAACGAATTAAAAATGAATTTGAAGCTAAAGGAGTTTCGTTCTCCTATCGGGGAGTAAAGCGAAACGAAATGGGTGAGATCATTAAAATAAAGCTAAAATTGGATAATAATAATGGTTCTACAACTAACTCATCATACTCCGGGGATGATGACGAGCCCATAGGTACGATCGTGTTAAGTGCAGATGAGGGAACCTTCATTAAAAATGCGAATTAAAAAGACAGAATTTCAGTAAAAAAAAGGCTCGTAATCGAGTCTTTTTTTATTGTATTTTTATAGAATGAAGAAAAAGATCTTTAAAACTCTGGCAAAACTCAATAAATCGCTACTTCCCAGTTTTACAAAGAAAGGTATTGATCTGGCCAAAGCCTCAAAGTTGCAGTTGGCATTATTCGCGTACAAACTCTGGGTCACTAAAAATGCGCTCGATTAATACGTTAACAGTGATCTTACATCATATCTGTGTAACCGTTTCGAACCTTTTAAGAATTCGAGCTCAATTAAAAAGTTACACTGTACTATTTCCCCACCTAAATTTTCAATGAGTTTACATGCTGCTTTTGCCGTTCCCCCGGTAGCCAGGACATCGTCGTGCAAAATAACTTTATCACCTTTTGAAATAGCGTCTTCGTGAATTTCTAAGGTATCCATACCATATTCAAGAGAATAGGGCTCTTTAAGGGTTTTATAAGGAAGTTTTCCCGACTTGCGAATTGGAACAAAACCGGCATTTAATTCTTTCGCCATGAGGGTTGAAAAGAAAAATCCGCGGGATTCGATCCCTACCACTTTATCTATTTTCTGATCCTCGACCAGGTTTATCAATTCGGAAAGACAAAATGCCATAGCTTCGGTATTACCCAGTAGCGGTGTAATATCTTTAAATATGACTCCGTGCTTTGGAAAATCGGGTATATCTCTTATAAAATCTTCTGGGTTCAGCATACAGTAAAGTAATCAATAAAAAGATTCAAATAAAAATAATTTAACCCTAGTTTATAGTTAAAAAGAAAAAATATATTCCTCAACATCTAAAAGTGAACTAAAATTAAGTTATCTCATTGCAATTTTTTATTTGAATGATGCTAAATGACCATAAAATTTTTATATTTGCACCCCAATAATGGCCACGTGGCGCAACTGAATAGCGCACTTGATTACGGCTCAAGAGGTTGCAGGTTTGAATCCTGCCGTGGTCACGAATAAATAGTTCAATTAGGAAAAACGCCAAGCTCGCTTGAGCGTTTTTTTGTTTGAACTATTTTCAAAGCGGAGCTTTGTCAGGAGAGGCGACAGCCAATCCTGCTTATAAAGCGGAGCTTTGTCAGGAGAGGCGAAAGCCAACCCTGTTCATAGAACGGAGCTTTGGCAGGAGAGGCGAAAGCCAATCCTGTTCATAGAGCGGAGCTTTGGCAGGAGAGGCGAAAGCCAATCCTGTTCATATAGCGGAGCTTTGTCAGGAGAGGCGATAGCCAATCCTGTTTGTAGAGCGGAGCTTTGTCAGGAGAGGCGAT
>TARA_R110002072_G_scaffold242564_3_pt1 | contig 13248 bp, 16 predicted proteins | sample TARA_R110002072 | Tara Oceans TARA_R110002072 (sample SAMEA4397118) | marine metagenome | biome: Polar Biome; feature: [SRF] surface water layer (ENVO:00010504); material: water (ENVO:00002006), including particulate matter (ENVO:01000060) such as... | depth 5 m | reverse complement strand
GAGCCGTGGCTGAGCGCCGACGAAGCGAGGAACGCTTACCTCGTCCCATCCGTTGATTGGGTATAAGCAATTTAAAAGACTGGAGAAGTTTATGTTCGAGAAGATTCGCATCAAGGAACACATGGAAGTCGCCAATGCCAAGGGCGATCATGTCGGAACCGTCGACGATGTCGAGGGTGACAAGATCAAACTGACCAAGACGGATGCGGCAGACAGCATGCATCACTTCCTTTCGATGGAAGATGTCGACCGGATCGACGACAACCGCGTTTACCTCAAGGAAAGCGCGACGATCCCCGCAGGCCTCGGCAACAAGGCCACGCAGACCGTCTGATCGAGCGATCTTGAAACCACCGGTCACCGCGATCGGCAGGTCACGAAAAACCCCGGCGCACCACGCGGTGCCGCCGGGGTTTTTGCATTGGCCGCGAAAAGCGCGGCAGTGTTCGTGAACCGAATCTACTGACCGATCCGGCGCGATTCGGTGACCGGCAGTCCGGCCTCGGTGGGCACATAGATCAGCGAAGCGTTCGTTTCGGCGAGCGCCTGGACCTGAAGATAGCGCAGATACCCTTCCGGTCCGCCGAGGGAGTCCTGCAGAATGCGGTTCGCGCGCGCCGCGCCAGACGCGCGCGTAACTTCCGCCTCCGCCAGCGCGACTGCGCTTTCGCGCCGGGCTTCCGCTTCCAGGATGGCGATCCGGCGCGAGGATTGCGCCTCGGCCAGCGCAGCCTCGCCCGAGAGCCGCTGCGAATAGAGCCGATATTGCGGCAAGCCCCACATCGCCAGCGGAAGCAGCAGCAGCACAATCAACAGCAGGATCGCCCACACACCCGGATACCGCATCGCCAACCCCTATCGTGCTTCCTCGAGCGACAGTCCGCCTACTGGCAGGACAGGCATTCCTCGTAATCGGTCTGCTCGTCCAGGCCGGCCATCAGCTCGATCTTGTTCGCGTCGATCGTGTTGTCGGCCTCGACCCCGCCGGCGAAGCCCGCGCGCTGGACGCTCTTGGAGCGCAGGTAATAGAGCGATTTGATGCCCTTCTCCCACGCCTGGAAGTGCAGCATCATCAGGTCCCATTTGTCGACATCGGCGGGGATGAACAGGTTGAGGCTCTGCGCCTGGTCGATGAAGGGCGCGCGATCGGCGGCGAATTCGAGCAGCCAGCGCTGGTCGATCTCGAAGCTGGTCTTGAAGGTCGCCTTCTCCTCGACGCTGAGGAAATCGAGATGCTGGACCGAGCCGCCCTTCTCGAGGATCGAATTCCAGACATTGTTGGAATTCTTGCTCTTCTTGTCGAGAATTTTCTCCAGATAGGGATTCTTGACGATGAAGCTGCCCGAGAGAGTCTTGTGGGTGTAGATGTTCGCCGGGATCGGCTCGATGCAGGCGCTGGTGCCGCCGCAGATGATGCTGATCGAGGCGGTCGGGGCGATCGCCATCTTGCAGGAGAAGCGCTCCATCGCGCCGGTTTCCTCGGCATCGGGGCACGGCCCGCGCTCCTTGGCGAGCACCATGCTGGCCTCCTCGGCCTTGGCGCTGATGTGCTTGAACATCTTCAGGTTCCACACCTTGGCCATCGGGCTCTCGAAGCCGATGCTCTTCTGCTGGAGGAAGGAGTGGAACCCCATCACCCCCATGCCGACGCTGCGCTCGCGCATCGCCGAATATTTGGCCCGCGCCATCTCCTCGGGAGCGCGGTCGATGTAATCCTGCAGGACGTTGTCGAGGAAGCGCATCACGTCCTCGATGAATTGCTTGTCGCCCTGCCACTCGTCCCATTTCTCGAGGTTGAGCGAGGACAGGCAGCACACCGCGGTGCGATCGTTGCCGAGATGATCGCGGCCCGTCGGCAGGGTGATTTCCGAGCACAGGTTCGAGGTCGAGACCTTGAGCCCCAGTTCGCGGTGATGCTTGGGCATCATACGGTTCACCGTGTCGGAGAAGACGATATAGGGCTCGCCGGTGGCCAGCCGGGTCTCGACCAGCTTCTGGAACAGCGAGCGCGCATCGATGGTCTTGCGCACCGAGCCGTCGCGCGGGCTGACCAGATCGAATTCGGCGCCGTCGCGGACCGCTTCCATGAAGGCGTCGGTCAGCAGCACACCGTGGTGCAGGTTGAGCGCCTTGCGGTTGAAATCGCCCGAAGCTTTGCGGATCTCGAGAAATTCCTCGATCTCGGGGTGGTTGACGTCGAGATAGCAGGCCGCCGAGCCGCGCCGCAGCGAGCCCTGGCTGATCGCGAGCGTCAGGCTGTCCATCACCCGGACGAAGGGGATGATCCCGCTGGTCTTGCCATTGAGGCCGACCGGCTCGCCGATACCGCGGACATGGCCCCAATAGGTGCCGATTCCGCCGCCCTTGCTCGCCAGCCAGACGTTCTCGTTCCAGGTGTTGACGATGCCCTCGAGGCTGTCGTCGACCGAATTGAGATAGCAGGAGATCGGCAGACCGCGGTGCGTGCCGCCATTGGACAGCACCGGGGTGGCGGGCATGAACCACAACCGCGAGACATAGTCGTAGAGCCGCTGCGCGTGCTCCTGATCGTCGGCATAGGCATCGGCGACGCGGGCGAAGAGATCCTGGTAGCTCTCGCCGGGCAGCAGATAGCGGTCGTTGAGCGTTTCCTTGCCGAATTCGGTCAGTTCCGAATCGCGCGCCGCATCGGTGACGATCGTGAAGCGCCGGTCGAGGATCTTCTTGCTGTCGTGCTCGGCGGCGGCCTCGGCCGCATTGGCGGCATTGGCCTTGGCGGCCTGCGCCAGAGCGCCCGCCACGGCGCGCGCGGCGCCATCCTCGATCAAGGCTTCGCTGCCACTATCGCTTCGTTCCATTTCGACCGCTTTCTTCGATGCATCGGCATCGCCTGTATTGGTGTCTGTGTTGGTGCCTGTGTTGGTGGGAGCCTGCGCGTCCTCGCTGTTCAGTCCGAGCTCCTGGGTGTCGCCATCGAGGTTCATCGCGCCATCGTTCCCGTTTCTGAAATCCATTGCAGCCCACCATTTCTTGCTGCGGAGGGCCCATGCCCGTTCCGCTTGTGTTCGAATCGGCGGGAGGTCCTGCCTGGCCGTTTGGGCCTAGCAGTTCGGGACTGCCGGGATATGAAAACTTATCCCCGTCTTGTCCCCCGAACCGCGCTCCGGCTGGCTTGACCCGATATGGGTGCTTCGCCGCGCCATCGCTAGGTCTTGTGGGTACCCCCCGGATACCAACCACTAGATAATGAATCGCGAGCGGCTTTGGCGCAAGGGGGTGATTGCGGATTCGGCACCGCCGATGGCTGCGGATGCAGGCTGTGTTATCCGGGTGCAACGCCGCGACGCGTGGACCAAGCTGGGGTTTGCTCCGGCGCAAGACTCAAAATGAATCCGGGAAAAAATTTCTGCCCCAGGGTAGGCTCGGGTCGTGCTGGAATCTTCGCGCGCCCGGCGAGCTCGTGGGCTGCCGACCGCCTAGTCCGGCCGGAGCCGGAGAGGACGCAGTCCGCTATGCGCGATCCGCCTATGCCCGTTGCAGGCGTTTATTCGCCATGAAGCTTTGTCTGGTGCTGGCGGCGCGCGGCGTATTCGCGCTTCATGCGCCGCTTGTATCGGCGCTTGGGAGTGTTCCAATAGGCGAACACTGCTGTCGCAATCACGGCCAGTGCGAGAATCACGATCAGCAAATAGGCGATTGTTTCCCGGTCCATCTGCAGCTCCGTCCGCAATACTGAATTGCGATTCGCTACTTACCAGATGTTAACTATTCCGGAAAGCGTGATTCGCCGCGCCGTCCCGGTTCGGAACGCCGATTTGCGGACGTCAGACCTGCACCGCCTGCTTCGCGTGCCCGGCAATCTCTTCGGCCAGATCGTCGACCAGTTCGAGCGGGAGGTCGTGACCCCAGCCGGGGATGGTGCGGATGCGCGCGCCGGGGATCGTCGCGGCGGTGTCGCGGCCGCCCTCGACCGGGACCAGCGGATCGGCCTCGCCATGCAGCACCAGCGTCGGCAGTGTGATCCCGCGCAGCATCTTGCGGCGGTCGCCATCATGGAGGATCGCGGCGAGATGCCGCGTCGGGCCTTCGGGATAGAGGCTGCGGCGGATCGAGGCCTGGCTGCGTTCGCGCAGGCGCTCTTCGGGGGAGGGGAAACCGGGCGAGCCGATCGTCCGCGCAAGATGGATGCCGTGCTCGACCAGCACCGCCTCCTCGGTGCTCTCGGGACGCTTGGTCAGCGCCGCGAGCGCCTCCTTCTTGGCCGAGGGCAGCCTGGGATTGCCGGTGGTGGAGAAGATCGAGGTCAGCGACAGGCAGCGCGCGGGATGGCGCGCCGCGACATGCTGCGCGATCATCCCGCCCATGCTCGCCCCGACGATATGCGCCTTTTCGATGCCCAGCGCGTCGAGCAGGCCCACGCCGTCATGGGCGAGATCGGCGAGCGTATAGGGCACCCTGGGCTTCAGCCCGAGCTTTCCCATCAGCACTTGCCGCGCCGGGCTGGGCGGCTTGTGGCCGGTGAATTTCTGGCTCAGCCCGACATCGCGGTTGTCGTAGCGGATCACGCGGAAGCCGCGGCTCGCCAGCCCCTCGACCAGCTCGTCCGGCCACAGCGTCAGCTGCGCGCCGAACCCCATGATCAGCAGCATCGCCGGGTTTGCCGGATCGCCCTGCTCTTCGTAATGAATCTCGACGCCGTTCGCAGTAGTCTTGGGCAAGGCAGCCTCCCTGATGCGTTGTCTGTTCGGCGGTTTGCATGCATTAAGCCGCGCGACCGATTGCAGGGCAATACGCCGCAACCGGGGGAGAATGTCCAATGCTAAACATCATCGGCGCCATCGTCGCCGGGCTGATAATCGGGGCGCTGGCGCGCTTCTTCTATCCCGGCGAGGTCGAGATGGGCTGGCTGACCACCATTGCGCTCGGCGTCGGCGGGTCGCTACTGGCGGGACTGGTATTCCACCGCGGGCGCGGCGGCTTCAACCGCGCGGGGTGCCTGAGCAGCATTCTGGGCGCGATGGCACTGATCCTGATCGGACGCCTGCTGGGCCTGTAGGGGGCAGCAAATCAGCCGAGGACGAGAGCCGCTTTCTCTAGCAATTTTACGCTACTATCAAGGATGAGTGATGCAATTGGTCGGACGAGAATTGATGAAGCGCGCAGTCTTCGCGATCAGCTTGGTCGCAGCTGCCGGACTAGGCGGATGCGTATCGGTGGCGAAAGATCAGGTTGGCAAGGAATTCGCCAGAGTATGCGCCGAAAAAGGTGCAAACAACAGAGTGGTGCCCGGCGAATATGTGTCTCGTGGAGGCATGTTCGGGACTGTCAGCATGACAGGAGATTGTCTCGCGCCCGGCGACGAAGGGTACGAAGACGCGATACCGGTCGAAGAGTATCTTCAGAGCGTTGGCCGCAGAAGCACCCAGCCGTGAGCTAGGACGTCGGGCGGACGCTGGTCAAAAGAAAGGCGGAGCGCCTGCGCGCCCCGCCTCTCATTCGTTCGGCGCTTGCCGCTCAGGCCTGCTTGGCCTCGAGATTGACGCTGCGCTCGGCCAGATCGGTCATGTTCTCGTCGGTGTCGTAGATTTCCGCGGTAACGCTATCGAGCTTGGAGACATGCTCGCTCTTGCCCAGCGCCTCGGCGAAAGCCTTGGCGGTGCCGAAGCCAGCGATACCGTAGTGGCACATGCGCTGGAACTGGGCGATGATGACCACGTCGAGGACATCCTTGTCCTCGATATCGGCATCGAGCGCGTGCTTCCTGGCCTCTTTCACCAGGCCCTCCATGCCCTTGCAATGCTCCTTCTCGGATACACCGCAATCGTCGAGCAGCTTCTTAATGGTCTCGGTGTGCTTCGCGATGCCATCGGCGGATTTGGACAGACGCTGCTTGAGCTTGTCGTCGCCGGCGGCGTCGGCCAGTTCGCGCACGATCTTTTGCATCTGGTCGTTCGCCGACCAGCTGTCGGCGAGTTCGTGGGTGTAGCAATCGGTGAGGTTCTTGGGGGCGGACATCGGCGGTCTCCTGTTGGTGGGAACTCGGCCTTGCGGCCTGTTCCCGATCAACGGGCGGAGCGGGCGATCTATCCGGAGCGGCGCGGGGCCTGCGCCCAGACGAAGCCGGCTCGCGACGGGCCGCGGATGCCGTGCCTCAGGGCACCAGCACCGTGTCGCGCGCCACCGGATCGGTCTGCGGATGGTCGAGGATGAAATGCAGCCCCCGGCTCTCCTCGCGCTTGAGCGCGCTGCGGACGATGAGATCGGCGGATTCGAGCAGATTGCGCAGTTCGATCAGATCGGTGGTGACGCGGAAGCTGCCGTAATAATCCTCGACCTCCTTGCGCAGTAGGTCGATGCGGTTGGCGGCGCGTTCGAGCCGCTTGGTGGTGCGCACAATCCCGACATAGTTCCACATGAAGCGGCGGATCTCGGTCCAGTTCTGCTTGATGACCACCTCCTCGTCCGAATCGGCCACCTGGGTGTCGTCCCATTCGCGGATGGCGGGCGGTTCGCCCATTTTGTCCCAACCCGAGAGGATGTCGCGCGCCGCCGCCTCGCCGAAGACGAAGCACTCGAGCAGCGAATTGGAGGCAAGCCGGTTGGCACCGTGCAGCCCGCTCTCGGTGCATTCGCCCGCCGCCCACAGGCCTGGCAGATCGGTCCGCGCGGCGAGGTCGACCACCACCCCGCCGCAGGTGTAATGCTGAGCCGGGACCACCGGGATCGGCTGCGTGGTCATGTCGATCCCCAGCCCGGAGAGCTTCTCGTCGATCGTGGGGAAATGCTCGCGGACGAATTCGGGCGGCTGGTGGCTGATGTCGAGATGGACGTAGTCGAGCCCGAAGCGCTTGATCTCCGAATCGATCGCGCGGGCGACCACATCGCGCGGGGCGAGCTCCATCCGCTCGGGGTCGTAATCGGCCATGAAGCGATGGCCGGTGCGCGGGTTGTAGAGCCGCCCACCCTCGCCGCGCACCGCCTCGGTGATGAGGAAGTTCTTGACCTCGAGATTGTAGAGGCAGGTGGGGTGGAACTGCATCATCTCCATGTTGGAGACCCGCGCCCCCGCGCGCCAGGCCATCGCGATGCCGTCGCCGGTCGCGCCGCGCGGCGCGGTCGAGAAGCGGTAGCAGCGCCCTGCGCCCCCTGCGGCAAGAATGGTCGCGCGCGCGACATGCGCCTCGACCTTGCCGGTCGCCTCGTCGAGCGCATAGGCGCCCCAGACATGGCCATCGCCCGAGTAACGCTCGGCGTTGCGCCCCGTGATCAGATCGATGCAGGCGCGCCCGGGCAGCATGGTGATGTTGGGATGGGCCCGGGCTGCCCTGAGCAGCGCCTCCTGCACCGCCCAGCCGGTGGCATCATCGACATGGACGATGCGGCGGTGGCTGTGCCCGCCCTCGCGGGTGAGGTGAAGATCGCCCCCCAGATCGTCGGGTCCGCGGTTGAAGGGTACACCCAGCGCCCTGAGCCGCTCGATGCTGCGCGGCGCGCGCTCGATGACGAATTCCACCGTTTCGATATCGTTGAGCCCCGCGCCCGCCACCATGGTGTCGCGGATGTGATCCTCGAAAGTGTCGCCGGCATCGAGCACCGCGGCAATGCCGCCTTGCGCCCAGGCGGTCGAGCCGCCGTCGAGCGAGCCCTTGGCGAGGACCAGCACGCTGCGCTCTTCGGCGAGCGCCAGCGCCGCGGTCAGCCCGGCCGCGCCCGAGCCAATGATCAGAACGTCGTGGGGATGTTGGGAAATGCTCATTCCGGTCTCTTGCCCACCCCCGGCCCCTCCCGCAAGCGGGAGGAAGGCAAGCGCCTCACCCCCCGCCGGTCAGACTGACGAATACATCCTCGAGATCGGCTTCGCGGGTGGTGACGTCCTCGATCGCGTAGCCGTGGCTCTGCACCAGTGCGAGCACCTGGCCCGCGGTGGTGGCGTCGCGGTCGTAGGTGATGTCGAGCCGGCGGCTCTCGACCACTTCGGCCTTGAGGAAGCTCTCGTCCATCGGCGGGCCGGCGAGATCCTTGTCGACCGTGACCGAGACGATCTTCTCGCGCGCCATGCCGATCAGCTCCTGCGTCGGCTTGTTGGCGATCAGCTCGCCATGGTTGATGATCGCGATCCGGTCGCACAACTGCTCGGCTTCCTCGAGGTAATGCGTGGTCAGCACCACGGTCACCCCTTGCGCGTTGAGCCCGGCAACCAGCTCCCACAATTGCCGCCGAAGCTCGACATCGACACCCGCGGTGGGCTCGTCGAGCACCAGGATCGGCGGCGAATGGACCATCGCCTTGGCGATCAGCAGCCGCCGTTTCATGCCCCCCGAGAGCGTGCGCGCATAGGCGTCGCGCTTGTCCCACAGATGCACCGCGCGCAGCAGTTCCTCGCTGCGCCGCTCCGCCTTGGGGACGCCGTAGAAGCCGGCCTGGTTCTCGAGCACTTCGAAGGGGGTGAAGAAGGGATCGAAGACGATCTCCTGCGGGACGATCCCGATCGCGCGCTTGGCGTTGCGGCGGTTGCGATCGATGTCGAACCCCCAGATCTCGGCGCTGCCCCCGGTCTTGTCGACCAGCCCGGCGAGAATGTTGATCAGCGTCGACTTGCCCGCGCCATTGGGGCCGAGCAGGCCGAAGATGCCGCCCTGCGGGACATCGAAGCTCACCCCCTTGAGCGCCTGCTTGCCCTCTCCGCCCTCCCCCTTGCCGGGGGCGTAGCGTTTGGCGAGATTGTCGATGCGGATCGCGGGGGGTGGTGCCATGCTGCGCCGGTTAGGTAGCCGCGCGGCACAAGGCAAGCGGCAGGAACGCCTCGCCGCGGCCATCACTGCCCCGTTGCGCAGGGGCCGCGCAGCCTCTATCGGCTGCCTCCATGAGCATCGCCCCGCCCGAAACCATCCTCGTCGACCTGCGCCGCGTGTGGTGCGACGGCGCCACCGACATCCGCGGCGGTCCCAACTTTCGCCCCGCCGCGCTGGGCCATCCCAAGATCTATCTCGAGATCGACGAGCACGGCTATGTCGATTGCGGCTATTGCGATCGCCGCTTCGTGCTGCGCGGCGGTCCGGCGGATGGGGTCGATCAGGCGAAGCTGCGCGATATCGCCTCGGGCACCGACCCCGACCACCGCTGAGCCGGTCCCGCTGAGCGGGCGACGGACGCCGCGACCTTTCGCAGCGCCCGCCCAGCGCCTACATGGATCGGATGAACCAGACCACCGATCCGCATGCGCTGCTCTATGGCAGCACGCTCTCGCCCGACGAAGCCAAGGCGCTGACAGCCAAGCTGCTCTCCTCCTGCGACGATGGCGAGCTCTACCTTCAGTTCCTCGCCTCGGAATCCTTCGCCTTCGACGACGGGAGGCTCAAAACCGCCGACTACAGCCGCGATTCGGGCTTCGGCCTGCGCGGCGTCTCGGGCGAGATGACCGGCTTCGCACATGCCAACGAGATCAGCGCCGCATCGATCATGCGCGCAGGCGAGACGCTGCGCCTGCTCGATGCCACCAAAACCCCACTCGCCGCGCCGCCGCAGCGCAGCAACCGCCATCTCTACACCGCCGACAGCCCGCTCGACGCTGTGCCCTTCGCCGAGAAGGTCGCGCTGCTCGAGAAGATCGACGCGGTGGCGCGCGCGAAAGACCCGCGTGTCGCGCAGGTCAGCGCCAGCCTCTCGGCGAGCTGGAGCGCGATCGAGATCGTCCGCCCCGACGGTTTCGTCGCGCGCGACATCCGCCCGCTGGTGCGGCTCAACATTTCCATCGTCGCCGAAGCCAACGGCCGCCGCGAGAGCGGCAGCTTCGGGATGGGCGGGCGCTATCTCTACGACCGCCTGTTCGATGAGGCCCAGTGGATGCGCGGGATCGACGAGGCGGTGCGCCAGGCGCTGGTCAATCTCGACAGCGTCGCCGCGCCCGCGGGCGAGACCACCGTGCTGCTCGGCCCCGGCTGGCCCGGCGTGCTGCTGCACGAGGCGATCGGCCACGGGCTCGAGGGCGATTTCAACCGCAAGGGCACGAGCGCCTTCTCGGGCCGGATCGGCGAGCGCGTCGCCGCGCCAGGCGTCACCGTGGTCGACGACGGCTCGATCGCCGAAAGGCGCGGCTCGCTCAGCATCGACGACGAAGGCACTCCGACGCGCGAGACCGTGCTGATCGAGGACGGCGTGCTCAAGGGTTATATGCAGGACCGGCTCAACGCCCGGCTGATGGGGGTCGAGGCGACCGGCAACGGCCGCCGCGAGAATTACCAGCACGCGCCTATGCCGCGGATGACCAACACCTTCATGCGCGGCGGTGCGGACGATCCCGCCGAACTGCTGAGCCGGGTCAAGGACGGGATCTACGCCACCGCTTTCGGCGGCGGTCAGGTCGATATCGTCTCGGGCAAGTTCGTCTTCGCCTGCACCGAGGCCTACAAGGTCGAGAACGGGAAAATCGTCGCCCCGATCAAGGGTGCGACGCTGATCGGCGACGGCCCCTCGGTGCTCACCCGCGTCAGCGGCATCGGCAACGACATGGCGCTCGACGAGGGCGTCGGGGTCTGCGGCAAGGCGGGCCAGAGCGTTCCGGCGGGCGTGGGCCAGCCGACGCTGCTGATCGACGCGCTGACGGTGGGCGGAACCGGTTGAGCGGAGCGCCGACAGCGACGCTCATCGCCGGTTCAGCGGTTGGAGCATACAAGGGCGCTCGAAAGGAGACTTCAATGACCAAGTTTTCAGCACTACTCGCGGCATCGGCTGCGGTAACCTTGCTGGCCGCTCCGGCAGCAGCCGAGGAACGCCCCAAGGGCGAAGCCAAATTGGCAGAAATGCTCGAAGGCCGCGTCGCAGGCGAACCCGAGCGCTGCATCCGGTTGATGGGCAGCGACCCGCTGACCATTATCGATGGCACCGCAGTGGTTGCCAAGCGCGGCGACACCATCTGGGTCAATCGCACCGCCAATCCGGATACGCTCGACGACGACGACCGGATGACGATTCGCAAGTTCAGCGCCTCGCAGCTCTGCCGGCTCGACCAGGTCACCACCCACAGCCGCACCGGCAATTTCTACACCGGCAACATCATGCTCCAGGACTTCGTGCCCTACCGCCGCGAAGGCTGATCGCGCTGCATGATGACCGTATGATAACCGCATGACACTGGCCCGGCGCCCCTGGGCCGCAGACCTGCTCCACGTCTGGTTCCACCAGCTGGGAGCCGATGACTGGTTCGGGGGCTCGGAAGCCGTCGACCTGTTGCTGCGCGAGCGGTTCGAGCGCTGGCTCCATGCGCTCGGCCACCGACCCGCGGGGGAATTTCTCCGCGATCCCGCCACCGCGCGCGCCGCGATCCTGCTGTTCGACCAGATCCCGCGCAATCTCTATCGCGGCAGCGCGCAGGCCTTCGCCTGGGACCCGCTGGCGCTGGCGATCACGCAGGGGATGCTTGCGCGCGGCTGGCATCTGGGCTTGCCCCAGCAGGCGAAACAGTTCCTGCTGATGCCGCTGATGCACAGCGAGAGGATCGCCGACCAGCGGCTGAGCCTCGCGCTGTTCGTACGCCATGCACCCGCGTCGCTGTCCTTCGCGCGATCGCATTACCGGATGATCGCGCGCTTCGGGCGCTATCCGCATCGCAACGAAGCTCTGGGACGCGTGACGACGCCCGCCGAACAGCGCGCGATCGAGGCGGGGTTCAGCTGGTAGGCTGCAAGCCGGAAGTCAGCCCTTGGGCTTGAGCAGCCTATCGGGGCGGATGCGCTGCGCCTCGCCGAACAGCCCATAGGTCTGGTTGACGTAGTTCGAGACATCGATGATTGAATCGAGATATTTTTCGAGTTCGCCGGTCATTTCCTGCTCGACCAACCGGACGTGGGCGGATGGGTTCTCGGTTTCGAAATGGACGTAGAACCATGGATCGCCACGCTTGAGCACCAGTGGTTTCGAAAGGTCGTACCATTCGAAGGCCCATGCCAGCGGGCGCGGCCAGATGTGAATCGGGAACCGCCCCCCCATAGCCATGCCGGGCCGCTGTTCGGGAAACCAGTGCAGATAGGGCGGCGACTGGACCACATAGCAGGGCTCGTCCGCCACAAAGACATAGGGCGCGGTGAATTGCAGGATCGGGCGCTCGGGGTGGCGCCATTCGTTCTGCGGCTGCAGCTGGAACAGGTTGGCGCGGCCCTGGGGTCGCATCTTCGACGCCTCGCCATCGGCATCGGTCAGTTGCAGGCCCCCTTGCGCGTTGCGGGTAAACGCCAGCGTCAGATCGACCGGGCAGGGGATGACATAGTGCCGCCGGTCGAAGTCGATCGCCGCGGGGCAAACCTGGATAGATTTCGCGCTGGTCGCCTTGGGGTCGCTGCGTGAGAAGCTCTTGGGCGGGGCCCAGATCGCATTGCCCTGCGCGAAGCGGACGGTCCAGCCGACCGTGACATTGCGCTTCTTGCCGCGTCCCTCGGCGTCCGCCGCCCCTGCGTCGTCGGCGAAATAATCGTCCCAGCTCATGTGTCGCACGTCCTTCAATTCGCGTATTGCGTGCCCAGATCGTTCAGAAACGGCGCGCGCGCAAGCTTCGCGTCCCGAACAGGAACCCACAAGGAGACACCCCGATGACCGCCAATCCGCACGGCTTCACGCTCAACCACACCATGCTGCGGGTCAAGGATCCGGAGAAGAGCCTCGAATTCTATTGCGGGGTGCTGGGCATGACGCTGCTGCGCAAGACCGATATCGAGGCGGGCGAGTTCTCGCTCTACTTCCTCGGTTTCACCGCTAGCGACGACGAGGTGCCCAAGGGCGACGCCGATGCCACCGAATATGTCTTCTCGCGCCAGGGCGTGCTCGAACTCACGCACAATTGGGGCACGGAGGACGAAGACGACGCGGTCTATCACGACGGCAATGCCGCGCCGCAGGGCTTCGGCCATATCGCGCTCGACGTCCCCGATCTCGCCGCCGCGGTGGCGCATTTCGACAAGCACGGAGTCGAGTTCCAGAAGCGCCCCGAGGACGGGATGATGAAGCACATCGCCTTCATCAAGGACCCCGACGGCTATTGGGTCGAAATCCTCAGCGCGCGCAGCATGGCGGGCCGCTAGGCGCCGGCCGGGGGCGCCGGCCCGGTCCGCGCCTGGCCGGTCCTGCAGAGCGCCTGCGCGGGGCAGGCGGGACAGTCCAGATGGCTCGGGCGGCAGGTGGTCTGCCCGACCTTCTTCATCAGCAGATGGTGCTCGTCGTAATCGGCGGCGCTCCATTCGGGCGGCATCGCGGGCATGATAGCCTCGTAGGCGCGCGCGG
>TARA_R110002072_G_scaffold935_8_pt1 | contig 13318 bp, 12 predicted proteins | sample TARA_R110002072 | Tara Oceans TARA_R110002072 (sample SAMEA4397118) | marine metagenome | biome: Polar Biome; feature: [SRF] surface water layer (ENVO:00010504); material: water (ENVO:00002006), including particulate matter (ENVO:01000060) such as... | depth 5 m | reverse complement strand
ACGGCGAACACCATACCGACCTCCCTCGCACTCCAGCCCAACAGGTCACCCATCCACAGCGGAAACAGGTAAGTCACTGAACTGACTGCCGCCTGGTGCAAAACATACTGCGACACCAACAGTCGGTTTCCTGTCTTTTGCAATAACCCATAACTGGAAAATGACGGCGTTTCGCCAGCACCCTCCCGGTTAATCCGGCGCACCTCAACGGGCAGGGACTCCGGTAAAAACACCGCGGCGGCAATCATCGCCAGCAGCGACATGCCACCGGCGACAATGCAGGGCAGGGTAAAACTGGCATTGGGGCCGGACAGCAGACCACCCAGCATTGGCCCCAGCACGATACCCAGGCCAAACGCCGCGCCGGTCAATCCCATGCCGCGCGCGCGATTCTGCGGGGTGGTGATATCGGCAATCATCGCAGACGCGACACCGAAGTTTCCCGCCACCAGACCCGCAAACCCGCGCGCGGCAAATATCATCCACAGTTCGGACGCGAGCCCCAGAAAAAGGTAAGCACATGCCGACCCTGCCAGGCAAATCATGATGACCGGCTTGCGGCCGATCCGGTCCGATAATCGCCCCCATAGCGGGCCACAAAGACCGGCGCAGACCGCATACGTCACAATGATCAATGCGATATCCATTTTGTCGGCCCCCAGCGTGGGCGACAGGAACGGCAGGATGGGAATGACAATGCCGAAGCCGATCAGGTCCAACAGGATGACAGCAAACAGAATGGGCACTAGAAGTGAATACTCACTACTGCTTTGCCGCTGGAATTTATTGGTGTGCTAATCACCCTGCCAGCGCTTCACCTGATCCAGTTCCAGGTCAAACAGATCGAGCGCGCGGCCGACCGTTTGTGTCACCACATCATCCAGTGTCCGCGGGCGGGTGTAGAACGCCGGTACCGGTGGTGCGATGACCGCGCCCATTTCCGACAGCTGCGTCATGGTGCGTAGATGGCCGGTGTGCAACGGGGTTTCTCGCACCAGCAACACCAGTCGCCTGCGTTCCTTGAGCACCACATCTGCGGCACGGGTCAGCAGCGTTGAGGTGACACCGGTGGCGATCTCCGACATCGTACGCACCGAGCAGGGCGCGATCAGCATACCCGCCGTTGGAAACGAACCGCTGGCGATAGAGGCACCGACATTGTTGCTTGGGTGCACTTCGCTGGCCAGGGACTGCAGCTCTGCCAGCGACATGTCCAGCTCGTGGTGCAGTGTCAGCCTGGCCGACTTACTGATGACCAGATGGGTCTGCACATCACAGTCACGCAGCAATTGCAGGGCACGCACGCCGTAGACAATGCCGGATGCGCCGCTGATCCCTACAATAATACGCTTGGGCATAGAGCCGTCTCCGCAGTGTTATGGCCTTGCGACTCTAGCAGTGAGTACGCAAAAAATCATTTGGCGGGACGCCGGCGCACAGTGGGCTTGTCGCCAGGCCTGGCCTGCGCTTTCTCGCTCTCCCGTGGCGCGCTGCTCCTGCTTTTGGGCTTACCCTTGTTTTTGTCTTTGCCTTTGCCGGGCTTGCGCTTCGCCTCTCCCGCAGATGGCGGCTTATCGCCGGGCTCCAATCTGGAAATTTGCAGCCGCTGGCCACTGACCCACACCGATTTCAGGTGTTTGAACAGCTCTTTGGGCATTCCCTCAGGCAGATCGATGGTGCTGTGATCATCGAAGATTTCTATGCGCCCAATATGTTCGCTGTCGATCTCGGCTTCGTTGGCAATGGCCCCGACTATATTGCCGGGCTTGACGCCGTGGGTATTCCCGACTTCGAGACGGAAGCGCTCCATACCCGGTTCCAGCTTCTCTTTGTCACTGCGCGGCTTGCGAGCCGGTTTGTCAACTGTGGCCTGGCGCGGCTTGTCGTGTGTTGTATCCCCGGCACGCTCACGGGCAGGTTTGTTCGCACGTGACTTTGCACCTCGCGCATCGCCGCGCTCGGCCTTCTCAAATGCGGGCGTCACTTTATCCTGCAACGGTTTTTTGCCCTGCGCTAATACACCGAGCGCTGCCGCTATTTCCATAACCGGCACACCCGTGTCATTCTCATACTCCTGTATCAGCCGCCTGAAGATCTGCAGGTCTGCCGTCTCCAGCGTTTCGGTAATGCGCTGCTTGAATTTACCGACGCGCTTGTCCGTCACCTCTTCGACCGTGGGCAGCGCCATTTTCTCTATGGTCTTGCCAGTGGCCTTCTCAATGGCTGCCAGCAATCGTCTTTCACGACTGGCGGCAAACAGAATGGCATCGCCAGTGCGCCCCGCACGACCCGTGCGTCCGATACGGTGAATATACGCCTCCACATCCGAAGGGATATCGTAGTTGATCACATGGCTGATGCGCTGCACATCCAGGCCGCGCGCGGCCACATCGGTGGCCACCACAATATCCAGCTTGCCATTTTTCAGTTTCTCGACCGTCTGCTCACGCTGCTTCTGCGGGATGTCGCCGTTCAGCGCCGCCACTGAGTAACCGCGCGCGGCAAGTTTGTCGGCCAGTTCGACCGTCAGTATTCGGGTGCGAACGAAGATCAGCATCCCGTCGAACTCTTCCACCTCCAGAATGCGAGTCAGGGCATCGATCTTCTGCATGCCCGCCATCATCCAGACACGTTGGCGGATCAGCGCTGTTGTCACCGCTTTCACTTCGATTGAAATTTCCACAGGATTGCGCAGATGGCTCTGCGCAATACGACGGATAACATTGGGCATGGTGGCGGAAAACAGCGCTATCTGGCGCTCCTGCGGCGTTTTTTCCAGAATCCACTCGACATCGTCAATGAAACCCATACGCAGCATTTCATCGGCTTCATCCAGTACCAGCGATTGCAGACCCGACAAATCCAGCGAGCCACGACGCATATGATCCATCACCCGACCGGGGGTACCGACCACCACATGCACACCGCGCTGTAGCTGGCGAAATTGACCGCTGTAGTCGGAGCCGCCGTAGATCGGCAACACGTGAAAGCCCGGCATATGCCGCGCGTACTTCTGGAACGCCTCGGCGACCTGTATCGCCAGTTCCCTTGTCGGCGCCAGTACCAGCACCTGCGGCAGCTTTTTCTTTAAATCCAGTCGCGCGAGTATGGGAAGTGCAAAAGCAGCCGTTTTGCCGGTACCGGTCTGGGCCTGGCCGAGCACATCGACGCCCTCGAGCATATGCGGAATGATGCGGGCCTGGATCGGCGAGGGTGTTTCGTAACCTACATCAACCAGGGCCTTTTGTAAGGGGGCGGGCAATTCCAACTGAGCGAAATTACTTACCGCTTCGGAAGAGGACATGTGGCAACCTTGACGTATTGTGAGGGGCCCGTGCTGCGGGCGGCGGCAGATTATACAGGGATTTGCGGCGACTGTCCGATCCCCGTCACATTGCGGCGCCACGGTGCTGGCACGGCTATTGAGCTGACTGCGCCTCCAGCATGGCCTTCATTTTGGCATGCAGCAGGTTGATCGCCTTCAGCGGGCGCACCATCACCTTGAACTCGGTTATCCTGCCCGCCTCGTCGAACGTCATGATATCGACGCCGTTCACCACAATACCGTCCACATCACAGACAAACTCCAGCACCGCATGCTGTGTCGTAACCACTTCTTTTTCATAGTGAAACGTCTCATTGAACACACTGAGTGCTGCGCCCAGGTAGAGCTTGGTCAGCTCGCGCCCCTGCTGGGGCGTGTGTACAACAGGCGAGAGAAACACACAGTCCTCGGCCAGGATGTCATCCAGGCGCCCAAGATCGCGCCCACGGAGCATGTCATGCCAAATCTCCAGCGTATTCATCCAGATTGTTCCTTATTGTTTCTGCGCCGTTAAAGGTCGATTTCCTGCTCGTATTCCCGCTCGATTTTCTGCTGCAACTCATATCGCGTAACGCCGGTACTTTTCTGCGTTTCCCGCAATCGCTGCTGATAGCGTCCTTGCCGATAGTACTTCACCAGTTGCGCGAAGCGCCCGGCCTCGGTTTCTCCCGCAATGAGCTCCTCGATAAACGCGATATCGATACCGATGCGGTATGCAATCCGACTGGGCCGGATCTTGTGCGCATGGAATTCGGCAACAATATGAATTTGTTGCTCCCGCGAGTAGGTACACTCACAGGAATAACCGTAGGGCGGGGAGGGGGTGCGGGTATCGCGGTAAGAATTATCCGGGTTCATGCGCAATTAATAGCAGTTCACTCACACAATGCCAAGTGTGATGAGCTCCCTTGCGGTGTTGGCCAAAAATGACCCCTGAATTTGATTAATATTCGTCCACCGCGGGTCTATACTTGAGCGTTAACATAGCGACCCGATTAGCACCAACCCAGAGGAACTGATCATGAATGCACCCGAACAATTAGCCAGTCAAAGCGATATCGAACAGCGTATGCAAGCCTCACTGGCCCTGCAGCGTGAAGCCTATTTGAAAGAGGGTGTAGTTACCGCAGAAACGCGCATCGATCGCCTGCAACGTGGTATCGATGTGCTGGTCAAGCACCAGGCGCGGATTGTCGATGCGCTGAACGCCGACTTTACCTGCCGCCCTCGGGAAGTGACACTGCTGACCGATGTCGGCGCCGGCATTGCGCCGATGAAACACGCAATAAAGCACTTGCGCACCTGGATGAAGCCTGAGAAACGGCCCTCAATGTTTCCCTTCAATCTGCTAGGGGGCCGGTCACGCATCGAGTACCAGCCACTGGGTGTTGTCGGCGTGATTGCGCCGTGGAACTTCCCGGTAAACATGGTGTTTGCGCCGCTGGCCGGCGTATTGGCCGCAGGCAACCGTGCAATGATCAAGCCGTCCGAATTTACCCCCGCAACGTCCGCGCTGCTGGCCGAACTGATCGCCGAGGCCTACGACCCGAAAGAAGTCGATATATTCGATGGTGGACCAGAAGTCGGGCAAGCTTTTTCCAGCCTGCCTTTTGACCATATGATCTTTACCGGCGCGACCTCTATCGCACGCCACATTCTCTCGGCGGCGGCGCGCAATCTGGTCCCGGTCACGCTGGAACTGGGCGGCAAGTCACCGGTGGTCATCTCGCGCAGCGCTGATATCGAGAAAAGCCTCAGTCGTATCATGCTGGGCAAGACCATGAACGCAGGGCAGATTTGCCTGGCACCGGATTACCTGTTGGTGCCCGAGGAAAAACTGCACGAAGTCATCGCCGCCGCCCAAAAGGCCGTGACCCAGATGTACCCGAAACTGCTGGATAACCCGCAGTACACCTCCGTCATCAACGAGCGCCACTACCAGCGCCTCAACGGCTACCTCGCCGAGGCGAATGAACGCGGGCAGAAGATTATCCCCATCAACCCTGGCAGTGAAGACTTTGGCGCGCAGCAGGGCACGCTGAAGATTCCGCCCACACTGATTCCGGAGCCGGCGGATGACCTGCGCATGATGGAAGAAGAGTTGTTCGGACCTCTGCTCCCCATCCGCACGTACAGCAATTTTGAAGAAACCATCGACTATATCAACAGCAAACCACGTCCGCTTGCTGCCTATTACTTTGGTGAAGACAAGCAGGAAGAGTCTGCACTCACGAGCCGCACCACTTCCGGTGGCATGTGCATCAACGATGTTATTATGCATGTCACACAGGAAGAGCTGCCGTTCGGTGGCGTGGGCCCCAGTGGTATGGGCGCCTACCACGGGTTCAAGGGGTTCCAGACCTTCAGTCATGCAAAGTCGATCTATCGCCAGAGTAAATTCAATATCGCGAAGATTGGCGGCATGCTGCCCCCATACGGCAAGGCCACCGAAAGCACGATCAAAATGCAGGTCAAGAAATAGCACCCGACAACGGAGATCGTATGCGCAAGATTCTGGTTATCGGGAGCGCGCTGCTCCTCGGTGCATGTAGTGTTGAGCCAGGCAGTGAAAAATGGTGCGAGCAGAAGAAGGAGCAGGCCAAAAGCGAATGGACCAGTTCAGATGCGATCACCTTCGCCAGTAGCTGCCTGCTCGACAGCAGCACGATAGGCTCCAGGGAGTGGTGCGAGCACTTATCCGGTAAACCCAAAGGTGACTGGACGGCCAATGAAGCGGCCAGCTACACCCGATACTGCCTTATTCCGTAGCGGGCTGAATCAGCAACGTCGGGATTCCCAGGCAGTGGCTTTTAACGGTCGCCACACGCGTGCCCGGCTTTCTCCCATCACGAATCGGTGACACCGAGATGCCGAGCTCAGTCAGTGCATGCGCAAAGCCCTCCAGGTCCGGGCATTGGTAAGCGAGACCCCAGAAAGCGGTGCCGCCGCTGGCATTGTCGGTGGTTGATGCAATCACTTCCAGTGTCAGTTTCCCGGCTCGGAAAAACAGCATACGTCCACCCCACGCCGGCACCGTTTTATCCAGTGCAAGACGAATATCCAGTGTGCGGCTGAACAATTCCACACAGGTGTCAGCGTCGTCAGTACGCAGCACCACATGATCTATCGACAAGCCGGGACACTGCGCCTCGGGCTGCCGTCGATAAAAATCTTCAGTGGCGCTGCCATCACACAAGCGGACATCAATGCCCAGTGAATTTGCCACCGGCATATCGTGTTGCGCGGCGGTGCGCGAGCTGAGCACGATACCCTGCACGCGCGCGCTGGGCACTTCGGTTTGCACCAGCTCTACCACCGTGTTGGATAGCCCCCACCACGCCGAAGTCGACTCATCCGGGGTGGCGGGAAAACCCGGTGCCCTTCCCAATAACAGGCGATACTGCTCAACCGCGACCGGCAGCTCCGGGACCGCCAACACGATTCGATCAAATTTATCGGCCATGGCGCATCCTCGCTGTATTGCATCAGGCTACTGCATGATAAAAGGTTTTGGCATCCTTGCCGATCAGACTTACACTGTTTGGACTGCACCACGCTTTCGCAACGATTGGGCTGATCTGCAGAACACGCGTTTTTCAAGCGCTGCGAATTCACAATCAATCTACCGGAGAAATTGCTAATGAAAAAACGGATCTACCACCTCCTTCTTGCAGGCGTTGTTTCGCTGCTGGGAGTACTTCCCTTCCAGGCTAGCGCGGATGACACCCTGGAACGCGTCGTCGATTTCGAGGTTCTCAAAGTCGGGATGTCCGGCAATCAGCCACCAATGACAATGACCACCCGGGAAGGCGGGCTCATGGGCTTTGACGTGGATCTGGCTCAGGCGCTGGCGATGGCGATGAATGTCAAACTTGAGATCAAGACCATTCCCTTTGGCGATCTGATGAAGGCGCTGGAGGAGGACGAGATTGACATGGTGCTGTCGAACATGTCGATCACACCGGCGCGCACGGAGAAAGTCTCGTTCGTTGGGCCGTACATGATGTCGGGGATGTCCATACTGACCAAAAGTGATGTACTGGGCACCATCACTTCCGCCGAGGAATTTAATCGCGACAGCCTCAAGTTACTCGCGCTGAAGAATTCAACCCACGCCAACTTCATCAAGAAAATTGCCCCGGATGCGACGCTGATCGAGTTCGGCAGCTATGACGAGGGCGTGGCCATGCTGATTGATGGCAAGGGCGATGCCATGGTGGCAGATATGACACAGTGTATTCTCGCTGTCATGCGCTATCCGGATGCGGGCCTGACAACGCTGGAAAAACCGCTGACGGTGGAGCCAATCGGGATCGCTGTGAGCAAGGACGATCCGCAGTTTTTCAACCTCGTCGACAACTATCTTACAGCCTATGAAAAAACCGGTGTATTGAACAAACTGCGGGAAAAATGGTTTGAAGATGATGCCTGGGTTGCTGCGCTACCCTGATCACCAGGTTTTACTCTCACTGTCGAAAAGGGCGCGGATCACTCATCCCGCCCTTTTTGTTTTTAACACGGTACCAACACGACCGGGCGAGGAAATGCTGCCACAATGAACACCAGTAGCCACCCAATTGTGATTGCGCATCGCGGTGCCAGCGGGTATCTGCCGGAGCACTCGCTCGCCGCCAAGGCGCTGGCCCACGCCATGGGAGCCGACTTCCTGGAGCAGGATGTGGTGCTGAGCAGGGATGGCGTCGCCATCGTACTGCACGATATCCATCTGGACAGCACCACGGATGTGGCACAGCGATTTCCCGACCGCGCCCGCAGCGACGGTCGCTTTTACGCCATCGATTTTGACCTGCTTGAAATTCAGCAGCTGCGACTGCACGAGCGCACCCACCTCGATGGCGAGCGCTGCGGCAGCGCAGTGTATCCGCTGCGCTTTCCGGCGCAACACGCCCTGTTCCATGTCCCCACATTGGCCGAGGAGATCGACATGTTGGCAGGGCTCGATCACAGCCGCGGCTGTCGCACCGGTTTGTATATTGAGCTGAAGTCACCGAACTGGCATCGCGAGCAGGGCCTGGACCTGTCAGCGGCGGTGCTGGCAGTGTTGCAGCAAACGGGGTATTCAGACAAGCCCGAGCAGGTGTTCCTGCAGTGCTTTGACGACCAGACATTGCAGCACCTGCGGCGTGCCGTTAAAACACCTCTGCCAATGATTCAACTGATAGCGGAAAATGGCTGGGGTGAAGACAGTGCAGTGGATTACGACTTCCTGCGAACGCCGGCCGGACTGGACTACATCGCCAGCTACGCCCAGGGTATCGGCCCCTATCTGCCCCATATTTACCTCGGCAAATCAGCCGCAGGCGAGGTCCAGCTAAGCGCACTGGTGGCGCAGGCACAGGCGCGCGGACTGGCCGTCCATCCCTATACCTTCAGGCGCGATGAACTGCCTGCGGATGTTGCAAGTTTCGAGGAATTGCTCGATATTTTCCTGCAGCAGGCCGGGGTTGACGGGCTGTTTACGGATTTTCCCGATCTCGTGGTCGACTACCTGAGGCGGGCCGGGCCGGTCGCGTGACGCGGCACGATAACAGCGCATATTGGCGGCCACAACACGATATGTCGTACACTGCGAGCTGGTGACTAACGGGGCATCGTCCGCATCATCGCCAATCCAACGCGCCACCTGAGATGGCGTTACTACCATGCGGTAACCCGAGGGTTGCCGCATCACTGACAACCGGAAGCACCGTGAATCCAAAGCACCTAAGACGCACAAAAATAGTCGCCACCATTGGCCCCGCCAGTGAGTCGGAAGACATGATTGCGAAATTGATCACCGCCGGTGTCAATGTCTTTCGCCTGAATTTCAGCCACGGCACCGCCGAACACCACATTCGGGTAGCCGCACGTATTCGCAAGCAGGCGAGCATCGCCGGGCAGTATGTCGGCGTGATGGCCGACCTGCAGGGCCCCAAGATACGCATCAGCAGTTTTCGCAACGACGCCGTGGAAATAGCGAGTGGCGACCGCTTCCGGCTGGACCAGGATCTGGCTGATGGTGAGGGAGACTTTCGCGGTGTGGGCCTGGAGTACGAAGCGCTGTGCAGGAGTGTGGCGAGAGGCGATATTCTGCTGCTGGATGATGGGCGTATCCGCTTGCGTGTGGACGATGTCGAGGCCCGCGCGGTGGAGTGCACTGTTCTCATCGGCGGCAAGCTCGGATCACGCAAAGGGATTAATCGCCTGGGCGGGGGGCTCGCCGCACCGGCACTCACCGCCAAGGATATTACGGATATCGACAGTTTGAGCGAGCTTAAACCGGATATTGTCGCGGTGTCCTTCGTTTCCAACGCCGAAGACATCTTCCAGACCAGGAGGTTACTGCAGCAACACCAGTTACAGCCCGCCATCATCGCCAAGATTGAACGCGCTGAAGTGGTCGCCGACGAGGCCACCCTGAAGGGTATTGTGTCGGCCTCAGACGGCGTCATGGTCGCTCGCGGGGACCTCGGCGTCGAGGTCGGGGATGCACAGTTGATAGGCATCCAGAAAGCGCTGATCTCCCAGGCTCGCACTATGGATCGGGTAGTGATAACGGCCACACAGATGATGGAGTCCATGATCAACAGTTCCATGCCCACTCGCGCGGAGGTATTCGATGTCGCCAATGCGGTGCTGGATGGCACGGACGCGGTTATGTTATCGGCGGAAACCGCCGTCGGCAGCTACCCGGTGGAAGTAGTGCAGGCCATGGCCGATGCCGCGCTCGGTGCGGAGCGCCAGCCAGTGGCCAGGACCTCCAAGTTCCGGCTCAACCGGGCGTTCACCGATGCCCAGGATGCGATTGCCATGTCGGCAATATATGCCGCCAACCATTTCGACAACGTCAGGGGCATTGCCTGCCTCACAGAGTCCGGCACCACACCGCGATTGATGTCGCGCCTCAGCTCGGGCCTGCCTATTTTTGCGCTCAGCAGCTATAGCGAGACACTGCAGAAACTCTGCCTGTGCCGGGGCGTGGTACCGCTTTTTTTCGACGCCACCGCTTTCGATGAAGATTGCATCGATACCAGGGCAATAGAGTATTTAATGGATAGCGGCTACCTGCAAAAAGGCGATTCCATTATCCTGACCAAGGGTGAGCGTATCGGCACCGCCGGTTCAACCAACATCATGAAAATACTACCTGTGCGCTAGGGTTCACTATTGTCCAAGTCTCCCAGCAATCGACTCGTGGCGGATATCGGCGGCACCAATAGCCGCCTTGGGCTGTACGACCCCGTTCGCGACGAGTTGCGCTCACTGCGCACCTATATCAATCGGGACTATGCGCAGTTTGAGGACATCGTGCGTGACTGGTTGCAGGTATTGCCGGAGCCCAGGCCCGGCGAGTGCTGCCTGGCGATAGCCGCGCCGCCGTTCGACGATCGCGTCAGCATGATTAATATGGACTGGTCCTTCTCACTCAGTGCCATGGCGCGGCGATTCGGGTTTACACAGTTGCGCGGCATCAACGACTTTGAAGGCAATGCCTATGCGCTGCCGCACCTTGATGAACAAGACCTCACGGTACTGCAACCGGGCCGCAATCGGCCGGGCGCAAAATTGGCGACTGTCGGCCCCGGCACCGGCCTTGGTGGCGCGACCCTGAGTTGGGCGGCTGGCACAGCCGTCGCCTGTGCCAGCGAACCCGGGCATATGGGATTGACGCCGGCCTCGGAGCTGGAACTGGAGCTGTTCCGGTATTTTTCATCGACAGGTCGTGAAGTCTACGCCGAACTGCTCGTTTCCGGCCCGGGCTTACAACGCCTCTATCAGGCAATTGGCGCGATTCAGGGTCGCGAGATACCGGTGCTGTCGCCAGCGGAAATCTCTGCCAGGGCACAGGGCAACGACTGCGAGCTCTGCACACTCTCCCTCAACACATTCTGCGCGCTGCTGGGCTCGATATGTGGTGACTATGTTCTGGCCAACGGAGCCTATGGCGGACTTTATCTGGCCGGCGGCATCCTGCCGAGGATGATCAAATTCCTGGAACAAAGCGCTTTTGTAAAGCGGTTTCAGGAGAAAGGAAAGATGCAACCGCACCTGGCGCAGGTGCCAGTGACGATTATCACAAGCGAAGTAACCGGCCTGATCGGCGCCGCACATGCACCCACCTGTGCGGCCTGACCCGTGGACAAGCGCCTGAAAACACGCACATATCCTCTCTGCCAGTGACCCAAATTGCCCAAAAAATAGTTTGTCGGCGTTCCTGTAAATCGCGCTTTATGGTGCTACACTCATAAGGCTGAGTGGATTCAGCAGTATTTATGCTCACGGTCGAAGTCGAAGATTCATCGAGATAATCGGTACGTAAACCATAAATAACACTATAAATGTAAAGGCGCCTGGACATGGCGCCGCTAGCTATACAGGTAAACATTATGTCTAAGACAACAGGTACTGTTAAATGGTTTAACGAAACCAAGGGATTCGGCTTTATCGAGCGTGAAGATGGCCCCGATGTGTTCGTTCATTTCAGCTCTATCCAGGGCGACGGATTCAAAACGTTGGCCGATGGCCAGAAGGTTGAGTTCAACGTCACGGATGGTCAGAAAGGTCCGCAGGCTGAGAATGTGGTTCCGCTCTAACCGGGTGAAATAAAAAAAGGGAGCTTTGATAGCTCCCTTTTTAATGCCTTATAGTTCGATCTGTTTTGCAACCACAATACTGTGGTAGCCAATCTACAATCACCCTCCCGCCTGTTGTTCTGCCTCGTTGCCTGCAGCCTGATCCTCTGAACTGCCGCCAGCCTCTTTCTCCTCTGACTGCAACACTTCTGGCACTTGTTCAAGCTCTTCACTGAGTGCGCGCCCCTCTGCCTGCAAGGCTTCCTGACGCGCTATTTCTGAATCCATGTAATCGATCCACTGCTTGGCATAGGTTGCTGAACGCTCATCTTTGCTGGCCGCCGCAAATGCCTCGCGCGCCTTGTCGTACTGGTCGAGGTTAAAGTAGGCCATACCCAACACCAGGCGCGCGGTGTCGGGCCGCTTGATACCACCGCGGGACAAACCCTTGTTGATAGCAGTGGCTGCCTTGCTGAATTCGTCGTTATCGAGGTAGATATTGCCGAGACGGGCATAGAGCTCGCCCGTGTCCGACTTGGCCGCCGCTTCTTCCATCGCAGGAATGGCCTTGTCCAGTTCCTGGGCCTGTCGCCAGGCATTACCGGCAAGCTCCCAGTTCTTGGATTTTCCTTCAATCGACTTATCGCCAAGCCCTTTATCCATCACCTTGGCGGCCTTGTAGGGCACATCGGCATTCAGGTACAGATAAGCCATGGTGACCTGCTCATTGTCCTTGTCCAGCATGCTCTGCACATAGGCAGTTTCCATTGCAGCCAACTGTTGACTGGTCTTGTTCTGCTCGCCGTACATGTGCGAAATCTGCACCCAATACTCCTTCTTCGGGTAGTACTTGAGCAGTTCCTCGAGCACCGCGACAGTATTGTTCACGTCATTTTTTTCAAAATAGAGAAAACGCGCCAGGTTATACCACTGCTCCTTGGGAACCTTGTCGGCTGCCTTGCTCATCGCAATGGCCTTATCGACATTCACCAGTGCCTTGTCGTAGTCCTTGACCTGGTAGTAACCCTGAGCCAGCAGAATATAGGCGTTGGCATTGGGCGTCTCTGTCATTGCGAACCACTTCTCAAGCGCATCAATACCCTTCTGCCACTGCTCCTGCACGAAGTAAAGCTGGGCAATCGTAAAGCGGGTATTGATCTCCATCGCCAGTGGGATTTCAGGCTGCGCAACCACCTTCTCGTAGGACTTCAGTGCGCCAGCATAATCTTCCCGGGAGTACTGAATAAAAGCATACAAATTGTAGACATTGGCCAACTCATAGCTGTTCAGCGCTTTACTGCCGCTGGTAGCTAACAGTTCATCGAGAATGGCCTTGGCTGTGCCGTAGTCTTTTGCCTCGGCCGCCACCTGCGCTTCCGACAGCTTTTCGTAAACCGCATTGCTAAGAGCTGGCGTGCGA
>TARA_R110002072_G_scaffold162846_2_pt1 | contig 13318 bp, 14 predicted proteins | sample TARA_R110002072 | Tara Oceans TARA_R110002072 (sample SAMEA4397118) | marine metagenome | biome: Polar Biome; feature: [SRF] surface water layer (ENVO:00010504); material: water (ENVO:00002006), including particulate matter (ENVO:01000060) such as... | depth 5 m | reverse complement strand
GGTTGACGTGGACGGGGGTGAGCCCGAGCGTGTCGGCCAGTTCCTCCTGCGTCATCGGCAATTCGTAGCCGTGCTCATCGGCCATTCCGATCGCATCCATTCGCGAGCCGAGTTCGCAAAGCACATGCGCCATTCGCTCGCGCGCCTTGCGCCGACCGACATTGAGCACCCATTCGCGGAAGATGGATGCTTCCACCAGGGTCTTGATCAGAATTGCATGACCGACGGCCGGCCGGGCGCGGGCCAGTTCCTGCAGCTCGGCCCGCTGCACCGTCGCCACGTCGCCACGCGTCAACATCTGGACGCTGTGATCGGAGACCTTGAGATAGAGGTTCTGGAAATCGAGCGCATCGCCCGGCAGGTGCAGCGCTATGATCTGCCTGGCGCCGTCTCCGGTAATCTTCTGGCGATAGGCGAAACCTGACAGCAGAACTGCACATTCCCGCGGCGGATCCCCTTCGCGGACCGTGTAGGCCAGGTGATTGAGCGTGCGCACCGTATAGGGCAGCGCAAGAATGGCGTCGCGATCCTCCGGCGAGAGCCGGGCGCGCAATTCCAGATTGCGCACGAGCAATTCGAGAGGATGGTTTGTAGAGGTCATGAAGTGTCCCGTTGCTGCTGGGCGGGAGCACGTCGTTACTCTCAGCCGCCAGAGCCCTGATGCGATCCAACGGTAGAGCAATGATAACAGAAAGCATCGAGAATGTATCAAACATTCGAGGGCCGTTTGAAAACAACATATGTTTCCCGGCTCGCATATGCTAACGGGGTTCATCGTCGCGCGGGTTTTAGCTTCGGTGCCTGATAATTTTTGTCCTTTCGCCCCGTTATGCCGGACCGCCCATGCCCCGTTATTTCTTTCACCTGCGCGATGGCGACGATGTGCTTCTCGATCTGGAGGGGCGAGACCTCTCCTGCCTCCAGGCCGTTGCCGCCGTGACGCTCGAGGAAGCGCGGGCGATAATCGCACACGATGCGCGGGATGGAGAGATCAGGCTGACCTACCGGCTGGCCGTCGAGGACGAGACGGGGCAGCCCGTGCACCGGCTCGACTTCGAAGATGCCATCGCGATGGTCCGGCGGATACCCGTCCGCTAGACCCCGCCACTTCGCAGCTTGCTCAGCCGATGCGAAGAAGGGGCGCTCGGAAGCCGGTACCGGCGCCCACTCGAAGCGCTACTCGGGCTCGCTCTCAACTTCCGGCGCCCGAACTCCGGCGCGGACAGGGCTTCCCGCTGGAGACGTCGACGCTGTCACGGGAAGCAGGGCAGGCACTCTCCCGCACCGCAGCGATCCACCGTGAGCGCGCTCGCCGAACAGGCTCTCCGCTGGAGTGTCGGCGATTCTGTACAGAAGTGGTGGTGCCGCTTAGGTGACTCGAACACCTGACCCCATCATTACGAATGATGTGCTCTACCAACTGAGCTAAAGCGGCACAGAGCGCGCGCCTTAGTCGCACTGGCGGCGGGTCGCAATGCCTGTTTGCGCGCGGCGGCGGATTGCTCTCCCCAAACGCCCGTGCCCGGCCGGCCCCGCAATGGCCGCGCGGCAATGAAAAAGGGAAGGACGCCGGGGTTGGAGCGCCCTTCCCTCTCGCCTCGCGTGGAGGACAGCTTAGGGCAGGAGCACGCCGTCGATGACGTGAACAACCCCGTTCGAGGCGCCGATATCGGTCTGGGTGACGGTCGCGGTGTTGCCAGCGGTGTCGCGCAGAACCACGTTTTCGCCCATCAGCATCGCGGTCAGCGTGGCGCCGTTGAGGGTGGTCAGCGTGTAGCCTTCCTCGCCTGCGCCCGCGATCGCCGCGACCAGCGCCTCGGCGTTCGTCTCGCCGGGGATCACATGGTAGGTCAGCACGCCCTGGAGCTGCGCCTGGTTCTCGGGCTGGAGCAGCGTGTCGACGGTGCCGTCGGGCAGCTTGGCGAAAGCCTGGTCGGTGGGCGCGAAGACCGTAAGCGGGCCGTCGCCGGCGAGCGCGCCAGCCAGACCGGCGGCCTGGACCGCGGCGATCAGCGTGGTGTGCTGGGGCGAGGCGGTCGCCACTTCGGCGATGGTCTGCTCGTTCTGATGAGCGGCGGAGCCATGGTGGTCGGCGAAGGCCGGAGCGGCCGTGCCGAGCAACAGGACGGCGGCGATGGAAGTGATGCGCTTCATGGGGGGTATCCTTTCGAGGGGATTGCCAATGTTCGGCCGCGATGGATGCGGCCCCGCCCGAGATTGGGCGGCGGCGCGCGCGTCTCAACCTGACCTTGAGGACAGGTTGCGGTCTGGGGCGAGGCCGCTATCGGGCCGAGACTGGCTGGTTGTGCGCGCCGTAGCGATCGCCCTGCCAAGGTGCGAGCGACGCGGTCAGTAACCCGCCTCGATCGCGATCCGGATGGCATCGGCGCTCGTCCTGACCTCGAGCCCGCGGAACAGGGCGGCGCGGTGCATCTTGACCGTTCGCTCGCTCAGTCCAAGCTCGTGCGCGATCTGCTTGTTGAGCTTGCCACGGGCAAGTTCGATGAGGATCTGGCGCTGGCGCGGGCTCAGATCGGCGACCCGGCGGTGCGCCTGCCGGCGGCGATCCTCGCTGGTGTTCGCCGGGGAAGCGGCGATTTCCACCTGCGAACCGAGGAAATACTCGAGCGCGCCGGTAGAATCGAAAATCGGCGCGACCATGACCGCATTGCGGAAGGGCGTGCCGTCCTTCTTGTAGTTGAGGATCTCGACCATCGTCGGGCGCTGCATGCGGATGCCGGTGCGCAGCGTCTCGGTCAGCCAGGGTTCGGTGTCCGGTCCCGCCATGAAGCGGCAATTGCTGCCGAGAATCTCGCCGCGGCGGTAGCCGGTGAGCGCCACGAAGGCGTCGTTGCAGGCGACGATGGGATTGTCCGCCTGGCGCGGATCGCTCACCACCGCAGCGATCGCGCTGGAAGCGATGAGGTCGGACGCAGGCATCCGCCGAGGCTAGCCAAATGCTCGCGCGATGGAAAGCAGCCAGCGAAGCCAACGGCCCGCTTTCACGCGGGAATCGTTGCAACAGGAAAGAAGGGAGTGGAGGCCCGAGCCGGAATCGAACCGGCGTGCGAGGATTTGCAGTCCTCTACGTAACCACTCCGCCATCGGGCCTTGGGGTTCCTGCCGTCAGGTGACGGTAGCGAAGCGGCGCATTAGCGAAACCGGGCGCGCATGGCAATGCGCTTCCAACCTCCCATCGCTGGCACCCTTCCGTTACGTCAGTCTGGACCTCGCCGCGAAGGCGGCTATGTCCCTCCCCTATGGCTATCCAGGAACTGCTCGATCCGATCACCGCCGCCGGGGGCGCGGTGCGCTTCGGACGCTTCGACGAATGGCAACAGGGCCGCACGCTCTATGGCGGCGCCTCCGCGCTGATCGCCTACACGGCGGCGGTCCGCGCCTTTCCTGACCTGCCGCCGCTCCGTGCGGGCCAGATCGCCTTCGTCGCGCCGGTGGACGAGACCGCCGAGCTGCGCCGCGAAATCGTTCGTCAGGGGCGCAATGTCACGCAGGTGCGCAGCGAGATCTGGTGCCAGGGGCAATGCACGCTCACCGCCTTCTTCCTCTTCGGCGCCGAGCGCGAAACCAACGCCAGCCACGATGCGGCCGCGCTCGCCGATTGGCCCGGCCCGCCCGGCGATGCCGAGGAGGTGATGGGCAATCAAGGTCCGGCCTTCCTGCAGAACAATTTCGAGCTGCGCCGCGCGCAGGACCAGCGCGGCCCGGGCGATCCGGTGGTGCGGCGCTGGGCGCGGCTCAAGCCGCCGACCGGGCTCGACCCGGTGAGCGAGCTGGTGCTACTCGGCGATGTGCTGCCGCCCGGCGCGATGCGCGCCATGGCGCGGCCCGGACCGCTCAGCTCGATCAACTGGTCGTTCAACCTGCTCGGCACCGAACCGCAGACGAGCGACGGCTGGTGGCTGTCCGAGAACGCGAGCCAGCACGCCGCGGCAGGCTACTCGAGCGAACGGCTGCGGCTGTGGAACGCCGATGGCCGCCAGGTGATGGACGGGCTGCAATCGGTGGCGATCTTCGGCTGAGCGCGATCGCAGTTCAAAGGATGATGCCAGGGGGCCTGTAAGCCGGGTTCTGTCCTGCAACCGGTATCCCGAAGGACCTGCGCCGCAGGGGCAGCCATTCATCTGGGCCATGGATTGCTCCATGGCTCGAGCAGCCAACCCGGGTCGCTCGGGGCAAAGCACCCCTGCCCGGTCCTTGCGGAAGCCGGGCGCGCGACCCCTATTCGGCCTTGCTCCGGGTGGGGTTTACCATGCGGACCATGTTGCCATGAGCCCCGGTGCGCTCTTACCGCACCCTTTCACCCTTGCCTGTGCCCGATGCGCTCCCGAAGGAACGCGGGCCATCGGCGGTATGCTCTCTGTGGCACTGTCCCTCGGCCCGAACCCGAAGGTGCTGACCGGGCGGGCGTTACCCGCCACCCTTTCTTCGTGGAGCCCGGACTTTCCTCGGCGGAAATCGCTTCCCGACGCGGCTGCCCGGCCCCCTGGCAGGCGTCTATCTAGTGCGCCCCCGGTCCCTGTCCAGCAGCAAGTGGAACAGGATCGCGCGCAGCTCGCCGTCGATTGCGCCGTCGATCCGCTCGGGCCGCCAGCGGCGCTGGAAGGCCTCGACCGCCTTGTGGCCATCGGTGATGTCGTAGCCGAACCGTTCGAGCGCGAGGTAGAAGGAGGCGTCGTTGTCGAAAGGATCGCCGCGCTCGAGCTTTTCCGGGCGCGGCAGGCACAGACCGTATTCGGCCAGCCGGTCCCAGGGAAACAGTTCGCCCGGATCGATCTTGCGCGCCGGGGCGACGTCGGAATGGCCGACCACATTGGCGCGCGGAATATCGTATTGCTTCACCATCCGTGCCACCAGCGGCACCAGCGCCTCGAACTGCGCATCGGGAAAGGGCCGATAGCCGTATTTGTGGCCGGGATGGTCGAGTTCGATGCCGATGCTGGCGGAGTTCACGTCCTTGATCCCGCGCCAGAAGGAGACGCCCGCATGCCACGCGCGCTTTTCCTCCGGCACCAGCCGGACCACCTCGCCCTGAGCGCCGATCAGGTAATTGGCCGAGACCTTCGCCTCGGGATCGCACAACCGCTCGATCGCGAAGCCCTTGTCTTCCATCTCGGTGTAATGGATCACCACCATCGAGATCGGCAGTTCGCGTTCGTCGTGATTGGGCGACAGCACCTCGCGATCGACCAGCTCGTCCTTGCTGACCGGCAGTTTCGCTCCGACCGTTCCGAATTCCGATCCGGTTTCGCTCACCCGATCATGCCCTCGGGCTCGGGCAGGACCGCGCCGAGCACGAGCGCATCCTCGCTGCGCGCGAACTGCAGCCCGCCGCCGCATTGCTTGGCGAGCAGATAGATCATGTGCGCGGGCGCGGTGCGGCTCGACAGTTCCCCGGGGTCGAGCCGGCCTTCGAGCGCGAGCCCCAGCACCTCGTCGAATGCGATCCGCGGCCCGCTGGCGCGCAGCACGATCTCGGTCGCGCCGCCGCGCAGTTCGGCGCCGATCTCGAGCGTGCCGCCGCGAACCAGCGAATCGACCGCGATCTGCGCGAAGTTGAGCATCACCTTGACCGCGGGCTTGGGCAGGTTGGACTCCGAGAGCGACCAATTGACCTCGATCCGGCCCTTGTCCGCGACCAGCGCGTCGATCAGCTTACGGGTCTCCTCGACCGGGACCCGGTCGCCGAAACCGCCCGCGGCGCCGAAGGCCAGGCGGAAGAACTTGAGCTTGTTGGTGCTGACCAGCGCGCTCTGCTCGAGCAGCTCCATGCAGTTCTGGCGCATCGCCGGATCGGTTTCGGTGGCGAGCAGCTCGAGCCCGTTGCTCAGCGCTCCGACCGGCGAAAGCAGGTCGTGGCACAGACGCGAACACAGCAGCGCGGCAAGGTCGACGGATGAGTTTTCGGACATGGTTTCCAAAGTTCTAAAGCCAGGCCCGTGCATTAGCGAGAGACCAGGCGATAGGGAAGCGCGCTGAACCCGGCTTTGCCGGCGCGCCAGAAAGTTATCGTGTCGCCGACGCCGCCGTCGGCTCCGCACCCGCCCCTCGCGCCGACGATCGCCCAGATCATCCCGTCTCCAGCGGCCATGGCGGTGTCGGTGGCGGAAGGACGCGCTTGGCCGATCGGGTGCGAATGGTAATAGCCTACCAATTCGGGTCCGCCCGAGCGCATGGCGCGATGCGCATCGATCAGGGTCTGCGGGTCGATCTCGAAATGATTTTGGGGCTGCGGGTGGACGTTCGTCGCCGCAGTGAAGGCATCGATCCGCCGCTCTCCCACCTCGCCGAACAGCAGGCCGCAGCATTCTCGCGGGCGTGCCGCCGCGGCTTCGGCCAACAGCGCATCGAACAGCTCGCTTGTCACTTGCAGGGTCATCACCCATGGCTCTGTACCATGAGCGCCAAGGAAATCATCACCGGGACGATCGAACGGTCCGAGCGGCTCGACAAGGCGCTGGCGGGTGCCGCCGGACTGTCGCGCGAACGGGTCAAGCGGCTGATCGCCGATGGCGCTGTCAGCGTCGCGGGTGCGATCGTGCACGAACCTTCGAGCAAGTTCGCCGCAGGCACACAGTTCAGCATCGCGCTGCCGCCCGCCAAGCCGCTCGATGTCGCGCCGCAGGATATACCGCTGAGAGTCGCTTTCGAGGACGAGCATCTGATCGTGGTCGACAAGCCCGCGGGCATGGTGGTCCACCCCGCCGCGGGCAATCGCGACGGGACGCTGGTCAACGCGCTGCTGTTCCACTGCGCCGGACGGCTCTCGGGGATCAACGGCGTGGCGCGCCCCGGAATCGTCCACCGGATCGACAAGGACACCTCGGGGCTGATCGTGGTCGCCAAGACCGATGCCTCGCACGAGAGCCTGGCCGCGCAATTCTCCGAGCACTCGGTCCATCGCCGCTATCTGGCGGTCTGCGCCGGGCACCCCAACCCGCCATCGGGGCGGATCGAGGCGCGGCTGGGACGCTCCGATCGCGACCGCAAGAAGATGGCGGTGCTGCAGGAGGACGCCGAACGCGGCAAGCACGCGGTCACACACTACAAGTCGGTCCGCCGGCTCGATCACGCCACCTTGATCGAATGCCGGCTCGAGACCGGGCGCACGCACCAGGTCCGGGTTCACCTTATGTCAATCGGTCATCCGCTATTGGGTGATCCAATCTACGGACGCACGCCGAAGGCGCTGCGAGACCTGCTTTCCGAGATCGGTTTCCAACGCCAGGCACTCCATGCTGCGGAGCTCGGCTTCATCCATCCCGCGACCGGCGAGACGGTGCAATTCACCGCCGAATTGCCCCGGGACATGCGGGAACTGATCGACGAAACCGCTCGTTGAAATCGATGAAAGGCGCTTTCAGGCGGGCGTCCTTAGTCTATAAGTGAACCAGTGGCCCGAACGGCCAGATGCCCGGCAGGGGTCTGGCGCATGGAGGCTGACGCTAGAAAGGTCAGGGTAATCGTGAGCAATTCCAAATCATTGAGCGTCCCGGCGCTCGGCGGCGAGCAGAGCCTCAACCGCTACCTCTCCGAAATCAAGAAATTCCCCGTGCTGACGGCCGAGCAGGAATACATGCTCGCCAAGCGCTACGAGGAGCACGAGGATTCGGACGCCGCGGCGCAGCTCGTCACCTCGCACCTGCGGCTCGTGGCCAAGATCGCCATGGGCTACCGCGGCTACGGCCTGCCCGTTTCGGATCTGATTTCCGAGGGCAATGTCGGGCTGATGCAGGGCGTCAAGAAATTCGAGGCCGATCGCGGCTTCCGGCTCGCCACCTATGCGATGTGGTGGATCAAGGCATCGATCCAGGAATTCATCCTGCGCAGCTGGAGCCTCGTCAAGATGGGCACCACCGCCGCGCAGAAGAAGCTGTTCTTCAACCTGCGGCGGATGAAGAAGCAGCTCGAGGCCTATGAGGACAGCGACCTCCATCCCGAGGACGTGACCAAGATCGCCACCACGCTTGGCGTCCCGGAGCAGGAAGTGGTCAACATGAACCGCCGGATGATGATGGGCGGCGACGGCTCGCTCAACACGCCGATGCGCAATGGCGAAGACGGTTCGGGCGAATGGATGGATTGGCTGACCGACGATCGTCCGCTGCAGGACGAGACGGTCGCCGAGGTCGAGGAAAAGACCGTGCGTCACGAGATGCTGGTCGAGGCGATGGACAGCCTCAACGACCGCGAAAAGCACATCCTCACGGAGCGGCGGCTGACCGACAATCCGCAGACGCTCGAGGAATTGAGCAAGGTCTACGACGTCAGCCGCGAACGCATCCGCCAGATCGAGGTGCGCGCCTTCGAGAAGCTGCAGAAAGCGATGAAGGCGATCGCCGGCGAAAGGCTGATGCCGATCGCCGCCTGACCGGGCCCAGCCACTGCAAACACGCTAAAAGCAGCGCATCCCGGGGATGCGCTGCTTTTTTCGTTTGGCCTGTTCTTCGTTGGGTTTCGGGCGTCAGCGAGCGCCGAGCATATCGAGCAGCTCCTGCTGATTCCCGTTCGCTTCGGAATTGCGGAACGCCCTCACCGCCTCGACGCAGATCTCGCTCGGCGTCGGCTTTTGCGCCAGCAGTTCCATCGATTCCGAGACGAAATCGTCCAGCGGCAGATATCCTTCCAGTTGCGACTGCCCGGGCGTCAGTTCGGTCTGGACGCCAGGCGGGATCAGCTCGATCACCTCGACCAGCCCTTCGAGCCGCTTCCTCAGCGACATCGTGTAGGAATGCAGCGCCGCCTTGGTCGCCGAATAGGTCGCCGCCTTGGGCAGTGGGACGAACGCCAGGCCGGAAGAAACGTTGATCAAGGCGGCATCCTCGGCCGCTTTCAACTGCTCGATGAACGCATCGATCAGGCGAATCGGGCCGAGCAGATTGGTTTCGACCACCCGCTCCGCATCGGCCAGATCGCGCGGCGCTTCGATATTCTCGAACGGCATGATCCCGGCGTTGTTCACCACCACGTTGAGTCTCGGGAACCGCTCGCAGAGCTGCGCCGCAAACGCCGCGACGCCTCCGGCATCGGCAACGTCGAATTCGACGGGATGGATGTTGTCGCGGCCCTGCGCGGTTTCCTCCAGGCTGGAGAGCGTGCGCCCGGCGACGATGACCGTGTTGCCGGCATCGTGCCAGCGCCGCGCATATTCGCGGCCGATGCCGCTGCCCCCGCCGGTGACCAGAATGGTGTTGCCGCTGTTCTTCATGCCATGGATCCTATCGACCGGTTCGCGAGCGCGGCGCTATAGGGTAGAGTTCGACATCGGACAATCAACGCGGTTGCGCGCAGGGGCGCACGACCCTAACCGAGCGCAATGATAGGCCGCATCGCCGCATTCCTGGTCAAGCTGATCATCGGCTTCGTCGCGCTGAGCCTGGCGCTGGTGATACTGTTTAAATTCGTCCCCGTGCCCGTCACCGCAACGATGCTGATGGACGAGAATGGGATCACCAAGGACTGGGAGCCGCTGGCGGACATCGACCGCGATCTGGTCCGCGCGGTGATCGCGGCGGAGGACGGGAAGTTCTGCAACCACGACGGCTTCGACCGCGAGGCGATCGAGACCGCGATACGCCGCAACGCCGAGGGCGGCCGGATCCGCGGTGGCTCGACCATCAGCCAGCAGACCGCCAAGAACGTCTTCCTGTGGCAGGGCGGCGGCTATGCCCGCAAGGCGGCGGAGGCCTGGTTCACGCTGCTGATCGAACAGATCTGGGGCAAGCGGCGGATCATGGAGGTCTATCTCAACGTCGCCGAGACCGGGATCGGAACCTATGGCGCCGAGGCCGGCGCACAGCGCTATTTCGGCAAGTCCGCAGCCGATCTCTCGCAGCTGGAAGCGGCGCGGATGGCGGCGGCGCTGCCGCAGCCCAAGGAGCGGTCGGTGGTCAATCCCTCGGGCTGGCTGCGCCGCCACGGCAACACCATCTCCGCCCGGATCGGCGTGGTCGGGCGTGACGCGCTCGACGCCTGCGTCTACCAGTAGCTCCCATGGGCGCCGCTCACTCGCACAGCCATTCCGACGGCGGATCGCACGGGCACAGCCATGCTCCTGCCGATTTCGGCAACGCCTTCCTGATCGGAATCGTGCTCAACACGGCTTTCGTCGCGATCGAGGCGACCTATGGCTGGCTTTCGGGCTCGATGGCGCTGATCGCGGATGCCGGTCACAACCTCTCCGACGTGCTCGCGTTGATGCTCGCCTGGGCCGCGAGCGTGGCGGCCAGGCGCCCTCCGACCGGGCGCTTCACCTATGGCTACAAGAGTTCGACCATCCTCGCCGCGCTCGCCAATGCGGCGCTGCTGCTGATCGCGGTGGGGGCGATCCTCTACGAGACGATCACCCGCATGGCCGATCCCGCGCCGGTCGAGGGCATGACCATGGTGGTGATCGCCGGGATCGGGATCGTCATCAACACCGGCACCGCGCTGCTGTTCCTGCGCGGCCGCGCCGACGATCTCAACATCCGCGGCGCCTTCCTGCACATGGCCGCCGATGCGCTGGTGAGCCTGGGCGTGGTGATCGCCGGCCTGGCGATCCTGTGGACCGGAGCGCTGTGGATCGACCCGGCGGTGAGCCTGGTGATCGTTCTGGTGATCGCCTGGGGCACCTGGGGGCTGCTCAAGGACAGCGTAAAGATGAGCCTGCAGGCGGTGCCTTCGAGCATTTCGGAGAGAGCGGTGCGCGGCTACCTCGCCGGCTTGCCCGGGGTCGAGGCAGTCCACGATCTGCACATCTGGCCGATGAGCACCACCGAGACCGCACTGACCGCGCATCTGGTGATGCCGGGCGGCCACCCCGGGGACGCATTCCTGAGCGAGATCGCCGGGGAGCTCGAGCATCATCACCGTATCGGCCATACGACGGTGCAAGTGGAGATTAGCCGCGAGGATTGTGTCGGGGGCTGTTGAGGCTTTGCTCGCCTACGGCTGGCTGCGGGCCCAACGTTCGGTCAGCCATAGGACGAACATCTGCGCTGCTACCAAGCTGACCCCGCCAACCAAGGCACCGATCGCCGGTTCGCCATTTTGCATCTCGCGCGGGATCAAAGCGGTGAATGTCGCGATGGTTAGCAATACGAGCGAAAAGAGGATCGGCAGCATCCAGACCATCGTCCGCCGCGGAGCCATACGCGTAGGATTGCCCGCTATGTCGTAATGCCCGGGAAGCTGCTCGAACCGCGCGTAGCGACGGCTGGCCCAGAAACCGGACAGCAGCAGCAGCCCGACGAAAGGCAGGGCAACCACGATGGGAAGCCCTGCCATCATCGTCAGGCCGCCTCTTCCTTGTTCTTCTTGCCGCCATGGACCCGGACCGGATCCTTGCGGCCTTCGACCACATCCTTGTCGACCACGATCTCGGTGATCCCGTCCATGTCGGGCAGGTCGAACATCGTGTCGAGCAATATGCCTTCGACGATCGAGCGCAGTCCGCGAGCACCGGTCTTGCGCGCGATTGCACGATCGGCGATCGCCTTGAGCGCCTCGTCGGTGAAGGTCAGTTCGACATCCTCGATCTCGAACATCTTGGCATATTGCTTGATCAGCGCATTCTTCGGCTCGGTCAGGATCGTCACCAGCGCGTCGACATCGAGATCGCGCAGCGTGGCGATCACCGGCAGACGGCCGACGAATTCGGGGATTAGCCCGAACTTGAGCAGATCCTCGGGCTCGCTCTTCTCGAGCAGCTCGCCGACCCGGCGCTTGTCGGGATCGGCGACATGCGCGCCGAAGCCGATGCTGCGCTTCTGCAGCCGGTCGCCGATGATCTTTTCGAGGCCCGAGAAGGCGCCGCCGCAGATGAACAGGATGTTGGTCGTGTCGACCTGGAGGAACTCCTGCTGCGGATGCTTGCGCCCGCCCTGCGGCGGAACCGAGGCGGTGGTGCCTTCCATCAGCTTGAGCAGCGCTTGCTGGACGCCCTCGCCCGACACGTCGCGCGTGATCGAAGGGTTCTCCGCCTTGCGGGTTATCTTGTCGATCTCGTCGATATAGACGATCCCGTGCTGTGCCTTCTCGACATTGTAGTCGGACGACTGGAGCAGTTTGAGAATGATGTTCTCGACATCCTCGCCGACATAGCCCGCTTCGGTCAGCGTGGTCGCATCGGCCATGGTGAAGGGCACGTCGAAGGTGCGCGCCAGCGTCTGCGCCAGCAGCGTCTTGCCGCAGCCGGTCGGCCCGACGAGCAGGATGTTGGACTTCGCCAGCTCGACATCGCCCGACTTGCCGGCGTGCTTCAAGCGCTTGTAGTGATTGTGCACCGCGACCGAGAGCACGCGCTTGGCGCGGTCCTGGCCGATCACGTAATCGTTCAGCGTCGCGAAGATTTCCGAAGGAGCGGGGATATCCCCTTCCTTGCGACCGGCGATGCCGGCCTTGGTTTCTTCGCGGATGATGTCGTTGCACAATTCGACGCATTCGTCGCAGATGAACACGGTCGGGCCCGCAATCAGCTTGCGCACCTCGTGCTGGGACTTGCCGCAGAAGCTGCAATACAGCGTCGACTTGCTATCGGTTCCGCTCAATTCGGTCATACCTTGATATTTCCCCGCCTGACCCAGCTGGTTGACTCGGCCCCCATGGGCCGGACAGGTCGGTTTCCTTCAAAAATAGCTATAGCGCAACCGCCTTGCCGCAAGCTGAAGCGGCAAGGTTGCCAAAATGCTACGCTTTAGAACTCGTTAAGCAATACAGATCAGCTCGGAGCGCCGCCGCTGCCGGGCTTCTCGTCGCTTTCCTCGTTCTCGGGCCGCGTCTCGAACACCTTGTCGACAATGCCGAAAGCCATGGCTTCGTCGGCTTCGAGGAAGGTGTCGCGATCCATCGCCTTCTCGATCTCTTCCAGGCTGCGCCCGGTGTATTTCTCGTAAAGCTCGTTCATGCGCTTCTTGATGCGCAGAATCTCGCGCGCCTGGATCTCGATGTCCGAGGCCATGCCGCGCGCGCCGCCCGAGGGCTGGTGAACCATGATCCGCGCGTTGGGCAGCGCGATCCGCATCCCCGGCTCGCCCGCGGCGAGCAGGAAGCTGCCCATGCTGGCGGCCTGGCCGAGACAGACGGTCGAGACCCGCGGCTTGATGTATTGCATCGTGTCGTGGATCGCCATGCCGGCGGTCACCACGCCGCCGGGCGAGTTGATATACATGCTGATCGGCTTGGACGGGTTCTCGCTCTCGAGAAACAGCAGCTGCGCGGTGATCAGCGAGGCCATGCCGTCCTCGACCTGGCCGGTGACGAACACGATCCGCTCGCGCAGCAGACGGCTGAAGATGTCGAAGCTGCGTTCGCCGCGGGC
>TARA_R110002072_G_scaffold42932_1_pt1 | contig 13324 bp, 8 predicted proteins | sample TARA_R110002072 | Tara Oceans TARA_R110002072 (sample SAMEA4397118) | marine metagenome | biome: Polar Biome; feature: [SRF] surface water layer (ENVO:00010504); material: water (ENVO:00002006), including particulate matter (ENVO:01000060) such as... | depth 5 m | reverse complement strand
AAAGGTTTTAAAAAACGATGGTGTAATTATTTATCCTACAGATACTGTTTACGGTTTAGGGTGTGATATTAACAGCAACAAGGCCTTAGAAAGAATTGCTTTGATGAAAGGTGTAAAATTAGAGAAAGCAAAATTTTCTTTTATTTGCGATAGTTTAAGCCATTTATCAGATTATGTAAAGCAAATCGATTCACCTACATTTAAAATATTAAAACGAGCTTTACCTGGTCCTTACACATTTATTTTGCCAGGAAGTAATAATTTACCGAAAGTTTTTAAGAAGAAAAAAACAGTCGGAATTCGTATTCCTGATAACAATATTGTAAAAGCAATTGTTTCTTCTTTAGGAAACCCAATCGTTTCTACTTCTATTAGAGATGATGATGATGTTTTAGAATATACTACAGATCCAGAATTAATTTTCGAAAAATGGGAGAATTTGGTAGATTTAGTTGTTGATGGTGGCTATGGAGATAATTATGCATCTACAATCATCGATTTAACTGGAGATGAACCAGAAGTTGTTAGAGAAGGAAAAGGTAGTTTAGAAATTCTTTAATTTAACGTTTAGGGTTCAAAGTTCAAAAGTTGTCAATTTGAGTGATTTTCGATTTTTTGAGAAAATTGTATCGAGGATTAATTAAAATCAAAAATTTTACATTTTTTCATCTTTTATTGGAAGTTACCCTAACTTTGAACTAAAAATTTTGAATTTTAAATCTATTACTTTAGATTTTCAAACTTTTTTCTACCTAAAAAGAAATATTGCCAAACAATGCTTGTATGTAAGTTATAGTCTTGTTTTTTCTGAAGTTTTCTACGTTTTCCTAAAAATTTAAAAAAGTTTTTATAAAAACTTAAATGCGCTTTAAGAATCGACCAAGTATGGATTGGCCTTAATTCAATCAAGAATTTAATTCCTGCAATTCCGTCTAAAATTAATCTCGAAAAAACTACAAATAGGAACCATTTTTTAGGGACATTTTTTACTATATTTAATAAACTATTTCGAAAGTTTAAATATGTTTTATGAGGATTTGTTTCTTGTAAAGTAGCTCCACCAACATGAAAAACTGTTGACATACCTACATATTTAACCTTATAACCAATATTTTGAGTTCGCCAACACAAATCAATTTCTTCTTGATGTGCAAAATAATCTTCATCAAAACCATTTAGTTGATGATATACTTGAGAGCGAATAAAAAAGCAAGCTCCAGAAGCCCAAAAAATTTCAGAAATATCGTTAAATTGATTGTTATCTTTTTCAAGATGATTAAAAACGCGTCCTCTACAATAAGGATATCCATATAAATCTACAAAACCACCTGCAGCACCTGCATATTCAAACTTAGTTTTATCTTTATAATCTAAAATTTTTGGTTGAATGATGGCTGTTTTTTCATCACTTTTAAAAACATCTATAATAGGAGAAAGCCAATTTTCGGTAACTTCAACATCAGAATTAATTAAGCAATAAATATCGGCATTAATCGACTGTAAAGCATCATTATAGCCTTTTGCATAACCACCATTTACAACATTTTGAACAATTTTTACAGCAGGATAAAACTCTTTTATATAATTGATAGAACTATCTGTAGAAGCATTGTCAGCTACATAAATTTCGGCTTCATTAGCGCTAAAATTTACGATTGATGGCAAAAACTGTTCAAGTAGTTTTTGACCATTCCAATTTAATATGACAATTGCTGTTTTCAAGTTTGCGAATTTACATTTTAAAAACTGTTTTATAACTAAAGTTTTCTTAATTATAAGTTGGTATTTCTTTTAAGAAAATATAGGTTTCTTTTTCAAAATCCATTTTGCAGTAAAAATGATCTAAACCATTGGTAACTATTAAATAATTGGCTTTTAGTTTTAGATTGTATCGTGCAATTTGATCGAAAGTAGCTTGGGTAATTTTTATTTGTGGTGCTTTACATTCTACAATAATATCAGGATTTCCATCAGTATTAAAAACTAAAATATCAGTTCTTTTTTTTCTGTTGTTGATGGTTAATTGCTTTTCAATGGCGATTAAAGAAACAGGATATTTTTTTTCATCAATTAAAAACTGCACAAAATGCTGACGAACCCATTCTTCTGGAGTTAAAACAAAATATTTTTTTCGAAAATTATCAAAAATAAGCGTCTTATTTTCGCTACTTTTGAGTTTGAATTTATAGTTGGGTAGATTGAGTTTTTGCATTCGATAAATGTATAAAAAATTACTTTCAGATATTTATTTTCAGACAAAGTATTCATTAGAATAATTAATTAGCAAGAGTTTCCTTTCCTTTGGAAAGGAGTAAGGATAGGCTTATGAACGAGATAAGAACCATTGTTTCAGATATTAAAAAAGGCGATATAAAACCCATTTATTTTTTAATGGGAGAAGAACCTTATTATATAGATAAAATATCTGATTATATAGAAAAAACGGTTTTAGATGAAGCTGAAAAAGGCTTCAATCAGCAAATTATGTATGGTAGAGATGCAAGTGTAGAAGATATTGTTGCTTCTGCAAAACGTTACCCAATGATGGCTGAAAGGCAGGTTTTAATTGTTAAAGAAGCTCAAGATTTAAGCAGAACTATCGAAAAACTGGTTTCTTATGCGCAAAATCCACAGCCAACTACAGTTTTGGTTATCAACTATAAATACAAAAAGTTAGATAAACGTAAAAAACTACACAAAGCCATTGCAAAATCGGGTTTAATTTTTGAGAGTAAAAAACTATATGACAATCAAGTTTCAGATTGGATTAGAAGAGTTTTAAGTGGAAAAAAATATCAAATAGAACCAAAAGCTGCTCATATGTTAGTGGAGTTTTTGGGAACTGATTTAAGCAAAATAGCAAATGAATTGGATAAGTTAATGTTGATTCTACCAGTAGAAACCATCATTAATGATAAACATATTGAAGAGAATATTGGAATTTCTAAAGACTTTAATAATTTTGAATTGCAAAAAGCAGTTGGCACAAAAGACATAAAGAAGGCCAATAGAATTATCAATTATTTTGTGGAGAACCCAAAAAATAATCCAACAGTAATGACAATTTCATTATTGAATAGTTTCTTTACAAAATTGTTATTATTTCATGGTTTGGAAAATAAATCTAAAGACGCTGTTTCTAAATCTTTGGGGGTTGGTTTTTATTTTATTGATGATTATTTTACGGCTGCCAGAAATTATCCTATGAGAAAAGTTGCACAAGTAATTGCCTTTTTAAGAGATGCAGATGTAAAGAGCAAAGGAGTAGGAGCAAGCCAAACTCAAAGAGATATTCTAAAAGAATTACTATTTAAAATTTTACATTAACATGAAAAACATTTTCTCAAAAGAAGTTACTGAAGGAGTTGTTGCTAGAATTGAGGATTTAACTTCTCAAACTCAACCAATTTGGGGTAAAATGTCTGTGGCACAAATGTTAGCACATTGCTGTGTAACCTATGAAATGGTCTATACAGATAAGCATCCAAGACCAAATGCTTTTACAAGATTTATGATGAAAACGTTGATTAAAAACATCGTAACTTCAGAGAAACTCTATGTAAAAAATGGTAGAACTGCAAAACAATTTGTTATAACAGATAGCAAGAATTTTGAAACAGAAAAAAAGCGATTAATCGATTTTATTACAAAAACTCAACAATTAGGAGAACCAGAATTTGAAGGAAAAGAATCTCACTCGTTTGGAAAGCTAACAGCAAAGGAATGGAATAATTTATTCTACAAACATGTAGATCATCATTTAAGACAATTTGGAGTTTAACACTTTTAGCTTAAACTATTTTATAGATTTACTATAATACATCTATTTTCTTTCCAAAAAATCTTGATAAGAATACTGTGTAATAGACTTTCCTAAAGAATCTAGTTTTTGAGAATTCTTACCTTCATATAAAATTGGTTTTTGACTTACGTAATCATAAAGATAAAATCCATTTTTATTTTTAATTCCAAAACCCTTATTAAAACTGTAATAAGCATATTGATCATCTGAAGTATTAAAAATATTTTTACCAAAATCAAAGTCATCTTTATCACCATTTAATAAATCTAATAAAGTGTAAGAAAAATCTACTTGACTTGAATAATTATTAATTTCTTTGATCTTTGAATTTACAGCTCCTCCAAGCCATAACATTGGAATTCTAAATTTTTTAGGTGAAAAATAAGGCCCTTCATGCTTTGGAGAACTATGACCATGATCTGACATAATTACAATTAACGTATTTTTATACCATTCTTGCTTTTTGGCAAAACTGATAAAATCGCCAATAACACTATCTGTGTAAAAATGTGCACTTCTAAATTGATTATCATGCGTTTCTTTTCCAAATTTATACTCGCCTTTTATTTCGTAAGGTTCATGGCTCGTTAATGTTAATGCAATTTTAAAAAAAGGGTCTTGTTGTTGGGTTGATAAATCATCTGCAAAACGTTTCATAAAAACATCATCATAAGCGCCCCATTTTGAGTTCCAATCTTTTTTATCAAATTGGCTTCCATCTACAATTTCTGAAATTCCTGCATTTCGTAAATACGTATTCATATTCCCAAAATTTAAATCTCCACCATAATAAAAAGATGTTTTGTAACCTAATTCTGCCATCTTTTTTGGCAACATTGGTAAACTTCTGGTTTTGTTTGGCATTCGCATAATTCTCTTTACAGGTTGTGGATAATAACCACTTAAAACAGCAGGAATTCCTTTGTCTGTTCTATCGCCATTTGCATAGAAATTTGTGAATAACAATCCCTCTTTAGAAAGTCTGTTTAAATTAGGAGTAACATTTGGTTCACCACCTAAAGAGCCCACTATTTTTGCAGGTAAACTTTCCCAAAGAATTAAAATAACATTAGGTTTTGTGGTTGTTAAAATAGAATCGGTATCAGCAGTTAAAAGGTTATTTTTTGTTTTGTTGATGATGTTTAACGCAGTTTCATCCTCAAAGTATTTATAAGGATTTGTGCCATCTGTTTTATGTGTTAATGTGTTAGAAAAATTCCACATAAAATTAATGGCTGCATGATTTGCAAACATCGATTCAGAAAAATAAACGTTGCTTTGGTTTACAGGCACAATTTGAAAACCACCTCTTACAGGAATAATCAAAACAGCTGTCATCAACAAAAAAAAAGGAAGATGTAACCAATTTCTAAAACTGATTTTAGAGCTATTTTTTTGATGAATTTTTTTGAAAATTTGAATAAAAACTAACGAAATTAAAATCCAAGCAAAAATACCAGAAACCAACTGAAAAGTTGATGTTGAGGAAATCATTAATTCTGGTGTATTTAAATAAGGAAGCAAAGAAGTGTCTAAACGAACGCCCCAAGCTTGGTATAAACCAGCATCAATGAGTAATAATAAACTTATAAAAGTGATGATAATAAAAGTGTACCATTTTATGATTTTTAAAATAATTTTTGGGTTGATAATTACAGAAAACATGATTAATAGAAAAGGAATTGTCGATAAATACGCAGCAAAAGAAGCATCTAATCGCAAACCATATAAAAATGTTTTTCCTATTGTTGATGCTTCTAATTCTTGAGTTTTATCAACATAATACATCAGAAAAAAGAAACGCGCAAAAACGAAATAAACGACCCAAAATAGAAAGTAATAAATATTATATAAAAATCTGTTTTTAAAGGTTTTCAAATTGTTTTAGTTTAATTGATTTATCAAAAGTCTTTATCAAAGAGAATTAAAATAAGTTGGTAATAAAAAACTCTCTAAGAGCGTTATTCTGTAACTTTTAAACGTGCTTTAGCAGTAACATCAACATTCGCAAAATCGTTATTTAAAAATTTTAAATAGCCAGTAATTGCAATCATTGCTGCATTGTCTGTAGTATATTTAAATTTTGGAATGTAGGTTTTCCATCCAAAATGTTTTTCAGCTAATTGTAAGCGATTCCTAATTTCTGAATTTGCAGAAACGCCACCAGCAATTGCAATTTGTTTAATGCCTGTTTTTTTAACTGCATTTTTTAACTTATTCATCAAAATTTCAATAATTATAAACTGAATTGATGCACAAATATCGTTCAGATTTTCTTCAACAAAATTAGGATTTATTCTTTGTTGTTTTTGAATAAAATATAAAATACCTGTTTTTAAACCACTGAAACTAAAATCTAAATCGCCCACTTTTGGTTTGGTAAATTTATAAGCTTTTGGGTTTCCTAATTTGGCATATTTATCTATAAAAGGACCTCCAGGATAAGGCAATCCTAAAATTTTGGCAGATTTATCAAAAGCTTCTCCAACAGCATCATCAATAGTTTCGCCTAAAATTTCCATTTCAAAATGATTGGTAACTTTTACAATTTGTGTATGTCCACCACTTATTGTTAAACAAATAAATGGGAATGTTGGTATTTTACTTTCATCATCTTTAATAAAATGCGCCAAAATATGCGCTTGCATATGGTTCACATCCAACAAAGGAATTTGCAAACCCAAAGCCAAAGATTTTGCGAAAGAGGTTCCCACTAAAAGCGAACCCATTAGACCTGGACCTCTTGTAAAAGCAATTCCAGCCAATTGTTCTTTGGTTACATTGGCTTGCTCCAAAGCTTGTTGCACTACAGGAACAATATTTTGTTGATGTGCTCTCGAAGCTAATTCTGGCACAACTCCACCATATTTTGAGTGAACTTCTTGATTTGCAACAACGTTACTTAGCACTTTGGCATCGCAAATTACAGATGCACTTGTATCATCACAAGAAGATTCTATTCCTAAAATATAAACAGGTTTTTTCATCAAAAATTAGTTAAAGTGTTGCAAAATTAAGGATTAATTTATGCACCTCTCCATTTTTTAAGAATAGAAATTTAATTCTTTGTTAAAATTGCACGTTCTTTGTACTAAATGGTACTTTTTTTGAGTATAATTACTTAAATTTTACAAGCACTTTAAAAGCAGCAAATATCAAAATAATTGGAAAGAAAATACTGAAATTCTTAGGGTACTTTATCCTCTTTTTACTATTGATGAGTATAGTGCTTTCTATTCCTGCTGTACAAACAAAAATTGGGAAACATTACACAGATAAAATTAACGAAGATTTTGGAACCAATTTATCGATTAAAAAGATTGATTTATCTTTTTTAGGAAGTGTAAATTTAAAAGGAGTTGAAATTAAAGATCATCATAAAGATACCATGATTTATGTTGAGAAATTGACAACATCGATTATAAACGCAAAAAGAATTTTAGATAAAGAGGTTTTTTTGAATGATATTTATCTTGATGGCGCCTATTATTATATGAAAACCTATAAAGGTGAAGAAGATGATAATATGGGCGTTTTTATTGATTCTTTTGATGATGGATCTCCTAAAGATTCGCTAAATCCTTTTATTTTAAAAACATCTAATGTTTACGTAAATAACTTAAATTTTAGATTAACAAATGCCAATAAAGCAGATTCTGTAAATTATGCTGCAAAAAATGCTGGCGGAAATTTACAAGATTTATCAATTGTTGGCGCAAATTTTTCGAGCAATATTAGAGGTTTGTATTTTAATGATAAATATGGTTTGGATGTAACCAATTTAACTACAGATTTTTCGTATTCTGAAACTGCAATGCATTTTAAAAATACCACTTTACAGACCGAAAACACCAACATAAAAGCAGATATCGATTTTTTGTATAAGAAAGAAGATTTATCAGATTTTAACAATAAAGTTCAAATTAAAGCACGTTTTAATGAGAGTGAAGTTGCTGTGCAAGATGTTAAAAACTTTTATAATGAATTGAGTGGAAATGATATTTTAAGCTTAGAAGGAAACTTAAATGGAACTATCAATAACTTTGAGCTAAAGAATTTAATATCATCATCAGAAAAAGGGTTAAAAATACAAGGAGATTTATTCTTCGTAAATGCTGTAAGTAGAGAGAGAGGTTTTGTTTTTGAAGGAGATTTGGCTAATTTAACAGCCACTTATAGAGAATTAAAAAATATTTTACCAAACGTTTTGGGTAATAATTTGCCAACCGAATTTGGCAAACTAGGCAAATTCAATTTAAATGGACAAGTAAAAGTTACTCCAGATCAAATTCAAACAAATATTACTGTAAATTCTGCAATTGGTATCCTAAAAACAGATTTGCAAATAGCGAATATCGAAAATATAGATTACGCAAAATATGATGGGAAAATTCAACTGAAAAATTTTAATATCGGTAATTTTTTCAACGATCCATTATTTGGTAAAATTTCTTTAAAAGGTGATGTAAATGGAAGTGGTTTTAAATTAGAAAATATTAGTACTTCTTTTATTGGTAAGGTTTCAGAGTTTCAATTTAAAGAATATAGTTACAAAAATATTGATGCAAATGGGCAATATCAAAATAATAAATTCGATGGAGAATTAACGATTGATGATGTGAACTTTAAGATGAAGTTTAATGGTTTAGCAGACTTATCATCAGAAGTTTATGAATTCGATTTTAAGTCAGATATTGATTATTTAAATTTAAAAGAAACCAACCTATTTACAAGAGATAGTATTGCGCATTTAAAAGGTTCTTTTGAGTTAGATATTGAAGGTAACACACTTGATGATATTGTTGGAAACGCCATTTTTAAAGATGTTTTTTATACCAACCAAAAACAGGAATTTAGTTTTAAACAATTTACGGTTTCATCTTCTGTAAAAGATAGTATTAAGAGAATCGATTTAGAATCTGAAGATATTGCAAAAGGGTATGTAACTGGTAAGTTTACGTTTTCTGAAGTTGCTAAAGTTGCACAAAATGCGCTGGGAAGTATTTATACCAATTATCAACCTTATGAAGTTGCTCCAAACCAGTTTTTAGATTTTAATTTTACAGTTTATAATCAAATTGTAAATGTATTTTTTCCTGATATTTATATTGATGATAACACCAAACTGAAAGGAAAAATAGAGTCGAACAAAAATCAACTTAGGTTTACATTTTCTTCACCAAGAATAGATGCTTATGGCAATGAGTTTAAAGAAATTTTATTGAGGACAGATAATCAAAATCCACTGTATAATTCTCATTTAACAGCTGCAGAAGTAAATACTAAATTCTATAATATTTCTAAACTAAATCTTTTAAACAGAACAGAAAACGATACGCTTTATTTTAAATCGGAATTTGATGGAGGTTTGCAAAATAATGAAAATTTTAATTTAGATTTCTTTTATACCATCAACAAAGAAAATAAAAATGTTTTAGGTTTTGAAAAATCTACTTTCGTCATAAAAAATACTGCATGGAGTATTAATCCTGATGAAGAATATACAGATAAAATTACCTTCGACTTAAAAAACAATGAGTTTGATTTTAGTCAGTTTAAACTAATATCTGGTCAGCAAAAAATTGAATTTAAAGGAAGTTTAAAAGGAGATAGCGAAAAAATGCTACTTGCAAATTTAACCAAAGTTAAACTACAAAGTTTTTTACCAGAAATAGATAGTTTGGCTTTAAAAGGCAGGGTTTCTGGGAATGTAGATTTTGTTCAAAAAGGAACTGTTTATAGTCCAGAAGCTAACTTAATTATCAGTAATTTTGAAGTTAATAACTTTAAACAGGGAGAATTAGCCATAAATATTGCAGGAGACAATTCTTACGAAAAATACAATGTAGATTTATCAATCAATAATGAAAATGTAAAAAGTATTGCAGCAACTGGAGTTTTAGATTTTTCGAATAAGAGACCTATCATAGATATTGGTGTTTATTTAGAAGATTATAATCTCCAAGCATTTAGTCCTTTAGGGCAAGATGTAATTTCGTCTTTAAGAGGAAGTGTTTCTGGTGATTTCTTTTTGAGAGGTTTTTTAAGAAATCCAGATATGGAAGGTGTTTTAAGATTGAAAAATGCAGGTTTAAAATTCCCTTATTTAAATGTCGATTTTGATTTTGAGGGAGAATCCATCATTTCTTTAGAGCAACAATCTTTTATTTTAGAAGATATAAAATTAGTAGATACTAAATACAAATCTACAGGAAGATTGTTTGGAAATATAACGCATCAAAATTTTGAACAATGGTTTTTAGATTTAGAAATTGATACCGATAATTTAGTGGCATTAGATACAAAAAACACGGAAGAAGCTACTTATTATGGAACTGCGTTTATGAAAGGTTCTGTTGCAATTTCGGGTTTAACAGATCAATTAACCATCGATATTAATGCCACAACAAATCCTAGAACAAAATTTGTTGTACCTTTAAAAGATGTGGAAACTGTAGATAGTTTTCGTTTAATCTATTTTAAATCTGATAAAATAAAAGTAGAAGACAAGCAAAGAGAATTAGCACAAGAAGCTTTAAAAGGATTAACGTTAAACATCGATTTAGAGGTTACTAAAGATGCAGAAGCACAAGTTGTAATTGATGAAGTAAATGGAAGCCAATTAACAGGAAGAGGAGCTGGAAACTTACAAATTAGAATTGATACTAGAGGTAAATTTAATATGTATGGAGATTACAGAATTGATACTGGAGTATACGATTTTAAATATGGAGGCATTATTAATAAACCTTTTATAATACAAAAAGGAGGAACAGTTTCTTGGATTGGAAATCCTTATGAAGCAAATTTAGATGTTACTGCCATTTACAAAGCAAAAGCTAATCCAGGAGTTTTATTACAAAATTTTAACTCAAATAGAAGAGAGGAAATAGATTTGGTAACAAGAATTACAGGAGATTTATTCAACTCAAAACAGGAGTTAGATATTCAGCTTACAAATGTAGATCCAACAATAGCAAGTGAGTTAGAGTTTGTTTTAAACGATAATAATGTGAACGAGAAAACCACTCAATTTATATCCTTATTAGCATTTAATACATTTAGAAATCCAGATAAAGTAGATTTTGATGTAAATAATACTTTAACAGGAACTGCTTCAAGTGCACTTGCAGGCGCTTTTTCTAATTTATTAAATAATCCAGATAGTAAGTTTCAATTGGGGTTAGATTATCAACAAGGAGAAAGAGGAAATGATATCGATCGTTTAAATATCGATAATCAAGTAGATGTTTCTGTAAGCACACAAGTTAGTGATCGAGTTATTATAAATGGAAAAGTTGGTGTTCCTGTGGGTGCACAAACACAATCGAGTGTTGTTGGTGAAGTTAAAGTTGAAATTCTTTTAAATACCGAAGGAAATTTTAGAGGCATAATTTTTAACAGACAAAACGAAATTCAATACTCACAACAAGAAGAAGGTTACACGCAAGGAGTTGGTTTATCTTATCAAGTAAACTTTAATACTTTATCTGGCTTACTTACAAGAATTGGCCTAAAGAAAGAGGCGAAAATTAAAGAGACAAAAAATAAGGAGAAAAAAAACGAGGAAAAGGATTCTTTAACATCAAAAGTAAACTCTTTAATAAATTTTGAAGGAAATTAGAACCTTTAATTTTTAACAGTATATTCACTAAAAACGAAATGGTTTTCGTACTTAAATTTGTATTTTTCCTTTTAAAATTAAGGGGTTAAAGGCTATATCGATTTCGTAATTTAATTATTTTAAACCACTTAAAAGATTTATTTTTACATCATAATATATGGAGAAAATTAAAAAAATAGGCGTAATGACTTCTGGAGGAGATTCCCCAGGAATGAACGCAGCAATAAGATCTGTTGTAAGAACTTGTGCATATTATAAAATAGAATGTGCAGGAATTTACAGAGGTTATGAAGGGATGATAGAAGGCGATTTTATCGAATTAAATGCACGTAGTGTAAAAGGAATTATTAACAAAGGAGGTACTTTTTTAAAGTCTGCGAGGTCTAAACAATTTATGACCAAGGAAGGAAGACAAAAAGCTTATGATGCCTTAAAAGCAGCAAATATAGATGCTTTGGTTGTAATTGGTGGAGATGGAACTTTTACAGGTGCTTTGATTTTTAATAAAGAATTCGGTTTCCCAATTATGGGAATTCCTGGAACCATAGATAATGATATTGCTGGTACTACACATACTTTAGGCTATGATACAGCTTTAAACAATGCAGTAGAAGTTATTGATAAAATTAGAGATACAGCATCCTCTCATAACAGATTGTTTTTTGTTGAAGTGATGGGAAGAGATGTTGGACATATTGCATTAAACGTTGGTGTTGGAGCAGGAGCAGAAGAAATTTTAATTCCTGAAGAAGATTTAGGTTTAGAGCGTTTGTTAGAATCTTTAAAGAGAAGTAAAGAATCTGGAAAATCGTCGAGTATTGTAATTGTTGCAGAAGGTGATAAAACTGGTAAAAACGTATTTGAATTAAAAGATTACGTAAACGATCATTTACCAGAATACGATGTTCGAGTATCGGTTTTAGGACACATGCAAAGAGGTGGTTCACCTTCTTGTTTCGATAGAGTTTTGGCAAGTAGAATGGGTGTAAAAGCAGTAGAATCTTTATTGGATGGTAAATCGAACTTAATGGTTGGTTTAATTAACGATAAAATAGCTGTAACTCCTTTAAGTAAAGCCATAAAAGGACAATCAAAGATAAATAAAGAATTAATTCGTGTGTCAGATATAATGACCACATAATATTTAAAATTAAGTAATAATGATAAAAGTAGGAATTAACGGATTTGGAAGAATAGGAAGATTAGCATTTAGATCTTCAGTTTTAAGAGATAACGTTCAAGTAGTAGCAATAAACGATTTATTAGATGTAGATTATTTAGCATATATGTTAAAATACGATTCAGTTCATGGTCAATTTGATGGAACTGTTGAGGTAAAAGATGGTAAATTAGTTGTTAACGGAAACGAAATTAGAATTACTGCAGAAAGAGATCCAGCAAATTTAAAGTGGAATGAAGTTGATGCAGATTACGTAATTGAATCTACAGGTTTTTTCTTAACTGAAGAAACTGCTGGAAAGCACTTATTAGCAGGAGCTAAAAAAGTTGTTTTATCTGCGCCTTCTAAAGATCATACACCAATGTTTGTAATGGGTGTAAATAATAAAGAATTAAAAGCAGATCAAAAGATTTTTTCTAACGCATCTTGTACAACAAACTGTTTAGCACCAATAACAAAAGTTTTAAACGATAACTTTGGTATTGTTGAAGGTTTAATGACAACTGTACACGCTGCAACTGCAACACAAAATACTGTTGATGGACCTTCTGTAAAAGATTGGAGAGGTGGACGTTCTGCAATTGGTAACGTAATTCCTTCTTCTACTGGAGCTGCAAAAGCAGTAGGAAAAGTAATTCCTGCAATGAATGGTAAATTAACAGGTATGGCTTTTAGAATACCAACTATGGATGTTTCTGTGGTAGATTTAACTGTAAAG
>TARA_R110002072_G_scaffold282454_1_pt1 | contig 13330 bp, 10 predicted proteins | sample TARA_R110002072 | Tara Oceans TARA_R110002072 (sample SAMEA4397118) | marine metagenome | biome: Polar Biome; feature: [SRF] surface water layer (ENVO:00010504); material: water (ENVO:00002006), including particulate matter (ENVO:01000060) such as... | depth 5 m | reverse complement strand
AATAGCCCAAGAGTCATTTGTTTTAATTTCGTTCCAAGTTTTTTGCCCTAATTTTTCTTTTATTTTTCTATCGTCGTTCGTCATTATATATTTTTTTAATTTTTAAACAGCTTACTAAATTAGTACTTTTTTAAGTATTGAGCCTATTTTGTAAACTATTTTTAGTTTAATTCTTTTCGCAAAAATTTTGCTGTATAGCTTGTTTTGTTCTTTGCAACTTGTTTTGCTAACATGTAATTAGGATAATTTAGTTTTGTGTTAGATAGAAATAAAATATGCAACCAGAAACACTATTTTACTAAACATTTCAAAAGATTTAACAAATTCTGTTATTATTTTAAAGATACCTAAGAATCGTTTCTTTTAAATTCTTTCCAAGTTTTTTAGTCTAATTTCCCTCTTATTTTACTATTCTCGTTTGTAATAGTTCTTGATTTATTAGTGCTATTAAAATTGATTTAATGATAATACTATTAATAAAAAAAAGGCAGAATTATACTGCCCTTTTAAATTAAGTCTTGTTTTTCTTTAATATTTATAAATCATAATCACCTGGATTTATTTCTGTATTTGGGAAAAATGTATTAAAGGTTATGTCAAAATATTTTCCATCAACTTGAGAAGTTACAACTGGTAAATGCCCCCATTGAGAATTTCCAGAATATGGAAGAGAAATTATTAATGTGCTCATATCTACAGCGTTAGAAGAGTTGGGGTAGTCAGAGTTAGGATAATCATTATAATTAACTCCACTTCCATAATCGCTCTTACGAACGTTGTTTTTTATAATATTAAAACCTATTCTAAACGTATTTTCTTCACGCCTAGGCAGCCAGCCTAAGTCACTATTTGTAATCTTATAATAATAATCAAAACCCAATCCCCCAGAAAAAATATTTTTATCATAATCGGCTTTCAAATTAGTAATAGTATTATTAATTAAGTCATAATTCCCAGTTATTTTTATATAATCACATGAATTAATTGGGCTTACTTTATATAATGGTATAACAGCATAAATCGTAAATGAACCACTAAAAGATGTGAAGGGTTGTTCTGGAATAAATCCATTTGGGTTATAAAATTGATATCCATTACAATTAGATTCTTCATCAATATTTATAAAAGCACCTCCTCTTTTTTCCATGCTATTTTTAACCTCTTTAAAGAATTGTTTACTTAAAGGACTGATGTCACTGATCTTGTTTTTTTCGATAAGAAAGGTGTTTTTATCCTGTTCTGAAATAGAATTATCTTCATTTAGACATGAAATAAAGACAATAACAGCGAATAGTAAAGTGATTTTTTTCATAATATTGTTTTTAAAGTTATTTATCAAATTTAATTATAAATTTTTAGATATATAATTCTTTCCTTAAAAACTTTGCTGTATAGCTTGTTTTATGCTTGGCAACTTGTTCAGGCGTTCCTGTAACCAAAATTTTTCCACCTTTTTTTCCACCTTCCATACCAACATCAATTACATAATCTGCCAATTTTACAACATCTAAATTATGTTCAATAATTAAAACAGTATTTCCTTTATCTGCCAATTTATTTAAAACGTCCATCAGCACTCTAATGTCTTCAAAATGAAGCCCAGTTGTTGGTTCGTCTAAAATATAAAACGTATTTCCTGTATCTCTTTTAGATAATTCTGATGCTAATTTTATTCTTTGTGCTTCACCACCAGAAAGTGTGGTAGATTGTTGTCCTAAAGTAATATAACCTAAACCAACATCTTTAATCGTTTTTAATTTTCTGTGGATTTTAGGAATCATTTCAAAGAAATCGGTTGCATCTTCAATAGTCATATTTAAGACATCAGAAATTGATTTTCCTTTATATCTAATTTCTAAAGTTTCTCTGTTAAAACGTTTTCCTTGGCAGGTTTCACATTCCACTTGCACATCAGGTAAAAAGTTCATTTCAATAATTCTAACTCCTGCACCTTGACAGGTTTCACAGCGTCCACCTTTTACATTAAAAGAAAAACGACCAGCTTTGTAACCACGAATGGCAGCTTCAGTTGTTTTTGCAAACAAACTTCTAATTTCATCAAACGTTTTTGTGTAGGTTGCTGGGTTAGATCTTGGTGTTCTACCAATTGGAGATTGGTCAATATCAATTACTTTATCTACATGTTCTAAACCTTCAATTTTTTTGTAAGGTTTAGGTACTTTTACACCTCTATATATATGAGCATTTAAAATCGGATATAAAGTTTCGTTAATTAAGGTTGATTTTCCACTTCCAGAAACTCCTGTAACACAAATCATTTTTCCTAAAGGAAACTCAACTGAAACATTTTTTAAATTATTTCCAGAAGCACCTTTTAGTTTGATGGTTTTTCCATTCCCTTCTCTTCGAGTTTTAGGAACTTCAATCTTTTTTCTGCCAGTTAAATAATCGGTTGTTAACGTTTTTGTTTTGATGATATCATCATACGTTCCAATACTTACAATTTCTCCTCCATGTTTTCCTGCTCCTGGACCAATATCTAACACAAAATCGGCCTTTTTCATCATGTCTTCATCATGTTCAACCACCAGAACAGAGTTTCCAACATCACGTAATTTAATCAAAGAATCTATCAATTTTTGATTATCTCTTTGATGCAATCCAATACTTGGTTCATCTAAAATATATAAAACACCCACTAATTGCGAACCTATTTGAGTTGCCAAACGAATTCTTTGTGCTTCTCCACCAGAAAGCGATTTTGAGGTTCTATCTAACGTTAAATAATCCAAACCAACATCCAACAAAAACTGAATTCTAGTTCGTATTTCTTTTAATATTTCTGATGCAATTGTTACTTGTCTTTCTGATAAATCTTTTTCAATAGTTGAAAACCATTTTGCCAATTCTAAGACATCTAACTGTGCTAAATCGCTTATGTTTTTATCAGTAATTTTAAAATGAAGCGCTTCTTTTTTTAAACGTTTTCCATCACAAGTTTTGCAGGTAACTTCATCCATAAAACCTTTTGCCCAACGTTTTATTGAAGTACTTTCTGCGTTGTCAAATTGCCCTGTAATAAAAGATACAATTCCTTCAAAATCAATTTTGTAGTTTCTTGTTACACCAACAGTTTTAGATTCTATTTTAAAAGCTTCGTTTCCACCATTTAAAATAATTTCTAAAGCTTCTTTTGGAATGTCTTTGATAGCATCTGTTAATTTAAATTGATAACGTTCTGCAATATTTTGAATTTGTTTAAAAATCCAACTATTTTTTTGTTCTCCTAAAGGGATAATTCCACCATTTTTAATGGAAATACTAGTATCTGGGATTACTTTTTTTAAGTTGATTTCTTGAGTAACTCCTAAACCATTACAAGTATCACAAGCACCTTTTGGCGAGTTGAAAGAAAAATTGTTAGGTTCAGGATTTGGATATGCAATTCCTGTAGTTGGACACATTAATTCACGGCTAAAATATCGAGGTTTTTCTTCATCAATATCAATAACCATCATAATATTATTCCCAGAATATAAAGCCGTTTTTATGGTTTCTTCTAATCTTTTTTCTGATGATTCGTTTACTAAAAGTCGATCAATAACCACTTCAATATCATGCGTTTTGTATCTGTCTAAACGCATTCCTTTTTCTATTTCTTTAATTTCACCATCAACTCTAACTCTAACAAAACCTTGTTTAGAAATTTGCTCAAAAAGTTCACGATAATGCCCTTTTCTGGATTTTATTAATGGTGCTAAAACTGCTATTTTTTTATCAGCAAAATCCGTAGAAATTAACTCTTTTATTTGCTCATCTGAATAACTGACCATTTTTTCGCCAGTATTATAAGAGTAAGCATCAGAAGCTCTTGCAAACAATAATCGTAAAAAATCGTAGATTTCTGTAATTGTACCCACTGTAGAACGTGGACTTTTATTGGTGGTTTTTTGTTCAATAGAAATTACTGGCGAAAGTCCGTCAATTTTATCAACATCTGGTCTTTCTAATCCACCTAAAAACTGACGAGCATAGGCAGAAAACGTTTCAATATAACGTCTTTGTCCTTCTGCATAAATGGTATCAAAAGCTAAGGAAGATTTTCCACTTCCACTTAATCCTGTAATAACCACAAGTTTTTCACGAGGAATTTTTACATCAATATTTTTTAAATTATGAACTCTAGCTCCGTAAACTTCTATATATTCTTGATCTTTCAAATAAGGTATTTTTTTCAAAAGTGCAAAGTTAAGGATTCCTAATCATTTTAGATAAAAAAGTACAGAACAAATAAAGAGTTTGTATTATCTTGCAGGTAAAAATTTTAGAGATGAAATTTATACATTCAATACGTCATTTTTTTGAAAGGCATGGTTTTGGTTTTTTCCAAAGGCTAGCAGACAGATTGGGGATGCACGCAAAAAATGTACGAATCTATTTTATTTACGTAACTTTTTTTACAGTTGGTTTGTCTTTCGGATTTTACTTAACATTTGTCTTTGCAATGAAATTAAAAGATTTAATTTACACCAAAAGAAGTTCGGTTTTCGATTTGTAATCTATGAGAAATTTCGACTCTAAAATATATACAACCTTACTTTTAGTTGCATCTACTATTGCAGTAGGTACAATTGGCTATATGTGGTTGTCTCATTATACTTTTATAGATGCTGTTTATATGACTGTAATTACAGTTACTACAGTTGGTTTTGGAGAGTTAAGACCTTTTTCGCCCGAAGAAAAAGTATTTACAATTTTTTTAATTTTAACGAGTATTACTATTTTTGGATATGCAATTTCTGCCTTTTCAGAATATTTAGTAAGTGGAAAACTTTTTGATCATTTTAAACATAGAAACGTGGAAAAACAAATTAATAGATTAACAGGACATACTATTGTTTGTGGTTTTGGGAGAAATGGAAAACAAGCAATTTTAAAATTAACCAACTACAATAAAAAAATTGTGGTAATCGAAAATGATAAAGAAATTATAGATTTATTAGATGCAGAAGAAATTTTAAATGTGCAAGGAGATGCAACTACAGATGAGGTTTTGTTAAGAGCAGGAATTACAAATGCAGCAAATTTAATAACAACTTTACCTTCAGACGCAGATAATTTATTTGTGGTTTTAAGTGCGAGACAATTAAATAAAGATTTTAAAATTATAAGCAGAGCAAGTAACGAAAGTTCTTACAGTAAATTAAAAATTGCGGGTGCAGATAATGTAATTATGCCAGATAAATTAGGTGGAAATCATATGGCTTCTTTAGTGACAACTCCAGATGTTATTGAGTTTGTGGACAGATTAACAATTGAAGGTGAAACCACAGCAAATTTAGAAGAAATTGATGTTGATACACTTCCTGCAAAATACTTAGGAAAAACAATCTTAGATTTAGATTTAAGAAGACAAACAGGCTGTACAGTTATCGGTTTTAGAAATCCTGATAAAGATTACATTATAAATCCTGAAGCAAATAGTAAATTAATACAAGGTTCTCATTTAATTGTTTTAGGAAGGCCAGAACAAATTATTAAATTAAGAGAATTGTTTTAGGTGTTTTTCTCAACAAAAACCAATTTTTTCACACATATATACTGAAAATTATCAGGTTTACTCAATTTTGATAAATTTGATAAAACAATCTTGTATAATTTTAGCGTGAACATTTTTGATAATTAAAGAAATCTTTGTAAAAATAAAACGAATATTAGTATTAAAAATAATCAATGATTAAAGTAATTATAACAGGCAGTAATGGTTTGCTTGGGCAATCCTTATTAAATTTATTATCAGAAGAAAAAGAAAAATATGAAGTCTACGGTTTTTCAAAAGGTATAAATAGGAGTGGGAGAGAAGATTTCGCATATGTTTCTATTGATATTACGAATGAAGAAAATTTAAGAAAAAGTATCAAAGAAATTCAGCCAGATTTTATAATTAATACAGCTGCAATGACGCAAGTTGATGATTGTGAAAATAACAAACAAGCTTGCGATGTATTAAATGTTGATGTTGTAAAATGGCTATCAGAAATTGCTGAAGAAATTAATGCACACGTAATTCATATTTCTACAGATTTTATTTTTGATGGTTTAAAAGGGAATTATAAAGAAACAGATACACCAAATCCAATTAGTTATTATGGATTATCGAAATTAAAATCAGAAAAAGTTTTAACCAGTTCAAATATCAACTTTACAATTTTAAGAACCATTTTGGTTTATGGAAAAGTGTTTGATATGAGTAGAAGTAATATTGTACTTTGGGTAAAACAAATGTTGGAGGAAGGAAAAGAAATTACAATTGTAGACGATCAATATAGAGCACCAACCTATGTTTTAGATTTAGCAATGGCTTGTAAAATTTCTATGGATAAAAAAGCAACAGGAATTTTTAATATCTCATCTAATAAATTAATGAGTGTTTTTGAAATTACACAAGAAATTGCAGAGGTATTTAATTTAGATAAAAGTTTATTAAAACCAATATCTACATCAACCTTAAACCAAACAGCGCCAAGACCTGCCAAAACAGGTTTCGATTTAAGTAAAACGAATAGAGAGTTAAACTTTTATCCAAAAACTTTTAAAGAAGATTTACAAAAGTTTAAGGAAACGTTATCGTAAAATCATTTTTAACTGTTAAAAGTTGTTAAAAGCACATTTTTTTAAGATATTGCACGTCAGTAAATTTAAAACTAACTAATATTATATTATGAATAAAAAACTCTTATCACTGCTTTTTTTAGCAGTACCAATAGTAACATTTGCTCAAAGTACATCCGATAAAATTGACGTGGTATTTAAAGATTACACAGGTTGGTTTGTAGATGCTATATTTTATGAAATTCCATTTTCAGAAACTTTTCAAATTCCTTGGGTATTAATTGTTTTAGTTGGCGGTGCTTTATATTTTACATTATACTTTAAATTTATAAATATTACTGGTTTTGTAACTGCTTTTCAAGTGGTTAAAGGTAAATATGAGGATATAGAAAAGCATGGAGTTGATAAATTATATGGAGATGAAGCTCAAGTTGAAGATGTTCTGGGTTCAATAAATGATGACAATGAAAATGCTTCAGAGAAATCATTTGGTGATCAAACACCTGGAGGAGATGTTTTTGAAACGATAAGAGATGAAAGTGCAGAAGGAGAAGTTTCTCACTTTCAGGCATTAACAGCAGCGCTTTCTGCAACTGTTGGTTTGGGTAATATTGCAGGTGTTGCAGTTGCTTTATCAATTGGTGGTCCAGGAGCTACATTTTGGATGATTGTTGCTGGTTTTTTAGGAATGGCATCAAAATTCGCAGAATGTACTTTAGGTGTTAAATATAGAGATGTAGATGCAGATGGAACCGTTTATGGTGGACCAATGTACTATTTAACAAAAGGATTAAAAGAAAAAGGCGCAGGTGGTTTAGGAAAAGTACTAGCAGTTTTATTTGCAATCTTTGTGGTTGGTGGTTCTTTTGGAGGTGGAAATATGTTTCAAGCAAACCAAGCTGCAGCTCAATTTACTAAATTGTTCGATTTAACTGGAGGTAATGCAGGTTTATACTTTGGAATTGTAATGGCTGTTTTAGTAGCTGTTGTAATTATTGGAGGTATTAAAAGAATTGCTTCTGTAACAGAAAAAGTAGTTCCTTTTATGGCTGGTATCTATGTGTTAGCTGCTTTAATTATTCTATTCGCAAACTTTACTTTAATAGATGATGCTTTTATGTTGATATATGAAGGTGCATTTTCAGGTTTAGGAATTGCAGGTGGTTTAGTAGGTGTAATGATTCAAGGAATTCGTAGAGGAGCATTCTCTAACGAAGCAGGAGTTGGTTCTGCTGCTATTGCACACTCAGCAGTAAGAACAAAATATCCAGCAAGTGAAGGTATTGTTGCACTTTTAGAGCCTTTTATTGATACTGTAATTATTTGTACAATGACAGCTTTGGTAATTATTATTACTAATTTCGATGGACAGTTTATGCAATATGGAGTAGAAATTAAAGAAGGTGTAGAATTAACAGCAATCGCTTTTGATTCTGTAATTCCTCACTTCTCTATAGTATTAACAATTGCAGTAATTTTATTCGCATTTTCAACAATGATTTCTTGGTCTTATTATGGTATGCAAGGTTGGAAATTTTTATTCGGAAAAGGTAAAATTACAGATTTAGTTTATAAGGTTTTATTCTTAATGTTTGTAATTGTTGGAGCATCAATAAGTTTAGGTGCTGTAATTGATTTCTCTGATGCAATGATTTTTGCAATGGTAGTTCCAAATATTATTGGTGTTGTTATGTTATCGCCAGTAATTAAAAGAGAATTAGCAAAATATACAAATGCAATTAATAAAAAAGAAGAAGCAATTGAAGATGGAGCAATAGATGTAAACGATCACATGTAAAATTATAAAATGAACATATTTAAATCCCATTTCTGGTATAATAAAAGCCAAAGGAATGGGATTTTTATTTTGGTATTACTCATCATTATTGTTCAAACTTTTATTTTTGTTGATGTTTTTACTGACAATGAAATCATTAATACGAATACACCAGAATTAGTTGCTTTTCAAAATCAAATAGATAGTTTAAAAGCTATAGAAGTTGAAAATAGAAAACCAAAAGTTTACCCTTTTAATCCAAATTATATTACAGATTATAAAGGAGAACAATTAGGAATGTCTTTAGAAGAAATAGACAGGCTATTAGCGTTTAGAAAAACCAATAAGTTTATCAACTCAAAAGAAGAATTTCAAAATATCACCAAAGTTTCTGATTCTTTATTAAATATAATTTCTCCATATTTTAAGTTTCCAGATTGGGTTGTAAAACAAAATCAATCTTCCAATTCTTCGCGAAACTCAAAAGAATCTTTTACTGAAAATAGTTACAAAAAGAAGGAAGTTAAAATATCAACAACAGATATAAATAAAGCAACAGCAGAAGATTTTCAGTCAATAAGTGGAATTGGTTCCGCGTTTTCTAATAGAATTATTAAGTATCGTTCTAAATTACAAGGATTTTCTTTCGATGATCAACTTTACGAAGTTTGGGGTTTAGATAAAGAAATTGCAGACAAAGTGTTGTCAGTTTTTAAAATCGATGAAAAACCAATCATTAAAAAGGTAAATATAAACACAATAGAATTCAAGCAATTACTTAAAAATCCTTATGTAGATTATGAGTTGTGCAAGAAAATATTTAATTATAGAGATGAAGTTGCCGAACTTCAAAATATATCAGAATTAAAACATATCGAAGGTTTTCCTGTAGAATTGTATGATAGAATAGTCTTATATTTGGAGGCTAAATAAATAATCAAAATTCACTCTTAATGGATAGTATGTATTTTACTGAAGAACATGAAGCGTTTCGTGCAAGTTTTAAAGATTTTTTACAAAAAGAAGTAGTTCCTCACATTGAAAAATGGGAAAAAACTGGAACTATAGAACGTTTTATTTGGAAAAAATTTGGAGAAATGGGCTACTTTGGGTTGTCAACTCCAGAAGAATTTGGAGGAATGGATTTAGATTTATTCTATACAGTGATTTTTTTAGAGGAAATGCAAAAAATAAATTCTGGAGGATTTGCAGCTGCAATGTGGGCACACGAATATTTAGCAATGACTCATTTAAATAAAGAAGGGAATCAACAACAAAAAGAAAAATATTTAATTCCGAGTGTAGAAGGAGATATGATTGGTTGTATGTGTATTACAGAACCTTTTGGAGGAAGTGATGTTGCAGGAATGCGTTCTACAGCCATAAAACAAGGAGATAAATATATTTTAAATGGCTCTAAAACATTTATTACAAATGGTGTGTATTCAGATTATTTAATTGTTGCTGCAAAAACAGATCCAACAGATAAATATAAAGGAATAAGTATTTTTGTTGTAGACAGAGAAGCAAAAGGGATTACAGCCACAAAATTAGATAAGTTGGGTTGGAAGGCAAGTGATACAGGTGAAATCGCTTTCGATAATGTAGAAGTTCCAGCAGAGAATTTATTAGGTGAAGAAGGCAAAGGTTTTCCTTATATAATGCAACACTTTGCTTTAGAACGTTTAATAATGGGGGTAAATGCCCATGCAAGAGCAGAATTTGCTGTAGATTACGCAATTAAATACATGAAAGAAAGACTTGCTTTTGGTAAAACTTTAGATAAATTTCAAGCATTAAGACACAAAATTGCAGAAATGGCAAGTAAAGTTGATATGTGTAGAGAATATAATTACTCAATCACAAAAAGATTAGACCAAGGTAATTATGTAGTAAAAGAAGCAAGTATGTCTAAATTATTGTCCACAAAAATGGCAGATGAAGTAATTTACGACGCACTTCAATTATTAGGTGGTTATGGTTATATGGAAGATTATCCAATGGCTCGTTTATTAAGAGATAGTAGGTTAGGCCCAATTGGAGGAGGGACATCAGAAATCTTAAAAGAAATCATTGCAAAAATGATCATTGACGGAAAAGAATACAAACCAGCAACATAGTTTTTTCTGAATTTAATTTTTTATACAATTGATTATTCATACATTTAAATAAATTTATTAAAAATAATTACTATGAAATTTAAAGTTCTATTTGTATTAATTTTATTGCAAGCATCATTATTATATTCTCAAGAAAAATGTGGATTCACAAAACATCAAGAGGAATTTTATGAGTTAAACCCAAAAGCTAAATTAGCGCATGACAAAGTTGAACTGAATTTACTTAAAACAGGTATCCAAGAGTTTTTAAGTAAAAAAAATGCTGATTCTAATACAATTTATGAGATACCTGTTGTTGTTCATTTAATGAATGATGGAACAACCCCATTAAGAACTGAAGAAGAAATTATTACTTGGATAGATAATTGTAATAAATTTTACGATACTACTTTTGGAGGGGAGTGGCTCACAGAAGCTAATGGAGGAACAGTTATCCCTTTTAGATTAGTTTTGGCTAAAAGAAATCCTAGTTGTGAAGCAACTAGTGGAATTAACCAAATAAATGTTACAAGTACTTATGCTAAATATTCAGAGAAAGGATTAAATTCAGATAACGAAGATGGTGTTTCTGAAGCACAATTAAGAGCTTTATCACGTTGGGATCCTCAAATGTATTATAATATATATGTAGTAAATACTTTTGACTCTACTCCAATTACACAAACAGGAGGTTTGCAAGGTTATGCTTATTTTCCAACAACTCCAGATAGTTTCTATGGTACTTTTATGAAGTCTTCTGTAGTTGTAGATAAAAATGATCCAACAACTTTACCTCATGAATTTGGTCATGCTATGGGTTTACATCATCCTTTTAGAACTGGTTCAACGAGTTCTTGTCCAACAGTTAGTCCAGAAGGTTGCTCAGTTGATAACGATCTAGTTTGTGATACACCATCAACTGTAAGTTTATTAGGTGTTAATCCTTTACCATCTAATGCAGATATTAATGGTTGTGATAGTGCTGGTTGGAATAATGTTCAATTTAATGTAATGAATTATACAAGTTCTAGCAGGCTTTTTTCTCAAGGTCAAAAAGATAGAGCTTTGGCATTGTTTTTAGCTTCTAGAGAAAACTTAACTAAATCTCTAGGTGGTACAGCTGTAACAAATACAACTGAAGAAACTGTTATTGCTACCACATGTGTTCCACCAAGTGTTGGAGCTAATATCGGAAATTTTCAATTTGGTATGACTTTAGTCGAAATAGAGAATATTAAAAACAGTAGTGATGCTAGTAATATTAATAACGCTAATAAGGCATATTATGATTATACAACAAGTACGTGTCTAACAAATGCTTATTCTACAGAGTTAGTAGTTGCAAATAACCCTCAAACTATTAAAATAAAAAATGGGGGGCCAAATCCAGGAGTCTATTCTGCTTGGATTGATTATAATAATGACGGTCTTTTTTCTTCTGAGGAGTTAATTGTAACAGATCAATCTATAAGGTCAACAAGTGATGGGGAATTTTCTTTTACAATTCCTTCTGCCAATGTAATATTGGATATTCCTTTAAGAATGAGAGTAATTGGAGACAGGCTAGCAAATAGTACAAAACCTTGTGAGTCTTTAGAATATGGGGAAGCTGAAGATTATATAGTTATTTTAAGAGCTACTACATTGGGCGTTAAGAATTTTGTTTCTGAATTTGTTATATCGCCAAATCCTAGTTTAGGTATTGTAAATATAAATTATGATAAAACTATTTCAGAAGTAACTGTTGTTAACATTGCAGGACAAACTGTATTTAATCAAAAGTATGATGAAAATAAGGTTAGTTTAGATATAAGTAATTTATCTCCAGCTATTTATTTTATTAAAATTAAATCAGAAAATAAAATTACGACGAAGAAAATTATAAAAAAATAAATTACTATTAACTATTATTAATTAAGGCTACTATGTAAAAGTAGCCTTTTTTCATTTAATTATCGTTTTAAAACTTTAGATATAGTAAATTTACTATACAATTAAAAAAATTACTCTCATGAAAATATTCTTTATCATACTCTCTACGCTATTTTTCGCAAAAGGATGTTCTAACCAAATAAATATTGAAGAAGTAGAAATTCAATATGTTGCAGAAACAAGAGGCTATTATTATTCGATAAAAATTGAAGATAAAAATTTCTATGTTATCAACGCTCGAAATGATAAACCTAAAGAAGTCCATTTAAGCAAAAATGAATGGAACATATTATCTAAATTATTTAACGAGATAGATTTAACAACTTTCGAAAAATTAATTGGAGAAACGAATGAACGTGATTTTGATAAAAGACCATTTGGAAATTTATTTATTACGAAAAACGATAAAAAAATTCAAACAAAAGGATTTGATCACACTATACCTCCAAGAGAAATTAAGCCTTTTATAGATTTGATTTTGCAGTATTCTAAAAAATAATATACATTCTCAAAAATTAAGTGAATTTTCGGGCGTTTCCTAAAAAGGTCGGGCTTTTCACTATATCTTTTTTGTGAAAAACAAAAAAGGATGTCGTTTCAATCCCTAACGCAAAATTCGTCATCAAAAATAATTTAATTAAAAATTTGTAATTCGCAATTAATAACTACATTTGCAAACTCAAAAAAAGATAATCAGCAGTACATCTGCATTAAAATATAAAAGATACGATGAAGGGAGGTGCCAACATATGTTAATTATACCTATTAAAGAAGGAGAAAATATAGATAGAGCTTTAAAACGTTACAAACGAAAGTTTGACAGAACGAAAACAATGAAGAACTTACGTAACAGAAAGAACTTTACAAAGCCATCTGTAGCGAAAAGAGCTCAAAGAATAAAAGCCTCTTACGTTCAAAGATTAAGAACACAAGAAGAAGTAGGATAGTA
>TARA_R110002072_G_scaffold218107_2_pt1 | contig 13341 bp, 17 predicted proteins | sample TARA_R110002072 | Tara Oceans TARA_R110002072 (sample SAMEA4397118) | marine metagenome | biome: Polar Biome; feature: [SRF] surface water layer (ENVO:00010504); material: water (ENVO:00002006), including particulate matter (ENVO:01000060) such as... | depth 5 m | reverse complement strand
TTCTTAAATCTGAAGTAAATTCAGTATTCTAAAACCTTATATCTTTACGATATAAGGTTTTTTTATTATAATAATTTATTTGGTTCATTTTATTAATAAAAAAAGTGTATTGAAACTAAGTCTCAATACACTTTTTTAAATTAAAATATTAAACTGTTTTAACTTTTATAATATATTATTATAAACTTAAAACGCTATTTTCGGCAGCTGCATAATCACTCCAAGCAAAAGCATCAGCTTCATTATCGTTTTGATATTGACCATCAATTAAGTATCTGAATTCGTGAGAAACTCCAGATTCTAAATCAACTGTACCTTTAAAGGATCCGTTTTTTAATTTTTTAAGTGGTGTTGCTTTATCATCCCATTCATTGAAACTTCCTACAACTGCAACTTTTTTGGCATTTTCAGCTGGTACAGTAAATGTAACTTTACAAACTGGTTTACTTTTTAAAAATTGTTTTTTAATTCCCATAATAATTATATTAAATTATGTTGTAAATGTAGGTAAGAAGTTCGTTATCACAAATATTATTAACATTATACATAAAGAATTATCACTTCAATAATATCTTGATAGTAATTATTAATATTTAAAAATTAATCAATACTTAAATTATAAAAATTTTAATTTGTAAGAGTTTCTTTTTATTTGATAATCAGTCTTTTTACTTCAAAAATATATTTGTAGATGTCTTGTTCTGTCAAAATTCACTAAAAACATCAATTTTGAAAAACTTTTAAACTATTTTTGTTTAAAATGAAGAAGGTATGATCATTACAATTATTGCAGCTATTGCAAAAAATAATGCACTTGGTAAAAACAACGATTTAATTTGGCATTTACCTGCAGATTTAAAACGTTTCAAAAAAATTACAACTGGTCATTATATAATAATGGGTAGAAATACCTTTGAATCTATTGGCAAACCTTTACCAAATAGAACTACAATTATCATCACTAGAAATAAAAATTATTTTAAGGATGGCTGTTTAATAGCTCATAGTTTAGAACAAGCTCTTGAAATGGCAAAAGATGAGGAACAAGTTTTCGTAATTGGTGGAGCACAAATTTATAACTATGCTATGGAGCATAATTTAGTAGATACTTTAGATATTACTTTGGTTCATCATGAATTTGAAGCAGATGTTTATTTCCCAGAAATTGATAGTGATATTTGGGAACAAGTTGAAATAGAAAGTTTCACAGCCGATGATAAAAACAAATTAGATTACAGTTTTGTACGCTATAAAAAAATAGCTAATTAATTCGATTAGCTCTAAAACCACCACCTAAATCCATTTTATATTTTTGTTGCGCAAATAAAAAGTAGTTAAAAAGTTTGTAGTTTACTTCATAACCATAATCTATATTTTGTTGATAATCGATCATATTTTCGTAAATATTTGCATTATATTGATTAGGATTTAAGTAACGTTGGTTCCAAGTAATTACCCAAGCTCTATTTCTAGCTTCTAAATAACTTTGATTATAAAATCCTTCAGGTTGTGCAATACTGTTTAAAAATGCAGTAAAACCAGGATCAATTATTATAATTTCATACTCTAAACTATCATTTGCAATTACAACAGGTTCTTCTTTTTCTGTTGTATTATTTAGGTTTGTTGAGCCACAAGACCATAGCAAAATTCCGATTGTGAATATAAAAAGTAGTTGTTTTAAAAGTTTCATAAGTATGTTTTTAAAATTAATATATTATTATATTTCAAAAGTAGTTTAGTATTTTCTCTTTGAAAACTTAAAATGAGTTAACGTCTCTTTTAAGTTAGTAAAGTAATATTATATTCAAAAATTATTCCAAAATATAAGGATTTTAATTCTATTAATATTAATTTTAAAACTTAAAATATTTATATGAAATATAAATTTGTTGCTTTGCTAATCTTTTGCATTTTATTTTCTTGTAATATAAGAAAAGCAGACACTCCTAAGTATTCAATTTTAAAAGAACAAGATAGAGCTTCTTTAAAAGATGAACTTTTAGAAGATAGATTTACAAATATACTTCCAGAGTTAATGGATAAATCCAATATTGATATGTGGCTCTTAATTTCCAGAGAATATAATGAAGACCCTATTTTAAAAACGATGCTGCCTGCAACTTGGTTAAATGCAAGAAGAAGAACCATCATTATTTTTTATCGAAATAAAGAAAAAAACACATTAGAAAGATTAGCTGTTGCAAGATATGATATTGGTAAAAGTATTAAATCTGCATGGGACAAAGAAAAAGAACCTAACCAATGGAAAGGGTTAGCAGAAATTATAAAACAGAGAAACCCTGAAAGAATTGGTATTAATATGTCTAAACATTTTGCTTTGTCAGATGGTTTGGTAAAAACTGATTATGATGAATTAGTAGAAAATTTACCTATAGAATTAAGTGATAAATTAATATCCGCAGAAAAATTAGGCATTGCTTGGATAGAAACTAGAACTGAAAAAGAACTAGTTTTATTTAGAGATTTGGTAAAAATAACACATGATATCATTGATGAAACTTTTTCTGAAAAAACAATTATTCCTGGCGAAACTACTACAGAAGATTTAGTTTGGTATTTGCGTCAAAAAGTTACTGATTTAGGTTTGGAAACTTGGTTTCATCCAACGATTGATGTGCAGAGAAATAACGAGGTTTTAAAATCTCATATTGAATCTTTTTCAAAAGGAAAAGACGAAAAAATAATTCAAAAAGGTGATTTATTGCATTGCGATTTTGGCATCACTTACATTGGTTTAAATACAGATTGCCAACAACATGCTTATATATTAAAGGATGATGAAACTGAGGTTCCTCAATTTTTAAAAGATGCTTTCAAGAAAGGAAATCGTGTTCAAGATATTTTAACGAGTACTATGAAATCTGGATTAACAGGAAATGAAATTCTCGCTCAATCTTTATCTCAAGGAAAAGAAGAAGGATTATTGCCATCAATTTATACACATCCATTAGGAAAATATGGACATTCTGCAGGAACCACAATTGGAATGTGGGATTCTCAAAATGGCGTTCCTTTTAATGGAGATTATCCACTTCAAAAAAATACTGCCTATGCAATTGAGCTAAATACAACTGTTTTTATAAAAGAATGGAATAAAGATATTAGAATTATGTTGGAGGAAGCTGGTTTTTTTGGTGATGATACTTTTGAGTATGTAAATGAAAGACAAACTGCTATAAAATCGATAAAAATCAACTAAATGAAACAAAGATGTTTTTGGGTAACTGATAGTAAATTGTATCAAGATTACCATGATAAAGAATGGGGAGAACCTGTTTATGATGATGAAACTTTGTTCGAGTTTTTGATTTTGGAAACCTTTCAAGCTGGTGTAAGTTGGATAACCATTTTAAACAAAAGAGAAAATTTTAGAAAAGCTTTTGATAATTTTGACTACCAAAAAATTGCAAAATATCAAGAAAATAAGTTTAATGAATTGATGCAAAATGCTGGTATCATCAGAAATAAATTAAAGATAAGAAGTGCAATTACAAATGCACAATTGTTTATGGAAATTCAAAAGGAGTTTGGTTCTTTCTCTAAATTTTTGTGGACTTATGTAGATGATAAACCAATTATCAATACTTTTAAAAGTAGAGAAGAAGTGCCTGCAACTTCAAAAATTTCTGACAAAATATCCAAAGATTTAAAAAAACGAGGATTTAAATTTACAGGTTCAACAATTATGTATGCATATATGCAAGCAGTTGGAATGGTAAATGATCATACAACAGATTGTTTTAAATACCCAAATTAATGCAAATTTTACAAGTTCCAAAAGAAGATTTAAAACGAATTTTTGGTGTTTTCTTCAAAGAGGTCGTCTTTTTTATCATTGCTGTTTTCTTTCTTTTTTTTGATGGTACTTATTTTAATGAAAATATATTCGAGGCTCAGAATACACTAAATGTATGCATGATATTAGCCTTCTTTGCAATGTTCTATAAAGCAAACCCTAGAGTAAGAACACTAATGATTATTGGTGTAATTCTAGGATTTATTGGCGAACATTTTTTTTCTAAAATATTGCACATGTACACGTATAGATTAGAAAATGTGCCACTTTATGTGCCTTTTGGTCATGGAGTATTATATGCTAGAATATTTAGATTTAGCAAAGCATCCATCGTTAAAAAACATCAGAAAGCAATTGAATCTTTCTTAACAATCTTAATTATTATAATTGCTACAATTTATTTAATAGCATTTTTTGATGTCTTTGGTTTTTTAATGACAATTGGTGTGTTTCTTATTCTTTGGATACAACCAAAACACAAACTTTTTTTCTTAACAATGTATTTATTAGTAGTTGTTTTAGAAATTGGTGGAACAGCTTTTGGCGCTTGGAAATGGCCAGAAATAGCCTTTGGTATTTTTGAATTTTTACCAAGTAACAATCCTCCAAGTGGTATTAGCTTTTTCTATTTTTTGTTAGATATTGGTTGTTTTGTAATTTATACAACGATCCACAGAAAAGCTTGGAAAAGACTAAAAAATATAAGACAATTAAAAAATTGAAAATTTTATAGAAAAAGTGATCAAAAATAATTTCCTGAGTTAGAAAATATACAAGAAATTATTTTAATTCCCGAAAATAAAACGAATAGCTACAAAAATGGCAATAATTAAGCCACCATAAATTAATACCTTTTTTCCTGCGTTTTTGTAATAACGATCATGGTTTTTAGTATCTTTTTTATAACTCCAAACTATTAAAGCTCCAAAAGCTAAAATAAAAAAGATGATGAATATTATTCTTCCAGTAGTAAAATAAGCAGCTAAAAACATCTTTTTAAATTCTTTATAAGTTTTGAATTATTCAACTTTACGAAGTTTTAAATGTTCGTAAAGTTTCTATATATTGTCCTTGCAAAATTACGAATAAATCATAGAAACTTCTCTTTTAAGATTCACAAAAAAAGTTTTAATTCGTCTTTGTCATTTTTTAAGGTTGATTTTTTTTCAGCATAAAAAATGAAAAATATTTTATTTAAAAATCAATAACAACAATGAAAAACAAATTAGCAGCAGTTCACGAATTTCACACAGCTTTCAAATTAAATATTCAAAATAAACCAACGATTAATATTTCTGAGGATAGAAAAAAATTACGTTTTGAGTTGATGAAAGAAGAAAATGAAGAATATTTAGAAGCTGCTCAAAACAACGATATTGTAGAAGTTGCAGATGCTTTAGGAGATATGTTATATATTCTTTGTGGCACAATTATAGAACATGGAATGCAAGATAAAATCGAGGAAGTTTTTAATGAAATTCAACGATCTAATATGAGTAAATTGGGTGAAGATGGCAAACCAATTTACAGAGAAGATGGTAAGGTTTTAAAAGGTCCGTATTATTTTAAACCAGATTTCAGTAAAATTTTGGAAGATTAATTATATTGATTTTCTAGAATTTTATCAACTTAAAAAAGAAACCTTTGTGAAGCAAACTCTACTACACAAAGGTTTTATTTTAATATGTAAATGTAATTTTTGATGTAAAAGATTTTAAGATTTTATATTTTTAAAATACTTTTTTCGCAACCAAAAAGAAACTTTAACCAACAAAATTAAAGCAGGTACTTCTACTAAAGGACCAATAACGCCTGCAAAAGCTTGTCCAGAATTTAGTCCAAAAACAGCAATAGCTACAGCAATTGCCAATTCAAAATTATTGCCAGCTGCAGTAAATGCAACAGAGGCTGTTTTATCATAATCAGCTCCAGATGCTTTGGTCATGAAAAATCCGATGATAAACATCAATATAAAATAGATTAATAAAGGAACTGCAATAATTAAAACATCCATTGGTATTTTTACAATTAACTCTCCTTTTAAAGAAAACATGACTACAATTGTAAATAAAAGCGCAATTAAAGTGATGGGTGAAATTGTTGGAATAAATTTATTGATGTACCAATCTTCACCTTTTAATTTTACCAAAATTAATCGACTTAAAATCCCTAATAAAAACGGAATTCCTAAGTAAATGGCAACACTTTCTGCGATGGTTGCAATTGAAATATCTACAATAGCACCTTCAAAACCAAAATAGGGAGGAAGTACAGTTATAAAAATCCAAGCATAAAAACTATAGGCAAAAACTTGAAAAATACTATTTAAAGCAACCAAACCTGCTCCATATTCGCTACTTCCTTCAGCAAGATCGTTCCAAACCAAAACCATTGCAATACATCTTGCCAACCCAATTAAAATTAAGCCAACCATATATTCTGGATAATCTCGTAAAAACGTAATGGCCAAAATAAACATTAAAACAGGACCAATAATCCAATTTAAAATAAGTGAAATGGAAAGTATTTTTGTGTTTTTAAAAACTTTTGGAAGTAAGGCATAATTTACTTTTGCTAATGGTGGATACATCATTAAAATTAATCCAATTGCAATAGGAATATTTGTAGATCCACTACTAAAAGAGTTGATAATATTGGGAAATGTTGGAATAAAATAGCCAAGGCTAACACCAAAAGCCATCGCAACAAAAATCCATAAAGTTAAATTTTTGTCTAAAAAACTTAGTTTTTTCATACGTATTTCTTTATTTAATTAAAACGTTTTATTCTGTAAAACAACTCCATTTATGGTACAAGATAATTTTACAGTATTATAGATTGTGCCAAATTTTTCAATGTTTTTTTTCAGCAATAAAATATTTAAATTTTCATCTGAACTAAAAACAGTTAATTTGTAATTTAAGTTATCCATTTTCAGAGGTTTCTCTGCTCTTGATGCAGATATATGAACTTCAGCTTTTAAATATGTAAATTTCATCATTATTGAAAATCGCTCCACATTTTTTAACATACAGGATGCAAAAGCTCCTAAAAAAAGTTCAGCAGGATTAGGCAAAACTTCAGCAGATTCCATAGTTGTTCCAAAAGCTATTTCACTTTTTTTTATCTGAATATTAGCGTCCTTATTTGAAATGGATGATGCCTTAATTTTGTATTCCATAATTACTTTTTATGTTGAATAGTAGTTTCTACAGCCTCCTTTTATTAATTTATCTCTGAAAAAACATAGCATAATTCAGTCGCAATTTGTAAACTTCTTTCTTTATATTTTTCAGCTTGTTGAGCTGTGTTGTCAAAAACTTTTGGATCTTCAAAAGTTATAGGAATACGTTTTTCTGCACCAGCAATAAATGGGCAACCACCATCAGCTTGTGAGCAAGTCATTATTGCAACAAAGTTAGATTTTGGATTAAATTCGTCATCTAATTTTTTTGAAAATCCAATGATTGGGTGTTCATCATCAGCATATTTAATACTGTAAACAGGATTTTCATTTTCTGAAATCTGCTGGATTTGAAAACCTGAATTTCGCAAAGTTTCTGCAACCATAGGAAAAAGAGCAGTTGCTTCTGTACCTCCAGAATAACAAAACACATTTTTAATGTTGAAATAATTTGCCATTGTTTGTGCCCAAATTTGCGATAAATGACTTCTTCGTGAATTATGTGTACAAATAAAATTGATTCTAATTTCTTGCTGATGAGCAACTTTATGTTGAATAAAATCAATTAAAGGTTGTAAAATAGTTTTACGTTCTTCAGGTATAGATGCAGGCTGCAATCCTTTAATTGTATTTTCTATTTCTGAAAATAATTTTGAATGTGTTGAATTCATTTTTATGTAAGTTGATTAATTATTTTAGTTTAACAACAACCACTTCCTGGAGCACAAGAATTTGCAGCAGGAATATCTAAAATTTCTATTTTTTTCTCTGCAACAGGAATTCCACATGTATCTTTTGCTAAACAATCTGTTTGCTTATTGGTTAATAGGAAATTTTTCCCATTAAATTCTAAACCAAATTTTCCAATAGTTTCTGCTTGATATTCAACTTCAATTTCTGAATCTGTAATATTTAATTTCTTTTCAGAAAGCTCAATAATATTTAATAATTTTTCTGGATGCAACCTGTGATCATAATCATTTGCATTCCAAAGTTGAAAGTTTACAACTTCTTCCTTTCTTTCAACTCCACCACAATCAATAAAATGTTTTGTGATTTTACCAACTTCTGTTACATGAAAATGGCTGGCTACTAATTCTTCATTTGGTAATTCAAAACCAATGGTTTCTAATTCTTTTAATGCGGATTTTACTTCTGATAATTTCATGGTATATTTGTTTATTGCGATTTTGCGATTAATGTATTCAAATTTTTTTAACAGCAATTTTGATCTTTGCTAAGATCTTGATTTAAAAATTCTGACATTATTGTCTTCATTTCAGTCCAATTTTCTTTGTGAATGCAATAGCAAACGCTTGTGCCTTCTATATTTCCTTTGATAAGTCCTAAATTTTTAAGCTCTTTTAAATGTTGAGAAATAGTTGGCTGAGCCAAACCAATCTCGTTTACTAAATCTCCACAAACACAAGAATTTATTTTAAACAAATACTGTAAAATAGAAACTCTTGCAGGATGTCCAAAAACTTTCGCAAAAAGAGAAATTTTATTTTGTTCATCTGTAAACATTTCTGTTTTTGTTACGCCCATTTTATTGATGTTAATTATTATATTGCAATATTACGATTAATAAATAAATTATTAAAACTTTTATGAATTAATTTAGTTTGATTTATATATCAATCCAAAACTATAAAAGTATTTTTATAAGAAGTTATTGGCTTTTAACGTTGAAATAGTATCAAATAAAATATTCTTTAAAATCTTTTTATTGTTATTATCTTCTGCATATTTTTGATTGATTTCAATTTCAATTCCAACATAATTCTTAGGAAACTGTTTGCGTAAATAGGTTGTAAAACCATCCATTTTTCCTAAATAAGGATAATTATATCGAACTTTAAAATCTGGAGTTTTAGATAGAATAGTTTCTTTTAAAAAAGAAGCTATTTGTTTTTCTTGCGCAATTCTAGAGTCGAACAATAAACCAATATCACAATTTCTTTCTGTAGCATTTAAAACAGGCGTAAAAGAATGAATAGAAAAATGAACTACAAGTTCATTTTCGTTGATGTGTTTCGAAATTTCATTTTCAATTGAATTTCGGTAAGGCAAATAATGTTCAGCAATCAGTTCTTTTTTTGCTGATAAAGGCAATTCTTTTGTGAATTCTGAAAATAGATTTTTGTGATGTAAAGATCTGTTGAGTTCTATTAATAATCTACTAACTGTGCTAAAAGAACTAAAATCTGCCAACGGTTTTAAGTGCTTAAAAAAATCTAAAGCACCTAAATCAAAACCTCTGTGAGTTTTTAATATAGCTTGATGTTTATCAAAATACTCAGCATATTTTGTAGGAATTTCATTTCCTCCATGTTCGCAGGTAAGAATTAGTTTCACGAAGTAAAAAGCTCATTATTTTGTAAACAGTTTGCTAATTTTTCATAGGTTTTTAATAAATCCTCTTTAGAAAAATCATCTTGTAAAGCATTAGAAATTCTAGTTGCTAAAGTTCCTTGTGTTAAAATAATTTCAAGTGCTTTTTGATATTCTAAACTGATTTCATTTTTCACCAAATTAAAAAGATGCTGCCAAAGTTGTTGCGTTGTGCAGTTTTCTTTGATTCCAAATAACTGTAAATAATCTAAATTTAAAATTTCAGTGTTCTCTCCATTAATGATTGCATTATTTAAAATTGCAAAAAGAGGTTCTTTTTGCCAGTTTTTTTGAGTTTCTAAAGTACTTGTTTTTTCACTCACTAACATTTTTAAAACCTCAATAATAAAAGTGCAAATAGCAATATCTGCTTTTGGACATTCTTGAATATCTACCAAACGAATTTCGATGGCATTTCTGTCAAAACGAGAAATTGCTCCTCTAGAGTTTAAAAAATGATGGTCTAATAAATTATTCGTATCAAAAGGTTTGATGGCTTTTTGAATCGGCTCAAAAATAGTTGTGTAATAATCTTTTTTGGTAAACACATTTTCAGGAATTACTTTGCCTGTCATTTCAGGAATTTCTTTCTGATTGGTTTTGTAATACTCCAAACGTGTGTCTTTAAAACCTGTTTTTTTACCTTCCAAAATAGGTGAACTTGCACACAAACCAGGAATTAATGGCAATATAATTCGAACTGCAGCATGTAATTTTTCAAACTCATCATCATTATAAAAAGGAAGATTTATATGCGTGCTTTGCACATTGCTCCAGCCATGACCTTTGCAATTAAAAATTCTGTTGTACAGTTCATACACCTCACTATAACTATGTTTCCAAAGTTGTGTGTCTGTATTTGGATTCATAAATGGATGAGCAGCAGTTGGTAATAATTGCGCATCTAAACTTTGTAGAATCGCATTCATTTCCACCACATTTTTATGAAAATGATTTGATAAATCATTCAAATTTGCAGTAGGTCCATTTGTTTTTATTTCGATAACGTGTGCAACCAATTCGTTACTCCAGGCAATTTCGCCATTTTCTATATCCGACGTTAAAGTTCCATTTTTTTTGGTTAAAAGAGCATCTACAATTGGAGTTACTTTTAAGGTTGATTTTTGAACTACCATATATTCTAGTTCAATACCAAATACTTCAAACAAATGATATTTTTTGCCCATAATTATTCTAATCGTTGTTTAAATGCGTTTAAAATTTGAGTATAAATGGCATCACCATAAAAAGCATCTTCTACACCAAAATCGATATTTGGATTGTCGTTAATTTCGATAACCATTGGCACATTATTAACCACTTTTATATCAATTCCATACAAACCTTTCCCCATTAATTTTGCTGATTTTAATGCCATTTTTAATACTTTTTTTGGCACTTTTTCAATTGGTAAACAATCTGCATTTCCATCTTGATCATCTTTCTTTTTAGCATCCCAATTGTAAATTTGCCAATGGCCTTTTGCCATGTAATATTTACACGCATAAAAAGGCACATCATCCAAAATTCCAATTCTCCAATCGTAATCTGAAGGACAAAATTCTTGTGCAATAATCAAGTCAGATTCTTTTAACATACTCGTTACCAAATCATCATATTCTTCTACAGTTTTTGCCTTTTTAACGCCAAAAGAAAACGTAGAATCTGGTGCTTTTAAAACACAAGGCAATCCTGTTTTTTCTAAAACTTCGTTTCTATTGTCTTTATGAACAATTATTGTTTTTGGAGTGGCAATATTCGCATTATTTAAAGCTTCAGCCATGTAGACTTTATTGCAACATTTTAAAATAGCATCAGGATAATCTATAATAGCAATGCTTTCTTGTTGCGCTTTTCGTGCAAAAGCATAGGCTTCGTTATTCACTTCTGTACTTTGTCTTATAAATAAAGCATCAAAAGAAGTTAATCTACTTAAATCTTTAGGCTCAATAATTTCTGCATAAATATTCATTTTCTCTGCAATTTCTACAAACTTTTTTAACGCTTTTGCGTTGCTTGGAGGTGCAGGATCATTAGGATTTACCAAAATTGCCAAATCAAAATCAGATTTTGTGAGTTTTGGAGTATCATAACGTTTTTTAGAAAAATATTGGTTAGCAAAAACATGCACACTTTCTAAATGATCTGCAGGAATTTCAGATTCTGCAATAGCTTTAATACTTTGGATGTTCCATTTTGTGGTGTGATTAAACTTTACACGCAAAAAAGGCACCTGAAAATGTTTGTAGAACAAAGAACTTACTTCTTTATATTTTTGTGCCACATTTTGCCCAAAATAAATACTTAAGGTAAAATCTCTCGATTTTATGTTTTTCAAACTATTTTGAATGCTGTCATCAAACTCTTCAGAAACAATTCGTACTAATTCTAATGCTTTTAAATCTACAATATTTTTAATGGTTGGTATTGCAGAATGTCCTCTTGCTTCTGCCAAAAGCGATACATAATATCCTTTAGATTGGTAAGAATAATCTTTACAAAGGTTAAAGATTCGAGCTTTTTTTAAAAGGGAATATTTTGGATTTGTAAGATATTCTTGAGAAGAAATTACAGTAATGTTTTCAATTGAAAACTTCCATTTTTCTACTTGATTTACAACAACATATTTGTTCATATATAGTTTTAAAAACTTGATTTAGTTGATACAAAATTATAGTAAATTCAGTTATGTTTTACATTTCTGAAAAATATATTTTACGCTAAAAAATAATCTATTTTGATGATTTATGAAGATACAAAATAAATAATTATAAGTCATAATTATCACGTCCATTTGCAAAACGAAATCCTAATTTTTCAATTGCTATTCTTTCTTTACTATTTTTTTAAATTCAGAGTTTTTATGATTAAAATGAATAAAAATCAAGGAATAACAATAAAATATTTTTAGAAAATGTCATTCAGCTATTTTATACGCAAAGATTGTGTTGTAAAAGACAAGCCTTGTTGCCCAACTGTAGAGTTCATAATGCCTTCAAACAAAGGTTCAGGGCAATCTTTTGGTATTTTCCATTCAAAGATAAAATTAGAACCTGTACCTCCAGAAATATCGACTTCATCAATAATAATTTCAGTAGTTTCTAAAGGTGCTAAATAAATTGGAGCTTTAAAATAATTTCTCAAAGAAGTGCCATGTGTATCATGATAGGTTGCTTGTAAAACATAAATTGTATCTGTATCACTAATGTTTCTTAAACTAACCATCGCTGTTAAATTATGCGTTTTATGTTCTGAAACACTGTAAATTTGAGAGTATATTGAAAGGTAAGATTTTCCATATTCTAAAGAATCTTTAGTTGAAATTACAGCTTTTCTTTTCGACCAATTTTCTTCATTAATAGAACTAATTTCCTTTTTTTGACAACTAATTATGCCTAAAAAAACGAAGAAGAGTATTGCGTTTATTTTCATTTTGACTGATTTTTTACTTTTACTAAAGATACATTCTTTTTTTTATCTACAAAAAAAGCATCAACTTTAAAATTGATGCTTTTCTATACTATATTTTTAAAAATTACAGTTGATAAAATAACTTTGCTATTTTAAACTGAATCTTAAATTTTAAACAAAAACTCTCCATCCATAAGGATCTTCTGTTTTGTTCGTTTGTATATCTGTAATTAATTTTTTTAATTGAGCTGCATACGGATTTTCTAATTCTGGTAAATCGAAATCATTTTCTTGATATCCAAAACCAGCAATAGGTGATATAACAGCCGCAGTTCCTGCACCAAACATTTCTTTTAAGCTTCCATCTTTTGCTGCTTCTACAACTTCACCAACAGAAATTTTACGAACTTCAGTTTGTATGCCATTATCTTCTGCAATTTGTAAAATACTTTTACGTGTAATTCCATCCAAAATTCTATCACTTGTTGGGCTCGTAATTAAAGTATCGTTAATTCTTACAAAAATATTCATA
>TARA_R110002072_G_scaffold49277_35_pt1 | contig 13353 bp, 11 predicted proteins | sample TARA_R110002072 | Tara Oceans TARA_R110002072 (sample SAMEA4397118) | marine metagenome | biome: Polar Biome; feature: [SRF] surface water layer (ENVO:00010504); material: water (ENVO:00002006), including particulate matter (ENVO:01000060) such as... | depth 5 m | reverse complement strand
GCCGACCAGGCGGACGGTCCCGCGGCTTTCAATCTGGCGCTGCTGCTGGAAAACGGCCGGGGCGTGACGCGCGACCCCCGCGCCGCGGCCCATTATTACGAGGTCGCCTTCAACAATCAGGTGCCCCAGGCCGCTTTGAATCGGGCCCTGCTAGCCCTGCAGGGGGAAATCAATCTGGCCGACGCGCGGCTGTGGGCTGAACGGGCGGCGGCGGCGGCGGTGCCGGGGGCCGATCAACTGCTGGTTCAGCTCCAGGCGCGCCCGGTGAAGTAACGATCCGCCGCTGACCCGCCTGCCGCTGATCCGTTTGGTTGCGGATGCTTGACGACAGCGGAGGCAACCCGGCTGGATCGGGGCGGTTTCGCCCGGAAGCTTATCCCCAGAATTTATACCCGGAATTTAGCCCTGGAATTTAGCCCAGGAATTTAGCCCAGGAAACCTATTTTCGGAATTTGGCCCGGCATCGGCGTTTCGGTAAAATTCATCATCGGTGAAAAGCCTAGCCGCTGGCGGTGGCGAGCTTGGCGGTATTTTCATCCAGGACCTTGTTGCGTCCGGTCCGTTTGGCGGCATAGAGCGCTTGATCGGCCCGGTGAATGAAGTCGCTGAGGCTTTCGCCGACCCGATATTGCGCAACCCCGATCGAGACCGTCACCGCGCCGAGATTTTTGCCGGTGGTTTTGTTGGTTAGCTGCTTGCCGGCCAACTGCTGGCGGAACTTCTCCGCCACCACCACCGCGCCCTCCAGGGCCGTGCCGGGCAGGACGACGGCAAATTCCTCGCCGCCGTAGCGCGCCGCCATGTCCGAGCCCTTGATGTTGTAGGTCAGCAGCTTGCCCACCAGCTTCAACACTTCGTCACCCATGCGATGGCCGTAAGTGTCATTGAAGTTCTTGAAGAAATCCACATCGGAAAGCAAGACCGAGACGTTCTCGCCGGCTTTGTCGGCCCGCTCGGCGGCCCGGCGAATAAAGCGATCGAAACTGCGGCGGTTGCGCAGGCCGGTGAGGCCGTCGGTTTCGGCCTCGGTTCGCATTTCCTCAAGATTTTCCTTGAGCACGCTGATTTCGCGGGTTGAGTTGTTGAGTTGGGTTTCGACCGTGCGGCTGCGTTCGATCATGTCGGAGGTTTCGTCCAGGATGTGATCGACAAGCGCGCCCAGGCGGGCGACCGACAGCCCTTCTTCCTGCACCTCGCCCGAAATATCCGCCATCCGTTCGCCGTAGGCCGCCGTGTTGTCGTTGGCCTGGCTGATAAATTCAAGAATCTGGTTGGCCGACTTTTGCAGCTTCGCGCCGGTTTGCCGAAGCGCCTGGCTTTCCTTTTCCGGCCCGAAATGCAGGTCGAACAGCTCTTCCATACACTTGGGGGTGAAACCGCCTTCGTCGTTCAGGATTTGGTCCAGATTGCTCTTCAGGTCGGGATAGTGACCAGAGTAATAGGCGTACCACAGGGTATAGTTGGCCGGACTGGGCGGCAGCCCAAGATCGCGCAGCCGATCCAAGGCCTGCAGGGCGACCGCCTGTGCCGCGGCTTGATCCACGCTGTGTATCATTGATTTCCCCGTTGATGCAGCCGTCTGGTCGAATCCCAAGCCCGGTCGCTCAAGATTGGATCACAGAGAACCTATAGAAAAGTTTAGTTTCAAATGGTTATTTTTTTGTTAGGAGCATTTGGCGGCGCAGCAAGAGGGTCAATCCGCCGGGCGTAGATCGGATAGCGACCGGCGCCGCGACCGGAACGATAGCCCACCGGCTATTGTCTCTGTCGTTGAAAACACCAAGTGTTAGTCTAACCGCGCCCCGGCCCGGGTTCGGCCGGGCGATGGCGGGCCTTGCCGGCGTCGGCTTCACGGTCGGTTGGGCGTGATGTCGGCGCGGACTGGCTGCCGATAAAGCAGTGGATGAAATAGGTAGTTGAAACAGCTAGATGAAATAGGTCAGACAACGTCAGCCAAGGGAAACGGTGGTGAGAAAAATGGCCAAAGGTAGCAAGCTGGTGTTGGGTCTTGGCGGTGCGTTGTCGGTGTTTGGGCTGGCGCTCGCGCTGCTGATCTTCTCCCCGCGACCAAGCCTGGCCGGGTGCGGCGATTCGCCCAGGCCGGGGGTCGATTGGTCGTCGTGCAACCAAACGCGGTTGCAGTTGAAAGGCGCCGATCTTTCTGGTGGAAAATTTGTTTCAGCCAACCTCAGCACCAGCGATTTTCGCAACGCGCGATTGGCCGGCAGCGATTTTTCCCGGGCGATCCTGATCCGCAGCTTGTTGGGCGGGGCCGACCTTCGCGACGCGGTGCTGCACAAGGTAGAAGCCCACCGGGCGAACTTTGACAAGGCGATCATGACCAACGCCGATATGATGAAGGGCGAGTTGCTTCGCGCCTCGTTTGTCGGCGCCAAGCTGGCTGAAAGCGATCTTTCCAAAGCCGAATTGGGTCGCGCCAATTTTGCCCGGGCCGACCTTACCGGCGCCAACATCAGCTTTTCCAATTTGGCGCGGGCTGATTTTCGCGACAGCACGTTGGTCGGCGTCAATATCACCGGCGCCTATACCTATCTCACCCGGCTGGAGGGGGCGAACCTGCGGGATGTGACCGGCTTGCTGCAAAATCAGCTCGACCTGGCCTGCGGCGACGCGGCGACGCTCTTGCCGCAAGGCCTGACCCGACCCGCCGTCTGGCCCTGCACCTGGGTCGATTGAGACCGCCCCGCAGGCGGTTGGCGGCGGCTGCTAGACCGGCGTGTCGTCCAGCGGCGCCAGCGACCAGCAGTCAAAAAAGCGCGGGCGGTGATCCCGCAGCTGGTGCCGGGCTTCGGTGACCTGGGGGTTGAGCGCGTAAACCGATGCGGTGATGAGGCAATCAACCGCTTGAGACTCGCCGCGCAGCGGCAAGATGATGCGCTCGCTTTCGAACGGCGTGCTGTCGCTGTCGCGGCTGGCGCGGTCGTAGAGCAAGGCGGGGTTCTGGCGACAAAAGTCCCAGCGTTGCTTGATCAGCCTCGCCTCGCTTGGCGAATAAATCTCGCTGAGCCTTTTTTTGCTCAAGCCGTGGTGAAAAACCTCCTGCACGTGCTCGCCGATCAGTCGAAAGCGGTAGTCGTCGCCGTCGGGCAAATAGTCCACCAAGGCGACGTTTCCCAAAGCCACGGTGATCCGGCTGGGATCCAGTTGCTCGCGTTTGGGCGGCAGACCGGTTTTGCTGAGCTCGCGCCAATGCGCCAGAACAGCGACAAGCTTGGTGTTTCGGAGGTGGTCGCAAAGGTTCATTGACGCCTTTCTGTGGATTTCCAGCCGGCCGATGCGGCTTCCCTGGGGGGAATTTTGGTCAGCAAGATCAAGATGGTTTTGTTGACTTAAAACCGAACTGTTTAGAGCCTATAGCTAGGGTGGATACAACAAAAGTTTGTAGAAATACCTATGGTGACAATCGCTAGACCGGCGCCGGCGGGCGGGGAAAGAAAGACCAGGCCAGCGCCTCTTTCTTCGGATCTGATAGGCGGCAGCGTCACGACGCACAGGCGGGTCACCCCGTGATAGCCGTTAACCCGTTCGACCGGCCTCGATCACACGTTAGCCAGGCCGGCGCACACGGCTTTTCGGAAACAGCGCGGTGACCGTTGTGCCCAGGGAAAGCTGGGAACTGATGTGCAACTCGCCGCCGTGCTGTTCGAGCAGCGACTTGACAATGGGAAGCCCCAGCCCGGCGCCGTCGTGCTGGCGGGTGAGGCTGTCTTCGACCTTGGTGAAGGGAAAGAAGATGGTCTTCAGATCTTCCTCGGCGATGCCAATGCCGGTGTCGATGACGTCAATTGCCAACTGGCCCCGGCTGTTTTCCGCGGCGCGGAAGATCACCGATCCCTGTTCGGGGGTGAATTTGATGGCGTTGGTTAGCAGGTTGATGATGATCTGCTTCAGTCGGCGTTTGTCGGCATAGAGGTCGGGCAGATTTTCAGGCAGTTCCTGGTGCAGCGCGACCCCGGTGACGGCCGCCTGTTCCCGGACCATGAAAAAGCAACTCTCGACCTCTTCGCCCAGCCGGCAGGTTTCCTCGTCGAGGCGCAGCGCGCCCGCTTCGACCTTTGCCACGTCCAGCACGTCGTTGATCAGTTCAAGCAAAAAGTGTCCCGAATTGTGAATATCGCCGGCGTAGTCCCGGTAGGTTCGGTTGTTCATCGGCCCGAGGATCTCGTCCCGCATGATTTCCGACAGCCCCATGATGGCGTTCAAGGGTGTGCGCAGCTCGTGACTCATGTTGTTGAGGAACTGGGTTTTACTCCGATTGGCCAGTTCCACCTGTTCTTTTTCCCGGGTCAGTTGCCGGGTGCGCTCCTTGACTCGTTTTTCCAGTTCCTGGTTGGTCTGGCGCAAGGCCTGCTGGGCGGCCTGGCGCTCTTCGATCTCGTGGGCCAACTGGATGTTGATGGCGCTCTGAATCTCCTCCGCCCGCTTAAGCTCATCGATATCATAGATCCAACTGAGAACATGCGGCTCGCCGTGGTAGATAATTTTCTGCCAGGCGACGTTGCACCAAAAGCGCGCGCCATCGGTGCGGCGGCAGATTGTCGGCTTGGTCGCCACCCTGCCTTCTTTCCGGAAGGTTTCGACGAAGCGCCTGCGCTCTTCGATATCTTCCCAGTATTCTTGCGCCTTGCTGTCGCGCAGACTTTCCGGCGGCCGACCGAAAATCTTGCCGAACTGGTCGTTGGCGTAGACCACGCAGCCCTTGTCGATGGTGGTGATGGCGACGCCGCCCGGGCTGGAGTCCAAGATTTTTTGCAGTTCTCTTTCCCGCTGCTCGATCATCTGCTGGGCCCGGCGCTCGCTGGTGATGTCGCGCCCGGCGCCGCGATACCCCAAGAATTTTCCGGCCTCGTTGAATCGCGGTTTGCCGGCCACCGAGACGTAGGTTTTTCGGTCGTCGGCCAGCGTCAATTCGTAGGTGAAATTGGAAAAGGCGCGGTGGTTCTCCAGGTCGTCGATATGCTGCCGCCACGGTTGCGACTGCAGGGCCTCCAAATCGGATGAGGTCACTTCCAGCCGGGTCCTGCCGATGAAGTGCGCGGCCGCGCCGCCCGTCAGCTCGAAAAACCGGCCGGAAATGTAGGTGAAGCGAAGCTGGCTGTCGGTTTCCCAAAACCAATCGGAGGCGCTTTCGGCGATGTCGAGCAGGCGCTGCTGGCTGGTTCGCAGCTCTCGTTCCGCCCGTTGCCTGTCGTGAATTTCCTTTTGCAGCGCGCCAGTGCGCTCACGCACCCGCTGGTCGATTTCACCGGGGGCCAAGGCGGTCTTGTGGCGCCGCTCCTCGGTAATATCCTGGGCAATGCCGACGATCCGATGCGCCCAGCCGCTGTCGTCGAACAGCCCCTTGCCCTGGCAGCGCAACCAAATCTCCGGCGCGCCGGCCTGGGCAAGGGTCTGGGCCTGGGCAAGGCGAAACTCGCACTTCAGTTCCTGGCATTCGCCCTTCAAGTAACGCCGCAGCGCCTCGCGCATGTTGGCGCGGTCATCGGCGTGCACCAGGTCGAACATATCCTTGCTGCTGCTCTGCTTGACGATGTCGCGCGCGCCGGGGGGAAGATTGAGCGCCTCGATCGAAAGCAGGGAGTCCCTGTCCAAATCCCAATCCCAGAAGCAAATATTGGCGGATTCGGCCAGCAGGCGCAGATGTTCTTGCTGTTGACCGAGTTTTTCCTCGGCTTTGCGCAGCTTCGCTTCCAATGCGGCCAGACGCGCGTCGGCGTCTGAAAGGCTGGGGCTGTCCTGCGTGGTCATGATCGATCCTGGTCGGGCCTGGAAGTATCCATGGGCGGTTGTGTTGTCCTTGTGCGCGCAAGGGCCCTGGTGCGCGGCGGGCGAATGATGTTCAGTAGGCCAGCTTGAGTAGAAAACCTTGAAATTGATTTAACGGTTTTCTTTATACGAATTATTTTTTCGACACTCAAAACAAAAGCTGTTGAACTGCTGCGCGGCCGGCTTTTCAGCGCCCCGCGCGGGCCCCTCCGCTGTGTCCGGCCAGAATGCCCGGCCAGAATGCCCGGCCTGTGCGCCCGCCCACCACGCCCGTCCGCCACGCCGCGCCAAGGTGTTTGCAATCCGCCAGACGGCGAATAAGCTGGCGGCAGGTTTCCCCCTTGGTCGGTTCGGAATTTTATCTTGGCGTTTCCAACTTCCCGTTACGCGGATTTAGGCCTGCTGCCCGGTCAATCTATCGATGTCCGGGGCGCGGAGGAGGATCGGCAGGCCTGCTTGGTCTTTGCCCCGGAGGACGCGCTGCTGGTGGTCTGCCTGCCGCTTCAGGGGCTGGACGACCGGGCCTTCGCGCGGGCGTTGCGCTTGATCACGCCGGAAGAACGGGCGCGCGCCGGGCGGTTTCATTTCGAAAAGGATCAGAAGCTTTACGTCGCCGCCCATGGCCTGCTGCGCTACCTGTTGGGGTTGGCCGGGGACTGCGATCCGCTTGGCCTGCGGTTTACCGCCGGTGCGCATGGCAAGCCGGCATTGGTTTGCCCGCCCCGCCAGCTTGCGGCGGCGGCGATGCCGGTCTTCAACATCTCCCATTGCGACGGGATGGTTAGCTGTGCGTTGGCCCGGCCGGGCCTTGAGGCCGCCGGCGCGGCCGTTGCGGTGGGCGTTGATGTCGAGTGTCTGGCCCGTCGGCCGGTTGATCTCGGTCTGGCCCGGCGCTATTTCCGAGCGGAGGAAGAGGCGCAAATTCTGGCCTTCCCCGAACCCCAGCGCCAGCAAGCCTTTCTGGCCTTTTGGACGCTAAAGGAAGCGATTATCAAGGCCGATGGTCGGGGTTTGACCCTGGCGCTGGACAGCTTTGCCTTCGAACTGGACGCGGCCTTTCGGCCGACCTCGCTGTTCTTTGCGCCCCGGCTCAACCAGGCGGTCGCGCAGTGGCAGGTGTTGCGCTTTCATCCCTCGGCCCGGCACCTGGGCGCGGTGGCGCTGCGGCGGCAAGCCGGGGTGGGGACGCAAGAAAGTTCAGCGACGCAAGACCCGCCGCCGGGCCGCCGCAGACATCTGCAGTTGCAGGATTTTCCCGGCTGACGAGCCCCCTGTGGCGCGGTCGCCGCCCCGGCGGCACTGCCCGGCGTAAGGCCCGGGTGGAAGACCCCGGTGAAAGACATTGGTGCAAGACCCGGCGAGAGTTCGGTCGGCCGGCGGATCAGTGCTTGGCGACGGCCACCAGCACCAATCCCAGTTCCGCCTCCAGCTTCTGAACCTTCTCCAGCGCGGTCTCGTCGGTGCTGACCGGGGTGACCGCCACCGGCTTCATGGCAAGCAGCGGCGAGCCGATTTCCTGTTCCAGCGCCTTAATGGCGTCAAGCTGCTGCTGATTGACGCCGTCAAATCCGTAAAGATAGGTCATCGCGGTCATTCCCTTCCGGCTTGGTTGGTTTTCGGGCGGGGTCGGTTGGCCCGCCCTGAAGCTGTCTGTTGCCAGGACGCAGTCCGGCGCAGTTTAGCATAGATCGCTGTTGGAATCGCCCGGCGCCTTGTAACCCGCGCCGGGCAAGGCGGGCGGGCGGCGACTCGATGCGCCAGGCCAGGGTCATCCCGGCCAGGGGCGCTTTTGCCACAAGGGACTTCGACGCGCCAAAGCCGCGAAGCTGTGCTATGCCAATCGCGCCGCGTCGCGAAACGGCGCTGTCCGACCAACTTAAAGGAAAACCATGCCAATCATCCGCGTCGAGATGTTCAAGGGGCGCAGTCGCGCGCAAAAGCGCGATCTGGTCCGCGAGTTGACCGAGGGGTTCACGCGCGCCTGTGGCGGCAACCCCGAAGGACTGTATGTCGTTATCACCGAGGTGGAAAAAGAGGATTGGGGCGCCGGCGGCGAACTGATGGCGGACAGGTATCCCGACTAAGCCTGCGCTGCGGGCCTTGTCCAAAACCGGCGTCAAGACCAAGCGGCGTCGGTTTTCCTCGCACGGCCCGGTTCCTTGCTCCGAAAAAGGGTGGGAAAACAGTCGGGCAATAAGCTCAAGGGGGGGGAATGGTGGGCCGTACTGGGATTGAACCAGTGACCTCTCGCGTGTGAAGCGAGCGCTCTCCCGCTGAGCTAACAGCCCATTCCGGTGCGGAGGGGGTGATGTAAAGCCAGCGTTCCCGGCTGTCAAGGCATCTTGCGGCTGGAAAAGACCGCCGTTGGCTTTTTCCGGCGCGGCGCTTTCCATAAGCCTTGGCTTCGGTGGCCGACGCCGGCAAGCCGATCATCCGTCAAGCGGTGGATCAGAGGCCGGGCCGGGGTTCAAACGGGACCGCCAGGCGGCGCCGGTTAACCCGCGCCCACGCTAGAGAAGCGACGCCAGCAGCGCCGGCGTGATTTCCTCGAAACTGTTCACCTCGGCCCGGCGCGCGGTGGCTTGCGCTTCGGCGTTGATGTAGCCAAAGCGGCACCACAGCGCCGGCAGACCGGCCGCCAAGGCGGATTGCAAGTCCGGGGCCCCGTCGCCGACCAGCACCGCCGGGGCGTTGGTGGCGCCCATGCGCGCCAAGCTCTGGGTCAGGTGGCCGGGGTCGGGCTTTCTCACCGCATAGCTGTCGCCGCCGGCCACCAACTCAAAAAATCCGGCCAGGCCCAACTGTCCAAGGATCTGGCGGCTGGCCCACTGCGGCTTGTTGGTGCAGATGGCCATGCGCCAGCCCTGATCGCGCAAGGCGGTGAGGTTGGCGACAACGCCGGCGTAGGGCCGGGTCTGGACCACCAGATTGCGGCCGTAGAGGGTCATGAAGCGCTGGGTGGCTTCGCTCAGGTCGTGGTCGATCCGGCTGGCTCTTAGGCCGCGCTCCACCAACTTGCCCGCGCCGTTTCCGACCATGGCGATGATCTGATCCAGCCCCAGCGGCGGCCGCCCCAGCTCGACCAGCAGAAGATTCAGCGCGCCGGCCAGATCGGGGGCGGAATCAACCAGCGTGCCGTCAAGGTCGAACAGCGCGACGGGTCGCTGGCGCCAATCTGTCGGGCCGGTTCGGCGGTTTTGTGAATGCGGGGCGTGAGGCATGAAAATCTTTCTTGCGGGACAGGGGACTGACGCGGCCGGCGAGCAGGCAAGCCCGGGCGGGATTGCTTGTCGGGCAGGATCTGTAACGCCCTGAAATATTTATTGATTTGAGGGAGCTCGAAGGATTGTGGCAGCTTTCGCGCAGAAATTCCATGTCGGGCGGGCCGGGCCCGGGGTTTCTTCTGGCAAACTTACCTTGCCGTGCCCTGCCGGTCTGGTACATCTCTGGCCTCGCCGCGCGGGCTTTTTCCGCCACCATCATGTTTCATCTTCTTCCGTCTTCCTCCGTCTTCCTCCGTCTTCCTCGGTTTTTCTCTTCCTAAGGTACAGCAGACCCCGCCATGGACCGTCCTCTTTGTCTTGTCGTTCTGGCCGCCGGCCAGGGCAGCCGCATGAAATCCCAACTGCCCAAGGTGCTGCATAAAGTTGCGGGCCGCCCGATGATCGATCACGTCCTGGCCGCCGGGGCGCAGCTTAACCCCGAGAAGGTGGTGGTGGTGGTGGGACCAGGGATGGCGGCGCTGGAGGCGGCGGTGGCGCCCCATGTCACGGCGTTGCAGGCCGAAAGACGGGGCACCGCCGATGCGCTGAAAGCGGCGCGCGACGCCTTGTCGGCGGAGATATCCTCGGCCGCGGACGTGCTGGTGCTCTATGGCGATGGCCCGCTGATCACCGCCGAAACCCTGATGGATTTGCGCGATGTCGCCCGCGAGGAAGAGGCGGATTTCGTTTGGCTGTCGTTCCAGGCCGACGACCCCTCGGGCTATGGCCGGATGATTCACGACGACAGCGGTCAACTGCTGCGGATTGTCGAGGAAAAGGAAGCCAGCGCGGCGCAGCGTTCGGTTGATCTTTGCTGGTCTGGCCTGATGCTGGGGCGCGCCGATGTGCTGTTTGATCTGCTGGAAAAGGTGGACAATGACAATGCCAAGGGTGAGTACTATCTGACCCAGTTGGTCCAGATCGCCAACGACTATCAGTTGAAGGTGGTTTCGACCGAGGCGCCCGAGGACGAGATCCTCGGGGTCAACAGCCGCCGGGAGTTGGCTGTCGCCGAGGCGGTTATGCAGGACCGGCTGCGGGAGGCGGCGATGGATCGGGGCGCCACCTTGATCGATCCCACCACGGTTTGGCTGTCCTGGGACACCCAACTGGGCGAAGATGTGATCGTCGGCCCGAATGTTCATTTCGGCCCCAGGGTGGTGGTGGGCCATGACGTGGAAATACGCGCTTTCTGCGATTTGGAGGATTGCCGGATCGACGACGGCGCTCGCGTTGGGCCGTTCGCGCGGCTGCGCGCCGGCGCGCAGCTTGGCGCGGGGGCGCAGGTCGGCAACTTCGTCGAAATCAAGAATGCCAAACTGGGCCCGGGCGCGGCCGCGCTGCATTTGAGCTTCATCGGCGACGCTTCGGTGGGCCGGGGCAGCACGATCGGCGCGGGCAGCATTACCTGCAACTACGATGGCGTCAAAAAGTCTTTCACCGAGATTGGCGACGATGTTTTGGTCGGCTCCAACAGCGCCCTGGTGGCGCCGGTGAAAGTTGGCGACGGTGCGCTGATCGGCGCGGGCAGCACCATCACCAGGGATGTGGAAGCCGACGCCCTGTCGCTTGCCAGAGCGCGGCAGGAAGACCGACCGGGGGCGGCGAAAACTCACCGCCAGGCCCGCGCGACAAAGCAGGAATAGCCGTCTTGCCGCCGAAACAGGATTGCCCAACCGGCCGGCTGTCCAGAGAGCCGGCGGGTTTGGGGTGATGTTTAGTTCGGGCAACCGGGCGGTGATGTAAGTGAGAAGGGATCGACGGGTTAATGTGTGGAATTATCGGTATTCTTGGGGCAAAGCAGGTCGAGCCGCTGCTGATGGACTCGCTGAAAAGACTGGAATACCGCGGTTATGATTCAGCCGGGGTCGCCAGCTTGGTCGAGGGTCGCATCGAGCGTCGCCGCGCCGAGGGCAAGATCGCCAATCTCGAGGTCCTGCTGAAAAAAGCGCCGCTGCCGGGAACCGCCGGCATCGGTCACACCCGCTGGGCGACCCACGGCCGACCGACGGAATCCAACGCCCACCCGCACAGCAACGGCCGTGTGGCCTTGGTTCACAACGGCATTATCGAGAATTTCCGGAGCCTGCGAAAAGAGCTGGAAGCCAACCAGGTGCGGTTTGAAACCGAGACCGACACGGAGGTCATCCTGCACATGATCGACCGTGAATTGGCGCAGGGCCGCTCGCCCCAGCAGGCCGTGGCGGCCACGCTCAAGCGCTTGCACGGCGCCTTTGCCCTGGCGATCCTTTTTGCCGACCACCCCGATTTGATGATCGGCGCGCGTCAAGGCAGCCCGCTGGCCGTGGGCTTTGGCGACGGCGAGGTCTTCTTGGGGTCCGACGCGCTGGCGCTGGCGCCGCTGACCGACAGCATTTGCTATCTGGAAGAGGGGGACTGGGTGGTTCTCCGCAAGGAAAAGGTTGAAATTTTTGATCAGCAGGATCGGCCCGTCGAGCGGACGATTGGCCAAACCGAGGTTTCCGGCGCGCTGATTGGCAAGGGCCAGTATGACCACTTCATGCTGAAGGAAATTTACGAGCAGCCGGCGGTGGTCGGCGATACGCTCAATTCGCTGATCGATCCGCTCACCCGCGCCATCACCCTGCCGCAGCTTCACGTCGACTTCACCAAGGTGTCGCGGATGACCATTGTCGCCTGCGGCACGGCGTCGCTTGCGGGTCTGGTCGCCAAGTATTGGATCGAACAGGTGGCCCGACTGCCGGTGGAGGTGGATGTGGCCAGCGAGTTTCGCTATCGCGAAGCGCCCCTGCCGGACGGCGGGGTCTCGCTGTTCATTTCCCAGTCTGGCGAGACCATCGACACCCTGGCGGCCCTGCGCTACGCCCGCAGCCAGGGACAGACGATTATTTCACTGGTCAATCAGCCCGAAAGCGCCATCGCCCGGGAAAGCGATGCCGTGCTGGTTACCCGGGCCGGGCCGGAAATTGGCGTCGCCTCGACCAAGGCCTTCACCACCCAACTGGCGGTTTTGGCCTGCCTGGCCATCGCCATCGCCCGCGATCGCGGGGTGCTGGAGCGGGCGCGGGAAAAGGCGCTGTCCCAGGCGCTGATCGAGGTTCCCGCCTTGATCGCGGAAGCGCTGACCCAGGTGGCGCCGATGCAGCGCATCGCCGCAGAGCTGTCGCAAGCCCGTGACGTGCTCTACCTGGGCCGGGGATCGCTTTTTCCGCTGGCGCTGGAAGGGGCCTTGAAGCTGAAGGAAATCAGCTACATCCATGCCGAAGGCTATGCCGCCGGCGAGATGAAGCATGGGCCCATCGCGCTGATCGACGAGCAGGTGCCGGTGATTGTCTGCGCGCCCTCGGGACCGCTTTTCCAAAAAACCGCCAGCAATGTGCAGGAGGTGATCGCCCGTGGCGGCCGGGTGATCCTCTTGACCGACGCAAAAGGGGCCGAGACCTTCGGCGACGGCCCGACCCATGTGGTGATCCTGCCCGACGTCGATCCCTTTGTCGCGCCGCTGTTGTTCGCCATCCCCATTCAGCAACTGGCCTACTACACCGCGCTGCTGAAAGGCACGGATGTGGATCAGCCGCGCAATCTGGCTAAATCGGTGACGGTGGAATAACCGCAGTGGAATGGCCACGGCGGAACAGCCACAGCGGCTCAGCGGTTGTTTTGCTGGTTGTGCAGCAGCTTGACGCAGGCGCGCGCCAGGTCTTCGCCCCAGACGGCGAAGTCCGATTGGAATTCCTTCAGGTGGCCGGGGTCGCCGTGGAACTGAATCGGCGTCAACACCGCCGAGAGCAGCGGTTGCGCCTCGGCCAGCTGGATCGACATCAGGGCGTCGAAAACCGTCTGGGCAAGAAAATCAAAGCGGTAAACCGACCCGTTGGTGATCATCCCGCAGGCGATGATCACGTCGTAGCGGCGTTGGCGCGCCAGCAACTGAACCTCCAGCGGCAGTTCAAACGCGCCCGGAACCTCGAAAACCGCGAGGTTTTCCATCGGCAGGCCAAGTCCGGTCACCGTTTGGGTGAAGGCCTCGCGGCAATGCGACACCACGTCGCCGTGCCATTCGGTTTGCACGAAGGCGATGTCGGCGGCGGCGAGAAGCTCCTGGGCCTCCTGCCTGGACGGCGTGCGCACCTGTCCGGCCTGGCTGGTGGTTTGGTCTGTCATGCTGTCGCCCTTCCAATTCCAGAACGTCGCGGGCGCCAAAGGCGCTGCTGTCTTGTTTCTGTTTGAAGCGATCCGACTCGCGCCGATCACGCTCTAGCCTCGCGCAAGCCGGATCAAAAGAAAAGCTCGCGAAGCGAACCGCGACTGTCCGGGGCCG
>TARA_R110002072_G_scaffold260722_15_pt1 | contig 13360 bp, 13 predicted proteins | sample TARA_R110002072 | Tara Oceans TARA_R110002072 (sample SAMEA4397118) | marine metagenome | biome: Polar Biome; feature: [SRF] surface water layer (ENVO:00010504); material: water (ENVO:00002006), including particulate matter (ENVO:01000060) such as... | depth 5 m | reverse complement strand
ATTATTACTAAGGGTCTCCAAGCTATCACTGCCTCCTGTTAAACTAGCAGAAAAACCTCCCACTAACTTTTTTTCTGAATTCTCAGAAATAGTTTCAAAATTTGAAATTTCAAATGATAATTTTACTTTAGTTGCCATAATATTTAAAGAGGTAGATTTATGTATTTGCTAATTTTTCTGCCAAAAGAGACATTTCAAAGTTAAAAAAATTTATTTATTGTCAAAGTTTTTTTAAAAAAATCTCATTACCATTATAAAAAAGAATGCCAATATTTTTTTATTTCTTAATTATATGTGTTTTTTTAATACTTTAGTGAGATGAAATATAAGCTCAAACACTAAAATGAATTTATTAAACCCCTTCTTTAAGCAAAAGATTGTTTTCCCTATTTTATTTGCCCTATCAATTAATTTACTAAATTCTCAGAATATTATCGAAGGTTCTGTGGTAAATTTAAATCAAGAGCCTATCCCCTTTAGTACTGTTCATATCTTAAATACTGATAAAAAAACAATCTTAAAATCGACTTCCTCAGATGAATTAGGGCTATTTAAAATACCTCTAGATACTATTTTTTTAGATTCAACTATATATGTATATGCTAGATTTTTGGAAGAAATATCTGATACGATAATTGCATCTAAAAATGAGCCAATAAAACTAATATTAAAAAATAGTGGTGCAATAAACCTTTCTGAGGTAATAATTGATGCTGGAAAACCAACTCTTATTTCGAAATCAGATAGATTTATTTATACTCCAAATGAGGCGTTAAAAGAAGGGCTTTCAGCATTAGAATTATTAAAAATAGCTCCACTTATCCATTTTGATTCTAAAAGTGAGACATTATCCATAATAAATAAAGAAAATACAACCATAATTATAAATGGGAGAAGGTCTAATTTGCCTAGAGAAATGATAGCTTCCTTGTTAAGGACTTCACCTGCAAAAAACATAAAGAATATTGAAATTATAACAAACCCTGGCAGCGAATATGCTGCAAATACTACGGGAGGGGTTTTAAATATTAACTTAAAAAGAAATTTGGATGAAGGGTTTCTGGCGAATTTAAGTTTAACAAGTGAACAGGCTAATGTTTATAATACTACAATATTAAACGGCTCTCTTAACTATAGACAGGGTAAAATGGGTATTCGTGTTTCACCTTTTATCAATAGAAGTTTTAACTATAATTCAACTGAAAACGTAATAATAAGTTCAGATAATCGAAGAGAAAATACAGCTGGTGAGTATGAAAGAAAATATTTTGTTTTAGGTGGAGGTTTGGGTTTAGATTATGATTTAAATGATCAAAATTTACTAAGCTTTAATGGATTTATATCTCAAGTAGACGGAAATAGCACTCAAAGGAATATTACTAATTATACGCCTGTAAATGGATTAGTAATTGACTCTACTTATTCCTCACCAATTAATGGAGAGGATTATTATATATACAATTTTGGAAACATTTTCTATGAACGTAAATTTGACACTATAGGAAAAAGAATACTGACGGTTAATATTGATTATAATCAATTTAGGAAGGACAATACAGATCTTGGATCTTTTAATCGGGTGTTTCCTGTTGGCTCAGATTCAAATGACGATTCATATAAAAATGTTTTCCCTCAAGACTTTTTTAATATCTCTGGAAGTGTAGATTATGCATCTCAAATTAACGATAAATCTAAAATAAGTTATGGAACGCAGTTGAGTACAACTAATTTTGAAAATGATTTATCCTACTTTAATTCAACAGATTCAGGGTTTGAATTAAATCAAGATTTATCCAATACTTATAATTTCAAAGAGAATTATCTAGCTGGCTATGTAAGTTATTCTAAAACATTTAGTGATAAACTAAATGCAACATTTGGAATAAGAATTGAGGGCACCAATTATTTAAGTGAAAATGAAACAACTAGTCAAAAGGTTGATTCTAGTTATGTAAACTTGTTTCCTAATATATCACTAGCATACACAATAAAAGATAAAAAAATATTATCATTAGCTCTATCTAAAAAGATTAAACGGCCTTCTATAGAATCTTTATTACCAGGAAGAACATATATAAATCCTAATTATTTTGTAGAAAATAATCCTTTTTTACAACCCGTTATATACTACAATGCTGATGCTATGTACGTTATAAATTATAAGTATTTTATTTCTAGTGGGTTTAGTTTTATGGATAACCAATTTAGTAGGTTTATTATTCCTGTAATTGAAAATGGCGAAATTTTACAAAAAAGCACTAATATAAATTTCGGATATTCAACAAAAACCTATATCCAATTTTACACTAGACAAAATTGGTTTAATAGGTTGTGGGAAATGAATTTCTCAAGTAGTTTAAATTTTTTAAGCTTTAGAGACGAAACAAATAATTTATCACAATCAAAAATCAATAATTTTAATTATAATATTGATATTAACAACGTATTTTATTTATCAAAAAAGAGTGGGCTATTAGCATTTGCAATTTTTAGATATTACAGTCCTATTGAAAATGTGGCATTTGAGAGAGAAAACGCCCTTTTCAAAAGTGATTTAGGAATCAAAAAAACATTTAACAATTTATCTGCTACCCTCTATTTTAGTGATGTTTTCAATACTTATGGAAAATCTAAAGTTCAATATAGAAGTAACTTAGTACAGTTATTTAATCAGCAAATTAGAAATGAATTTACTCAATCTATTTCATTAAGTTTAAATTATAGTTTTGGTAATTCAAATCTAAAAAGAATTAAAAATAAGAAAATTGCTAATGATGAAATGAAGAATAGGTTATAAAAGGTGTACGACCTTTGTAGATAAGTTCTACCAACTTGAAGTTTATCTACCAGAAATAGATAAGGTTCAACTTAAACACGATTTTATCAAACAGTTAAAACTTTCTGGTTTAAAAGGTCAAACAGTATTTATTGAAAATGTCAGTAATGCAATCTATCAAACTAACAATCTTTTTGACGATTATATATCTAACCATAGGAGTGCTAAACGGCTCGTAAATCAATTAGTATTTGATTTTAAAATGTTACCAGATGAATTAGGTGTAAATGACTTTTTGAATTTTACTTATTTAAAGATGTCATTTCCTTCAGCCATTAAATACTTAAATAACGTGAGTTCGATTTAAGCCGATAGTCTATTATCAATGATTTCCAAGTTTAAGGATGGCTTTTTGTCAAAAAAGGAATAAGCTATTAAGCCAGATAACAAGTTTGTAATGAAGTTTTCAAAACTTCTATGTCTTGTGTGTTCTATTTGGCATTGATTTTTCAGTTCGTCATTTATAGTTTCAATGAGAGCTCTTTTTCTAAGCATAATCCTGTCCTGTAAAAGCATTAAAGAATTTTTGATGTTCTTTCTGATTTTGGTTACTAAATGTACCCCGTCAACAAAGAGCTGTTCAAACAAGTCTTTCCCGATATACCCTTTATCCCCATATATCTTTCCAAAAACCCGTTTGTGGAAATTGTGGTTCTTCAATGGTTCTCGATCGTCCACATTGCCTTGAGTAAGCATAAAATCAAGGATTTCTCCTTTATCATTTACAATCAAATGAAGTTTAAAACCGAAAAACCATCCTATTGAACATTGCCCTTTTGTAGCCATTTGCTTAAAAACTTTATGTTGTTTTTCCCTTTTAATATGACAGGCCCTTAAAGGTGTGGAATCAATAAAAGAAATACCGGTACACTGTCCCAAACAAAAAGGTCTTTAAAAAAACGGCCATTGCCAATGTTGACTTTTGCTGCAATTCCACAAAGCGGTTATAAGATACGGTCTGGGGGGAACTCTTGCTGGATATGGACTTTTACATAATAGAGGTAAAAGTGCTTTAGGTTCCTGAAATTCCCATAGTGAAAGAGAGTCATAATGCAAATTACCTCACTATCCGAGAGTTTTTGTTTTCTGTTTCTTCGTTTTAAAGAGTTATCTTCACTAAGGATATGCCCCTGCTTGGCTTTTTCAAATTCTTTGTGGAATTCGTCAATAATAAAGTAAATTTCCGTAATTTTGTCTGTAGATATCATATGCAGAAAGTTTAGTTAAAAAATTGAAATTCAGTACTTTAATTTACTAAATTTTCTGCTTTTTTCATGCTAAAAAATTACTTTTTTTATATCGAACTCACGTTAAATAACAATTGGCAAGATATTCTTCCATATAATCCTGAAACTAAACTCAGAGAACTTCAAAAAACTCCAGAAGTAAAAGACCATCAAGGTCAAGATATAGTTAGAATGATTATAAAAGTTAGGTTTTTTTCAGGTAACAGTTTTTGGGGAAGGCTACACTTAACCATTACAAACTTGTACTTACAGGAAAGAGTGATGTTGAATATTCAGTCGACCAATCTAAACAAATTCTTATGTTAGGAGATGAAACAGTCTTAAGGTTTATTTCGATTCAACCTCCTGACTATGATTTATAAATTGAATATTTATTTAAAATATTTGGGTGTTTTACAAATTTACAGATGATTAATCTTCTTAATAATGATGGGGCATAAATGTCCAGCATTTTTAGGGAAGACTACAAATAATAAGCCTATGAATTTCATTTCAACCACGGAAGCTGTGGATGGCAGAGAGCTACAACCCGGGGGTGTTTGTGTAACCGTGAATCTTGTGGTGGAACATTGGTGGTTTTTTTGGTGAATTTTAAAGTCACATTCTGTTAGGATATAAATTGAAATAACTTACTACAAAATGATTTAGGCAATTAAAGCATTTTGAATTATAGGATGATAATAATTAATCGATTTATGAATACGTGCAACGCATATCTCAAAATATCTTTTTGCATCATATCCTTCAACATGAATCTCAATAGCAATCCGCTCTGCTAATATATCTTTTATTCCAGAATTACCCATTTTGACGACATATTCCATGACATACCAACGATTATGAGACGCCCCTAAGCGACTAGCTATTAGAATCCCTTTTGCTTTTAATTCAATGTCATCAGTTAATGTATAAATTTTATATATAGATCTAATCAAAACATCACAATATTCAAAATCAAAATGATTTTCAAAAATCCATTCTAGATAAATCAACATTAAACTTTTCCAGTTTAAGAAATCAATATCAAACATGTTTTCAATTGTCTCAATATTGAATTCCCAAAACAATATATCGGTATCTGTTTGATTTCTTTGAAGAAAAAAAGTAAAAGATTCAAAATCATCCCTATCCCATTTTTTTAATTCTTGTAATTTATTCTGCCAAGAGGAAATATCTATATTTGTAGTGCCATCATAGCTGTCTTTTGCGAGCACACTTAAAAGAGCTGTTCTTAAAGCGTTTACATCATTAAAGCGCTTATTGATGTTTTCCTCTGTACATTTTTCAATTATAAAGCCTATTGTTCCATTGCACTTAAGTTTACTGTAAGGAATTCTGTTTTCACCATTAAATATATCATGTAAAATAGCACCAAACGAGTATATATCAGCATGCCGAGTAGCTTGATGAAAATTTTTAAGTTGCTCAGGAGCACAATATAATTGTGTGCCAAGAGTCGAATTAGTTGATGTAAATGTAGTGGTTAAGTTGTGATTAACTGAAATAAGACCGAAGTCAGCTAATTTCCATCCTCCATCATGGAAAAGTATATTTTGAGGCTTTAAATCGCGATGCACCAACCCTCTGTCATGAAGGTACTCCAAAGAGTTAAGAATATCTGCTAACCCCTCTGGCTTGTTTCCATTTTCTTTGTCCAATAAAATTTGTTGATCATAAACTTTAGTTGCTACTGGCATTAAATACCAAGGATTTTCACCACCTAGTTCTGAATATAATATTTGTATAAAAAGATGTTTAGGCAGGGTTTCTTGAACTTTTACTTCTCTTATAAATCTTTGCCTAAACTTTTCAATTTGTTTTTCATCTAACCCTTGTTTATTTAAAACATCAAAAGTTTTTCTGGCGACAATTGACCTATCCTTAAGTCTGACTTTTTCGATAATGCCAAAACCACCACGATTAATAGGCCCTATAACTTCTATTACTTCCAATATCTTATGATTTTATTCTTCAAAATATAATTTCATATCATCAAGTCTTAAAACACACAACCCTCCATAACCACTTTCTTTTAAGTAACTTCCATTATCAATACAGATTATTTGTTTGTCGTCTACAAGTTGTTGTTGAATTAAATCTTTTTTGAGTGGGGTATGCCCATGTATTATTTTACGGTTACCTAACCATTCTTTATTAATAAATCCTTTCCAATCTCTTAACCACATTAAACTATTTTCATCTCGAAATGGGTCGTCAATTTTCATGTTGAGCCCTGCGTGTACTAATATATACTGATCTATTTCGATATACGTCTTAAACGATTCTATAAATTCAATATATTTTTTGGGAATTTTTTCAATTTCGGAAGTTAAAAAACTTGAAAGAGTTTTGTTACCCCCATTTCGAATCCAATTTATTTTTGAATTGACATCTTTAAATGAATCAAGAAACATTTCTTCATGGTTGCCTTTAATACAAGTAATATTGAAATTGTGTTCGAGTAATAAAAATATTGTATCAAGTACTTGCTTGCTATCAGGGCCTCGATCTATTATATCGCCTAAAATTATTAGATTGTCGTTCTTTCTTAAATTCACAGATTTCAATGCTTGCCTAAAAAGAAGATTGTTCCCGTGTATATCAGAAATAAGATAGGTGTACATACAGGTTATAGAATATTTTAGTTGTAAAGATAAATTAAAAATTAAATTTTAAGACTCGGCCATAAATTGAGAAATTTTAAAGTGTAAAGTCCACTAACTTGACTAGTTTTCAAGCTTTTTTATTAATTATTGTAATTTTTTACCACCAATGTAGCATTCCCTAAAAAAACGCACCCTTCACATTTAAAGGTGCATTTTTTATTTTAAAAAGCTACCTAATAAAGTAAAATCAATTTTAATCCACAATTTTATTTTTCTTGAGATAATCTTTAACATGTTTATAGTATTCTTTGTTTATCGATTTTTGAACAATTGAATAAATTTCCTCTCCTACCTTGGTTAACCGGATAACATCAAATTCCGTCCGCTCTTTAGAGTGCTTTATCGAATGTTTGATGTTAAAAAAAATAAGGTTATAACCCAAACGAGAATCCAAACTATAAATTGTTTCTTCAATTAATCCTATGTCCTCAAGAAGATATAAATCCCTTCTGTCAAAACCCCAATAAAAATCAGTATACTCATTATGAATGTCGGATTCCTTAATCAATATTTTGGTACTCGAAACATTTTTTCCATCCAATGTCCATAAGCAATTGGATAGTAATGAGAATAACTCAGCCTCTTCCTTGGAGATTGAGCGGAGAGTATTGAGTGTTCTTTTTGAAAAACTTTCAGGACTTTCAATTTCACCCGCAAGAATCTTGGCCCATAAATATTGCATTTTCTCGTCAGAGCAATCTTGTGCAATATTGAAAAATTCCACAATCCAATCGGGATCCACAGGATTATTTGAAGCTTCTTTTTTTCTTGCAAATTCAATGGATTTGGAAACAATATTTTCGATATTTAATTGCCAACGTTCCTCTCTCATTCTTATTCGGGTTTCAATTCTTTTATTTGAATATATTCCGAAACGTTCGGGATTCTTTTTGAATTTTTTGGTCAGTAGGTCTCCTGTAACGATGGAAACTTCTTCTATTAATTTTGCCACAAAGCCCTCCCCTAAATTAAAAGAGACAGGGATATTGCCTAAGTCAACATTTACTTTATGTGATATAGAAACAGGTGTTTTCTTCTCATTAAGGATATTTAGAATGTCCTCGACTTCATCATCACTAGTAGAAACATGATTTATTTCATCATTTCTTTCTTTTAAATATTCTTTAAAACTATCATAATCACCATCACCCTCAAAACACCACTGGGTGAATATATCAAGCATTTTATAACTTAAACGCGTTGGACTTGTTCTAAATGTACAGATCCTGCGAATAGTACTTTCCTTAATATCAGGACTATGGTTATTATTAATGATCGTTTCGATATCCTCAAAGTCGGACTTGCCCAATACCGATACCAATGGAAAATGCTTTGTATTAACATATTCGGCCATAAAAATTAATCCCCTCACATCTTGTTGAGTATTCACCGTATTTATTTTTTTCATAATAATTTAAGATTTCGTGAAATTCCGTGAATGGTCTTGGAATGGTATGACCAAGCTCCTGCACTACATTTGGTTTACGTTACAGCTACAAGTCGACAAAACGTAGTGTAACGGGACGTCTTGCAAGACATTTTGTGTAACACCCAAAAAGCCAAGAACCATGGTTCTTGAATTGGGGTAATACGTAAATGTCATGAAAAAGTTCATATTTGCTATTTTGATATTGCTGATATTAGGAGCCACACAATCCTGTAATCCAGACGATATCCGTGATTCAATACCCAGCTATTCAACTGGGGACGAAGTTGATGATCCTGCTGAGCCAGATGAAGATAAGTAAATTATCTTTAATTTTTGAATCCCCGTGCACGGGGATTCACTTTTTAAATAAATGATTTATATATATTTGATAGATATTGAATTCTATTATAAATGCAAAGGAGAAATATTATATTATTCATCATTATTTTAAAGAGCTTACTGGGATTTCCAATTAGTCTATACTCTCAGGCAACAATTTCAAAAATTGATTCTATCTATTTAATTTCAAAAAATAATTCTGATGATATTTTGAAAAATGAGGCATTGTCAGAATATGTAAAATACTATTACAGAACCAAAGATTGGGAACAGTTTCATAAATACCGAAAAGAACAATTGAAGCTAGCACTCAAAATAAAAGATTCAGCTTCATATGCAAAAGTATTGGAATTTAGTGGAGCCTATTTTATGAACCAAAACATTCCTGATAGTGCCTATTACTTCTACAATAAAAGCTTCCAGATTTATGATTTTTTATGTGATTCTCTCAGTGCTGGAAAGGCACTCCTCAACAATGCCATTATCCAAAAAAACGTATCTGATTATGTTGGGAGTGAAGCCACGTCTTTTAAAGCGCTCCATTATTTGTTGTCCACAAAAAACGAGAGAAGAATTTCCTCGGTGTATAACAATTTAGGGATTGTTTATAACCAACTTGGGGATTTTGATAATGCCGTAAAATACCACCAACTAGCATTAGGCCTAAGAAAAAATATTTCGGATTCCCAAATATATGCTCTTCATTCTCTTAACAATATTGGAAAGGTCTATGCCGACAAAAAGGACTACGATAGGGCAATCGAGTATTATGAACAAATCTTCAATTCTACATCCTTATTACAAATCAATAGAATATTCTATGCTGTTGTTCTGGATAATTATACTTATGCGGGATTCAAAAATGGAAAGCTTACAAATATTGAAGATTCGTTCAAAGAAGCCCTCTCAATTCGGGAAGAAGCCGAGGAAACAAATGGTATTATAATCAATTGTATCCACTTGGCGGAATATTATAAACAAAAAGGCAACTATCCATTAGCTCTTGAATATGCAAAACGTGCTGAAAAATTATCCGATTCAATTAGAAATTACCGTGATTTTTTAGCCTCACTAGAGCTTATGTCCAGCATTTACGAAACCAATGAAGCGAAGACAATTTTTACAAAATATATTCGCATCAGGGATAGTCTCGATCGACAAACACGAAACTTTAAGGATCAATTTGCTAGGATACGATTCGAGACCGAAGAAAAAGAAAACTTAATTCAGAATCAACAAAAAAATATTCTTAATCAGGAAGGCGAGATTAAAAAAAGACAAACAATAATTGCTTCTTTTATAGTTATTACCCTTTTAGTAATTATCCTCATTATAGGGATAATTATACACAGGAAAAGAAAACAAAAACAGTTGGAGCAGGAACTGATGAAAGGATTTGAACCTTACCTCAAAGGAAAATACAATCTATCCAATCACAATATCGAATTTTGGAAATTATGGATTACAGGGATTGACCAAAAGTCCCTTTCTAAAAAACTGTTCATTACGGTTAACTCAGTAAAATCAAGAAGGAAATCATTACGGGAAAAAATTGAAAAAGTAATTCCCATAGAAGGTAAATTCGATAAACCAAAGGCTATTCTCCTCTACAATAAAGAACTTGATTTCTATAAAGAAAATAGAGGAAATTTCTCCCCAGATTACCAAAATTAAAAACCATATTTTTTTCTTGCCACCCCTAGGGGTGATATCTGCCTTCTTATAATATTTTATGTTGTATCACTCGTTGCCAAACTAATACATCTTCTTAGTTTAGCTACAAGAAAACTCAAAAGAATGAAAAAATTACATTTCTATTTTATTATTGATAGCTGTTGTATCAATTCCTCCTTCCAAAATCTTATCCCTAATGATGATACTAAAAAAGGTGGTTAAGGTGGTCTTATATTCAATTTAGTGTATGAAGCTAACACCTTGACATTTTGAAACAAATTAATATTGCGAAATATGACATCAATAGATTTAAGAGCATTTCACCATAGTTTATCTTTGAATAGATTTGAATCATTTTATAAGCTTACAAACTTAGAAAGAGATAAATTAGAAGAAGTTTTAGTAAGTTTTTCGACTTCTTCATATAAGGAAAAATCAAATTTTATTCTAAGAGAGACTTATCAACAGATTGAAGCCTCTTTTTCAAAAAATCTTAAGAGCACATTGCACAAATTTAGAACCAACTCCAATTGTATAGGTGCTTTTTTAATTGAAAATCTCCCCATTGACCCTAATCTTCCAAAAACGGGAGATTTAGATTCAAAATCAACATCCTATAGTGAGGCATTGTTAATTAGTTTTTCTCATTTATTCGGAACACCTTACGGCTATGCTTCCCAGAGAAATGGAAAAATTCTTCAAAATCTTTTCCCGAAGAAGGAACATCGACAAAAACAACTTGGTACAGGGAGTACATTTTTAAATTGGCATACAGAAGATGCATTCCATAGGTATCGATGTGATCATATATTTTTGATTTGCCTTAGAGGCGATTCAGATGCTTACACATTGGTTTCAAAATTTAATGTATTTAAGATTCCCCCAGATATTTTAAGTGAACTAACTCGCCCAAATTATATTATCTCCTCCGATGAGGCCCATGGTAAGTCATTTTTACAAAAAGCCCCTATATTATTTATAAACGAAGATAAAATATCTTTTAGATATGACCCTATGTATACTAAATGTTTGACCAATCAGTCTTTAAAAGCATTTGAATATTTGCAAAGTGTTGTTGATGAGAATTCATATAAAATTGCTCTCAAAGAGGGGGAGGTTTTAATTATTGATAATAATGTTTCGATTCATGCTAGAAGCGACTTTTTCCCAAAATTCAATGGAAAAGATAGGTGGCTTCAACGTATTGTAACACTTAACTCGACAATAGCGAGTGAGATTGTAAAAAAATCAAATCCGAATATAATTGATATATGAAAACAGATGTAAAGGCAAATTCTACAGAGGCCTTATATTTTGAAGGCACTCTAAAATCAATTGGTAAAATTGTGAATTATTTTTCGTTTCCCGAGGGTTTATACATATGCACGAACCGAAGTCCATTTCATCCGGAAGATTATTTAGGAGGTGATCAACCAGGAGACATAGGAAAAATTAAAATCGAAGATATTGATTACCAAGTGGTGGATTCCAAAGTCTTGGTAATAAATGCCAAAAATGGGAAACTTGAATACCCTGCTAGTAAGAGTGAACTTCGGAAAGGAATAGAAGAAAATATTTATGTGGTTCAAACAGGCCACTTCATTATTTTCGGATTAGAAAATTTAGATTTGGAAAAGCTCCTTGATAAAAAGTGCTTAATTGAAGTAGATATGAATTTTAGAGCGCAGCTTAGTAAAACCCATACAACCATTCATCTGATGTCAATTGTTTTAAATGAAGATCTTGCAGAATTCTGGACAAAAATTCCAACCATGTTAGATGTTTTTGGAAACCCAAATTTTGATGCATTGGCAATTGTAAAATCGAAAATATTTCCACTAAGGGCGGTTGATTCTTATCGTTTAGGGAAAAGTCTTAAGAAAAAAGGATTTGACATTCAAAAATTTTGGGAAGCAGATCTTGAAGAAATATCAAAAAAAATGTCTCAAAGACTAAATAAACTTATTCTCAATAATAAAAAATCTACGATAATTATGAAAGGTAATGGTAATGATTTGGGGGATAGGAGATCATTTAATATTAAAATTAACAATAAAGACATATCAATCCCTTGCGGAGGGACACACTTAAATTCTTTGTCTTCAATTGAAAAAGTTAAGGTAAATCTAAAATTTGGTAAAAAAAAAGATATGCTAATTGTTGAAACGAATTTATAACAAAATAATAAAATTTAATCATGATAGATATTTTTGAATACTTTACTTATTTTTGGATATACCTACTGTACCTTCTGATATTAATTTTCATAATTAAACTGTTTTTTAAAATAAATTTAAAGGCATATCACTCCAACTGGAATACCCTTATTAATAATTTCGATTTTTCAACGGAAACCTTTTATAAGCATTTCAAAAAAGAACTATTGAGCCACGGCATTAGCGGTATTAGTGCTGAGAGTGTCTCCTTATTTGAAGGTAATATATTTTCTGCCCGTAGAAGATATATCCGTATTATGTGGAAAGACTATCAATATGATATTTGTGCCGCTCCATTTGGAGATGGGTTTTTTATTTCCTGGTGGCTTCTTTATAAAAATCCTCTCGGAAAGATAATATTTTCTAAAATCCCTTTTATTGGCAACTGGATGGTCAGGAACTTTTATCCTATAACCTACTACAAAATAGATACCGCATCAATGTTCATGACCTTTGCACAAACTGCTGTCCTCAAAGTGATTGATGATATTACTAAGGAAAAAGGAATACGTTCCTTATCTGAAGCCCAAAGAAAACCGATACTGAACGATATATTTAAGCGTTGAGTACGTTAGAAGAAAGAGCTACAGTAGCTTTTTATGAATGGGAGTCAAGAGGGCGTGGCTATTTTCATTTTGATACGACCATTGAGGTAGAACCTCCCTACGTTCCATTTGTGCCGATCAATTATTCAGCCACTACAAATATTGACGACGGCAGAGTTCCATCACTTCTCAAACAATTTACCAACCTTCTCAACCGACCAAAAAAAGTTGAGGAAGACTCAAAGATTGAAGAAATAGTTCCAGTTGAAATAGCTAGACACTTACGCCGAGAATGTATAAGCATAACCTTTCCAAAGAATACTGATATTTCTGCACTGTTGATGCACGAAGTATTGAATCTTTTGAGTTTTTCTGAAGAATCATTTTCCTTTGAAATACTGGCGCAAA
>TARA_R110002072_G_scaffold38605_2_pt1 | contig 13374 bp, 15 predicted proteins | sample TARA_R110002072 | Tara Oceans TARA_R110002072 (sample SAMEA4397118) | marine metagenome | biome: Polar Biome; feature: [SRF] surface water layer (ENVO:00010504); material: water (ENVO:00002006), including particulate matter (ENVO:01000060) such as... | depth 5 m | reverse complement strand
CGTCAGGAACACATCAAATCAATGGGCTGGAACCGCCGCATACGGAGCTGACGCGACCCGCGTCGAACCTTCTCTGGGCCGTAAAGCATTGATTCTAAACGATAGGGACTACGTGGAAGCGTTTCAGGGGAAACTTGTGATCTTGCGCGAGGATCAAAGTCCTGTTCGTCTGGAGGGTGGTATCATTGCCAATCAGCCAGAAGAAGCGGATGCCTACATCACGGCGGCGCGCACGATCTCGGGCGACGGATCGAAACATGAAGCGCGACGGGGGCTGACTTCCTTTCTACGTCATAATCCTGGTTCGCCCGAATCAAGTGGGTATTCCGATCCAGCATACGGGGTCTCGTCTCAACTGTCGGTTGCCTCGGCTTCGACCGGTAGCCCTGACGCCCTCCACTCCGGATAGCCCTCCTCGAGGCGCCGCGCTTCATAGCCTTTCTTGCGCAGTTCGGCCACCGCCTCAAAGGCCAGAACGCAATAGGCGCCGCGGCAGTAGGCGATGATCTCGCGGTCCTGCGACAGTTCCCGAAGCCGCTTTTTCAGATCGCCGAGGGGCAGGTTCACCGCGCCGGGAATATGTCCGGCTTGAAACTCGCCGGGCGGCCTGACATCCAGCACCGTGACCCGCCCGTCCTTTGTCCGCTCCAGAAGCTCGGTGCGCGACACCGGTTCCAGGCTGTCGCGCGCGTTGAAGTAACCGGAAACGATCCGATCTACTTCGGCGTTGTGGCGCTCGGTGGTATGACGCAGAGCACGCAGCAACGCGATGACATCATCGCCCGCCAGGCTGTAGAACACGTAGAGCCCGCGTTTTTCCGACGTGATCAGACCGGCGCGGCGCAGATGCAGAAGGTGCTGCGAGGTATTGGCCAGCGTCAGCCCGGTCGCCTGGGCCAGCGCATCGACACTGCGTTCGCCCTGCGCCAGCAATTCCAGCAAATCCAGCCGGTTGGCCTGCCCGAGCGCCTTTGCGACGAGCGCGAATTGTTCGAGCATCTTGGTCTTGGGACTGATTACTGCCATCACGTCACCTCGGGGAACGGGTAAGTCCATTATTCAATTGAACGCACCCCATCCGCAATAGCTTTGCAACGCCGGTGCACGTCCACCTCTCACATCTGTCATGCTGCAGTCGGATCCCCGAACCCGTTAGGTGGCATTTACCAGACCCATTTGTGGCTCCGCGTCGCGCCTCGTTTCATCTTCCACAAGTAATAGCCCGAGAACACCTGCTTGGCCCAAAGCCAGCCTCGGCCGGTGCTAAAACTGGTGGCGTTGCGTGGCGGACGCACCGGATCGGCGACCAGATGCGCGCCCCTATCCCCCATGTCCATGATGCATTCCACCATCAGCTCATGGGTCGTCTTTTCGCCACCCAGAATATCCGCGGCGATGTTGCGTGCGGCGATCTTGGCCATCTGCTCAGTCATATGCCCGGTCTTGGCAAAATTGACCGGCACCGGCAGGTCCTCGACCGGCGGCATCGCCACCGCGACGCCGACCGCGTAGATATTCTCGAAATCGCGGTGCCTGTAATGCTGGTCGACCGGAATGAAGCCCTTGGGATTGGCTAGGCCCTTGGCCTCGGCCACCGGCCTGACCCCGGCAAGCGGCGGGATGATCAGCGAATAGCGGGACTCGAAGACCTTGCCGTCCGCCAGTTCGACCGCGTTGCCGGTGATCTTCGCGACCGCGGCACGGGTGTGATAGCGCACGTCGCGATCCTCCAGCTCGGCCTCCAGAAAGAACCGAATCTTGCCAAAGCCGCCGACGCCGAAGTGCCCGAGGAACGGTTCCGGCGTGACAAAGGTGATCGGCACCTTGTGGCGCAACCCCCGGCGTTTCAGCGCATGGTGCGCCTCGAACATGAACTCGTAGGCCGGGCCGACGCAGCTTGCTCCCGGGGCGCAGCCGATCGCCATCGGGCCGGGATCGTCCAGGAAGGCGGCCCAGGTCTTGCGGGCTTCTTCCGCCTCGGGTGGCGACATAAGCGAATGTCCGGGGCCGTCGAAAGGGCCAAGGCCCGGCACTGCCTCGTTGGCGCTGCGATGCCCGGTGGCGATCACCAGATAGTCGTAGTCAAAGGTTGCCGCGTCGGTTTCGACTTTGCGCGCCTCGGGGTCGATCCTGGTGACCGCGCCCTCGACGAAGGCGATGCCTTTCGCGCCGAGCGGCCTTTCGAGATCGAAAGAAATATCCGCGAGCGTCTTTGACCCCATCGCAACCCAAGGCAGCGACGGGATGAAAGTGAATTGCCGGTCGCGCGCGATCACGGTGATCTCGTGCTTGCCGCGCGGCAGCAGGCGCCTGAGGTCGTAGGCGGTGGTCAGCCCGCCGAAGGAGCCGCCGATAATCACAATATGCATGGTTTCACCTTTTTCGGGCCGCACTGCGGCGTCTAAAACACCAGCACTTTGTCGGCCGCTGCGGTCATCTCGGCGAGTTGTGGCATGGTGCCCCTTTGCGCGCCCTCGACGATGTCCGCGTCAGAGATGCCGCGGGCATCCATGCAAGTGCCGCACAGAACCACAGGGGCCTGCCTGGCGACACTCCTGACCATGTGTTCAAGGTTGTAATAGCCGTTGGGCGTGATCTGCCCGATCTTGGCGCAGGCCACCGCGTCGGCCATGAGAAACACGGAAAGTTCTGGCTTCGGCTCGGTTTTCAGCAGCGCCTGGATCAGCCGGAGCGCGTTGAAAGAAAGCTCGGTGCCGTAAGGCGGATCGTTGAGGATGAACAGATATTTCATGGCGCCGCTCCTTTCGCGGTTTTCTTTACGTTTGCGGTTGCGGCGCGCCTAGCATTGTCTTTTTTCGGGTCCCGACCCGAGGGAACGTTTGCTCCTTCCGGACAGAATTTCCTCACGCCACCTCTTGACCAATCATCACCGGGCAATTATTAATCAAGCAACCAATTGAGTTATAGGCTTGCCATGATGAACTGTCAACCTGGGATGGCACCAATTGCAGAAACGACCGCCAGGGTCGCGCAGCCTGACTCACATCGCTGCGATTCGACGGGGACATTCGTTTTGCCTCGCGTTAAGCGGTGCGCGGGTACTTCGTCATGAGTACGCGGCTAATACTTCGCCTAACCCTTGTGGTGATGCTTGGCGCCGCGATCGCGGCGGCTTTTTTCTACCGGACCGAACTGAATCCCGCAGCGCTGCAGGCCCGGCTTGAAGCTTTCGGCATCTGGGCGGCGCTGGTCTTCGTTGCAGTCTATGCGGTTGCGACCGTCCTTTTCATGCCGGGGTCAGTTTTTGCGCTGGCCGGCGGCGCCTTGTTTGGACCAGCCCTCGGGACAGTCTATAATTTAGGCGGCGCCACCATTGGGGCGACGATCGCCTTTCTGGTGGCGCGGTATCTCGCATCCGATTGGGTTGCGGAAAAAAGCGGCCCGCGGCTGAAGCAGTTGCTTGCGGGGGTCGAAGACGAAGGTTGGCGGTTCGTCGCCTTCGTTCGGCTGGTACCGCTGTTTCCCTTCAATCTGCTCAACTACGCGCTGGGGCTGACCCGCATCGGAGCTGTGCCTTACGTGCTGGCAACAGCCATCTGCATGATCCCCGGCGCGATTGCCTATACCTATCTTGGATACGCAGGCCGCGAGGCGATCGCCGGCAGCGAAGGCGCAATCCAGAAAGGTCTGCTTGCGCTTGGCCTGCTGGCCGCGGTGGTGTTTCTTCCAAGGCTAGTCAAAAAGCTGCAAAAGCCCGCCTCGATCACGGTAAGGGATCTTGGTCAACGGCTTGACACCGGTGAGGGCATGCTGTTGCTCGACGTCCGTGACGAGGCGGATTTCCTGGGCGCGCACGGGCATGTCCCCAAGGCGGTCAACATTCCGCTCTCCGCCCTTCCCGACCGTCTGCCCGAGTTGGAAACCTATCGCGAGCGTCCCGTGGCGGTTATGTGCTTCACTGACAGAAAATCGAAAGCCGCGCTCAAGGTATTGAACTCGAAGGGTTTCAACGGCGCTTTGCTTGTCGAAGGCGGCATGAAAGAATGGAACCGCATCGGCTTTCCGGCAATTCTCCCGCAGCAACATGAACCATGACGGACCGCTCGCATCCGGCACTGACAGTGCTTTGGCGGACCCATTTTGCTCCGCCACCCCGCGGCGTTCGCCCCTTGGCGAGACGATGACGAAACGTAGAAAGGAACGGCAATGTGTGAACTGTTTGCGATGAGCGCGAGTGAACCGACGGACGTTAACCACTCGCTCGCCCTTCTGCAGCCGCGGGGCGGCGAGATCGGCCCACATGCCGATGGCTGGGGCGTCGCCTTCTACGAAGGCCGTGCGGCCCGTATTTTCAAGGAGCCCATTCCCGCTGCCGAGAGCCGCTGCCTTGCCTTCATCACCGAGTATGACTTTCGCAGCACCAACGTCATCGCGCATATCAGGAAAGCCAACCCGGAGAAGGTCGGCCGCGCCTCGGCAAACACGCATCCCTTTGAGCGCGAGATGAACGGAAAATCCTGGGGCTTCGCCCATAACGGCAAGTTGCCCGGCCTGCACGAGGCCATCCCCCTGACCTCGGGACGGTTCCGGCCTCTGGGCGACACGGATTCCGAACACGCCTTTTGCCTGATCCTGAACCGCATTTCCGCCTCGGAGCCAGGCGCGTCCGTGGAGGGGCTCATCGCCTCGATCCGACCCCTGATCACCGACCTGTCAGCACGTGGAGAGTTCAATTTCATGCTGAGCGACGGCGAGCACCTCATCACCCATGCCCACACCAACTTGCACAAGCTCCGGCGCAATTGCTGCGGCGGCGACGAGGCACAGGAGATTGTGCTACTGGCGACCAAACCGCTCACGGAAGAACCATGGCAGTCCCTCGAGCCGCGGTCGATTCATGTCTTTTCCGGCGGCAGGGAAGTGCATCTGAACGGCACCGCACCAGCCTTTCACGCCGCCTGACGCTGACTATGTTGATAAGTCGCCATCACATACGAATAGATCGGACAGCACATGACCAGCGTAACCATCCTCGGCACCGGATTTGCCGCCCTGACGGCGGCACGCAAGCTGCGCGCGGCGAACAAGAAGCTTGACATCACCATCATCGCGCCCGAGCCGAAACTCGTCTATCTTCCCAGCCTGATCTGGCTGCCCTCGGGTCAGCGCACGCCCGAAGACATTGTCCTGCCGCTGGACAACTTCTTCAGGCGCAACAACATTCAGTATGTCGCAGGTGCGGCCGAAGCGCTGAGCGAGGGCGGGCGCGTGGTCAGCACGACCAAAGGCGAAGTGCGCAACGACGGGCTGATTATCGGCACCGGCGGCAAGTTCATCAAGAAGCTCCCCGGTATCGAGCATGCCCTGACCCCGTGCGAGGGGGTGGCCCCGGTCATGGCATTCAAAGACAAGCTGGACAAGATGGATGGCGGCACGCTGGCCTTCGGGTTCGCGGGCAATCCAAAGGAAGGCAGCGCGATGCGGGGCGGTCCGATGTTCGAATTCCTGTTTGGCACCGACGAATTGCTGCGCCGTCAGGGTCGCCGCGACAAGTTCAAACTGGTGTTTTTCAGCCCGGCCCCCAAGCCCGGCGTCCGGCTTGGCGAAAAAGCTTTGCCACGGATCATGCAGCGCATGACGGACCTTGGCGTTGAGACCCATCTTGGCCACAAGATTGTGCGTTTCGAGGCGGGCAAGGTCGTGACCGAAGGCGGCAAGTTCAATGCCGATCTGATCCTGTTCATGCCGGGGATGACCGGCAACCCGTGGTTTGACAATACCGCACTGCCGCGCTCGCCCGGCGGGCTGATCGAGGCGGATGCCCATTGCCGGGTTCCGGGATTTGCCTGCACCTATGTGGCAGGCGATGCAGGCAGTTTTCCGGGGCCCGACTGGATGCCCAAACAGGCGCATATGGCCGACCTGCAGGCAACTTCCGCCGCTGCCAACCTGATTTTGGAGTTGCAGGGCAAAACGCCGGATCGGACCTTCCGGGTGGAACTGATGTGCGTCATCGACGACAACAGTTCGGGCACCCTGGTGACCCGGACGCAGCGGTTCAACATGGTCCTGCCGCGCATGGGGCTTGCGCACCGCTCGAAGGTGCTGTTCGAAAAGCTCTATCTGCGGCGCTACAGGTAGCGGGCGATCACCTGCCGGGGCAAAGCCGGCGGGCGGCCCGGCTGACGACGGCGAGCGCATCGGCTGTGCCGTTTTCGGCGCCTTTCTCGAAGTCGCCTTCGATTTGCCCCATCTGATTGGTCACATGGGCAAAGCAGACGACAGCATTGCCGCGCGCCGCTGCAAAGGCGTAGAGCGCAGCGGCTTCCATCTCGACCGCCAGCAGACCCTCGGCGCGGAAGGCGCCAATGGTGGCGGTGGTTTCGCGAAACGGCGCATCGGTTGTCCATGTCGCGCCGCGAAGCATCGGCTCGTCAAGGTCGTCGAACGCGCCAGCAAGTTTTTCGATTAGTGGTTCGGGGGCTTCGCTGAAGCGTGACGGTGGCAGGTAATGGTAGCTGGTGCCTTCATCGCGCAACGCGCGTTCGATCAGGATGAAATAGGGCGGTGGTCGAACCGGATCAAGTTGTCCCGACGAGGTGACGCTGATCAGCAGTTCGCAGCCCGAGGCAAACAGTTCCTCTGCCACGAGGACGGCAAAGGATGCCCCGACCACGCAGCCAATGATGCCGAGTTCAACGCAGCTCTCTTCGAAGACGAAGAGCTCGGTGTGATAGCAGACCCATCCTTCATGCCGCCGGGCGCGCCCACTTGCCTTCAGGTGCCGAAGGATATCGCCATCGGGATCAAGCAGGCAGATCGGGGGCACGGCCTGTTCAGGGATATCTTTCTGGCGACGGGCTTCACGCAGCAAGCTCTCAGGCGTAAAAGCCGACGGCGCGCCAAAATGCTTGTTGGCCAGAATGGGCGTTTTGTTTTCGTCCTCGGTTTTCAAAAAATCCTCCAAAGCATCAAATGCGATGCGCAGGCCATCAGGAAATGACTCCACCAATCAGGCTGATGGATGGCTGCGAAAAACCATCGACAACCGCGTCGATCACCTCATCCGTGGTTCCGCGCCCAAGGCTAAACCGAACCGCACCCATGCCTATCTCGGGCGGCACGGCCATCGCCTGCAACACCGGCGACAATTCGATTCTGTCTGCATGACAGGCGGAGCCGGTCGAAGCGGCAACCCCGCCGAGTGCCGCCAGAATGTCAGCTCCGACCCGACCGACGAACGAGACATTCAGCGTGTTCGGCAGCCGCGCCTCCGGGTGGCCGTTAAGCACCACGCCATCACCAAAGCGCTCCTTGAGCGCTGCCCAGAACCGGTCACGCAACGCCTTCACCCGGTCATTATCTGTTAGGTCCCCGGCCAGATCGCAGGCCGCGCCAAACGCCGCCGTCAGCAGGGCGCTCTCGGTCCCGGCGCGACGACCGCTTTCATGTCCGGCACCATGGATCAGTGGCTCCGGGGTGACCCCGTTGCGGATGTAGAGCGCGCCGATGCCCTTGGGCGCATAGAGCTTGTGGCCGGCAATGCTGAGCAGATCCGCGCCCAGTTCATCGACCCGCGTCGGAATTTTACCAACGGACTGCGCCGCGTCCGTGTGAAACGGGATGCCATGTTCGCGCGCGACGGCCGCGCAGCCCTCGACCGGTTGGATCGTGCCGGTCTCGTTGTTTGCATGCATGACGCTGACCAGGATCGTGTCGGCAGAGATGGCGCGCCGCAGATCATCAGGGTCGATCATTCCGGTGCCATCGACTGGCAGCCGCGTTATCCGCGCCCCGAGATGCTCCAGAAACCGGCAAGGTTCCAGAATGGCCGGATGTTCAACCTGGGTGGTGATGATATGCTTGTTGGGCTTGTCGCTTGCGAAATACATACCCTTCAGGGCGAAATTGTTGGCCTCGCTGCCGCCACTGGTGAAGACGATCTCTTTCACCGCGCAGCCCAGCAGTTTCGCCACCTGACCGCGTGCCTTTTCCACAAACTCGCGCGCCGGTGCCCCAGCCCAATGCTGGCTTGACGGGTTGCCGAAGGCTTCGCCAAGCATCTGGCCCATGATCGCAGCCACCTCGGGGGCGATCGGGGTGCTTGCGTTGTAGTCGAGGTAGATCCGATCTTTTGAGGCGTTCACCTGTTAGCGTTCCTTTCCAGATGCCCCCTGCGAGGCCCAGCGGCGGCGGTCAATAGCCAGCTTTATCAAAACCGGCACAAGAGTCACGGTGCCCAGGACAAGGACAGCCAGCATTACCCACTGGACATTGTCCGAGGCCATTTCGCCACCGAAATGAGCCAGCAGGAAACTCGCTGGGATGATTCCGGCGAGGGTAGCGACGGCAAACCGCGAGATGCTCAGCGGGGTAAGCCCCGCAACCGCCACCAAGACCGGAATGAACCTTGCGGGCTTGGAACCCGCCGTCACCCCCACACGGTGCCTTGCATTTGCAGTTGCTTTTCGGACAACCGGCTATCCTTCTGATTTTCAGGGCTATATTTCAGCGCCGCTTCTCCCTCTTCTGCCAGCTTGCGAGCGATACCTACGCATCCCTTCCGCTGCGAAACCAGACGGTGTCTGAACACCCGATGGCCACAAGAGGCGGGCACCAATTGCAGAGCGCCCGCCGCCCCTGCCGCAAACCGTCAACGGAAGAACACCAACCGGCAGAGTTTCTGCGCGGACGGGCAGACGGTCAAGCGGGATGTTGACTGCGCAGTTATTGGGTTGCCTGAAGGGTGGTGTCATTCGCCCAGCACGCTTCGCCTCTCCTCGAATTCTTCCTTGTCGATTTCGCCCTTTGCGAAGCGCTCACGCAGAATATCCACCGGTGTCCGATCCTTCGGTGCCGATCCGGCGGGTCCAGCACCGGTTCGAGGTTCGCCGATCCAGCGGACCAGCAGAACCGCAAGCGCAATCACCAGCGCCAGCACGATAATCATGAAGAACGGGCCGAAGATCATGCCGCCCCAACCACCACCCCAACCCATCATCGGGGCACCGTAGGGGTATCCGAACGCATTCGGGTCAGGATTCTGCTGTGCCCAGGATGCCACAGGCGCGATGGCGACAATGCCGGTCGTGAACCCGATCAGGGTCTTTGAGATGTATTTCATAGCAATGGTCCGCTTCATTTAGAGGGAGAAAGGTTGTTGTTTCACTTCGGTGCTGGGTTCAGTCTTGCGTGGGTTTCCTCCATCGCCACTGCGATCCACAGGCCGGAAAACGCCATCGCGGTCGCCGTGAACCAGAAACCGGCCTCGGTCGATCCGGTCATATCGGCGATCAGCCCGAGCGAGAGCGCGCCAATGCCGTAACCAAGATCACGCCAGAAACGATAAACACCCAGGCTGGAGCCGCGCCAGTTCGGGTGAGAGATGTCGCCCACCGCCGCAATCAGCGTCGGGTAAAGCAGCGCCATCCCGACGCCGGTGACAGCAGCGGTGATAGACCAGGCGACCATGCCTTCAACCATCACGAACGCCGCAACGCCGCCTGCCGCAGTCCACATGCCCGCGACGATCGGCCACTTGCGCCCGATCGTGTCAGACAGCGGCCCGGTCCAAAGCTGGCTTCCACCCCAGACAAAGCCGTAGATGCCGACGATCCAGCCGATCTCGATCAGAGACAGCCCCTTGCCGAACAGAAAGACCGGCACAAAGGCCCAGACCAGTGCGTCGACGAATTTCTCGACTAGACCGCCCTGGCTGAGCGCCGTGAATGTGCGGTGGCGGAAGGACACCAGCGCAAATATCTCACCCGTCGAGGGATGGTCAGATACGCCCTGGGGGAAACGCGGTGGCGGCCCCGTATGCCGCCCGGCAGAATGCGCAGCGGATTCGGCGCGTGCATAATGCAGCGTCTCCTCGAAAAACAGCACGGCGGCGGCAAGTGCAAGAAGGATTACAACCAAGCCGAAGGCGAAGAGACTCCAGCGTGGATCGAAGCCCGAAGCCAGATAGCCCGTCAGAAGACCGGCGAGTGCAACACCGCCATAGCCAGCGAATTCGTTGAAACCAGTAGCGACGCCGCGCTGGTCGGGCCGGACGATATCGAGCTTGGCAGTCACCGTCATTGACCAGGCAAAACCTTGATTGATCCCCAGCAGGACGTTGGCCGCCACGATCCAGTTCCAGGACGGCGCGTAAAGGATCATGAACGGGATCGGCAGCGCCACGATCCAGCCCCAGATCAACACCTTCCGCCTCCCGACTTTTTCGGACAGGCGCCCGGAGACGAAATTCATCGCCCCCTTGACGAAACCGAAGCTGACGATGAAGGCCATCAAAAGCGTGAACGAGCCTGCCCGAACCCCGAATTCCTGTTCGGCCAGCGCCGGGATCACGTTGCGCTGTAATCCGATGGTCATGCCGATGAAAAACACCTGCAGCATCTGGTGCAGAAACTGCCTCAGGTTCTCGCGGATGCCTTGGGTGAAGGTGGCGGTTTCGCGCACCATGTGATCGCCAATCGACGGGTTTTGCATGTCTATTCGCCCGACTTCCCGTTGCCGCGGTTGATCGGGTAGCCGCTGGCCCGGCCCAGAAGCGGCTGGATCAACATCCGGTCGAGCCACAGGTCACGGCGGGTGCGGAATTGCTCGATGCCGATTGCCATGCCCTCGTGCCCGTCGCGCGGCTGCGCCAGATAAGTGCCCAGCAGCCGGTCCCACCAAGGCAGGTTGAAGCCGAAATTGCTGTTGGTTTCTTTGGGGTGCACCGAGTGGTGGACCCGGTGCATGTCCGGCGTCACCACGATCAGCCGCAGCACCCTGTCCAGCCCCAGCGGAAGCCGGATATTACTGTGGTTGAACATCGCCGTGCCGTTCAGAACCACCTCGAAGACCAGCACCACGACGGCAGGCGGTCCTAGGGCCGCAACGACGGCCAGCTTGATGCCCATCGACAGCAGAATCTCGACCGGGTGAAACCGTAGCCCGGTGGTCACGTCGAAATCCAGATCGGCGTGGTGCATCCGGTGCAGCCGCCAAAGCGCCGGGACCGCATGAAACATCACATGCTGTAGATAGATCACCAGATCGAGCGCCAGGAACGACACTACGAAAGCGATCCAGACCGGCGCCTCGATCACGTTGAACAGGCCCCAGCCCCGCTCTTCGGCCATCAGCGCAAGCCCCACCGCCACGACCGGGAAGGTCAGCCGTACCAGGATGGTATCGACAACGACAATGCCGAGATTGTTGGTCCAACGCAGCACGCGCGGAATCTCGCGTCGCCGCCGGGGCGCGGCCACCTCCCAGATCGCCATCGCGATCAGGATCCCCAGAAAGAAGGACAAGCGCAGAGTTGGTTCAGCAGTCAGAATCGCCTCGGACATGGGTCTTAATTCCGTTCAGGGTTGTCAGCAGCGGGAGAATCGCTATCATACAATTAATCACTTGAATAATGTAACTACGTGGACAGCCCGATGTCAACCAGCGCCAAGACAGCCCTTCTCGAGGAATAGGCCCTCGTCGCGCGCGCACTGTCCGCTCCAGCGCGGCTGTCGCTCCTCGAACAACTGGCGCAGGGAGAGCGTGGCGTCGAGGCGCTCGCCGAAAGGACCGGCCTCACCATCGCCAACTGCTCGCAGCATTTGCAGCAGCTGCGTCGCGCAGCACTTGTCACCAGCCGCCGCGACGGCAAGGCGGTGATCTACCGGCTGACCGATGCAAAGACGCTTGCGTTGATGGATCTGTTGCGGGTCGTCGCCGAGCGGAACCTGGCGCAGGTAAACCGCATCCTCCGCGGTCTCTCAGGCGGGGAGGATGCGCCTGAGCCGGTCAGCCGGGAGCAACTCGCGGCACGGCTCGCCGAGGGGTCCGTGACCGTTCTCGACATCCGCCCCGCAGATGAATTTGCCGCCGGCCACATTCCTGGGGCGCTCAACACGACACTGACGGAGCTTGAGCGGATCGTTCCGACGCTTGATCCGGGTGCCGAGATCGTGGCTTATTGCAGGGGACCCTACTGTGTCTATGCGCATCAGGCGGTCGCCGCCCTGCGCAAACATGGCTTCAACGCGCGGTGCCTCGAGGGCGGTCTGCCGGAATGGCGGGAGGATGGGCGACCGGTGCTCACCGACGCGTGCTGAGCGCTGCTGCGCCCCGGCAAGAGTGCAATTGTTCCCTGACAACCGCGTAGTCGCTCATCATCTCGACTACGACCGATCCCTCTTGAAGCCTCGCCAATTCCTCGGCCGCACGCGCCTGAAACTCTCCGCTGTATTCCACGACCGGCGGACATGCCGCCGAGCCGGTCGCTTCAAAACCCGCCGTCGCGCAGCCGGTCAACCAGCTCGTCGCGATCACGAGGACGGCGAGTGGCCGCCTCCAACATCCGACGTTGGATTTCATTGGCCTTCTCCCTCGTTTCAAGGCGTTCCGCCAAGCGACCGATGCGCTCACCGGTGCGGCTGATCGACATCAGGAACAGGATGATGGCGAGTGCAATGGCCCCGTAGCGCAGCGCCGCCCGCATCCACGGGCTGGCGGCGATCGCGCCGAGCAAGGTGGCGATCACCTCTGCCCCCGTTTCCAGTCGTCAAGGCGGGCGTAGATCGTGACTGCGATCCCACCGAGCGCCATGGCGATGAACACCCAGCGGAGTGTGTCGAGATATGGCACCAGCGGCAGAACGGCGGCCTGCGTGTCAGCCAGGACGCTCTGCGCGACCTCGACACCTGCCGCGCCCAGGGTCGCAACACCAGCAGCCCCGCCGCCCTTCATCGTGCGGCTCTGAACCAGTAGCTCGCGCGCTGGCTGAGTTTCCGCAGCAAAGGCTGTCGCGCGGAGCGGGAAGCGCTCACCCCACTGCCGCGCCGGGCCAAGATCGACATGCATGAACCCCGAGCGCGGATAGAACCCGAACCCAAGAAAGCCGACTGCCCGCGCCGCCGCCTCGAACGCCACCGGGTCATGGTTCGACATGGCGATATCGAAGGCTGCACCGTCCATGTGCTTGGAACGCATCGCGCCACCAACGGCGCGGTTGTGCTCCGGGCTGCGATAGGCAGAGCGGACGATCAGCGGCTTACCCAGACGGTTGCGCAGCGCCTGCAGCTTGTCGAGCGCCGGTTCGTTGATCAGCAGTTTGCCGGTGCCGCGGCAGGCAATTTCGGCGGGCGAGAAATTGGGCCAGCGCCAGGTGCCTTCCGGCAGGTCGCGCCAATGGTCGTAAAAGGTCGTGGTCATGGTTTCCTCCAAAAACGAAAAAACCCGCCACATGGGCGGGTTGAGGGTGGTGCGTGAATCGTCGCGATGGACGGCTACGGACCGCCGCCGAATATCTTGAGCTTGATCGCGATCCCCGCGAGCAGCGCCAACATCACGCCGGTGGTGATCATGCGCACAGCCGTCTGCATCGCGGTGCGCCGTACGAGGCGGATGCAATCGAGCAGCGAACGC
>TARA_R110002072_G_scaffold20841_6_pt1 | contig 13374 bp, 11 predicted proteins | sample TARA_R110002072 | Tara Oceans TARA_R110002072 (sample SAMEA4397118) | marine metagenome | biome: Polar Biome; feature: [SRF] surface water layer (ENVO:00010504); material: water (ENVO:00002006), including particulate matter (ENVO:01000060) such as... | depth 5 m | reverse complement strand
CCGAAGGGGATACCACACAGCAATATCATTCACAAAATCACATTCGCCGCCGCTGGCGAGCATGCGATCGATAAAGCTATCCGCAATTGACTCAACTCTGGCTTCCACTTTTTTTAGATTTGCCGGCATAAACCATTCCTGGGTTAATCCTCGGAACACCTTGTGGTCAGGCTCGTCCATATGGATCAAGGTACGTAGTGCTGCCGGTTGATTGGCCTGGGCATCTTCAATGGCTTTGTCGATGAGTACCGGGCGTGGTGCGTTAATAAATATGTCGTGGCGCCGGGATATCTCGATGATGTCGGCGTGTTTGGAAATCCCGTAGAAGGGTCGAAATCCCTCCGCGTCAATATAGGCGACGGGGTCGTTCTGGCGAATGTGGCTCATGAGCTCGTGTAGTTTAGGATCATCGCCGTAGGTGCGTGGATCGGCGAGGGCGTTGTAGTCCATGATTTTTCCTTTGGTTGGCGGTATTTGACGAGTCAATGAGTGATTTTCAGTCCGATGCTATGGGGCCAATCATATGTGCGTCAAGGGGCGTAAGTTGATATAAACAGCACTCAAATTTGCGAATCTTTTTTTGAAAAAGGAAACACACCATGTCTGAAGATCTGACTGCATTTCGCTCGGAAGTGAGCGATTGGCTAAAGACAAGCTTCCCGGCTTCCCTCAAGGGGAAAGCGGCGGAAATTGTCGAGGCGTCCTCCGAGCGAGACGGCCTAAAAGGCGATGCCCTTGAGTGGCGTAAAGCACTGGCCGCCAAAGGTTACGGCGCACCCACCTGGCCAACAGAATACGGCGGTGCCGGGTTAACGCATCCACAAGCTAAGGTTGTGGGAGAGGAGATGGCAAAGGTTGGCGCGGTCAATCCGATGCCGGTTCTGACGGGCATGGGCATCACCATGGTCGGCCCCACGGTGCTGGAATACGGGACTGACGAGCAAAAAGCGAAACATTTACCGGGTATTGCGAGCGGCGAAGTACGCTGGTGTCTGGGTTTGTCCGAGCCCAACGCCGGTTCTGACCTTGCCTCCTTGAGCACAAAAGCCGTATTGGATGGCGATAACTTTGTCTTAAATGGTCAGAAGGTCTGGACCTCCGGTGCCGACAAGTCTGACTGGTGTGGCGCGGTTGTGCGTACCAATCCAGATGCAAAAAAACGTGATGGGATTAGCTTTGTGATGCTCACCATGGATCAAAAAGGTGTGGAAACGAGACCTATTAAATTGATCTCGGGGTCCTCGCCCTTTTGCGAAACCTACTTTAATGATGCGCTGGCGGAGAAAGCTGATCTTTTAGGAAAACAGAACGATGGCTGGAGTGTTGTAAAAAGATTGCTCCAACATGAACGTCAAAGTCAGACCAGCGCGCGCACTTCTAGCGGTAAATCTGAATCTCTGCAGGATATGGCCAAGCGTTTTGTCGGTACGGACACAGAGGGCCGATTGGATGACCCAGATCTGAGGGCACGGATCACGCGTCATCTGATGGATTCTAAATTACACAGTTTGACGGTAGACCGAATCACCGCTGAAGCGCGGGGTAACGTTGAGGTCAGTGCTGCGGCATCAATCCTAAAAAACTCGGCGACCAATGTGGCGCAAACCCGCGCAGAACTGCATATGGAAATTGCCGGTAGTCAGGGTCTTGGATGGGAGGGCGCAGAGTTTGGCGCGGCTGAACTTGAGAACGTCCGTGGCTGGCTCTTTGGTAAGGCAATGTCGATTTACGGCGGCTCATACGAAGTCCAAAAAAATATCATCAGTAAGAATATTCTCGGTCTGCCCGAGACGACACAGAAGGGTTAAGACCAATGGCTGCATTAAACGAAGAACAAACCATGATCCGCGACCAGGCAAAATCCTGGGTTGCTGAACAAGCACCGGTTCGCGCCTTTAGAGAAGTACGTGATAGCGGTGCCGAACTCGCCTTCGCCCCGAAGACCTGGCAGGGCATGATCGAAATGGGCTGGACCGGCATCATTATTCCAGAAGAATTTGGTGGATCAGATCTGGGATATATGACCTTCGGGCTTGTCCTCGAAGAAACCGGCCGACATTTAACGGCGTCGCCTCTATTTGCTTCAGCTTTAGTGGGGGCCTCTGCGATTTTGCTTGGCAATAATGAAGGCCTTAAACAATCGGTTTTACCCGGTATTGTATCCGGCGAACAGGTTGTGACCCTGGCACTAGAAGAGGGGCCACGACATAAGCCTGAAGGCACGGCACTCAAGGCAGAAAAGAGCGGCAAAGGCTTTAAGTTAAATGGCGATAAGACCTTTGTGATGGAAGGCATGGCGGCAACAAGTTATGTCGTGCCAGCCAGAACCTCTGGTGCGCCGGGAGATACCAACGGCATCACGTTATTTTTGGTGGATGCAAATGCCAAAGGCGTAAGTCGCAATCCGATGCATATGATCGATTGTCGCGGTTATGCCAACGTCAGCCTCAAGGATGTTGAGCTGGATGCTGATCGTATTATCGGCGAGCTAGATCAAGGCTATGGCGTGCTTGAACAGGTGCTAGACCGAGCCAGAGCCGGGCTCTGTGCAGAGATGCACGGTACCGCAGCCCAGGCATTTGATATGGCGCTTGAGTATCTTAAAACCCGGGTTCAGTTTGGCCAGGTGATTGGCTCCTTCCAGGCTTTAGGCCATCGCGCTGCAGACCTTTATACCGCAAAAGAATTAACTCGATCCTGTTTTGAGGCAGCATTAAAAGCGATTGATGAAGGTGCGGAGAATGCGCCTGAAATGGTTGCGTTGTCTAAAGCTCGGGTGGGTGAATTCCTCCGTGACATGTCTGATCAGGTGATTCAGATCCACGGTGGTATTGGTATGACCGACGAGTTTGATGCGGGCTTTTATTTGAAGCGGGCGCGAACTCTAGAGACTGCCTACGGCAATCAGGGTTATCACAATGACCGGTATGCGAAGTTGCTGGGTTTTTAAAAATGCTTTGAAAGCATAAAATTTCAGTAACTGTTCACAAGCACGACAAAAGCCCGGCATTATCGCCGGGCTTTTTTGTGGCTACTTTTTTCTAGCTCATTTTTTTCTAGCTTATTTTTTCGTGAAGGCGCCAATTCGGGCATCCATGTCTGGGCCATGACCTTCGCTCATATGGACTTCCCACTGCAAGCCGCCGTCTACTGAATTGCCATCGGTTGCCTCGAGCAAACGTTTGTTGGCGGCATGGGAGAAGGAGGAGTTGGTGCAGATTTGATCACAAACTGTTTCGACCTCAGCCATAAAATTCGCGTCATCAAATACCAGTTCCGCCAGCCCCATAGCCTCGGCTTCTTTAGCGCTATAGGTAGCCGCAGTGAACATCATCCGTTTTGCGGTGGCGATGCCTACCCGCCTTGGCAAACGTTGGCTCATGCCCCAGATAGGCGTTAATGCCCATTTTGCATGGGTGTCAGCAAATTTTGCGCTACTGGCCGCCAGAATAAAATCTGCGGCCAATGCGACTTCAAGCGCGCCGGTATAGCAGTGTCCGTGAACCGCAGCGATAACAGGCTTGGGTAGGCGCTCCATCATGCGCAGGGTTTCTGAATGCCAACCCCGGGAAGGCACTCGCTCGCCGGTCGCAATATCCGCGAGATCATGGCCAGCGGAGAAGCATTTTCCCGCGCCGGAAATGACCACGCACTTTACCTCGTCGTCGCGACCAATTTGCTCGACATGTTTCCGCAGTGCTTCAAACATACCCACCGTCAAAGCGTTGAGCTTATCCGGCCGATTTAAGGTGAGGTAAGCCGTGCCATTCTTGTCTTCTCGCAACACTAACGTGTCTGTCATATTCCATCCCCCAAAATTGTGATTGTCCCAGTGTAACGCCTATCCGGTGCGACAAGTCAGTGTTATGGGGCAAGTCGGCGCGCGACAACAATCAATCCCCAGGTGAGGGCGGCGATCGTGCTGATCAACTTCCAGTGACGTTTTAAAAAGGTTTGTTTCTGACCGCTGATATCGATGGTAGCCGAGGCGGTGTTATCCGGCGGCGAAAGGCTGAGTTCGATTTGTCGATGACTACCCGGAGTAATAGCGTCAATGTCGATATCCTCAAAATCCAGATAATTATCCTCAACACCGAAGTAGGAAACTGTCAGTTTGATGTCGCTAAATGGATGTTGGCTATGGTTGTCGATTTTGAGCTTGCCCTCGCTCGTGATAGTTCCGGTCAGCTGGGTCGGTTGGATGCCAGTTTTTATTGTGGGTGTCGAATTCAACTTTTTCCTCTGTCCTGGCTGGCTCGATTCGCGTTTCTGGTCTAACTGAGACCTGATCATTCCAGCCTTTATTGCAGAGGACTGGCGGGCTGCGGATGTGAGTCTAAACTTAACATTATCTGGAACGGATTCCTGATGAACGGTGTGACCGTGGCTCTTGCGCAGGGACGCAAGCTATTGAATTCCGAACCCTAGAAGTGGTTATCCATTGATACCAGCTCGCTCATCGATTGTGCCCTTAGTGTGTTTACTGTATTTCGGTACGGTGACGGCCTCATTGTGGATTCCAACAGGCGCGTTTTATGTGAGCTCCCGCCTGCAAATTGTGCTTTTAGTTGTCACGTCAGTGCTTGCCGTTCTGGCCAGCCTGGTGGCGGCGATGTTTCCCGATGATGACAGTCCAGAACTCGGCGAGATGGCCGTTGGAATACTTGTGATTGGCCTTGGTTGTAGTTTACAAATGGCACCACTCAGTAATGGCCAGCTCGTTTTTGCATCGATTCTGACATTGTTTGTCGCCAGCGCCTTTATGCTTAGAATCTGGGCGGGTCCGATCACGGGTCGAATGGACCGCAAATGGACACTCATTATTGGCGGCGGCTGTGTCGTGATGGTTGGGACCATCTGGCAAGGTTACGCATCGCCCCATTGGCTGACGCAATTTAGTCCACTGATCATGCTTGGCACCTTCTCGTCGGCGCTATTTTTCTGCACCGCCATTTACCTACTCAACCATCGTCAGGACTCCGGTAAGCAGAGAATGACCTGGAGTGCTGGGGTTGCTGTTTTACTTTCAGTGTCATCAATTTGTTTTGTCATTGCTCAACCATGGTCCATTTTCTGGTGGCACGGGCTGGTTCTTCAAATGTCGGCGGTGGGTACGCTGTTTGTGCTGCTTATCCAGTATCGACTCTTCTCTTTAGACAATTCTGAAATTGCGACATTGCTCGAATCCACCATTGAAAAAAATGAGGCTGAGGCTCTGGTTGCAATCGATGAGAACGGAGAAATCATCATTTTTAATCAGGGTGCGGTGAACATGTTTGGTTTCTCGAAGGAGGAGATACTCGGTCAGTCATTGGACGTGCTTGTGCCGGCTGGGCAAAGCTTCAAACACAAACCCGTGATTGATACCTTCGGTGAACGGGGAGAAAGTCATATCGTTGACCATAACCGTGATTTGATTGCGAGTCGAAAAGATGGATCAACCTTTCCGATAGTGCTTTCCGTTACCCGACTCGAGACGAAAAAAGGCAACATGTTTACCAGCATCATTCGTGATGCTTCCGAACAACAAAGAGTCCATCAATATTTAGCTCAGGCCAAAGAACAGGCTGAAGAGGCTTCGAAAACCAAAAGTGAATTTCTCTCGGTGATGAGTCACGAACTCAGGACGCCGATGAATGGTGTACTCGGTATGCTTGGGCTACTCCAGAGATCGGAACTCGACAAGAGTCAGGAGAAGAAGGTTCAGCTCGCCAGTGATTGTGCGGAGCATTTGCTGGAAATCATTAATAGCGTTTTGAGTATGTCTAAATTGGAAAGCGGCCAGACAGTGATGAAAGAGCAGCCCTTTAACCTCGAACAGCTGTTAGATGAGGTAGTCTCGATGGTCGCTCCATTATTGGAAAACAAACCCGTTGAATTGCTCATTGATACACTGGGTATTGATGGGATGATCTTTGCTGGTGATGCCGAAAAAGTTCGCCAGATCCTATTCAATCTCATTGGTAACGCCGCCAAATTTACCGACCAGGGTGTGATCAGGGTGACGGTAAAAGTCGATGACGCGGAAAACTGGCTGACCCAATTTGAAATCCAAGACACGGGTATCGGGATCGAAGAGAAGTTTCAGGAGAAGTTGTTTGAAAGCTTTTCCCAGGCAGATTCTTCTTTGAGTCGGCGCTATGAAGGAACCGGACTTGGCCTCGCCATTGTGTCCCGGTTATGTGATCTCATGCGAGGGCGCATAGAAGTGGCGAGTGAACCTGGCGTTGGTTCCTGCTTTAGTATGCGGTTGTTTCTCAACCAACGACGCGATCGAATGGAGACCAGATTGGCTGTGATTCCTGAAGGTGTTGCTGTTGTTGATGACCACTCTGCTCGCAGAGAACTCATGGAGCACTACCTGGGGCAATTGGGTATTTCGGTGAATGCATGCGGCGACGAAAAAATTACCAGCGCGACGAACAGAACGCTCGAGGATGTCGCAATGGTATTTCATTGCACTGATTTTTCACCATTAACGGATGGCTCTGGTCTGGAGGAGTTACGGCAGAATGAGCGATACCATAGCGCCGATGTCATTCGGGTTTGCCATATTCAACATGCGATGTCCGAATCGGAATATCTGGCGGTCGGCTATCAGGCACAATTGACCTTTCCCATTACGCGTAAACAACTATCGGACGGTGTTACGAATGTATTAAAAGCTGACTTTGCACGACGCGATATCAGCACACCTGTGCGCTGCCCCACAGAGCAAAAACGTCGGATTCTGATTGTGGATGACCAGGAAAGTAACCGCTATTACTTGACTGAGTTGCTGACCAGTTTAGAAATGGATGTTGAGGTTGTTGACTCTGGCGTATCAGCATTACATACCCTTCGAATGTCAGATCCATTTGATCTGGTGATTATGGATACCGAAATGAACTATATGGATGGGCACGAGGCAACACGCCGCATTCGTGAAGGTCTAGCAGGCGCGGAAAACGCTCAAGTACAGGTCGTTGCATTTTCAGCAAATGCATTACCCGGTGATAAAGAGCTGTGCCTCGAAGCCGGCGCCAACGATTACATCGCCCAGCCGATCACCAGCGAAGCATTGAAGGGAAGATTAGTTGGTTTGCTTGGGGTTGGGTAGAGAGAGGCACTCCCTAAACCGATGATGATCTATCAGCCATCACCCAGTCCGATGAGACCAACAGCACCCAGGCCAAGTACGACTGCTGCGCCACCGGACTATTGTGCTCTTAAGCCGGCTCCTTAAATCGGTAAATCGGGACACCCACTATCTGGACTTAAATCGGGACACCCATGGCTTAAATCGGGACACCCATTATTTCGATCTTAAATCGGGATCTTAAATCGGGACACCCATTGTTTCGATAGTTTTGGAGTGCACCCGATTTTCCATTTAGATTAAATAGTGGGTGTCCTGAATTCCCGCCCGATTTTCCATTTAGATTAAATAGTGGGTGTCCTGAATTCCCGCCCGATTTTCCATTTAGATTAAATAGTGGGTGTCCTGAATTCCTTCCTGAATTCCCGCCTACGACATGATCAGCAATCCATAATCGCTATTTCCGGCTTGGAGACTTAAATCGGGACACCCACTATCTCGGTGGGTTTGGAGCGCATAAACCGGGACACCCATTATTTCGATAGGTTTGGAGAGCACCCGATTTTCCATTTAGATTAAATAGTGGGTGTCCTGAATTCCCGCCCCCTGCCAAATAGTGGGTGTCCTGAATTCCAATCCATAATCGCTATTTCCGGCTTGGAAACTGAATGACCTTTGCCGCGAGTTTTTTCAAAGCGGGCTCAGGTTTAATAAAGGCTCTATAAACCTCGCTGATTTTTGCTGACACCACGTCAAATCGAAGCCAGTCGTTCTCAGCCTCATATTCAAGCTGTTGGTAATCTCGATCATATTGATCAGAGGCAAGATAATGCGCACAAAAGTTTCTGCCGGTTTCGTTCAGATGTTCAGGCTTCAAGTCACCATGTAGGACCGTTGTTAAGAACGCGGCACCTGTTAAGTCCTGCATTTTGACGCGAGCAGCTTCATGCCCTGACTGCTCCGCAAGCACGGGGTCCAACATGTCATTGGTGATAAGCCACGCCACAAAATCCCCGAGTGACTCAGCGTTACGATCTTCGCCTCCGAGGCGAATTGATTGGTAAACATCAGACATAACGCCAATTTAGCACTAACCCCCCACATACCGTGCCATCAGCAAGATTTATGGCGGGAAACCCCTGGTGGTAGTATCTTCAATCGCATCGATCACCAATATGCGGTTGGCGATCTACACACAAAAGCCATAAAACGGGAGCACACATGGGTACTCAATCGCCGGTTAACACTTTTGCGCCAGGTCTGTTCAAAGACAAAACCGTACTGGTGACCGGTGGCGGTCGTGGTATTGGACGAGAAATCGCCCTCGGCTTTGCCTCCCTCGGTGCGAACATCATCATCGCGAGCCGCAATATCGAGAATCTGGCGGCAACCCAGGCCGATATCCTCGCTCATGGTGTCGAGTGTTTATCGATACCAATGAGTATCCGCGAGGTGGATCAGGTAGATAATCTGCTAACAGAATCGCTAAACCGCTTTGGAACAATTGATTGTCTGATCAACAACGCGGGCGGACAATTCCCAGCTCGGCCCTTTGATATTAGTGATAAAGGGTGGCGGTCAGTGATTGATCTGAACCTGAATGGTACGTGGAATGTGTGTAGCCGGGTGGGCAAACATATGGCCCAAAAGGGCAGTGGTGCGATCGTGAACATTGTCCATGTCTACTCGTTTGATCGAGGTGCGCCAGCGTTTGTGCATTCTGGTGCTGCCCGATCAGGCGTGGTCAGTATGACCCGAAGTCTGGCTTACTATTATGCGCGGCATGGTGTCACCATTAACGCGCTGGCGCCGGGCAGTATTGCCACAGAAGGTCTACGGGAAGAAGAATACGCGAAGTCAGAGTTTGCCGATTATGAAACCCGGCAGTTAAAAGATGTGCCAGCACACCGGCTAGGTACAGCCGAAGAAGTCGCAGCAATGTCCATCTTTCTTTGCTCTCCGGCCGCGGGTTACATCAATGGCGCTTCACTGATTGCAGATGGTGGCCAATATCTTGGACCCTGGAGTGACATGTTCGACCCGGAGGTGCTTCCGGAATAGTCTGGGAAAAGATCAGGACACCCACTATCTAAAAAGATCAGGACACCCATTATCTAGCGAAGATCTCACGGCGCTCACTTTCATGTAATCTTTCGAATAGTGGGTGTCCTGAATTGGGACCGGTGTCCTGAATTGCGGAATAGTGGGTGTCCTAAATTGCTAGCGGAATAGTGGGTGTCCTAAATTGGGGGGAAGTGTTAGAACACTGGTTTGTCCCACCATGGGAAGAATTCGGGTAAATCCTTGCTCACTTTTCCAGGAAATACAGGCGCGCGTTTTTCAAGGAACGAGTTTATCCCCTCACTCGCATCGGCTGAGGTGCCGGTGGCGTTGATGCCGGCAGTATCGATTCTGTGTGCTTCGATTGGGTCTGATGCACCCAGCATTTTCCACATCATATGGCGTGTCAGAGTCACAGAAATAGAGGAACTAGAATCGACCATTTGGTGGGCAAGCTCTCTTGCTGCTGGGATCAGATCTTCAGGTTCGTGGAGACTGCGGATTAATCCGGCTTCCAGGGCCTCTTCGGATCGGAACACTCTGCCTGAGTAACACCAGTCCAATGCCTTGCTAATGCCCACGAGCCTTGGCAAGAACCAGGCTGAACAGCCTTCAGGTACAATGCCTCGAGCCGCGAAGACAAATCCCATCTTGGCGTTCTTAACGGCCAACCTGAAATCTGCGGCAAGCGTGATTGTCATGCCCATGCCAACGGCCGCGCCATTGAAGGCGACGATCACGGGTTTTAAACACGCGTATATGCGGCGCGTAATTTCACCGCCACCATCGCCTTTCTGAGTTTCTTCGAGGCGCTCCTCGTGTCCCTCCCATGTTTTGTCACCCTGGGAAAGGTCCGCGCCGGCGCAAAACGCACGACCCGCACCGGTGATGATGATTGCTTTTACTTCATCATCAGCATCCGCCATATCAAGCGCCGTGAATAACTCGGCGAACATCGGTCCACTAAAAGCGTTCATCGCCTCAGGCCGGTTAAAAGTAATGGTCAAAATGTTGTCTTCTATTTCATAAAGCAGTGCTTCAAAGGTCATGTATCCGCTCCGGGGTAATTGAAAATGGTCTATCCAAAAATAACTTCATGATTGGTGAATAATGGCAAGATCGAGTCTACATTTACTAACCGGGACTAAAAAACTGTATAGCCTCCATCTACAGTCACTTCCTGACCGGTGTGGAAGGTGATGCTCGGGTCAGCTAAGAACGCTCCTATTTCACGAAACTCAGTAGGATCTGCCCAGCGACGAACAGGTGTTCTCTGTGTGGTCGCGTTTCGGAACTTATCATTGTGATAGCCGCCCGAAGCAAGATCAGTGATGGTCCAACCTGGTAGTAGAGAGTTGACCCGGATACCGTAACGGGCCATCCCAACCGCCAGTGCGCGAACGAGCCCATTTAAGCCAGTTTTGGCTGTGCCATATGCCTCGTTGCCAGCGGCGCCATGAATTGCGGAAGTGGAAGATACCGCCACCAGACTGCCGCCTTCACCTTGTTCGATCAGAATTTTGCAGGCTTCACGCAGGGTCAGAAAAACACCATCGAGATTAATCGCCATCACGCTACGCCAATCATCAAGAGACATGTCGATAAACTTCTTGCCAGCACCACCCCGTCCAGCATTTGCAAACAATCCATCTAACCGACCGAAGTCATCAACAGTTCGCTTCATAGTGTCGACAATGGCGGTTTCATCACCCACATCACAAAGGTAGGCTTCCGCTTTTATTCCGATTGTTCGTAGCTTTCCTAATGCTTCTTGGTTTTTGGCATCGTTCCGCCCCCAAATGGCGATATTGCCGCCGGCCATGGCGATGCCTTCTGCCATACCTAGCCCAATGCCACCATTACCCCCTGTGACTATGTAAACCTTACCCGTTAGATCAGGCATCACTGCGCTCCTTGTTAGCTAATTTCCAATGTCGTTTGTATCGCAGCATACCAAACAAAACATAGGTCGGAATAATTCAGGACACCCACCATCTAGCACGGCTAAATCGGAACACCCACCACCTAGCGAAACGCTGATAGCTTTTTAGGCAAATATCCTAATCAAATAGCGGAGATCTCTTATTCCCACGTTCGCTTAGCTGAAGCATCCTAAACCCATGACCTATCCCCGTTCTCACCTGGTTGATCCGAATGGCGGCGTCTACCACGTTTGTTCAAGATGTGTGAGGCGGGCTTTTCTTTGTGGCTATGATCACGACACCGGTGAGCAATTTGAGCATCGTCGAGCATGGTTGGAGGAGCGGATGCTCATGCTAGCGGATATTTTCGCCGTGGACCTGTTTGGTTATGCGGTGATGTCCAATCATTATCACATGGTCCTACAAATTCTTCCCGAGCGAACGAGTACCTGGAGTGACGATACGATTGCCGAGAAATGGCTGGCATTGTTTCCTCGTCGGTCAGATTCCAAGGTGAGACAAGAAGCAAAACAGGCAGCAAAACACGAGATACTTTCGAGGCCGGAACGTATTGCCGTATTGCGCCAACGCTTGAGTTCGTTGTCATGGTTTATGCGATGTTTAAATGAGCCTCTGGCACGCATAGCCAATCAGGAGGATTGCTGCAAAGGGCGCTTCTGGGAAGGCCGTTTTAAGTCGCAACGACTGCTTGATGAAACTGCAGTACTTGCGGCCATGGTGTATGTTGATTTAAACCCTGTGCGAGCTGGCATTGCGACAGGGGCGGAAGATAGCCACCACACCTCTATTCACCGCAGACTGAGAACACAAAATGCAGCGGAGCAATTGTGCACTTTTGGTAAGTCTCCCGAGAATTTGCCTCTTGCATGTCGCTTAGATGAATATGTCGAGTTGCTCATTTGGACGGCGTTAGCCCAGCGAAGCAAACGACCGATATCGGAAAGTGCGCAGCGTACATTGGCGCAAAGTAACGCGCCGAATTCGACGATATGGTTAGAACATTACCTACCAAAACCCAACTACTGGCAACGCGCGATTGGATCAGTCCAGTCTTTAAAAGACTATGCGAAAGACCTCAATCAGTGTTGGATCAAAACCAGGTCTATGAACCTACAGTCCTAAAATGTAGAGGTCAGCTGTAATATAGGGCGCGAAACTCGATGCTCTGCTTGCTGGTAACCACCGAGCCAGGATCCCAATTTTTCTCCAGTTATGTTGTTCCAGCACTAGCATGGTCGTTGGGAGCTTTTTGAGGCGAAAAATTTCAGGACACCCACTATTTAAGTGTGCTTTCAGCCCATTCCCGTTATATCGTTCATTTTAAATAGTGGGTGTCCATAATCTACACAATAATCTACAACAACATAGTGGGTGTCCATAAACTACACATAAACTACATAAACTAGACCGTGATTTTTAGGCTCAGGAAAAACAATGGGTAAACCAATAACACTTACCGGTATCACAACTACGGGTACGCCTCACCTGGGTAACTATGTGGGTGCAATTAAGCCGGCAATCGAGATGAGTCACGGGGATGGTCAATATTTCTAATTTCTGGCGGACTACCATGCGTTGATCAAGTCTCAAGATGCCGATCGAGTCCATCAGTCTACCCGCGAGATTGCTGCAACCTGGTTGGCACTGGGCTTAGATACCGATAAAGCCGTTTTCTATCGCCAGTCTGATGTGCCTCAAATACCAGAGCTCACCTGGTTTTTAACCTGTACCGCAGCTAAAGGCTTAATGAACCGTGCCCATGCCTACAAAGATGCCGTGCAGAAGAACCAGGATGCAGGCGAGGATCCTGATTATGGGATCAATATGGGGCTGTTTAGCTATCCAATATTGATGGCAGCAGACATCCTGGCTTTTAACGCCACCCATGTGCCCGTCGGGCGGGACCAAATCCAACATATTGAAATGGCGCGGGATATCGCCCAGCGGTTTAATCATTTATACGGCAAGCATTTCAGTATTCCCGAGGCGGTTGTGGGTGACGAGGGGGCTGTGCTGAAAGGCCTTGATGGCCGCAAGATGAGTAAAAGCTACGACAATACTATTCCGCTGTTTTTGCCCGAGAAGAAACTGCAAAAACATATCAACAAAATCAAAACCAATTTACTTGAGCCAGGTGAGCCGAAAGAAACCAACGACTCCACGGTGTTCGAAATCTGGTGCGCGTTTGCGAGTGCTGAACAAAAAGCTTGGATGACCCAGGAGTTTGCTAACGGCATCGGCTGGGGGCAGGCGAAGAAAGAACTGTTTACTCTGGTCAATGCCGAACTGGAA
>TARA_R110002072_G_scaffold517_2_pt1 | contig 13388 bp, 9 predicted proteins | sample TARA_R110002072 | Tara Oceans TARA_R110002072 (sample SAMEA4397118) | marine metagenome | biome: Polar Biome; feature: [SRF] surface water layer (ENVO:00010504); material: water (ENVO:00002006), including particulate matter (ENVO:01000060) such as... | depth 5 m | reverse complement strand
TCACCCCCAACTCGGCAAAGCGCCGCCACAGCTCGGCGCTGACGCCCGCGTCGCTGGCGGCGATTTCCTGACGGGTGGCGAAATCATAATTATCGCGCAGGAAGCGGGTCAGCGTTTCCTGCAACATGCGGCGATCATCGTTCAAAGAAAAGTCCATGGTCGCCCCTCTAAAGCCGCAGTATCATCTTGGCGATGATATTTTTCTGAATTTCGTTGCTGCCACCGAAGATCGACAGCTTGCGGTTGTTGAAATAGTCGGCCGCCACCGGGGCGGCGTAGTCCGGCCCAATCGGCTCTTGGTTGTACCCCTCTTCCAGCGCCTCCGAGACAAACGGCAGAGCGTAGGGTCCCAGCGCCCGGCGCAGCAGATCGTTCAGCTCTTGCCGAATCACCGTGCCCTTGACTTTCAGCATGGAGCTTTCCGCCCCGGGCGCTTCGCCGTTTTTGGCGGCGGAGATCACCCGCAAGTTGGTGGTTTCCATCGCCAGAAGGTCAATTTCCACCTGCGCCAGTCGCGCCGCGAAGAAGGGGTCCTGGGCCAACGGACGCCCCGCCTTCTTTTGCACCCCGGCCACCTGCTTGATGTGCGCCAGGGCCTGCTTGGAAAAGCCGACGCCGGCGATGCCGGTCCGCTCATGGGTCAGCAGGTACTTGGCGTAGGTCCAGCCCTTGTTTTCCTCGCCCACCAGGTTGGCAACCGGCACCTTGACGTTATCGAAGAACACTTCGTTAACCTCGTGGGTGCCCTCCAACAGGATGATCGGTCGCACCTCGACGCCCGGACTGTCCATGTCGATCAGCAGAAAGGAAATGCCTTCCTGGGGCTTGCAGTTGGTGTCGGTGCGCACCAGGCAAAAAATCTTGTCGGCGTACTGTCCCAAAGTGGTCCAGGTTTTTTGCCCGTTGACGATGTAGTGATCGCCGTCGCGCACCGCCTGGGTTTTCACGGAGGCCAGGTCGGACCCGGCGCCCGGTTCGGAGTACCCCTGGCACCACCAGTCGCTGCCGTCGAGAATACGCGGCAGGTAGGTGTCCTGCTGCGCCTTGCTGCCGAACTTCATCAAGACCGGCGCCAGCATATTCAGGCCAAAGGGAAGAATGCGCGGGGCGTGGACCAGGCTGCATTCCTCTTCGAAAATCGACTTCTGCACCGCGTCCCAGCCCGGGCCGCCGAAAGCTGTCGGCCAGGAAACCGCCAGCCAACCGCGCTTGTTGAGAAGGGCGTGCCAGCGCTCCATGTCCGACTTGCCAAGGGTGATGCCGTCGCGAACCTTGCGCGCGATCTCCGGCGGCAGCTCCGCCTTCAAGAAGGCTTTGACCTCCTTCCGGAAGGCCTGTTCCTCGGCCGTGTAGTTCATATCCATGGCGGATATCCTTTTACTCTGCTTGCCCCGTCCCCGCCGCCGGCTCTGCCCGCGCCGACCGGCGGCAAAGGACGGTTAGAAAATCTCGAACAGGCCAGCTGCCCCCTGGCCGCCACCAATGCACATGGTGACCACCGCATAGCGCGCGCCCCGGCGGCGACCTTCGATCAAGGCATGCCCGGCCATCCGCGCGCCCGACATGCCAAAGGGATGCCCAATGGAGATCGAGCCGCCGTCGACATTCAGCTTTTCATCGGGAATGCCCAGGACATCCTGGCTTCGCAGCACCTGGCTGGCGAAGGCCTCGTTCAGTTCCCACAGGTCGATGTCGTCCATGGTCAGGCCGTTGCGCGCCAGCAGACGGGGCACGGCGTAGATCGGACCGATGCCCATTTCATCGGGCTCGCAGCCGGCGATGGCCAGGCCCCGGAAGGCGCCCAGCGGCTGCAGGCCCTTCTGCTCGGCCAGCTTGGAGTCCATCACCACGCAGGCCGAGGCGCCATCGGAAAGCTGCGAGGCGTTGCCGGCGGTGATGTACTTGCCCTCGCCCATCACCGGCTGGAGCGAGGCCAGGCCCTCCAGGGTGGTGCCGGGGCGATTGCACTCGTCACGGGCCAGGGTGACCTCCTGATAGGAAATCTCCTCGGTCTCCTTGTCCTTGATCGCCATGGTGGCGGAAAAAGGGACGATTTCCTGATCGAAACGGCCGGCCTGCTGGGCCTCGGCGGTGCGTTGCTGGCTCGCCAGCGAATAGCTGTCCTGCCGCTCCCGGCTGATGCCGTAGCGCGCCGCGACAATGTCGGCGGTGTCAATCATCGGCATGTAGATGGCCGGTTTGTTCGCCTCGATCCAGGCATTGGTGAAGCGCTTCTTGTTGAGCGACGACTGCACCAGGGAAACCGAATCCAGCCCGCCGGCGATCATCACCGGAACCTGGTCCATGACCACCCGCTGGGCCGCCATGGCGATGGCCTGCAGGCCGGAGCTGCAAAAGCGGTTCACCGTGGTGCCGGCGACGGTCACCGGCAGGCCCGCGCGGATGCCGCACTGGCGGGCGATGTTGCCGCCGGTCGCGCCTTCCGGCAGGGCGCAGCCCATGATGATGTCTTCGGCCTCCGCCCCGTCGATCCCCGCCCGCTTGACCGCCTCGGCGATCACATGGCCGCCCATGTCGGCGCCGTGGGTGTTGTTCAGCGATCCGCGAAAGGCCTTGCCGATGCCGGTCCGCGCGGTGGAGACGATGACAGCTTCTCTCATGGTAGTTTTCCTCTTGTTGGGCTTTGGAAGCGCGCCTCAGCCCCGGTTGCTTCAAGGTTGCCTCGACGCCGCAGCGCTCATCCCGCCTTGATCTTGTTGCGATCGGCGAAGGTTTCGCCCTGCGCCGCCATCGCCAACAGCAGGGCGGCCGGCTGCCAGAAATAGGGATCTTCCTCGGCGTAGCGCCGAAGGTCGGCCACCACCTTGTCCAGACCGAGGAAGTCGGCATGGCAGAAGGGACCGCCGCGCCAGCGTGGAAAGCCATAGCCATGCAGCAGCACCTGATCCACATCCAGCGGCCGCAGCGCGATGCCTTCTTCCAGCACCTTGGCGGCCTCGTTGATCATCGCCAGCATATAGCGGTTCTGGATCTCCTCCTCACTCAGACTGCGCGCCACAAGCCCCTTCTTCGACCGCTCTTCCTCCAGAACCGCCAGGACAAAGGGATCCTCTTCCTGCTTGCCGTTCTCATAGCTGTACCAGCCTTTGCCGTTCTTGCGGCCCAGGCGGCCGGCTTCATAAAGACGGTCGGCAACCGGTACATAGCGCTCGCGCGGGTCGCGGGTGGCGTCCAGCCGGCGACGGGTGAAATAGCCGATGTCGATGCCGGAAAGATCGGACACCTCGAACGGCCCCATGGCGAGGCCAAAATTGCGCAGCGCCCGGTCGACCTGATACGGCGTCGCGCCGTCTTCGAGCATATAGTCGGTCTGGCGGCGATAGGTCGCCAGGATCCGATTGCCAATGAAGCCGTCGCAGACTCCGGCGCGCACCCCGACCTTGCGGGTTTTCTTCGCCAGGGCAAAGCCGGTCGCCACCACGTCCGGACTGGCTTTGTCGCCGACCACGATCTCCAGCAAGCGCATCAGGTTGGCGGGCGCGAAAAAGTGCAAGCCAATCACATCCTCGGGACGTTTGGTCTGCGCGGCGATCTCGTCGATGTTCAGATAGGAGGTGTTGCTGGCCAGCACCGCGCCGGGCTTCATCACCGCGTCGAGCTTGGCAAAGACCTCCTTCTTCACCGTCATGTCCTCGAAAACCGCCTCGATCACCAGATCACAGTGGGAAAGCGCCTGGTAATCCACGGTCGCGGTGAAAGCGTCGCGCAGCAAAGCGTCCTTTTCCGCCTCGGTCATCTTGGCGCGCTTGACGCCCCCCTCGAGGATCGCGGTGAGGTTGCCGATCCCGCGTTGCAGGCTCTCGTCATCGCGCTCCAGCATGGTGACCGGCAGGCCGGAAGTCAGCAGGGCCACCGCGATCGAGGCCCCCATGGTGCCGCCGCCGATCACCGCAACGCTGTCCAGCGGTCGGGCGACGCCGCTTTCCATCTCCGGCACCTTGGCCACTTCGCGCTCGGCGAAGAAAGCGTGCCGCAAGGCGATGGATTGCTGACTGACCCGCAGTTCGGAGAAGATCTCGCGCTCGCGCACCATCCCGCCGTCGAAGTCGACCTCGGTGGCCACCTTGATGGCCTCCAGCGCCTTCATCGGGCTGAGCTGGCCGCGGGCTTTCTTAGCGACCTTGGCCTGCATTTCGGTAAAAAACGCCGCGCTTGGCGGCGTGGGACAGGGCTTGGGGCCAAGCCGGGGGGGCTCCTGCGTCAGATGGGCGCGTAGATATTCCAGCGCGAAGTCCAGCAGGTCGCCCGTCGCGATAGCGTCGACCGCGCCGATTTTAAGGGCCTGCTGCGCCGACAACGGCGCGCCGTTGGTAATCATTTCAGCCGCGGCTTCCACCCCGACCAGACGCGGCATCCGCTGGGTGCCGCCCGCCCCGGGGATAATCCCCAAGGTAACTTCAGGCAGGCCAATGCGGCCCTTGGGATCGATCACCCGGTAGTGACAGCCCAAGGCCACTTCCAAGCCGCCGCCCAAGGCGGTGCCGTGAATGGCCGCGACCACCGGCTTGGCGGACATTTCGACATGGTCGATCACTTCCGCCAGATGAGGCGGCTGCGGCGGCTGCCCGAACTCGCGAATATCGGCCCCGGCGATGAAGGTGCGCCCCTGGCACCACAGCACCGCCCCCTTGATGGTCGGGTCTTTTTCCATCTCGGCCACCGCGGCGGCCAGACCGGCCCGAACGGCCTGGGACAAGGCGTTCACCGGCGGATTATTTACCACGATCAGCGCCACCTCGCCGCGGCGCTCCAACTTGACGACTTGGTTCATCTTTTCCGTCACCACTTCCAAAATCCCTGACTACGGCGTTGCCTGGCCCCGCAGCAGCGCCGCCTCCGATCGCCCCGGAACGACGCCACAAAATTTCTTTGCCCTCAATCCGGCCCGCGGGAAAAGCTTGCGGCCGCCACTTATGACGGCTGCAAGGATAACGGCTATGACGCAAAATTCCAATATATAAAAACATATTCCGCAGTGCGGAATATAAATTTCTTCTCACCGGCCGGTATTCCGCGGTTTATCTACCCATTAGCCGCTGCGTGACGACAGCCTCGAAGCGCCAAGCGCTGCGTTCCAAGTTGACTGGGGCCAACCGATCACAGCTTGGCCGATCCCCCGCTAGTAGGCGCCTTGCAGCGGCGATTGTCCCATCGCCAACTCCAACTCGCGAACCCGCTTTGCCAGCGCCGGACCGACGGTTTCGTGGAGTTGTTTTTCTGGCAGGGAATCAGACAGCGCCCCACAGTTGAACACGTAACTCTGCGACAGTTCTCGGCTGCGGAAGGGCACGGCCACGGCGTTGATTTTTCCAACCCAGCCGCCGGCGGAGGTTACATAGCCTCGGGTGATCATTTCCTGTTGCGCGCGCTGCACTTCCTTTTCGACCTTTTTCATCTCGTTGGCGGAAAGACCACTGGCCGCCAACTGGTCAAACAGCGTTTTCCGGTCATCTTCAGGAATGCAGGACAGATAGCAAAGACCCGACGCCGTCTTGTGAATCGGGATACGCCGGCCCACCTCAAGCCAAATCGACGCCACGTCCCGGGGACGCCAGCAATGGGCATAGAGCATCCGCAGGTCATCGCGCACCGTCAAGGCGGCCAGGGTGCCGGTTTCGTTGGCCAACTGCTGCATGATCGGCGCGGATATTTCCAGGAAGGGAAGATTGGCCCGGGCGACATTGCCCAACGCCAGAACCGCCGGCCCCAGGCGGTATTTTTCGATCCGCTTCAGATGATCGAGATAGCCCAGGGTTGAAAGCGTGTAGGTCAGCCGGGAAATGGTCGATTTCGGCAAGCCGGTGCGTTCGGAAATTTCCTGATTGCCAATCGGTCCGTCAGAGGGGCGAAAGGCCCGCAGGACGCTGAGCCCTCGGGCCAAGGTTGTCGCGAACTTCCGGTCATTTCGACTTTCCTGACCCATGGTCAGCCCCTTTTTCTTCTTATGGAGCGCGCGCTGGCGGCGCCGGCTCGCTTGAACACACTGGCCGTGCGATGCTTTGCAAACACCGCGCGCGCGGTAAAAAAACGCAGGGTCGGCGCCGTCCCGCGGCCTTGTCGGCGAAATCCGGTCCAGGTGGGCTGGTTTTTCCTCGGCGGCAGCCCGGCGCCAAGATCCTCGCCACGGCCGACGACTTTCCACGGCTTCCAGCTTCGAATAATCGGAATCTAATTCCATTTTCGCAAAAGATACAGGAAAGACTTTCCTAAAGCGCCGCACCGCAGCGTGGCGGGATGGGCCGTCGATCAAACCCCGGACCAAAAAAAGAGAAAAAGCGCTCAGAGCCCGTCCCCCGACTGGTGACTGCTGAGCGCTTTTTCCCCTCCGATCACCGGCAAGCGGTGATGGAAACCAGGGCGCGCCGAGCCGCCAATCCGGCCCGGTCAGCCCCCGCGGGCGTTAAAGGGCGAGGTACTCCTGCCGCAACTCCTTGTTGTCCAAGACTTCCTGCGCGGTGCCGTCAAACACCACCTGGCCCATATCCAGGATAATCGCCCGGTCGGCCAAATGCAGCGCGGCGATGGCGTTCTGTTCGACAATGATCGAGGTCATGCCGAGCTTCTTGATTTCCTCCAGGATCTTCTCGATTTCCTGCACGATCACCGGCGCCAGGCCTTCGTAGGGCTCATCCAGCAGCAGCAGCTTGACATCCCGCGCCAAGGCCCGCGCGACGGCCAGCATCTGCTGCTCGCCGCCGGACATGGTGATCCCCTCCTGGCTGCGCCGTTCACCCAGGCGCGGGAAGTGATCATAAATCCGCTCGATTGACCAGCCCCTCGGCTCGGTGATTTGCGCCAGTTGCAGGTTTTCCTCCACCGTCAGGCCGGGGATGATGCGTCGATCCTCCGGCACCAGTCCCAGGCCGCACTGGGCAGCCTGGAAGGCCTTCATGTCATGCAGCGGTTTGTGATCCAGCCACACTTCGCCCTTGGTCAACCGCGGATTGTCGAGGCGGGCGATGGCGCGCAGGGTCGAGGTTTTGCCGGCGCCGTTGCGTCCCAGCAGCGCCAAAATTTCGCCTTCATGCACGTTAAAGCTCACGCCCTGGACGATGTAGCTTTCCCCATAGTAGGCGTGAAGGTCCCAGGCCGAGAAGAACGCGGGGGCGGAACCAACGTTGCTGGCGCCTTCGGCCGTCGGTGCTTTCAATCCTGCGATCATAGATGCGCCCCTCCCAAGTAGGCCTCTTGAACCCTTGCGTCGCTTTTCATGTCTTCCGGCGCGCCCTCGGCGATGACCGTGCCTTGCGCCAGAACCGAAACCTTCGAGGCCAGGGAAAATACCACGTGCATGTCGTGCTCGATGATCACCTTGGTGATGCCACGCTCGCCGATTTTCTTCAGCAGATCGATGGTGTTGTTGGTGTCGGCCCGCGACATGCCGGCCGTCGGCTCGTCCAGCAGCAGCAATTTCGGCTCCTGCACCAGACACATCGCCAGTTCCAGCCGGCGTTTATCGCCGCGCGATAGGCTGCCGGCCATCTCGTCCTTCTTGCCAATCAGCCCAACATCCTCCAGCAGGCTCTCGGCTTTCTCGCCAATTTCCGCCTGGCTATCGACGCGCGACCAGCAGTTGACCTTGAACGCCCCGTCGCGGCGCGCCAGGGTTGGAATCATCACGTTCTCCCGCAGGCTCAGATCGCCAAAGATCTCCGGCGTCTGAAAGACCCGCGCCACGCCGGCCTGGTTGATTTCATGCGGCGTCAGGCCAAGCAGGGATTTGTCCTGGAACATCACCGTGCCGATATCGGGCTGAAGCTTGCCGATCAGGCAGTTGAGCAACGTGGACTTGCCGGCGCCGTTGGGTCCGATGATGGCATGAACCGAACCTTCCTTGACCGAGAGATTGACGTTGGTGAGCGCCTTGAGTCCGGCAAAGGACTTGTTGACGTTATGTATTTGCAACAGGGACATGAGGTCTCTCCTACTCCGCCGGTCCGGTCTGCACCGCGGCCTTGTCTTGCTTGGATTCAATCAGTCGCCTGACAAGGCGCCAAAGACGGCTGAAACCATCGATGACCCCGCCGGGCAGGAAGACCACAATGACCATAAAGACCAGCCCCAGGGTCAGATGCCAGCCATCGCCGACAAACAGGCTGGTGATGGCGACGACGATGTCCTGCAGCCAGTCCGGCAGAAAAGAAAAGATCTGATAGAGGATCGAGTCGTTGAAAGCCGAGAAGATGTTCTCGAAGTACTTGATGATCGCCGCGCCCAGCACCGGCCCCAGCAAGGTGCCCGCCCCGCCGAGGATGGTCATCAACACCACCTCGCCGGAGGCGGTCCACTGCATCCGTTCCGCGCCGGCCAGGGGATCGGTCACCGCCAGCAGCCCCCCCGCCAATCCGGCGTACATGCCGGAAATCACGAAAGCCGCCAGGGTGTAGGGACGGGTGTTGAGGCCGGTATAGTTCAGGCGGGTCTGGTTGGACTTGATGGCCTTTAGCATCATGCCGAAGGGCGAGCGGGTGATCCGCATAGCAAGATAGAAACCGGCGATCAAGGCAACCGCGCTGAAATAAAACCCCGAGTAGCCGCTCATGGAAAGACCAAACAACTCGGTGGTGGGCAGCCCCTCCGGCACGCCGGCCCCGAACAGACCATCGATCACCCGTGGATCGGTCTGGCGCAGCTGCAGGCCGGTTTCGCCATTGGTGATCGGGGTGAGGACCGAATAGGCCAGATTGTAGCTCATCTGCGCGAAGGCCAGCGTGAGGATGGAAAAGTAAATTCCCGAACGGCGCAGCGAAATGTAACCGATCAGCAGGGCGAACAGGGCGGCGAAGGCCACCGCGAACAGCACGGCGGGAATCACGTTCATGGTGAACAGCTTGAACGACCACACCGCCGCGTAGGAGCCCACGCCAAGAAAGACCGCATGGCCGAACGAGAGATAGCCGGTCAAGCCGAACAGAATGTTAAACCCGATGGCGAAGAGGCCAAAGATGGCGAACTTCTGCAGCAGGTCTGGATAGCCGGCGCCGAAGGGTGCCAACCACAGCGGCATGGTCAAGACCACCGCGGCAAAGGCGAGAAAAAACAACAGGTCGGATTTGGGGGTTCTTTTTTGCATCTGATCAGCTCTCCATCACGCCTTTGCGACCCATGAGACCACGGGGACGAACCAAGAGAATAACCACGGCGACCAGGTAGATGATGATCTGGTCAATGCCGGGGATAACGCTCTTGATTTCATTCAACGAGGCAAAGGACTGCAGGATGCCGAGCAGGAAGCCGGCCACGACCGCGCCGGGCAGGGAGCCCATGCCGCCCACCACCACCACCACAAAGGACAGCACCAGGAACTCCATGCCCAGGGTGTAGTCGGGCGGCACGATCGGCGTGTACATCACGCCGGCCAGGCCCGAGACCACGGCGGCGAGCCCAAACACGATGGTGAAGCGGCGTTGAATGTTGATCCCCAACAGCCCCACGGTTTCCTGATCGGCCATGCCGGCGCGCACCACCATGCCGAAGGTGGTGAAGCGCAGGAAAGCAAAGACCGCGGCGATAAGCACCAAGGAAAAGGTCAGATAGATCATCCGCCAGTAGGGATAGACGATGTCATCGCTCAAGCCGAACCAGGCGCCAACCGGGGCGGTGCCGGAAAACAGCTCCGGGGCCGGCGTGGGAATGGGATTGGCGCCGAAAAAGGACCGCACGATTTCCTGCAGCACGATGGCCAGCCCAAAGGTGACCAGGATCTGTTCCGCATGGCTGCGCTTATAGAAATACTGGATCAGCCCCCGTTCCATCGCCAAGCCGATGATCAGCATCACCGGAATGGCCAGCAGGATGGACAGCGGCACCGACAGGTCGATGATAGCCGTGCCGAAATCACCCCACCACAGCTCGAGATAGGGAACCTCCTTGTAGGCATCAAAGAAGGTGATGCTCTCGTCCTTTACCCGAACCGAGATGGTCAGGATTTTCTCCAAGGTGACCGCACAGAAGGCCCCGAGCATGAACAGCGCGCCGTGCGCGAAGTTAACCACGCCCAGGGTGCCAAAAATCAAGGTCAGGCCAAGCGCAATCAGAGCGTAGGCTCCGCCCTTGTCCAGGCCGTTAAGCAATTGCAGAACTATCGATTCCAAGGTGAAGACCCCCTCGGGTTTGCCGTAAGCTCTCCCCGCCCTTGGCTCCTTCGTCAGAGCCAAGATCAGAACCCTGCCGCGTACGGTGCGGTTCTGGGCGATCGCGCGGTCGGGCTTTTGCCGCCGGGGCGGCGCGCGCCGGACTGTCGTCGTGGAAGGTGAGAGCCGAAGGAACCGGCCGCCCGGGTTGGGGGCGGCCGGTAACGAACTGTGACGTGAGGGTTAGGCCTCGTAGGGGCCCAACTCGCCGCCAAAGATAGCCGGATCGTATTCGACCTGGCTTCGCGGCACTTCCTGAACCACTTCCAAGAGGTCGAACTGGCTCGTCGGGTTGGCGTTGCCGCGCACCACCAGCACGTCCTTGAAGCATTGGTGATCGGCCGCGCGGTACAGGGTCTTGCCGTTGCCCGCGCCATCGAACTCAAAGCCTTCCATCGTCTTGATCACCTCAATCGGATCGAAGGTCCCGGCCACTTCACAGGCATTGGCGTAGATCAGCGTTTGGACGTAGCAGGTGTGGGCGGCCTGGGACGGCGGGAAGCCGTACTCTTGGCCGAAGGATTTGACGAAAGCCTGAGAGCCGGCGTCCTGCAGCGACCAGTTCCAGTTGGTGGTGCCGTAGATACCCTTGACGTTTTCTCCGGCGCCCTGGGCCATCAACCGCGAATAAAGCGGCACAATGATCTGGAAGTCCTTGCCGTTCACGCTCTTGTCGCGCAGGCCGAACTGAACCGCCTGGGTCAGGGAATTGACCATGTCCTTGCCGTAGTGATTCAGGATCAGCACGTCGGCGCCGGAATTGAGCACCGGCGTGATATACTGCGAAAAGTCGCCGGCGCCCAAGGGCGTGCGAACCGCGTTGACGGTCTCCCAGCCCAGCGCTTCGGTGGTGTTCTTGATGGACTCTTCCTGGGTCCAGCCCCAGGTGTAGTCGGCGGTCAGGTGGTAGGCGCGGCGGTCGTTGCCCATTTCCCTTTCCAACACCGGCCCCAGCGCCGCGCCGGACATGTAGGCATTGAAGAAGTGGCGGAAGCCATAGCGGCGCTTGTCTTTTCCCGTGGTGTCATTGGAGTGGGTCAGGCCGGCCATGAAGATGATGCCCATCTCCTGCGCCAGCGACTGCTGGGCAATCGCCACGCCCGAGGAAGACCCGCCGGAGAACATCAGCACGCCGTCCTTTTCGATCATCCGCTTGGCCGAGGCGCGGGCCGCATCGGACTTGGTCTGCGTGTCGCCGGTGACGTAGTCGGCCTTCTTGCCCAGGATGCCCTGGCCGTTCAGACTCAGCGGCTTGAAGGTGTTCAGCATGCCGCCGTCGCCCTCGCCGTTGATGTGCTTGATGGCCAGCCTGTAGGCGCGAAGCTCATCGGCGCCCTCGTCGGCGTAGGCCCCGGTTTGCGGCACGTTGAAGCCGAAGGTCACGGTCGACTTATTGGCCGGGTCATTGCGAAACGCCCGCGCCCAACTATTGCGGGTGAAAATCTGCGGCATGGCCATTCCGACTGACAGAGCGGCCCCGCCCTTGAGCAGTCCACGGCGGCTAAATCCCTTGTTAATGATGCTTTTCATGAAAGCCCTCCCTTGGGTATTTTTTTGACGTTCGCTTGAACGTGGGGCCCTCACGACAAATCGCATCTGCGGTCGCTTGCCCTGGTCAAATCGTTATGTAAAATTAGTCAATCAATCAATAATATATTGAAATTGCGTGTGAATTTTGTAAAAATTCTCACTGTGCAGTCGCAATATGTGTAAAACATTTACGTTGCAGCGCAATAGAACCTGAAGCTTAAGGCGGTTAAGATCATGACACGAGCTCCCATTGGTCTCAGGGTAAGAGAGCGGCGGAAATCCTTGGGAATCACCCAAACGGACCTGGCGGCGCGGCTGCAGATCTCGGTTTCCTATGTCAACCTGATCGAACATAACAAGCGCAACATCGGCGGCCGGCTTCTCAATCAAATCGCGCGGGAGCTGCAGGTCTCCAACGATTGGCTGGAAGGCGCCACCGAGCGCCGGTTGCTTTCCGACCTGCAGGAAATCGCCGCCAATCCGATCCTGGCCAATCTCAACCTGCCGCCGCAGAGCGCCAGCGATTTCGTCAGTCAGTATCCGGTTTGGGCCCACGCCATGGTAAGCCTCCACCGGGCTTACAAGGATCGCGCGCAGGCGGCCACGGCGCTATCCAACCGCTTGATCCACGATCCCTTCTTGAGCGATGTGGTTCACCGCATGCTCACCAACATTTCCGCCATTCGCTCAACCGCGGAAATCCTCGAATCGGTCGATGACCTGGAAGCAGCGCAGCAGGGCCGATTCCATAGCATCCTGCTGGAGGAAAGCGGCCGGTTGTCGGAAGTGGCCACCCAGTTGGCCGACTTTTTTGACCAGGACCATAGCCACACCCGCTCGCTGACCCCGGCCGAGGAAGTCAGCGATTTCCTGGTGGAGCAGCGCAGCTACTTTCCGGTTCTGGAAGAAAGCGCCGCGCGGTTGGGCCAGCAATACGACTTCACCAGCGAGCGCTCCGAGGGCGCCATGGTTCACCTGCTGGAGACGCAATTCGGCATTTCGGTCGCCCGACATCAAGCGCTGTCGAGCGATCACCTAACCCCGCCCAGCAAAACCAACGGCTACCGCAATCACGCGCTTTACGACCCGGACAAGGGGCATTTGGAAATCCTCGACTCGGCCCCCACGCCGGCGCGCCGCTTTGCCCTGGCCCGCCTGTTGGCGCGCCTGACCTGTGACGAGGCCGTCGCCGCGGAAGTTCAGTCGGCCGCCACCCTGACCAGCGACGGCGCGCGGGACAACGCCAAGGAAGCGCTGTACTCCTACTGCGCCAGCGCCTTGCTCTTTCCCTATGATCGCTTTCTCGACGACGCCCAACGTGTGCGCTACGACATCGACGTTCTTCGCCGCATGTATTCGGCCTCGGTCGAGCAAATCTGTCACCGCATGGTGACGCTGCGAAAGCCCAATGCCGAAGGCGTTCCCTTCGCCTTCATGCGCGCCGACCCGTCGGGGCACCTGACCAAGCGCTTCCCGCTGCCCGGCCTGTCCCTTCCCCGCCACGGCGTCGGCTGTCCGCTTTGGGCGATCTACCAGGCCTTTCAGACCAGCGGCAGCTTCACCCGGCAGTTGGCGGAGTTTCCCAACGGCGACCGCTTCCTGATGATCGCACGCACCGTCAACAAAGTTGAGACCTCCTTCGACACGCCCCGTCACCAGTTGGCCATCATGCTGGCCTGCAATACGCTGCACGCCGACCAATTA
>TARA_R110002072_G_scaffold2011_11_pt1 | contig 13399 bp, 9 predicted proteins | sample TARA_R110002072 | Tara Oceans TARA_R110002072 (sample SAMEA4397118) | marine metagenome | biome: Polar Biome; feature: [SRF] surface water layer (ENVO:00010504); material: water (ENVO:00002006), including particulate matter (ENVO:01000060) such as... | depth 5 m | reverse complement strand
CGCCGGCGGAAGTTGAGAAAACCATGGAACTGTTCAAACCCGACGACGGCTGGACTGACCAACAGCAAGAGAATTTGCGTAATTTCCTGACCAACGACAATGGCAAGGATTTTGTAATGGTCAATCTGTTGCTGCTGAATCACCCGCAACGGGAGTCCCGCAAGAAGCTGGCGAAATACCAGAAGGTGTTCCTCGGCTCCCTGCTGCGCAAGGCCGGGCACCCGGTGATGGTCGCCATGGCAGCAAGCGGCAATGTCGAAAATGTCGCCTGTGACCAGGATGAGGGATGGGGTGCCGCGGGGATGATCCGCTACCGCAGTCGGCGGGACCTGATGGAAATGCTACCTGCCACAATCGGCAGCGAGCACCATGGCCTGAAGTTGGCGTCTCTGGAGCGAACGTTTGCATTCCCCGCCTCCCCCTGGTTTCTGTTTGGCGGGCCTAAACTGCTCGCGCCGCTGGTGATTGCACTCGTCGCCGCGCTTGCCCACCTAGCAGTCTCTTGAACCGGCTAGAGCCGCACAGTTCCGCAATGTAGACGCGCACCGCATCGATCACAAGCGGCTCAACTGAATCACAACCCTCAGGCATTTACCGTCATGGTTTTCAGGATTGTAAAAAGCATGAATGGCCTTGCGCTAATCCTGGCTATCGAGCAATTGCTGCTTAAGCAGGTTGCTGATAATTTTAATCGCTGCTTTTTTACTCTGCCCCTGCGCCGCCCGCAGCCGATGCCACATTTCATGAGACGTAATAGCGTCGATAGCCTCTCGTTCAGCGGCCGGAATGGCCTTGAGTTCCGGCAACCAGTCATCGAGGTCTTCGCGCAGTGCGCGCTGGCCGCGGGCGTGATTCTTGCGCAGCGTCTCGTAGCGCCACAATTGCGCTTGCACGCCTAAGATCATATTCCCGAGTTGTTCATAGGCAGCAGCGCGACGCTCGACGGCATGTTCAATCCGCTCCGCGAGCGTTCCCTCGCGATCACCACCGAGGAACGGAGCCTCATATGTCTCGCGTAAGTACTCGTCGGCAGCACCAAACAATGCCTCCATATCCCCATAATGCCGAAACAGTGAGCGTATGTTGATACCCGAACGTTCAGCTACCTGATGCGCCGTGGGCACAAGGATGCCCTCGTTCTGCAGGGCGACCATAGCATCGATGATTGCAGTGCGGCTGCGTTCACTGCGCAGACGGCGACCGTCTACGACTGGTTCAACTTCATTTTTTGGCATTTCATCTCCGGGCAAACGGTATCGACAACCTAAATAACATTGTATGCCTTATTGAGCGATATACAGAATCAACATTACGGCTGTGTCCTGTAGATAGCAGTTTGGAGCGATCTGTCCATCCCCACTGCCAGGGAAGATGTGCACGAATATGCCCAGGTACAGCTTCAGTACTCCATGAGTCTTGTCGAATGCAGGAGTCGAGTTGCCCGGCGCTGTGCGCCTGACAAATTGGGAGGATAAAGGGGTCGAGCCAGTGGAGGCGACCCAGACAGCCACACCCCGGCACACGAGTCGGTAACTACCGTTGCTCCCTTCCGGGCCTGGCGGGGTTCACTACCTATCATTGCGAGGGGACCGCCTGGATCACCATAGCGTCTGCATCGGGAGATGCTTCCCTCACAGACGGCGCGTATTTTGCGTCAATCGAGTGGCCGCTGCAAGTAATCATCTGCCCTGGCCCTTGACTGATAAGTAAGAACCTATAACATGCATGTTATACATTCTTACATTGGGCGCAGAAAATGGCTTCAACGCCAGTCCACCGGACTTTCAAACCAGCCTCCTCGCGCACTGGCCTTTTGGGCGCGGGCGCCGCCATCGCGATAGTCATAGTGATAACCGGGTTACTGCACTTCCGCGCTGCCCTGTCGGTCAATTCAGGGGAGCGAATGCCGCTGCCGGTCGCCGCTACCGTGTTCAAGGTCCAGGACAGCTATCAGCGGAATGTGTCCTACCTCGGCCTGGTGGTCGCCGGCAGGAAGGCCGACCTGGGCTTTGAAATTCCAGGGATGATCCTGTCTCCACCGCCGCGCCCCGGTACGCCGGTGAAGCGCGGTGACATCCTTGTAGAACTCGACAACACGGCACTGCAAGCGAGACGCAGCGCTACTGCTGCGGATCTGCAACAGATGCGCGTGGAATTGGACCTGGCGCAGTTAAAAGCCCGGCGACAGGCCGACCTGATCAAGACCGGGGCCGTATCGAGAGATGCCTATGACGACACACGCTTGCGTGCGCTGGCGCTGCAATCGAGTGTGGACGCCGGGACCGCTCGCCTCGCCAGCCTCGATATCGAGTTGCAAAAATCCCGTCTGACGGCCCCCTACGACGGCATCGTTGCAGACCGGTATGTGCAACAGGGAGCCATCGTAAATCCTGGCATGCCCGTGTTAAAACTACTTGAATCGGCAGCACAGGAAGCGCAGATCGGCGTCAGCGCTGAGCGCGCGGCCAATCTGCAGCCCGGGTCTATCTATACGCTCAAACTGCGCGACCAGACATTCCAGGCACAACTCCTCTCGGTGCGCCCGGACGTGGACCGCGCTACCCGCACTGCCGCCAGTGTCTTTGCGCTGCCCGCCGACGTCGACGCCCTGGATGGCGAACCCGTGACCCTGGAATTACAGGAGACCGTCGCCGAAGCGGGCGGCTGGTTACCCATTGCCGCACTGCAGGAAGGTAGCCGGGGCATTTGGACTGTGCTGAGACTGGAACCAGAGGGTGACCACCTGCGCACTGTCAGCGAAGCGGTAGAAGTACTGGAAGTGAAAGGTGATCGCGCTTTTGTCCGCGGCACGCTGCCATCCGGTGCCGCCGTTGTCGCCAGCGGCCTGCACCGGATCAGTGCCGGCACACTGGTTAGCGCCGAAGGAGTGAACTGACGTGTTGGCCCGGCTTATCGCTACGCATTCGCGCTATTTCACGCTGATTATTCTCTGCGTGATTGCTGTGGGCATCACCAGCTTTCAATCCATCGCGCGACAGGAAGACCCGACACTGATGAATTTTGTCGGCACGATTACCACGTTCTATCCCGGCGCCACGCCGGATCGGGTTGAGGCCCTTGTCACCCGCCCACTGGAAGACGAGCTGCGCAAGATTTCAGAGGTTGACGAGCTGCGATCAACGTCCAGTGGCGGCGTCTCTTTCATCAATATCAAACTCCTCGAAACCTTGCCTGACGATGCACTGGAACGGGCCTGGTCGGAAGTCCGGGACGCGATGACCGATGCGAGCGAGTATTTCCCCCCGGGGGTGAGCGCCCCCAATTTCGACAACGACAGGTTGACCTCATTTACCACCATCGTCGCGCTGTCCTCGTCGACCGCAGACGATATGCCGCTGTCCCTGCTCAACCGCCTGGCGCAGGACTTCGCCGACCAGGCCAGGAACCTGCCGAATACCAAGCTGGTAGAAGTGTTTGGCGAACCGGTTGAGGAGATCCGTGTCGAGATTGACGAATCGGCGCTGATCTCCCGCGGCCTGAACCTGCAGCAGGTTGCGATGGCACTGCAGTCCGCGGATGCGAAAGTCTCTTCCGGGCGCGCCTCGGGTAGCGGCACCGATATGGTCATCGAGCTGGAGGGTGATTTCGATTCCATGGCGCGTATCCGCGAGGTGGTGGTGAATACCTCCGCCAATGGCAGTGCCACGCGAATTTCGGATATCGCCAGCGTGTTCAAGGCCAATGTTAGTCCGCCTCCTGCGATGGCGCTGGCACAGGGGAGAGAGGCCATTCTCATTGGGGCCGTCATGGAGTCCGGCAATCAGGTCGATGTGTGGAGCGCCGCATTCAACACGTTTGTAACCGACTACCGCAACAATGCGCCGGCCGGACTGAAAGTGGAAGTCACCTACGACCAGAACACCTACGCGACATCCCGGCTGTTCGATGTCACCATCAATCTGGCCATCGGCATTTTACTGGTCATTCTCGTGCTCCTGTTCACACTGGGCTGGCGCGCGGCGGTGGTTGTCGCCTGTATCCTGCCACTGTGCGCCCTGATCTCGCTCACCGTGATGGAGCGTATGGGCATCGCCCTGCACCAGATGTCGATCAGCGGGCTGATCGTCGCCCTGGGACTCCTCGTCGATGGCTCGATCGTGATGACAGACGAGGTGCGAAAGCGCCTGTTACAGGGCAGCGACACACTGGAGGCCATCAGTGGCTCCGTCGATCGACTGCGAGTGCCACTGATCTCCTCGGCATTGACCACCGTGCTTGCCTTCACGCCGATGGCGATTCTGCCCGGCCCCGCCGGTGACTTCCTCGGCTCCATCGCTACAGCCGTCATCATCATGCTGGCGACCTCTACCTTGCTCGCACTGAGCATCACTCCCGTACTGGCCAGCTGGCTGCTGCCCAGAGAACCCGCCAGGGAGGCTCACTGGTGGATCGGGGGCGCCAGCAGCGGTCGTGCCGGCGACGCACTGGTGCGCGCGCTGGATTGGAGTCTGGCTCACCCGGCAACCGCAATCGCACTGGCACTCTCGCTCCCTATCGCCGGGTTTCTGTCTTTTCCGACACTCACCGCACAGTTTTTCCCGGGCACGGACAGGGATCAATTATACATTCAGGTAAAGGCAGCAGACGGTCGCTCCATTTTGGATACCGCGGCCATCGCCCGGCGCATCGATGAAAAATTGCGTGGTGATCCGCTCGTGCGCCGGGTCGACTGGAGCATTGGCGAGAGCGCGCCGGCCTTTTATTACAATATGTTCCGCTTCAAGGAAGGTATCCCCTCCTGGGCCGAGGCACTGGTGCTGACCCGCGATGAAAATCTCACCGATGACCTGATCCGGCGGCTGCAAACTGAACTCGACGCAGAGTTTCCCGAAGTGCGAACAATTGTCAGGGGTATTGACCAGGGGCCACCTGTGACGGCGCCACTGGAGATTGAAGTGACTGGACCTAACCTGTCCGTGCTGCAGGAGTTGGGCAACCAGTTCAGGCACCGTATGGAGGTCACCCCGTTCGTCACGCACACCAGCAGCGATCTGTCTGGTGGCGCACCCAAACTGGTATTTGCGCTGCAGGAAGACAAATTGCGGCTGGCGCACTTACAGCTGTCGGATGTGGCAACCGCACTCAACAGCAGTCTTCTCGGACAGATTGGTGGAGAAGTGCTGGAGGGCACAGAGCGATTACCAGTGCGTGTGCGACTCAACGAGACAGACTGGGGAGCGTCTGAAAAAATTGCCGACATCCTGGTGCCACTGCCTCCGCGACTGCCGGCCGATTCATCGATGATTTCAGGTATCCCGCTGAATGCACTTGGCAAACCGGAATTGATACCCAGCCAGAGTCCTATTTCGCGAAAGGATGGCATGCGAACTAATATCGTACAGGCGTACCTGGAGCGGGGGGTGCTGCCAGAAGAGGCATTGAAATTACTGCGACAGGACCTCACGGAAAACCCTATAGCACTGCCCGATGGCTACAATTTCAAGTTCGGAGGGGATACCGATGAACGGGCGTCGGTTGTGAATAACATCATGGCACCGATGGGACTGGTACTCGCAGCACTGCTGGCAACCATCGTCTTGACCTTCAATTCCTGGCGACTATCAGCCGTTGCTGTTTTGGTGTGCGTGTGTTCCCTGGGCTTGTCATTGCTGGCTCTGGCTATTTTCCAGTACCCGTTCGGCGTTCAGGCCATGATCGGGGTGATCGGCTCAATCGGGGTCTCCATCAATGCCGCGATCATTATTATCACCGCGCTGCAGGCCGATCCGCGCGCGCTGCAGGGAGATAGCGTGGCAACGCGGGACGTGGTGATGGATTCCAGCCGACACATTATCTCAACAACGGTGACAACCTTTGGCGGTTTCCTGCCGCTGATACTTGAAGGGAGCCAATTCTGGCCGCCGTTCGCAATGGCTATCGCCGGTGGTGTGCTGCTATCGACCATCATATCGTTCTTCCTGGTACCGCCCCTGTTCCTCGTCGCGACACAAATCGGCCGCAGAAAGACAGCGATTGAACAGTCGCATCCGGATGACCTGGTTCGGCACCAGCGGGAGATTGCAGCATGAATTGTTCGGACAACACTGCGCCGCGACCGGGGCGCTATCATCACGGCAATCTGCGTGACGCACTGATTGTGGCAGCCGCGGAGCTCATTGAAGAGAACGCCTCTATCGGTTTTGCGATGATTGACGCAGCCCGCAAGGCTGGCGTAAGTAGTGCGGCCCCCTACCGCCATTTCAAAGATAAGGATGCGCTGCTGGAGGCCGTCAGTGAGCTGGCTTTTCTGGGACTCACGATTACCACCCGCGATACCGCCCTCAAATACCCTGCGGGCTCGGAGCAACGCATCATTGCGATCGGCAAAGCCTACATCTCGTATGTGATCAGCCACCGCGCCTTTTACGACCTGATGTGGGGCGATATGGGTCTACGTGGTTTTGAAGCCGCTGATATCGATATCAAGACCTCAGGGTTCAGGGTGCTGGTGGAATCGGTACAACTCTGGTGTGATGGGCTGGGTTTGGTTGACTACAATGCGCTTGAACTGTCGGTAAAGCTCTGGGCGATGGGACATGGCCTGGCCTGCCTTGCGATGAATCATCACCTTGAACAGTTCCTGCCAGACGTGGATGTCTTCAGCTTGCTGGAAAGCAGCACTCGTACGTTTTTTGAGGGCTTGAAGCGCACCAAATCCCGTCCAGAGTAATATGTTCGAGCAGCGCACACAGAGCACGCTCAGTCGGCACGCGCATTTTTCCACTGCACGCAACGTTCAATAGTTGCGTGCGCGGTTTTTGACCGGCAAACACTGTCAATGCTATAAGATGCCGCGCGTAACAATGCCCTCTGTCCGGGCGCTGCCAGAATCAGAAGTCGACCTATGACATTTATCAACCGCAGAATTGACACCAGGCGCGATCGGCCCCAAAGGAGCGAGTTCCGTGCGTGAGCATGCGGCGATCGCGCCGCTTCGCGAGCCGGCATTTTTACGCATATGGTCGGCGAGCGTACTGTCTAATTTCGGACAGATGATTCTCGGTGTGGGTGTGGCATGGGAAATGACGCGCCTGACTTCGGTGCCCGGTATGGTGGCACTGGTGCAAACCGCCATGATGCTGCCCTTGATGCTGGTGGCACTGCCGGCGGGCGCGATTGCAGACACCTTCGACCGCAAACGGGTTGCCATACTGGGGCTTTGCATCTCCGCATTTTTTGGTTCGATTCTTTCCGCACTGGCGTTTGTGGAGTTGACTTCGCCCTGGCTCCTGCTCGGCTTTTGTTTCCTGATCGGCACCGGGGTGGCGCTGTACAGCCCGGCATGGCAATCGTCTATCGGTGAGCAGGTAACACCAGAAGTCCTTCCAGCCGCGATCGGATTGAATACGATAAGCTACAATGTCGCGCGCAGTTTTGGCCCTGCGATTGGCGGGCTGATCGTTCTCGCCGCCGGTGCGCAAGCCGCATTTGCGTTTAACGCTGTGAGTTACCTGCCGTTGATCCTTGCGTTTCTGCTATGGAAACGCATTCACCTGCCCTCGAGACTGCCCCCGGAGCGCATCACCCGTGCCATGGTTTCGGGGGTGCGCTATGCGTTTCACTCACACCCCATTCGCACAGTGCTGGTACGCGCATTCGTGTTTGCTTTCGGCGCTGCTACTGCCACCGCAATGGCCCCACTTATCGCCAAGGACCTACTCGGTGGCAACGCCAGTACGTTTGGCATACTGCTGGGTGCCGGGGGGGTTGGCGCAGTCGTCGGCGCATTGCTTATCAATACGTTTCGGGCGCGCTTCAGCACCGCGAAAGCATACTCCATGCTGGCGCTATTGAATGGCTTCGCGTTGATCGCTGTCGGACTCAGTCGCTCATTGCCCCTCACGTGTCTGGGTATGTTTCTGGCCGGCGGCGCTACCATGTTGACGATATCGCTGCTCAATATATCCGTTCAGCTATCCGCCCCGCGCTGGGTGACGGCGCGCGCGCTGTCGCTGTTTTCATCCCTGCTGACCGGGGGTGTAGCGTTTGGTGCATGGTTTTGGGGAATAGTCGCCAATCATTGGGCCATCGACACCGCCATCATTGCCTCGGGAGTGATGATGCTCACCCTGCCCCTGATCACGATGTTCCTGACTCTGCCGGAAGCCAGCCAGGCAGGGGCGGAAGCCGTCGATATTGAGAATGAACCTGAAGTGGGACTTGCCATCACCATGCGATCCGGGCCTATCGTGATCGAAATCGAATATCACGTTGAGCCGGAGGACCCACGGGCTTTTTATACGGCAATGCAGGAGGTGCGAAAAGTGCGATTGCGCAATGGCGGGTTCAACTGGTCGATCGCGCGCGACATCGGCGACCCGTCACTGTGGACGGAGCGCTTTCATTTCCCAACCTGGGGAGACTATTTGCGTATGCGAGATCGCTTTACGCAGGCCGACCTGGACGCACAGTCCGCTGCGAATGCGCTCACTGTAGACGGCAAGATTGCCGGTGTAAGGCGCGGCCTGGAACGGCCCTTCGGCTCGGTGCGATGGAAGGAAAATACGCCGGATCCAAAGCAGGAGTCCGTGGTCTTTATGGGGCCATAACGCACGCATACGGATAGAAAATCGCCTGCAATTTCGTTCGCCAAGGCGCCCAATTGAAGCCGAATAGTCCTGATCGTGGTAACTTACCGCTCGACGCCAAGCCAATGAGGAACACACACGTATGACACCCAACGCTGAATTTTCGGAACTGAGCTGTTACTTGCTACCGGGACACTCGACGACTCCCGCCGACGCGATTGCTGAGGCCAGGCGGGCAGAGGCTTTGGGACTCGGCAAAGTCTGGCTGTCCGAGCGCTTTGACGTCAAGGATGCCGGTGTCATTTGCTCCGCCGCGCTGGCCGTCACGGAGCGTATTCATGTCGCCACAGCAGCGACAAATGTCCACACTCGCCATCCACTGGTGCTCGCTACCCTATGCAACACTTTGCACTACATGTCAGGCGGACGCTTTGAGCTGGGACTTGCCCGTGGCGTCGGTATCCGCAACCAATTGATGGGTTTGCAAGACGTCAGCAACGCGCAGTTGGAAGACGCCCTGAAGATACTGCGTACCTTGTGGCGCGGCGAAAAAGTGATGGGTTACGAGGGAGCGATGGGCACCCTGCCCTACCTGTCCATGGGCGACTGGATCGACGCGGACATTCCCATCCATTTTGTCGGCTTCGGGCCCGGAAGCCTGCGCTTTGCAGGGCGTCACTTTGACGGAGTGCACCTGCATACTTTTATTACCGACGAGGGTTTGCAGCGCGCCTGCGCACTGGTCCGACAAGGAGCAGAGGAAGCCGGAAGAGACCCGGAAAACATTCGCGTGTATTCAGTATTGGCAACAGCGCTAAACCCCAGCCGAGAAGACTACCTGCGCAAATTCGTTGCCCGCATGGCCACTTACATGCAGGCTCCGGGTTACGTCGACACACTGGTCAAGCTCAATGGTTGGGATCCGGCCATTCTGGCCGCTTTTCGCAGCAACGAGATTGTCTCCTCGATCCCCGGCGGCATCGACAGTGTAGCCACCCTGGAGCAGTTGGAGCAGCTCAGTGAACTCATTCCCGAGGAGTGGTTACCCGCCGCTAGCGGATCTGCAGAGGACTGCGCCCGCGCCTGGAAAAACCAGCTGGCACAGGGTGCGCACGGTGTGGTGATACACGGTTCCACACCCGATGAGTTCGCACCGATCCTGGATGCCTATCGGAAACTCGATTAACCCGGAGTGTAATGCCAATATGAAGGGTAGCGGAGCCTATAAAACCATCTGTCGAATCTGCGAGGCGCAGTGCGGGCTGATTGTCAGCACCGAAGGGAACCGTATTGCCGGCATCGAGCCGAACATCGATCACGTCGCCAGCAGTGGGTATGCCTGCATTAAAGGCCTCAGGATGGGGGACTTTGTCCACAGTCCGGACCGTCTCGAAACACCACTGAAGAAGATTGATGGTGAATTCGTCCCTATTGCCTGGGATCAGGCACTGTCGGAAATAGGCACAAAACTCGCGGCTATTCACGCAGAGCACGGTGGCGCCGCAATTGCCGCCTATATCGGAAATCCCATCTCGTTCAGCCTGTGGCCAACGACGATGATCACCTTCCTCCTGAAAGCGTTTGGCGCCGACAAGTTATTCACGCCCGGAACACAGGATTGTGCCAATAAATTTGCCGGCGGCGAGCGCATGTTCGGCAGCGCGAATGACCAGGTCTTTCCGGATATCGATCACAGCCAACTACTTATCGTCATCGGCAGTAACCCCGTTATTTCGAAGATGAGCTTCATCTCCATACCCCACCCGATGAAGCGACTGGCAGCGATAGAGGAACGCGGTGGCAAAGTCTACTGGGTGAACCCGCGCTTTACCGAGTCGGCCAGGCGTATCGGTGAACATGTGCCCATCAGGCCGGATACCGACCTGTTCTTCCTGCTCGGCTTCCTGCACGAAATCATCGCCCGTGATGCCGTCGATCACGAACGTGTCGCCCGCTACATGAATGGCTACGAACAACTGGCGACCATCGCAAAACCCTGGACCCCGGAGCGCGTCGCCGCAGTAACGCGTATTCCGGCGCAGCAGTTGCGCGACATGGTCAGTGCCTACCTGGCCGCGGACGGCGCCGCCCTCTACTCATCCACTGGCGTAAACCAGGGCAGGTTCGGGCTTATGGCGTACTGGATACAGGAGGCGATCAACGCGATTACCGGGAATCTGGACAAGCGCGGTGGCGTACTCGCAGGTAGAGCGGTACTCCCCAGAGCACCGCTGACCGCCGAGAAGGCCAAATCGCGCATCAACAACATACCGTATGTGAACAGTACAATTCCCGCGGGCATCATGGCCGACGAGATTCTGACGCCGGGAAGCGGAAAAGTACGCGCGATGTTTAACATGGCCGGCAACCCGCTGTTGAGTTGCGCCGGCAGTGAACGTCTGGCCACAGCGTTCGACCAGCTTGAACTGTTCGTGTGCATGGATATTGTGCGCAATGAAACCGCCGAGCACGCGGATTACATTTTGCCCGGGCTGCACGCACTGGAGCGTGCCGATATACCATTCTATTTCTTCACCATGATGGGGCTGATGCCCACTCGCAGTTTCACCTATACCGACGCTGTGCTCGAACCCCCTGGCGCCGCGAGGGACGAAGGCCTGGTGTTTCGGCAGCTTTGTCGCGCCGCCGGCAAGCCAATCGCTGGTTCCCGCGCGCTGCAGTGGGTGAGCAACCTCGGGGAGGCCTTAAGTAAGGTACCGGTGCTGGGGCGCCTCACTTCCATGGACAAGCTGTTCCTGTCTCTGCTGACCCGGTCCGCGAAACTCGGTGGCCTGGGCAAACTGCGCAAATCCCCCGACGGCCTGCTACTGCAACCCAACCAGCCGGGAGACTATCTCGGACAGCGGGTATTCACGCCGTCCGGCAAAGTGGAACTGGCACCAGAGGATCTGGTGGAGCGGGCTAAATCCCTGGAACAGATTTACGCGACCGAGCTGTCCAATACCAGTGCGTTGAAACTGATCCAGAAGCGCGAGCGTTTTACCCACAATAGCTGGGCCCACAACTCGGAGGTGTTTGTCAAAGGCGAGCGCAACACCAATTATCTGTACATACATCCTGACGACGCCCGTCCCAGGAACCTTGTCGATGGCGCCTTTGCGCGCATCAGCGTGAGGGATAAGCAGGTCGAGGCCCCGGTCCGACTGGACAAGGATATGCAACCGGGCACAATATCCCTGCCCCACGGCTGGGGCCACCAGCAAGCCGGCGGACTCAATGTCGCCAACAAGACGCTCGGTGTGAACGTCAACATTCTTATGCCCGATGGACCGGATTCGATAGAACCCGGGTCAGGCATGTCACACATGAACGGCGTCATTGCAGAGGTCAGCGCAGTATGAAGCGGCGCTAACCGCAATAAACACCGGTTCGGGTCATTTCCAGCGTCCCTCGTGCGATAGCGCTGCAGGGACAGCACTGCACCGGGCTGTCTGACCGGCTCCACACTTTACTTGCCTATAATCGTGAACATTTTCACAGTTGTGGAACTTTTCTTGCATGTACCCAGTCGATAGTGCCCATACTAGTACTAGTGGTCTTTGCACTAGTGCCGGAGTTTTTTACAACGGGAGGAACCATGAATGCTGTAATCAGGAACGTTGGTCCGGACGGACTGGAGATCAACGTCACAGGCAAACTCAAAGCAGAGGAGTACCGCCTGTTCAAGGAGTTAGCAGAGCAACGTATCGATCGCTTCGGCCAGGTGAACCTGCTGGTCGTGATTACCGAATTTTCAGGGTGGACGCCCGCCGACCTCTGGCAGGATATCAAGCTCGATGTAGACCACTACGGCGATGTGGGTCGGCTCGCGATTGTCGGCCCGGTACCGCTCAATCACTGGATGGCAACGCTGACCAAACCCCTCACATCTGCTGTCGTAAAGTATTATTCGATGGCTGATATCGAAGAGGCCAGAATGTGGATAAGAGATTTGCCGCTGGAACAGCTCGCATACTACGGCTAGGCTTTGTGCCTTTGCCTACTGGCTCCTGCGGTGAGCTCACCGACCCCCGACCTGAGCCCGTCCCCGGTACCACCAACTCGCTGCTATAGTGTTCCAGTCCGCCACAGAGGCTCACGAAACCGGCATCTAATGCTATAGTCGCGCCATGTCGAAAAAACCCCATCCGCTGGACCGCTTTGCCCAAGACCTGCCAGCTGGCACGCTGCAATGGATCGGGCTGCGACCTGCGAGGCGCACCCCCATGCTGGAAGTGCATCAGGCGGCCGCTATTGCCGAATACGGGCTCGAGGGAGACCACAGGGCCGACAAAACGCCTGGCTCCGGACGGCAGGTTACCTTGATCTCCCGCGAGTTTATCCAGCAGACAGCGCATTTTCTGGGGCGGGATATCATCGAACCCGGCATACTGCGCCGCAACCTGGTTGTCGCCGGCATTAATTTGCACGCTCTGCGCCATCAGCGGTTTACGATCGGCGACGCACTGTTTGAGGCAGGCGCCCTCTGCCACCCCTGTTCCCGCATGGAAACGGCACTCGGCACGGGCGGCGTCGCCGCGATGCTCGGTCATGGCGGCCTGTGCTGCCGGATACTCAGAAGTGGGACGATTGCAATCGGCGATAGAGTGCAGGTGCAGGTGACAGCCCAACCTCAGCGCTGAAAATACACGTTATGAACCCGGAAAAGACTATGGACAGAATCGAAAAGCTGAAAAAAGACATCTACAGTTTTGAGGAACTGGATACCCTGGAGAAAAATGCAACCAAGCTGCGCGATAGCGAAACACTCAGGTTGATTGCGTTGAGTCGCGCATCCAAAACGGCGAAAGGCGAAAAACCCAGCGCTGTTGTCGAAACCAGACGCTCGC
>TARA_R110002072_G_scaffold172324_8_pt1 | contig 13413 bp, 13 predicted proteins | sample TARA_R110002072 | Tara Oceans TARA_R110002072 (sample SAMEA4397118) | marine metagenome | biome: Polar Biome; feature: [SRF] surface water layer (ENVO:00010504); material: water (ENVO:00002006), including particulate matter (ENVO:01000060) such as... | depth 5 m | reverse complement strand
GTAATTTCAAGAAATTCTCTTTTGAAACCCGAAGCACCTCAGCGTCTGATAAAGCTTCAGCGTGAGCAGGATATTTCACATCAGCAAAAAGTGGCGGTTCCCCAAAACTTTGACCCGCAAAAAAAATACCCTGTATAAACTCTTTACCATCGTCATTGAAATTGTTCATTTTCACCTCACCCCTAAGAATTTGAAAATAACACAAAGCAGGCTGTCCTTCAGAAAATATTTTTTCACCCTTTAAAAAAGCAAGCTTCTCTGCACCAAATCTAAACAATATATCTTCCGCTATCATTTGCTTAACTGTGTTGTTTAAGGATTTGCACCAACTCTTGCTTTTGCAAAACGCCTGATTGTCGCCACAATTGCTTTCCGTTTTTAAAGAGAATCATCGTGGGCACGCCCCTCACCTGATACACTCCTGCCAAGGGCTGGTTTTTATCTACATCAATTTTTATGATTTTGATGGCATCACCCAGTTCGGCTTTGACCGCATCCAGTATGGGTGCCAGTGTTTTACAGGGACCACACCAGGTAGCAAAAAAGTCAACCAATACCGGTTTGTCATCATTGATGATTTCGCTGAATTTTGATTTCATCTTCCTTTTTTTTTGGGAGTTTATACAAAGATACAACTCCCTTTTTGAATAAAGCAAAAGCCTCTTAAAAGGAGTAAAAAAACTATCTTTGCCCCAATGCGCAAAAATCCCTTTCAAAAATTTAAAACCGATGTTTCAGGAATAGCGCTTCCTGAAAAATTCACCTTTCCGTTTTACTATACCCCACACACTTTAAGCGAAATTGCTGCCAGCGAATTGCAAGATTATTTAGAAACTCAAAGCGATTTTGACCACAATTTTGGTATCGACCCCAAAAACAAGGGACTTGTCATCGGAAAAATGTTTGGGGTGCTTGTGTGCCAAAACCGGGAAAGCACGCTTGGCTATTTATGGGCATTTTCAGGCAAACTGGCAGAATCCAATCACCACCACCTTTTTGTACCCCCCGTGTTTGATATGCTCGCGCACAATAGTTTTTTTAAACAAGAGGAAAAAGTACTCAATGCCCTCAACAGGGATATTGAGGGCTTGGAATCTTCAGAGGAATATCATCATGCACTTCAAACGCTGGAAAAAATAAGGAGTAGCGCCGAAAAAGACCTGCAGCAACAAAAAAAACGCATCAAAGAAGGCAAACTAGCACGCGATCTAAAGCGAAAAGAAGCCGAAACCACCTTGCCTTTTGAAGACTACAAAACACTCCAAAAAAACCTAAGCGAAGAAAGCAAGCAGGAAAGCATCCTCCTGAAAAAGATGGCCAAATACTGGAACCATCAAATAACCGATGCTTTAAAAGTCATTGAAAATTTAAAAGCCGAAATCAATACCCTCAAAGAAACCCGAAAACAAAAATCGGGTGTGTTACAGCAGCAGCTTTTTGATAATTATTCTTTTTTAAACAGTGTGGGCGAACTCAAAAGCATCGGCGAAATTTTTGATAACAATCCGCCGGCGGGTGCGGGTGAATGTGCGGCCCCCAAGTTGCTGCATTATGCATTTAAAAACGGGTTAAAACCCATCGCCATGGCCGAATTTTGGTGGGGACAATCACCTAAGTCTGAAGTGAGAAAACACAAACAGTTTTATCCGGCGTGCAAGAGCAAGTGCGAACCCATTTTGATGAATCATATGCTTAAGGTATTGGACCTTGAAACCAATCCGTTTCAGGAAAATCGAGCTGCAGGAAAAACCCTGGAGATCGTATTTGAAGACGACACACTTTTAGTCATTAACAAACCCGCAGAGTTTTTATCAGTTCCCGGAAAAATCATTCAAGACTCTGTTTACACTCGTATAAAAGAAATGTATCCCGAAGCTACCGGTCCCTTGATTGTACACCGCCTGGATATGTCCACTTCAGGGCTGTTGGTTTTGGCAAAAACTGAAGCAGCCTATGTATTCCTTCAAAAACAGTTTATCCAACGCAGCGTCAAAAAAAGATATGTGGCTTTGCTGGATGGTATTATCAAACAAAAAGAAGATTTGATTGACTTGCCCCTGCGAGTGGAATTAGACGACAGACCGCGTCAACTGGTTTGCTATGAACACGGCAAGCCGGCGCAAACCCGATTTGAAGTGATCCAAATAAAAAACAAACAGACAAGGGTTTATTTTTATCCCATCACTGGCCGTACCCACCAGCTACGGGTACACGCAGCTCACAACTCCGGATTGCAAACGCCCATCGTGGGCGACGATTTATATGGTAAAAAAGCAAACCGCTTACTCCTTCATGCCGAGCGGCTTACGTTTGTACATCCCGTTTCCAAGGAAGAAATGACGTTTACCATAGCTCCACCGTTTTAATAAAAAGGCTTTATTTTCAAAACCCCATTTAAAAACTAAACCGCTCATAAGCCGCTCTGTCCAGCGCTTCTTGGTGATCAGGGTGGGCGATGGAGATCAGGGCTTGTGCGCGTTGTTTCAGGGTTTTTCCATACAAGTCAACGACGCCATTTTCTGTGGCGATATAATGTACATGGGCTCGTGTGGTGGTTACACCGGCACCTTCTTTTAGGAAGGGGACAATCTTTGAAACTCCTTTCTTTGTGATAGATGGCATGGCCAATATGGGTTTTCCGCCTTCAGAAAGGGATGCGCCTCTTATAAAATCCATTTGCCCCCCTACTCCGCTGTATTGCATTTTCCCAATGGTATCTGCACAAACCTGACCGGTAATATCGATTTCTATGGCGCTGTTAATTGCAGTGACTTTTGGATTTCTGCGAATAATCGCGGTATCATTAGTATAAGAAGCTTCCTTGAAATGTACAATGGGATTGTCATCCAGAAAGTCATATAGTTTTTGGGAACCAATGGCAAAACAGGTCACTAATTTACCTCTTTTGACCACTTTGTCTTCTCCGGTAATGATTCCTTTTTCAATTAAAGGAAGAATCCCGTCTGAAAACATTTCTGTGTGAATGCCCAGTCGTTTGTGATTCATTAAATTAGATAAAACCACATTGGGAATCCCCCCAATCCCCATCTGCAAAGTAGCACCGTCTTCTACCAGTTGTGCCACGTGGTACCCAATTTGCTTTTCCATTTCAGTGGGCTCTGAAGCGGTAACACTGTGAATGGGCTCATCTACCCATACAGCGGCATTGATATTGTCTTTATGAATAATCCCGTCACCGTGTGTTCTGGGGACTTGTGGATTGACCTGGGCAATCACAATTTTTGCCATTTGAATGGCAGTAATCGTAACATCAATAGAAGTTCCCAAAGAACAGTACCCATGCTTGTCAGGTGGAGACACTTGTATGAGTGCCACATCAAGCGGAAGGATATTTCGTTTAAATAACAGGTGTAGTTCGCTTAAAAATATGGGCGTATAATCCCCGCGACGCGTGTTAATAGCTTTCCTCACATTGCCCGCCACAAAGCAACTGTTAGTATTAAAAGCATTGCAATATGGCTCTTGCGCATACAAGGCGTCTCCTTCAGTATGCATCTGGACAATTTCAACATCGTTCAGGTTTTTATAGTTCTGACACAAAGCGTTGATCAAAAATTTAGGCGTCATCGCGGCACCCTGAAAAAAGATTCTGTTATTTGATTTTATAAGGGATATGGCTTCTTCAGCAGGGATGTAATTCATTGGTATATTGTTAATTGTTAATTGTTAAAAGTTAATAGTTATTGGTATTTGGTGCTTTTTTTGGAATTTTTAATTTTAGTGACACTCCATCTTAGCATTTACCATTTCAGTAACCGGTGCGGGCGAAAGATAAGGAATACCGAGGCCCATTCCTCGTAAGATAAAGAAAACTCCGATAATAACTACAAAAACAGGGATGGCTTTTTGAATTTTTTGTCTGTTGACGCCCTTCAAGAATGAGCCTGCATAAATGGCCACCGTCATCAATGGGATGGTTCCCAATCCAAAAAAAACCATATACAGACTGCTTTGCATCAACGAACCTGCAGCCAGGGCAGCAAACACGGCAATATAAACAAGTCCGCATGGTAGAAAGCCATTTAAAAACCCAATGGTCAAAAAGGTGTCGGCTGTTTTTTTCTTTAGTGAAGCACCCAGGTTTTGTTTGATTTTTCCAATGAATTTATAGAAAAATGCAGATACATTGGTCTTTTGAAATCGCTTATTAGGCAAGACAACCGCAAGAATCATAAGGACTCCCACAGCGATGGACAGTTGTTGTTGTAGTCCGAATAGTGAAAAACTCTTTCCTAATATTCCAAAGACAAGTCCAATCAACGCATAGGCAAAAAGCCTTCCAGTATGGTAGCTTGTGATTTGAAAAAACTTCTTTAAAGGTTTTTTGTGTTCTACCGGCAGCATAAAGGCAATGGGACCACACATACCCACGCAGTGCAGGCTTCCCAAAAGTCCAAATATGAGGGCAGAAAGTAACATTTAAAAAGTAATTTGGTCTTGGGTGATATAGGTTTTACCATTCATTTCCCAGCGCACGCTCACATCCCACCTTCCGGGCAGCAGACTTTCTGCCGGGATGAGCATTTTATTTTCTGAAAGTTGAATTGACTTTTCAAAATCAAGTTCTTTTTTGTTGACCCTGTAAAACGTAACCGACCCATTTTCCATTTGAGAAGCAATTTCCTCAGGAAAAACAAGCAGAATTCCATCTAAACTTTGTTCAACTCTTAGCTTATTAGTTAGGTTAGCAGCATTATTGCGACCGTCGAGTTCAGCTTGAAAGCCAATTTCTTTCTTGTAGTAATCATCAACCACCATTTCATAATCATAATTATTGTCTGTCATCATGGTAATGACCATGTAGAGTATAAAACTCATAAAAAGCCCTATTGCGATGACGATTCCTGTTCCCCAGTTTATTTTCATTTTTATAGATATTAGATTTGAGACATTAGATATTAGACATAGTTTAATTAAAACTTCTGGGTCCTAAAAAGTTAGTACTAGTTGTTTCTATAAGTACCTCATTACTGTACACTCCTATTTCCACTTTGTTTTTATGCCCTTCCAGAGCGGCACTGTGAAGCTCTATAAATAAAGTTCCTTCTACCATGTCCTGCGGTGGAACTACCACCTCGTGCTGCGTAACAAAACGTATTTCACCGGTATGGGAAAGGAGTTTCAATTCAATATTGTCATATTCCTTGGTTGTTTTATTGATGAGTTTAAAAGTATATACATTACTAATCAAGTTGTCTTCTTTCAACTCATACAACTGCCCCGGCAAGCGCAAAACAACGGCTTCCACATCACTTCTTAAAAAGAGCATCCCGATTAACAAACCGGTTAAAATGGTCAATACCGCTATATATCCTTTCATTCTTGCAGTGAGCTTGAAAGGCTTTTTATCAACGATATTTTCTTCACTGGCATAACGAATCAAGCCTTTTGGCAAATTAACCGATTCCATTATGCTGTCACATTCATCAATACAGGCGGTACAGTTCACACATTCCAGTTGGGTTCCGTTTCTAATGTCAATGCCTGTAGGGCAAACGTGCACGCATTGAAAACAATCAATACAGTCGCCGTGACCCAGAGCTTTGCGATCTTCGTTTTTTCTATATTTCTTTCTCCCTTCTTCCCTTTCGCCACGTTTATGGTCATAAGCAACCACAATGGATTTAGTATCCAATAAGACCCCTTGTAACCTTCCGTAAGGACAGGCAATAATACACACCTGTTCTCTGAACCACGCAAATACAAAATAGAACACAGCTGTAAAAATAAGCAAGCCAATGAAGGTGCTTAAGTGATTCAACGGGCCTTCCAAAACATAAAGAATCAAACGATCGCTGCCAATGAGGTAGGCCAGAAAAACATTTGCGATAATAAAGGAAATAATAAAGAAAATCGCCCATTTTAACAGTCGTTTTCTTATCTTCTCTCCATTCCAAGGCATTTTTGCAAGGCGTATTTGCTTACCGCGATCGCCTTCAATAGCATATTCAATGCGCCTGAAAACCATTTCCATAAAAATTGTTTGCGGACAAATCCATCCACAAAAAATTCTTCCGAAGGCAACTGTAAACAAGGTCAAAAAAACCACCCCAATAATCATTGACAAAACAAACAAATAAAAGTCCTGTGGCCAGAATGGAAAACCAAAGATGTTGAACTTTCGTTCCAGCACATTAAATAGCAAGAACTGATTGCCGTCAATTTTTATAAAAGGAGAAGCCATAAAAAACACAAGCAGGACATAGCTCACATATTTTCGATACCGATACAGTTTACCGCTCGGCTTTTTTGGAAAGACCCACTTTCTTTTACCTTCATCATCGATAGTTCCAATACTGTCCCGAAATTTTTCCTGGTTTTCCATTAATAAGTTTAATTCATTCTATTTGCCACAAACCTGCCTGCCACCAGGCAGGGGCATATAGACACAAAGGTTCACAAAAGTTATAAGCATCTATTCAATTTCCAAATCACTTTCTAGATCTTCTTCTGAAAGTTCCGGTTGGTCTATTTTTTCTTCAGCAGTTTCTATTTCTTCAGCAATTGCTTCCTGCTCATACAAATCTCCTTCAGACTCCTTAGCATCAGGCGGATTGGTGCCTTGCATAGTCATAATATAACTGGAAACCTGAGCGATTTCTATAGGTTTTAAATCATTTTTCCAGGGAATCATCCCTTTACCGGGGCGACCACCTTCTGAAATGACTTCATAGATATTGCTGAGACTTCCTCCCAGTATCCAATAAGAATCTGTTAAATTAGGACCAATACCTCCACCCCCATCGGCACGGTGACAAACGGCACAATTGGAATCAAAAACATTCTTTCCGGCACTGAGATCTGCTTCATCTGTTAACATAACCACAGTACTGGCATCCACAAGTCCCTTGGCGGTTTTTCGGTATTCTTCTATTTCAACTTGTGCTGCAGCAACCTCCCGACGGTATTCCTCTTCCTGAGTGGGACCGTCAAAAACGTGATAACGAACCATATAAACCGCAGCAAAAATTATAGTCGCATAAAAACCATACACCCACCAGGTTGGTAAATTGTTATCCAGCTCTCTAATCCCATCATAATCGTGATCAATAATGATTTCTTCATCTGAACGGGCTTTTTTCTCTCCCACCAATAAACGGTAGGTTTTATTCAGCCATTTTTTGCCGGCATCTTTACTTTCAGCTTCTTTTGCTAAATAACGTGCTTTTGCTTCTTCATTGAGTGTTTCAAATAACAAACGTTGAATGGATGCTACACTTACCTCAATGGCTATCATAAAGAGTATAATAACAAACCAAACGGCTATAAGTATGGGGGCTTCAACAATGGCCCATTGATCTGAAGTTCTGGCTAACCCTTCTATCAAAAATAAAGATAGCGCAGAAACGAATAAAATTCTTAGAATACTAACTGTTTTCATTGGTCTTGGTTGTTTGTTTCCTCGTCCAGTTCAAGAGGAATGTTACTTACTTCTTCAATATACTTTTTCTTTGAGGTCACTACCCAAATAAAGAGGACAGTAAAAAATGTGAAAAAGATAATTAGTGATATAATAGGGTAAACCTCTATACCCTGAATCGAGTCCATATGGCCTTTTATATACTTTAACATGGCTTATTGATTTTCTATGTTAGACAATTCCTCATCATTCATCTTTACTCTAATATCGGTTCCCAGACGTTGTAAATAAGCAATCATAGCAACCACTTCCCGATGTTTCATTTCGGTAAACTCCAAGCCGTTATCAAGAGCATATTGTTTTTCGGCTTCATAAACACGCACAAACTCTGGGTCTGCGTAGAGGTTTTGCTCAATTTCGGCGCCCTGCTCCAGCATCCATTCCTGTGCTCGGGCAATATCCTCTTCTGTGTAAGGAACACCCAAACTCACCATCACCTCCATTTTTCTCTGGGTTTTAGATTTATCAAGTTCCCTGTTAATGAGCCATTTATAACTTGGCATTATGGATCCCGGCGACGTGCTTTGTGGATCATAAAAGTGGTTGAAATGCCAGCTGTCTGAATATTTTCCGCCTACACGTAAAAGATCCGGACCTGTGCGCTTACTTCCCCAAAGGAATGGGTGATCATAAACAAACTCACCGGCTTTGGCATACTCCCCGTTGTAGCGTTCTGTTTCACTTCGGAAAGGACGCACCATTTGTGAGTGACATCCCACACAACCTTCACGAATGTATAAATCACGACCTTCCAATTCAAGCGGTGTGTATGGATGCACGCTTGTGATGGTTGGAATATTAGACTTAACTACAAGTGTTGGTACAATTTGAACGATTCCTCCAATTAAGATGGCAACTGTAGCAAGAAGGGTTAACTGAACCGGTCTTCTCTCTAACCAGGTGTGATAGCCCTCTCCTTTAACACGTCTTTTTGAAACACGCTCCAGAGCTGCAGCTTCAGCAAGTTCATCAGTAACAGCAGTACCTTGTCTCACCGTTTTAATGATGTTATAAAGCATCACAAACGCTCCAAGAATATACATACTTCCTCCAATGGCTCTCATCCAATACATCGGCATAATCTCCACAACAGTTTCCATAAAATTACCATAAACCAGGGTTCCATCTGGGTTGAATTGCTTCCACATTGAGGCTTGTACAAATCCGGCAACATACATTGGTAACGTATAAATGATGATACCCAGCGTACCGATCCAGAAATGGAAGTTGGCTAATCCAATTGAAAATAGTTTGGTCTTGAAAATTTTAGGGATTAACCAATATATCATACCAAAGGTTAGGAAACCATTCCACGCAAGTGCACCCACGTGAACGTGAGCAATAATCCAGTCTGTAAAGTGGGCAATGGCGTTAACGTTTTTCAACGAAAGCATAGGACCTTCAAAGGTTGCCATACCATAACCGGTTATTGCTACAACCATAAATTTAAGGGTTGGGTCTGTGCGCACTTTATCCCAGGCACCTCGTAAAGTAAGCAGACCGTTAATCATACCTCCCCAGGAGGGCATAATGAGCATTACCGAAAAGGCCACCCCAAGACTTTGTGCCCAAGCAGGTAAAGCCGTGTAAAGTAAATGGTGAGGCCCTGCCCAGATATAAATAAAAATCAATGACCAGAAGTGAATAATCGACAAACGATAAGAATACACGGGCCGGTTTGCAATTTTAGGGACATAATAATACATCAACCCTAGAAATGGTGTGGTAAGGAAAAATGCCACCGCGTTGTGACCATACCACCATTGCACTAAAGCATCTTGAACCCCTGCATAGACCGAGTAACTCTTTAAGAAATCTACGGGTAAGGCAAGACTGTTAAAAATATGAAGTACAGCTACTGTCACAAAAGTTGCCAAATAAAACCAAATAGCTACATAAAGGTGACGTTGTCTTCTGCGAAGAATGGTTCCAATCATATTGATACCAAAAGCCACCCAAACTACGGCAATCGCAATGTCAATGGGCCACTCGAGTTCAGCATACTCCTTGGAAGAGGTTAGCCCCAATGGTAAGGTGATTGCAGCTGCAACAATGATAAACTGCCAGCCCCAAAAATTGATTTTACTTAGCCAATCACTAAACATCCTCGCTTTGAGTAGTCGTTGGAGTGAGTAATAAATTCCTGCAAACATGGCATTACCTACAAAGGCAAAAATCACCGCATTGGTATGCAGTGGCCTTAATCGTCCAAAACTCAGCCAGGAAATCCCGTCTGTAATGTTTGGGAACATAAACATAAAGGCTAGCAACAAGCCTACTGACATCCCTACGATACCCCAAAGGAGCGTTGCATAGATAAACTTCTTTACGATTTTATTATCGTAATAAAATTGCTGTATTTCCATAATTAAGTTTCAGATTTATTGGTTTTTGAATTAGTTGATGTGATTTTATTTTTTGAAGTATTATTTTCTTTGGAAGTTTTCTCCTTTACCAGTTCATCATCAAAGAGCATACGCACAGAGGGTGTGTAAGTATCATCATATTGTCCACTTTTCAAACTCAAAATAAAAATTACAAAAAAGACAATTGCAACTAGAGTGCTGATAATCAGAGTTAAATAAATAACATTCATGAATTGAAGTTTGATTTCAAAAGTAGTTTTATGGGAAAGTCTAAAAAATGACTTTTGTCATACTCAGTTTGTTTTTGATAAAAAAATGCAATAGCATCTCTTTTTATCTCAAAGCTGCTCACAAATAAGAGAGCTTAAAATCAATAAAAAAAGGTTAAGATTCTTACTTAGTAAAAACCATAACCTTTAAAAGTTAAAATACTATCTTAATAAACTACCTCACCAACTTTCTATACTTAATTCTTTTAGGCATTAAATCTCCGCCAAGTCGTTTCTTCTTGTTTTCTTCATAGTCACTAAAGCTGCCTTCAAAAAAATAGACTTCACTATTCCCCTCAAAAGCGAGGATGTGTGTACATATTCTGTCCAGAAACCAACGGTCGTGAGAAATCACCACGGCACAACCGGCGAAGTTTTCCAAACCTTCTTCTAATGCTCTCAGCGTGTTAACATCGAGGTCGTTTGTGGGCTCATCGAGAAGTAAAACATTTCCTTCTTCTTTAAGGGTCATCGCCAGGTGTAATCGGTTGCGTTCTCCGCCTGAAAGCGTAGATACTTTTTTGTTTTGTTCGCTTCCACCAAAGTTGAAACGGCTCAAATAAGCCCTCGAATTTACTTGACGACCGCCCATCATAATCAATTCCTGACTGTCACAAAAGTTTTCCCAGATGGATTTATTTGGGTCGATATTGGAGTGGTTTTGATCTACATAAGCGATCTTAACGGTATCCCCCACTTTGAATTCGCCTTTATCTGGTTGCTCCTCACCCATGATCATTCTGAAAATAGTGGTTTTACCGGCACCGTTTGGTCCAATAACGCCCACAATTCCTGCTTGGGGTAGATTAAAGTTTAAATTGTCATAGAGCAGCTTGTCATCATAGCCTTTACTCACTCCAACAGCTTCAATAACATTGGTACCCAAACGCGGACCGTTAGGAATATAGATTTCCAGTTTTTCATCGAGCTGTTTTTGGTCTTGACTCATTAACTTATCATAGTTCTGAAGTCGTGCTTTTTGTTTGGTTTGCCTCCCTTTAGGTGCCATACGAACCCATTCAAGTTCGCGTTCCAATGTTTTTTGACGTTTGGAAGCGGTTTTGCTTTCCTGAGCAAGGCGTTTTGCTTTTTGGTCTAACCAAGATGAGTAATTTCCTTTCCAAGGGATGCCTTCTCCTCTGTCAAGTTCTAAAATCCAACCGGCTACATTATCGAGGAAATACCGGTCGTGAGTCACTGCAATTACGGTTCCGGCATATTGTGCTAAGTGGTGTTCCAACCAATGTACACTTTCAGCGTCAAGGTGGTTGGTGGGCTCATCGAGTAACAACACATCTGGTTCCTGCAATAAAAGACGACACAATGCCACACGTCGCTTTTCACCACCGGAAAGTACACTGATTTTTTTATCACCTTCAGGAGTGCGCAAGGCATCCATGGCGATTTCCAGTTTGGTATCCAGTTCCCAGGCGTTTGAAGCGTCAATTTTATCCTGCAATTCCGCTTGACGGTTCATCAGCTTTTCCATTTTATCTGCGTCTGAATAGACCTCTTCCAGGCCAAACATATCATTTATTTTGTTGTACTCATCAAGTATTGCAACTGTTTCTGCAGCGCCTTCTTTAACGATTTCAAGAACTGTTTTTTCAGGATCCAGCTGAGGTTCCTGTTCTAAATACCCCACTGAATACCCAGGTGAAAACACCACATCACCTTGGTAGTTTTTATCCACTCCGGCAATAATTTTTAACAAGGAAGATTTTCCGGACCCATTGAGACCCAGAATACCAATTTTGGCACCATAGAAAAAGCTTAAATAGATTTTTTTAAGCACCGGTGATTGCATTCCGGGATAGGTTTTTGAAACCCCGGACATTGAGAATATTACTTTTTTATCGTCAGACATATGATGTTTTATTGTTTGTTGTTTATTGTTTGTTGTTATTGTTGAATTTTTGTCCTTTAAAATTTGAATTTCGCAGATAGTGCATAAATGCACCTATCTTGTTTTTTTCCAATTCACAAGCTTCATTGAGTTTATTGTCTTGCTCTATAGTAATGATTTTTTTGTCAAATGCTCTATAGGATTAGGATTTTAGTTCTTCTGAAGAACCCTTAGCGATACTTAAGAAATGCTGAAACTCTTTATTTCCATCTCTCCCAAATCCTTCAGCGATATTGTCCATAATGGAACCTGAACTGGCTTCCATCTGATTCCGAAGTGTAAAGTTAATTTTTAACTCCGTTGTTTGAATCAATTCTTCAACAATTTGGCATATTTCACGAGCCAGTTGCCAAATCTCCAAGTCCTCAAATCGTTTTATCGTAGCCATAAATAAATCAACTTTTAACTATGAACAATAAACTACGAACCACAAATCCTAAACCCTTCCCTTAAGTTCATTAAAAACCCAGGCAATAGAAAGAAAGCCAACACCGGTGGCTCCAAAGCCCCAGCCTGAGATTTCGCTATAGCGAAAAACACCCAAGGCGATTAAAACCAGACCCATCACAATCATTATTAAAGTTGCCCATCCAAGTATGGTATTTTTATTTGTCTTTTTATTCATTTTACGTTGATTTAAATCACAATTTTAAATTTAAGGGGATTCAAAATTGTTATGGTTTTTTTTCGGATTACAAATATCGTGAATTTAGTTGAACTTTCCATTTGTAAATAGTGCTTTACAATTATTCAAAATCTAAAATATGAATTCTAAATTCCTTTATCAAGTTTTTGTATTTTAGCCCAAAGAAAAAAGGACTATGGATATCAACTTCAATAAAAACGAAGACCACAATAAAATGCTTAACTCAGATTTACGCCAGCGACTCAGTAAAGTAAAACTGGGCGGCGGAGAGAAAAGTATTGAAAAACACAAAGCCAAGGGTAAAATGACTGCCCGGGAGCGCATCAAATATTTATTGGATGAAAAGAAACCAAGTATTGAGATTGGTGCTTTTGCCGGTGAGGGCATGTATGAAGAACACGGTGGTTGTCCCGGTGGTGGTGTGGTTGTTAAAATGGGTTATGTGAGTGGTAAACAATGTCTCGTTGTTGCAAATGATGCCACAGTAAAAGCCGGTGCCTGGTTTCCAATTACCGGTAAAAAGAATCTCAGGGCCCAGGAAATTGCCATAGAAAATAAGCTTCCTATCATTTATTTAGTTGATAGCGCAGGTGTTTATTTACCTATGCAAGATGAAATTTTTCCGGATAAAGAACATTTTGGGCGCATTTTTAGAAACAATGCTGTCATGAGCAGTATGGGAATCACTCAGATTTCTGCTGTAATGGGCAGTTGTGTTGCCGGTGGTGCTTACCTGCCCATTATGAGTGATGAAGCGTTAATAGTCGATAAAACTGGTAGTATTT
>TARA_R110002072_G_scaffold159872_6_pt1 | contig 13421 bp, 12 predicted proteins | sample TARA_R110002072 | Tara Oceans TARA_R110002072 (sample SAMEA4397118) | marine metagenome | biome: Polar Biome; feature: [SRF] surface water layer (ENVO:00010504); material: water (ENVO:00002006), including particulate matter (ENVO:01000060) such as... | depth 5 m | reverse complement strand
CTAGCCTGCGACCGACGCGCGCGGCAGACACCCGCTACCTGAGAAGACGCGGCTCATCCCCTGATCTTTTGGCTGTGGCGCGCCGGCCAGCCGGCTTGCGGTGCTGTCAGATGATTTCATCCTCATCAAACAGAGGATCTTCTTCCAGCTGCGAGGTCAAGTCCCCCATTGCGGCCTCAGCGACCTCGTTCGATGTCACCGAGGCCAGATGGAAGAGCGCGTCGCCTTCGTTAACGATCGGCAGCACTGCGCGGCCAATGATGATTCCGTCGGACGGCGCTCGAATTTCCGCTTCCTTTTCGCCAAAGGGGTCGGAAACGGCGGCGAGCAGATCACCGGCGGCGACCACGTCGCCCTCGGCCTTGAAGGTGCGCAACAGGCCCCCGGCGGGGGCGCGCACCCACCTGCTGGCCAAACAGAGCAGCGACGGCGCGCTGGGCTTGGCGATACCTTTGGCCGACAGCATTTCCAGCGATCTGAGAACCCGAAGGATGCCGGCAACCCCGGCCCGCACCGCCATTTCGTCAAAACGCAGCCCCTCGCCGGCCTCGTAGAGCAAAATAGTAACCCCGTGGCTAGCGGCGGCGTGGCGGAGCGACCCCTCACGAATGGCCGAGACCAGGATCACCGGCGCGCCGAACACCTTGGCCAGCTTCATGGCGCCGGGATCTTTCGGCGAGACCCGGATTTGCGGCAGATTGGTTCGGTGAACCGCGGCTGAATGCAAGTCGATGCCATACTGGCAGCACGCCACCACCTCATGCAGGAAAAGATGCGCCACCCGCGCCGCCAGCGATCCGCCGGCGTTGCCGGGAAAGGACCGGTTCAAGTCCCGCCGGTCGGGCAGATAGCGGGAATGGTTGAGAAAGCCGAAGGTGTTGACGATCGGCACGACGATCAGGGTGCCGCGCAGCGCCTTGATGTTGGCGGCGCGCAACAGCCGCCGCACGATCTCCACGCCGATGACCTCGTCGCCGTGAATGCCGGCGCTGACAAACACGGTGGGCCCGGCGCGACGTCCATGGATGACATGCACCGACATGGTGACCGGCGTGTGATCGGACAAAACGCTGACCGGCAGATCGACCGTGCGCCGCGACCCGGCGGCGATCTTGTGGCTGCCGATTTCAAAGTCCTGTCGTTTGGGCATTAACCTTTGCCTTTTGTCCGGGTCGCGTTGGGCTTGGCGGACTTTTCGATGTGCTCGATGATTTTTCCCGCGATATCCAGTCCGGTGGCTTTCTCGACCCCCTCCAGGCCGGGCGATGAATTGACCTCCATCACCACGGAGCCGTGGTTGGCCCGCAGCATATCCACGCCACAGACGCTCAAGCCCATGGATTTCGCGGCGCGAACCGCGGTCGAGCGTTCCTCCGGCGACAGTTTGATCACCGTGGCCGAGCCGCCGCGATGCAGGTTGGAGCGAAAATCCCCCTCCACGCCGGTGCGCTGCATCGCCGCAACCACCTTGCCGCCGACCACAATGGCGCGAATATCCGAGCCGCCGGATTCCTTGATGAATTCCTGCACCAGAATGTTGACCCCGGCGCCGCGAAAGGCCTCGACGATCGACTTGGCCGAGCGATCGGTATCGGCGAGAACCACGCCGATGCCCTGGGTGCCTTCCAGCAGCTTGATCACCAGCGGCGCGCCACCGGCCAGCTTGAGCACCTCCTCGGTTTGCTTCGGGTCGTGGGCGAAGGTGGTGACCGGCAGCCCGATGCCATCGCGCGCCAACAGCTGCATCGAGCGCAGCTTGTCGCGCGAGCGGCTGATGGCGAGGCTTTCGTTCACCGGATAGACCCCCATCATTTCGAATTGGCGCAACACCGCAAGACCATAGAAGGTGATCGAGGCGCCAATTCGCGGGATCACCGCTTCATAGCCGAGCAGCTTCTCGCCGTTGTAATAGATTTCCGGCCGCCGCGAGGCGATGTTCATGTAGCAGCGCAGCGTGTTGATGATGTCCAGGTGGTGGCCGCGCTCTTCGGCGGCTTCCTTGAGGCGCTTGTGCGAATAGAGGTTGGCGTTACGGGCCAGCATGGCGATTTTCAAAGGAAAGTTCCTTCCTTATATCTGCGAAACAGATGGGATTTTGGCGCTCCGGCGAAGCAAATAGGAGCGCCCGGCGTCAACCGCGATATGATGCACATTGAGGGCTGAGCGCCCAACAATCAGCGGGTATTGCATGTTTTCGCGATCCGCCAGCGACACATCAATTTTCCACTTGCGCCGGCCAACGACAAAAGTGGTGCGGATAATCACCCGCCGTTCAGGCACGCCGCTTGTGTTCTTGATCTCGCGCGCATCGTGGATTTCCCACTCAAGAACCCGATCAGGCCGCCCCTTGGCATGGGGCAGGGCAAAGCGAACCCAGGCGGCGCCGCCGCGCAGAAAGGTTTCGATTTCCTCTGCGTGCAGCGCCGAGGTGCGCGCCCCGGTGTCAATCTTCGCCGACAGGTTCATCAGCCCAAGTTCGGGCAGGTCGACCCTTTCACGCCAGCCGATAATCAGTGGCTGATGCGCAGAGGATGGTTTTGAAGCAGCTTGAAGCATCCTTCGCCTTTCACGTCATAAGCAAAAACCAGATCAGGATCGGTTCGGGCCGGATCCGGGCGCGCTCCCCCCAGCGACAGGCGGCCCGGGGCCGCTGCGCCGACTGAGTGCCCAAAGCCGCATGCCCAAAGCCGAGTGCCCAAGAATCGGGGGCCCGGATCGTCGATTATGTCGGAAACCAGCAAAAAAAGCACCGCGCGCCGGAATACGCGCGATCGCGAACGGCCAGAACCTTGCAAAACAACAGCGCACAACAATCGCGCGAAACAACAGCGGCCTTGACTGGTCGATTCACGCTCAAACCAGGGTTACGCTCAAACTAGGGTCATATTCAAACCAGGATCGCGGCGCTGATCTGCGCCGGCAGCGTTGTCGCCAACCGGTTGCCGCCTGAACCGCCTGAACCGCCTGAACCGCCTGATCCCGGCTTTCTACGCGTTAGAGCCTTGCGGCGTCAACTGCCGCGCGCGCCGCCCGACCAGGCAAGCGACCCCGGCGACCGGTCCGGTCTGTCCGCCGCAACAGCCAGATCGAAAGCCTACATATAAAACCGGCGCGACACGGGCCTGGCTGGCCATGCGGTTCGGCGCCTGGGCCGCGCCCAAGGCCGCCCAAGCCACGCTTGACCGGTGAGAATCAACCACATAGGCTAAAATTCGTTCCAGCCGATTTGGCGCGCTTTTGCGCAGCAGCGAACCTACGCACGGACAAATCTACGCATGGGAAAATCTACACACACCACGGAGCTACTGAAACGATTACAGCGGCTCGAACGCAAAAGAAGGCGCGTTCGCCGGCCGCCGGGATCCGCCCCGGGCGCCATCCAGGAACCCCCCAATGCCAAGCAAACCGTCGCCAACCTGTGGCACTATCGTTCCGACGCGGCCAGCCAGGTTCCGATCACCAATATCGACGAGCTGCGCGCGCAGACCCAGACGGCCGCCGACGACAGCATCCTCTGGCTCGACCTCCAGGGCTTCGCCGACACCGCGCTGATTGAAAAGATCGGCCAGCATTTCGGCCTGCATCCGCTGGTGATTTCCGATGTGGTGCATGTGGGACAGCGGCCCAAGACCGAAATCCACGACGACTATGTGGTGATCATTCTGCGCCAGCCCCGCGGCGGCCCGCCGTTCGATTCCGAACAGATCACCCTGGTGCTCGGCAAGACCTTTGTGCTGACCTTTCAGGAACTGCACGGCGATATCTTCGATCCGGTGCGCAAGCGCATGCGCGAGGGGTCGAAACGCCTGCGCGCGATCGGCGCGAGCTATCTTGGCTACGCGCTGGTTGACGCCATTGTCGATGGCTATTTCCCGATCCTGGAGGCCTACGGCGAACTGACCGAAACGCTGGAGCAGCGGGTGATCGAGCAGCCGCACCCGCACCTGATCACCGATATCCACGTGCTCAAGCGCGAGTTGCTGGAAATCCGCCGGGCGCTCTGGTCGCAGCGCGAAGCGGTCAACGTGCTGCTGCGCGACGACACCGACCTGATAACCGACGGCTTGAAAATCTATCTGCGCGACTGCGCCGACCACAGCTTTCAACTGTTGGATATGGTCGAGGTTTACCGGGAAGTTTCACAGGGCCTGGTCGATCTGCACCTCTCCTCGGTTTCCAATCGGATGAACGAGATCATGAAGGCGCTGACGGTGACGGCCACCACCTTCATCCCGATGACCTTCGTCGCCGGCCTCTACGGCATGAATTTCGACCGCGCCTCGCCCTATAACCTGCCCGAGCTGGGCTGGGTCTACGGCTATCCTTTCGCCCTCGGCCTGATGGCGCTCAGCTCGGCCGCCCTGCTCACCTACTTCTGGCGCAAAGGCAGCATCGGCAACCGCCAGCCACGGCGCTAGGCGCGGATGTTTGGCTGGGTGATGGCGGGCCCCTCCGTGGCGCGGCGGTGGAGCTTGCGTTCGATCCCGTTCTTCAGGATCGAACGAACAAAAGAGCAGCAAGAGGCGGTGATCGCCAGGCCGTGGTTGCAGGCGGCGTCGAGGCGATCCGCGGCGACATGGGGGGCCGCGACGCGCGCCGGCATGTGATGCCGCCAGCTAGAGCACTTTGCCCGGGTTCATTAGATTGACGGAGTCGATGGCCGATTTGATCTGCTGCATCAACTCGAGGGCGACCGGATCCTTGTAGCGGCGCAGCTCGGCGCGCTTGGCCTGTCCGATCCCGTGTTCGGCCGAGATGGATCCGCCCATCTGGTGCACGATGTCATGCACGATGCGGTTGAAGGCCGGGTATTCGGCCAGAAAATCCGCGTCCGACATACCCGTCGGGCGCGACAGGTTGAAATGCAGGTTGCCGTCGCCGAAGTGGCCGAAGGGACAGGGACGCAGGCCGGGCAGGTGGTCCACGCAGGCGGCCTTGGCCGTGGTGATGAAATCGGCAACCCGCGACACCGGCACCGACACATCATGCTTGATCGACGCGCCTTCGGATTTTTGCGCTTCGGACAGGTTTTCACGCAGCGCCCAAAACGCATCCTTCTGCGCCTCTGATGCGCCGATGACGGCGTCGGTTATCTCTTCCGCGTCGAAGGCCGATTCGAGGGCCGCTTCCAGGCGGGCGTCGATATTGTCCTGCGCGCTACCACTGGTCAGTTCGATCAGACAGTAGGCGGGATGGGCCTGTGGTATCGGATCGGTGCAGCCCGGCGCGTGGTCGATCACCATCTGAAGGCCGGGCCGTTCGATGTATTCGAAGGTGGACAGGATATCGGCGTTGCTGCCCCGCATCCGGCGGTAGAGCGTCAGCGCCCTGTCCGGCCCGTCGCAGGCGACAAACGCCGTGGCGCGTGCGACCGGCTTTGGGAACAGCTTGAGCACGGCCGCCGTGATGATGCCCAGCGTGCCTTCGGCACCGATGAACAGGTTGCGCAGGTCGTAGCCGGTGTTGTTCTTGCGCAGTCCGTTGAGGTCGTTCAGCACCCGGCCATCGGGCAGCACGACCTCGACCCCCAGCACAAGATCGCGGGTGGTGCCATATCGCAGAACCGCCGTGCCGCCCGCATTCGTCGACAGGTTGCCGCCGATCTGGCAGGAGCCTTCCGACGCCAACGACAGCGGAAAGAGAGCATCGACGTCATCCGCCGCCTGCTGGATGCCGGCCAAGATACATCCCGCTTCGACGGTCATGGTGGCATTGGTTGCATCGACCTCGCGGATCCGGTTGAGCCTTTGCGTGGTCAGGATCATGCCGCCGTTTGGGACGCCGCCGCCAACGAGACCGGTATTGCCACCCTGCGGCACGATCGGCACGCCCGCCGCGCGGCACAGGCGGACGCACGCCGAAACTTCGGCAGTGCTGCCGGGCCGCAGGACCGCCAGTGCCGTACCGGAAAAGAGCCCGCGATCCTCGACCAGTCGCGCGGCCATGTCGGATGGATCTGTCAACACATGGGACGCGCCGATGGCGTTTTTCAGACTGTCGATCAGACCGGCACTGTCGCCCGCCACAGCTGAGGCAGCAGGGCGCAGGTTTGTCGCGGACATTACAGGCTCCTTTTCGGGCATGGTCAGGCGTTGACTTTTAGGCGTGCGGCTTCGCGCAGCTTGCCAATCGTCGTGCGTGTCGAGATCTGGTCGGGGTCGGTCACCAATTCGATCACGGCGGGCCGACCGCAGGCGCGCGCGCGCTCAAACGCGGCGGCGAAGTCGGCCGTTTTCGTCACCCGCTCGGCGTGCGCACCCAGACCTTCGGCCATTTTGACGAAATCCTGGTTCTTGAGCGTGGTGCCCGATATCCGTTCGGGATGGTCACGTTCCTGGTGCATGCGGATGGTCCCGTAGATACCGTTGTTGAACACCAGCACGATGGGTCGCCCACCGTATTGCGCCGCCGTCGCCAGCTCGGCGCCACTCATCATGAAGCCGCCGTCGCCCACGAAGGACAGCACCAGCCGGTCCGGCTCCGCGATGGCGGCCGCCACGGCGGCGGGCACCGAATAGCCCATCGCACCGCAGGTCGATCCGATAATCCGACCGGGCCGTCCGAAACGCAAAAACCGCTGCGCCCAGCCGGTGTGGTTGCCCGCGTCCAGCGTGACGATCGTGTCGTCAGGCAAGCTGTCGCGCAGCTGTGTCAGGGCCACGCCCATGTCCAGATCCCAGCCGTCGCCATTGGGCGCATCGCTGTCGGTCATGTAATCGCGGTGCAGCCGGTCGCACCAGTCGCCCCAGGCGTCGGCACAGCCCAAATCGACCCCATCCAGCGCCGCCGCGGCGGAGGCGGGCGAGGCCGCAATCCCCAGATCCGGCGCATACACGCGCCCGATCTCATCGGCGTCCGGGTAGAGATGCACCAACCGCATCTGCGGGTTGGGCGACTTGATCATGGTATAGGTCTTGGTCGTCATTTCGCCCAGACGCGCCCCGATCACCACCAGCAGATCGGCGTCGCGTTGGTGGGCATAGAGCGTGGGCGCAGTGGACGTCCCGAAATCTCCGGCAAAAACGGGCGACAGGTTGTCCACGATGTCCTGGCGCCGGAACGAACAGGTCACGGGTATGCGGTTGGTTTCGGCAAAGCGTGTGATGGCTGCGGCGCTCTCATCCGACCAGCCCGACCCGCCCAGCAGCAGCATGGGCCGCGCGGCCCCCGCAATTTCCGCCTTCAGCGCATCGAGACTGGCGGCGGAGAGATCGGCGTGGGTGGCGGAATAGAGGCGCGCATCGGCAACATCCACCACATCCGTCAGCATGTCTTCGGGCAGGGCGACGACGACAGGACCGGGGCGTCCCGACGTGGCCACGCGAAACGCGCGGGCCATATATTCGGGGATACGGCGCGCATCGTCGATCTGCGTGACCCATTTCGCGATCGAGCCGAACATCGCGCGGTAATCGACTTCCTGAAAGGCCTCGCGGTCGGTGGTGTCACGCGCGATCTGGCCAACCAGCAAGATCATGGGCGTGCTGTCCTGCTGTGCGATATGCACCCCGATGGCCGCGTGGCAGGCACCGGGGCCACGGGTGACAATGCAGATCCCCGGCGTGCCTGTCAGTTTGCCGTAGGTTTCGGCCATGTTGGCCGCCCCCGCCTCGTGGCGCGCATTTATCAGGGTGAACCGGTCCTGCACGTCGTGCAGCGCGTCCAGCACCTCGAGATAGCTTTCCCCGGGCACGCAGTAGGCGGTGTCGGCTCCGTGGCGCAGAAGTTGATCGACAAGAACCTGCCCGCCGGTGCGGCCCTTGGTCGTGACGTGTGGCTGCATGTGGTATTGCTCCGTTTCGTTCGTCGGTTCAGTTGCTTGTCGTCGTGGGTTCGAGCACATTGCGGTACCTGGCCTTTTGTAACGCCAGGATCCCGCCCGCGATGATGAAGCCCGCCGCCGTCAGCCACCAGTCGGGGTAAATCAGCAGCAGCGACCCGATAAACAGCAGGATCGAAAGCCAGACGGGCAGTTTCCCGAAGAAGTAGCCTTGCAATGCGGCGGCCAGGATGATGACGCCGACAGTTGCTTGGCCGATCACGAGGATGATGTACAAGGTGTCGCCCTGCATCAGGATCGCGGGTTCGTACACGAACATGAACGGCACGATGAACCCGGTCGCCCCCAGCTTGACGGCGGCCCAGCTGGCCTCGACAATCTTGGCGTGCGACAGGGTGTTGGCGGCGTAGACCGCCATTGCCACGGGGGGCGTGATGGCCGACAGGATCGCGAAGTAGAACACGAAGAGGTGCGCGGCTTCGATCTGCACGCCCAGCTTGACCAATGCAGGCACCAGCAAGGCCACCTGCACGATGTAGGCCGGCGTTGTGGGCATCCCCATGCCGAGGATGATGCCCGCCACCATCGACAGCAGCAGTGCGATGACCAGCTTGTCCTGCGCCGCTTCGATCACGAAGTTGGAAAATGTCAGCCCGAGGCCGGTAATGTCGATCACGCCGACCACAATACCGGCGGTGGCGCTGGCCGCGGCGATCGTCAGCACGTTGCGCGCGCCGCCTTCCATCGCGTCCAGAATATTGTCTATGGTCACGTAATGCCGCGTGCTCTTGCGCAGGGCGGCGATCGGTACCACGGATATAATGCCCCAAAGTGCCGAGTAGGGCGCGGAATAGCCCATCAGCAGGACAGTGACAATGATGACCAACGGCGCGAACAGGTGGCCACGCTCGACCAGCACTTCTTTGAGCGGCACCTGGACTTCCTTGGGGACCGATCCGATGCCTTTACGCTTGGCTTCGAAGTGAATGGCGGCGAACAGCGCGATGTAGTAAAGGACCGCGGGCGCCAGCGCGTATTTGGCGACCGTCAGATATCCGACGCCAAGGTATTCGGCCATGACGAAGGCCGCCGCGCCCATTACCGGCGGCATGATCTGTCCACCGGTTGACGCCACAGCTTCGACCGCGCCGGCGAAGGCGGGTTTGAACCCCATGCGTTTCATCAGCGGAATGGAGAACGTGCCGGTCGTCATCACGTTGGCCACGGCGGAGCCGGAGACGGATCCGAACAACCCGGAGGTGACGCAGGCGACCTTTGCCGGGCCACCGACCTGACGGCCGGTGATCGCTACGGCGAAATCCATGAACAGCTGCCCGACGCCCATTTTCTCAACCAGCGATCCGAACAGGATGAACAGCACCATATAGGTCGCTGAAACGGCGATGGGGATGCCGAAGATGCCTTCGGTCGTCATGAACAGCTGTTCAAGGATCACCGACGGCAAGGTGGAGGTGAACGCCAGCCCGTAGCCCATGAACAGGATCGCCGTGATCGGCAGCACCGGTCCCAGCATCCGGCGGGTTGCTTCCAGCAGCAGCACGACCAGCGTGACGCCGACGACGATATCGATGGGCAGCAACGGATCGACATAGAGGAACCGCTGGGTAATGTAATCGAGGTTGAAGGAGGGATAGAGGGCCAACCCGCCCGCCACCAGGCCGATGATCACATCGTACCAACGCGGAACGTCCGTGCGCGCCCCTTTGCGGTTCACCGTAAGATAGATCAGCAGCAACGCCAGCGCGACGTGAACGCCGCGCATGATGTAGGGGTTTGGCGGCCCCATGAACCCGACGTACAGCTGCCAGAAGGCCCAGCCGATCAGCAATAGCCGTGAAATTCGGGCGAGCAAAGGCATCCTTTCCCGGAATATCGACAGATTCATGGAGGCTTCCCGCGTCAAAAAGTTGAGAACTGACGACCGTCTGTCGCGGGGCGCGCCCCGCGTTTCGAAGGTGCAGATGCCGGACGGGGCGCATTGGCCCCGCCCGGTCGACTCGTTAGCTGTGGTTCATCACATGCCCGATACGCCACGCTCGGCGTAGAACTCCTTGGCTGCGGGGTGGAACGGCACGCCGATATCGGTCGCCATTTCCTCGACCGTCAGGTTCGCCATGGATTTGGTAACGGCGGCAAAGCTTTCGTTGTTGTCGGCGATGGCCGACAGGACGGCCTTGACGACGTTGCCATCATAATCGCAGGGAGCGACCATGTGGGTGTCATAGCTGATGGCATACACGGTTTCATCAAAGCCGGGATAGGCGCCCGCCTTGACTTCGCGGCGCTGGAAGGCGGCGTTGGTGTCCTTGAAGGCCTTGAAGGTTTCTTCATCGATATTGATCAGAGCAATGTCGCGCGATGACGCCAGATCCATCACCGAGCCTGTCGGCAGCGACGATCCGAGCGTGAAGAAGTCGGCCTGACCGTCCTTCATCTGCGACGCGGAGTCCGTATAGGATGTGTTCGCCACACTGGCGAGATCGTCAAATGTCAGACCTGCGGTGGCCAGCAGTTGGCGCGTCAGGAATTCGCCGGTATTGCCCAGTTGCTGAGTCGTCAGGCGCTTGCCCTTCATGTCCGCTACGGTCTTGATGCCGGAATCAGCCCGCACGACGATCTGGAAATACTGCGGATAGAGAGTGCCCAGGTTGCAGACGTTGGTCGTTGCCTTCCGGAACGGCTTCTTGCCGGACAAGCTGTCCACGGTCGAAATCGAGTTGGCGAAGGCAATGGCGAATCGGCCCACATCCACACCCACGACGTTCGATACACCGGCGCCGGGCGTCACGGTGATATCTATCTCCGGGTGTTCGCGCTCGACGATGGCCTTGATCGCGCCGCCGACCGGATACCACGATCCACCCTGCTGGCCCGTCGCCATGACGAAGCTTCCTGAGATGACGCTTTCTGCCTGAGCGGCAATGCCGGTCGCGGCTAAAAGGATGGTCGCCACCGTGGTCTGGCGGATCGCTTTGTAAAGCAATGACATAAAAACTCCTCCCGAGTTCTGATTTGAGCCGGTTCGGCCGCGCTCCTCCCGTCTTGGCCTTTGGGACCAATGCTCAGGCAGACTGTACTGGCCCGTCGTTGCTGTCAATTAGAAATACATATTTGCCAAAAACCAAGGCTTCTTGTAATGTTGAATGCCGAAAATGATCAAACTAACCGCTTGTTTTGGCGATATTGACGACTTATCATACAAGTGTACTAATTCCCGGAAAAACAGGGAGCGACACAGATGAGCGAAGCATTTCAAGCATCCGTTCCGCTTACCCAGGGCACGACGCTCAGCGATCAGGTGACAAGGGTGCTGCGCCATAACGTCATCAACGGCATCTGGGGCGTCGGCACGATGCTGCCCTCCGAGAGCGCGCTGGCCGACGATCTGGATGTCAGCCGCACGGTGATTCGTGAAGCCGTGTCGCGGCTCAAGGCCGAAGGCATGCTGTCCAGCCGCCAGGGCCGGGGCGCCTTCGTATCCAGCGACCGGCCGCGCATGGGCTTCGCCATCGCCGAACAGGACGTGGAGAGCCTGCGCAAGCTGTCGCAGATCCTGGAATTGCGCATGGGTGTGGAGATAGAAGCGGCGGCCATCGCCGCCGTCCGCGGCAGCGATGCCGCACGTGCTGATATCGAGGCGGCCGCCGATGCCTTCGACCGTGCCAGCGGCGGCGGTACGCCCGGGGTGGCGGAAGGGGTCAGGACCGATCTGCGGTTCCACCGCGCCATCTGTGATGCCACGGGCAATGACTACTACCTCGGTCTGTTCAACTACCTTGGCGCCAGCCTGCGTGAGACAATCCTGGCCGGGCGGCTTCAGGCGCTCAAGCGTGGCGGCGACAGCCGCGATGCGGTTCAGGAACATCACGGCATTGCTGCCGCGATTGCGCTGCGCGATCCAGTGCTCGCCCGCGAACGGATGCGCGCGCATCTGGAAATGTCCAGCGGACGGCTGCTTGAGAATCTCCATCCCGCCAAGGGTAAGGCGCCATGACGCTGCCCGCCCTCCTGCACGATGCGCTGATCGCCCCGCCAACGCTGACGATTGCGCTGAGCGGCGGCATCGACAGTCTGACGTTGTCGGCGGCGGCGGCGCGGGCGCGGGGAGCGGCCAAGGTCAGCCTCTGTCATGCGGTGTCCCCGGCGGTGCCTGCCGCCGCGACCGCGCGGGCGCGCCATTTCGCGGCGGATCGGGGGCTGTCGCTCAGAATCGTTGATGCAGGCGAGTTCGCCGACGAATCCTATCGCGCGAACCCGGTCAATCGCTGCTATTTTTGCAAGTCCAACCTCTATGGTACGCTGTCGCGGATGGCGCAGGTCGTGGCCGCGGGGACCAACCTTGACGATCTTTCGGATTACCGGCCTGGGCTGCTGGCCGCAGACGAACACGGCGTCCTTCATCCCTTCGTGGCGGCGCGCATGACCAAACAAGACGTGCGCGCGTTGGCCCGGACCCTGGGCCTGGGCGATCTGGCGGAGCTGCCTGCGGCCCCCTGTCTGGCCAGCCGGATCGAAACCGGACTGCGGGTCGACCCCGCGGATCTGAAGGTCATAGATGCGGTGGAGGCGCGTTTGCGGGACGCATTGGGTAACGTCACCCTGCGCTGCCGCCGTCTGCGCATCGGCTGGGTCATCGAGATCGCTTCGGACGTGCATGCACGGATGAGCGACGCGCAGCGGGCCGATATCCGCGCGATGGTTGGGGCGGCCACCCCCGACGACCGGCCCGTGGCCCTACGCCCCTACGAAAAGGGAAGCGCCTTTGTCCATGGATAAGCCCGGCGCGGACGGACATCCCAGCGTGACGTTCGACCGCAATCGCGGCGCCCGGATCGGCATCGAAGAAGCCGTGCTGTGCCAGCACAAGTCGGCGACCCAGATCGCTGCGATCCTGCGTGATGCCGTAACCGAAGGCCGCCGTCTTCTGATGACCCGGCTCGACCCGGAACAGCACGCCGCGCTGCCGGATGACCTGCGCGGGACACTCGATTACTGCGCTGTGTCGCGGACCGCCATACTGGGCCCGCTGCCGACGCTTGCCACCTCGCCGAAGATTGCGCTGACCAGTGCCGGCACGTCCGACGCGAGGCCCATGGCAGAGGCCAAGCGGGTGCTGGCATACGGTGGAATGGACGCGGTCGAAATCGCCGATGTCGGGGTGGCCGGCCTGTGGCGTCTGCTGGCGTGCGAGGCGTTGCTGCGTGACATGGACGTGGTGATCGTGTTCGCCGGCATGGACGCGGCGTTGCCGTCAGTGGTGGCGGGGCTGGTGCCGGGGGTCGTGATCGGCGTGCCCACGTCCATGGGGTACGGCGTGGCCGCGGGGGGGCGTGTCGCGCTCGATTCCATTTTGGCCAGTTGCGCGCCCGGTGTTACTGTCGTGAACATCGACAACGGCTATGGTGCCGCCACATCGGCCCTGCGCATGATCAACATGATGCGCCGCGAGCACGCGGAGGGGTAGCGGGTGAAAACACCGGAACTGAAGATAAAAAAACGACAGACGCTGGCCGATCAGCTCTACGGACAGATCCTGGAACAGATCGTGTCGAACAAGCTCAAGCAGGGCGAACGGCTGCCGTCGGAGAATCGGATCGCGACGGCCTTCGGCGTGTCGCGC
>TARA_R110002072_G_scaffold302957_1_pt1 | contig 13428 bp, 11 predicted proteins | sample TARA_R110002072 | Tara Oceans TARA_R110002072 (sample SAMEA4397118) | marine metagenome | biome: Polar Biome; feature: [SRF] surface water layer (ENVO:00010504); material: water (ENVO:00002006), including particulate matter (ENVO:01000060) such as... | depth 5 m | reverse complement strand
AATAATATTAAAATCAGCATTATTTAAAATGCACAACGGGTTATTTTTATTTGTTTTAATGCTCTTTTTGTTACTCTAATACTTTCTTCTGCTTTTTCTAATACGCCTTCTGTTTCTTTCTCTAAAAAATCTAAATTATAGTCTAATTCTTTAACAATTTTTTCAATCTTTTTCAATTTTTTTCATCTGTAGAAAATCATATCAATGCCTAGATTGATATGATTTTAGTTATTACTTTACTTGGTGCCCAAATTCATTTTCATATTATGATTGTATTTACAACAATCTGGTAAATTATTATAAGATTCTTCAATCTGTGCAACTTTTTCTGTATTATAACCAGAACTAGTAATTGCTTTATTCTCAATATCACTATTTTTAATTCATCATTTTTGACAGTAATGAATTCAAAATTGTATGTAATGCTAAATATTCGCTTTAATATTTATCTATCAATTAAATTGAGATAAAATGTTTTAGGAATTGTAAAAATAGTATGAAACAGATTACCAAGACAAAAATAATTAATATACCAATCCAGATTATTATATCTCTTTTAGTCACATTGCTTTTTGCAGGTGGCATCTTATTAACATCTTTCTTTTGTCTTTTCCTTCGATTTTTTGACATAGTATGTTTAAGTTATTAATACTTCCATTTCTTCCAATCCATTCTTTACAATGTGCTTGATTAGTCAATTTTAATGATGACGTTTGCCTTTTAATATTTGCTAACTACTCACACGATTTTTTTAGGTCTCAAAAAAACAACCACCAGTACCAATATTACAAATGTAATAATGCCTCCATAAAGGAAACTTTGATTTGGGAATGTCGTTCCCAAAAATCCTGCCAATGGATATGCAAACGCCCACCAGAGATGTGAAAACGCAAAATGAGAACCGTAGACTTTACCTTGCTCTTCAATTGGAACTGTTTCGCCAATAAGTGTTTCGGATGGAATCTCTGCGAGACTTTGACCAAGTCCTGCTACTATCCATACTATGAATAACATTGAAAAATCGAGGTAATTGGCAAAACTTATGGCCACCCCTAATATCAGAGCACCAATAATAAGAGAGATACGTCTTGATTTGGATTTATCAATTGCTCCAGAAACAAAGGCTGCTACCATTGCGCCAATAGCGAAAGCTGCCATTATGATTCCATAGTCCTTATCTGTAAGTTCCAATCCACCTTTGACCAATACGATGGTGTTTACCAAAATAAGTGCACCGGCAACCGCAGAAACAAATTCAATGAATAATGCAAATCGCACGTATTGATTGGAAAATAGTAGTCTAACACCCTTTAAAACATCTTGCCAAGTGGTTGGCTTTATCTTACCCTCGATTTCGTCTGGGACTACATCCAACTTACTTTTTGGAAGGCTCAACAATAAAATACCTGCGATAACAAAAGTAGCAGCATCGACAAAAAATATTTCCCTTGCACCCAGCCAAATAGCCAAAATTCCTGCCAATCCAGGACCCAATACTCCTAACAGCTGATACGTGGCTGCCGATAAACCTATGGCTTGACGGTATATAGATTTATCTACAATCTGCGGAATGATAGACCGATAGGTCGGACTAAAAAATGCGTTGAAAACATTCATCAGAAAAATGAGGACATAAATTTGCCATTCTTCATTCACGAAAGGCAAACAACCTACTATAACCATTCTTATAAAATGTGTGGTGTATAGTATTTTCTTTCGGCTAATCCTATCTGCTAATACGCCTGCAAAAGGCGAAAATATAATGAATGCAGTAACTCGTAAAGTAAGAGCTGTTGCCAATATGACCGCAGCCCTTTCTTCGCCGAACTGATATGCCAAAAGAGCCAACCCGACCCACGTAAAGGCATCGCCCAATAAACTTATGGTCTGTGCCAAATAAAGTTTTGCGAATAAACGATTACGTAAAGCTTGAAATGGCTCTAATAGTTTTGACAGTTTCATTTATTCTCCTAAATATTAATTGAGTTCAAAATTTTAATTTGTGCCTGCTGAATGGAAGGCTGTTTTAATTGGGCGTAGAAATTGACCTTCCATTGCAGGACTTTAGGTTATAATGTATACTGACCTTTGAGCCTCAAGTTTACTGTTACATCTTCATTACTGGTATTTCTGAAAAACCAACCGTGTTTTCCTTCATACGGGGCTAAAAAAGTACCCACCATATTGTTGGAATTTGAAATCGTATAACTTTCAAAATAAACCTCTTTAACCACCTCTTTTTGTTTTACCTCACCGTGAAAATCAAAGTAAAGAACTTCGTTGTTGGCAGTTGTCCATTCATATTTCATTGTTCCGTATTTGAGCATATTTATTTTAAATTCGATACCTTTTCCTGCAGGAACTATCACTTTAGTTTCATCTTCACGCATTGCTAATTGCTCTTCTGGGGCAGGATTATCAGCCTCTACTGGTCGTGGTACATTGGGTCCTGACCCCGCTTTTTCGAGTTTGATTAATGGAAGTGACGATGTTGACGCTATGGCGTTTAAACCATTGGTTTGGTTGTTTTCAGGCACATAGAGTTTACTAAACCCTAAAACTTTACCCGCTCCTGTAGGGTCTATACCATATTCTGCTGGTAATACTGCTGTGAACAATATTATAGCACCAATTATTAATGAAATAATTGTTGCTTTAATAATTTTACTTTTTTCCAATATTGGATGTTTCATTTCTGACATAATTATTTTTTTTAAGATGTAAAATAGCCTGTTAATTGGAAGCCGAGCAATAAAAAGCCTGCCGCCATAAGTGCTGTATTAGTAATTGTTGAAAATTTCATAAAACTGGGTTGCCTTCTCCAAATTGTTATTAGGATTAACACAACTGCTAAAGCAATAAATTGTCCTATTTCTACTCCAATATTGAAACCAATTAGGTTCGTAAAAAGGCCTTCTTTATCAAATTTGAATTCTTGCAGTTTACTGGCAAGACCAAACCCGTGAAACAGACCGAATATCAAAACTGCTGCTTTCGTGTTAGGTTGTTTCCCAAAGAAACGTTTGAAACCGCCCAAATTGTCGAATCCCTTATAAACAATAGAGAGCGCAATGATCGCATCAATTAAGAATGCATTAATATTAATATCGGCTAAAACGCCTAATAACAACGTGGTACTATGACCAATTGTAAAAAAACTGACATATAAAAGCACTTCTTTCGGTTTATACAGAAAGAAAATAACACCTACCAAAAATAGTAGATGGTCATAACCTGTAATCATATGTTTCGCTCCTATATAAAGAAATGGTCCAAATGCTACACCTTTATTACCTAATAAAAAAGATTGTGTATCTCCATCTACTCCGTGAGCGTATACTGCTGAACCAAATGCTCCAAAAAGGAGCAAAATGGTTAAAGCATACATTTTTTTAATTTTCATATTATATCATTTAATTAGTTTTTATTAATGGGCGTGACCGTGAGATTTTACTTGTTGGATGCTATCTAATCTTCTTTTTTCCTTTCTAACTTCTTGAAGACTATCTTTTTTTTTGCGTAGTTCTTCTTTACTTAAAGTTGTTTCAGTATTTTGAGTTTCTACACGTTCATTTTTTTTGGTTTCCTTACAGGATGCTAATAGGGTTAAGCTAATGGTTGCGATAAAAAGTACTTTTTTCATAATGTTTGATTTTTATAGTTATTGAGTTTAAATTTTAATTTTTAATAATTTTATTGAGTTTATAAAGACTAATGTGTCTGGTAATAAATGAATTGCAGCGGCTTCAATTGGCCCCAGTATTTTTAATAATACCAGGGTTATTCCTATAACGTGAACGACACCTACACCCACAATGATGTTTTCTTTAATGGTGCGATATGCTCTTTTGCTTATTCTTCTTGCAAGCTCGATTTTTTCAAGTTTATCCTGCATTAGTACAATGTCTGCCGCTTCCATTGCAGCTTGCGTACCCATTGCTCCCATAGCAATACCAATATTGGCTTGGACTAATGCTGGGGCATCATTGATACCATCACCTACCATTGCAATTTTTGCTCCTTTGCCTTGTAATTCTTTTACAATCCTAATTTTATCCTCGGGTAACAAATTTGCCTTGTATTCAGTAATGCCAATTTGTTCTGAAACGTGTTTTGCGGTTACTTCATTATCACCCGTTAGCATTATGATATTGGTAACGCCATTTTTCCGTAAACCTTCAATCATTTCTTTAGCTCCTTCCCTAATGGCATCTGAAACATATAATATTCCTATAAGGTTAGTTTCTACAGAAAGAAATATGGCGGTATCTGTATCGTTGGTAATTATTTCTGAAACTTGAATAGTATTCTCTTCCATAAAGGCCTTGTTGCCCAAACGAAGTTTTTTGCCTTCAAATTCAGCTGAAACACCACGTCCTTTTACAACTTCAAATTGTGAGGGTTCGCCATAGGTTACTTTTTGCTGTTTGGCATAATCAAGAATAGCTTTCGCCAATGGATGATTGGAACGTCTGTCTGCCACTGCCGCCAATTGTAATACCTCGTTTTCTGAATAATTGCTATCAATTACCGAAATTTGATTTACCGTTGGACTTCCTACAGTTAGTGTTCCTGTTTTATCAAAAACGATGGTAGTAACCTTTGCCAGTTCTTCCAAAAACAATCCACCTTTTACAAGAATACCTTCTCTTGCTGCTCTTGCAATAGCCGCAATAGTAACCAAAGGTGTTGCCAGTCCTAATTCGGCTGGCGATGTAAAAATGAGCAGTGCAATAATAAGTTTAACATCACGTGTGAAGAAATAAACCGCACCCACAAAAATAAAAACAACTGGAATAAGATAGGATGCAACCTTATCTGTCAGTTTTTCAATAGGTGCTTGTTGGCTTTCCGCTTCCTCAACCAAAGTTATAATCCTTGAAAACACAGTATCGCTTCCGGCTTTTGTCATTTGAATGTTGAGTGCTCCAAGTTCGATTATTGTACCTGCAAACACCTCGCTGCCCGTCTCTTTTTCCTGTGGAACACTTTCTCCAGTAATGGGTGCTTGATTTACTGATGCTGTACCTTCTGTCACCAATCCGTCCACAGGAATCTTTTCACCTGCTCTTACTAGAATAATATCGCCGATGTTAAGCTCTTCAATCTTGACGGTTGTTTCCTTACCATCTTTTTTGATGATTGCAGTATTTGGCACGGTTCCAATTAATTCCTTGATGGAAGCTCTGGCACGTTCGCCGCTGGCACTGGCAATATATTCGGCAATTAGAATAATCATCAATACCACAGCTCCTGCCAAATATTCCTGACCTACAACTGAAATAATGACAGCAATAGAAATAAAAAGTTCCGTTCCTATTTTACGTTCTTTGGTAATATCAAGAATCGCGGTTCTTACTAAAGAATACAATCCAAAAGCCATAGCTATCAGAAGAATAAATAATGGGATAACCTCCAAATAAAAGAGCAAACTCGATATTCCTACTGTAATTATCCTCACAATTTCCCAAAGAAATTGACGAGAAAAAAATGTTTTAGAAAAGTTCATAATATTATATTTTATGAATTAAAAAGCGTTATTCAGGGCAGCAAGAAACCACCCAGAAATAACTATTCTTCTTCTTCAGAATTTCTTAATGCAGACAAGATGTAATAAGCGTTCTTGACTACCGGTTTAAAATTGTTAACATCAAAACTTTCGGCAAAAGTTATAGCTGTATAGCCTTCCTGTTCAATACCTTTTTTAACCTGTTCCAACTTAAAAGTATAACCACTTTCCCTTTCTTCGGTTTGAAGGATTACGAAATCTTTTCCTTCATATTGGACTATAGCTTCTGAGGGAATCGCATTTTGCTTATTCGTACCACTTTCTAACCAAGCCTTTACATACATACCAGGCAAAAGACCTTTCTCGTCCCCTTCATTTATGTGACAATGAACCGGTGTCATACGGTCATTACCAGTCGCTTTTCCGATTAAGAAAACCTTTGCAGTACGATTGAACGTATTGTCATTGGAAAGCGAAAACTTAACGGTTTGACCAACCTCTATCTTTTCCAAATCTTTTTCAAAAGCATTCAAAGCCAAATGAATATCATTTAGATTGACTATTTCAAATAGAACATCTTGTGGGGACACATAATCACCAATATTTACATTGCTCGCTTTTATAAAGCCTGAAATAGGAGCATAGAGGTTCGCAGTTCGTGTTATATTACCATTCTGGACAGAACTTCTACTTATTCCCGCAAGCGCAAGCTGCTGTTCGTATGCCTTCACTCTTCCTTGTGTTATTTTATAATCAGAAGAAACCTGTTGAAATGTTTTTGCAGAATTGATGTCCTCCTCTCTCAATTTCTTTTGTCGATTAAATTCTTCTTCAAGAAATTGAAGTCTGCTTAAACTTTCCAAATAGCCCTGTTGGATTTGGATAAATTCAGGATTTTCAATGGTTGCCAAGATTTGCCCTTTTTTAATGGCTTCACCGGGCAATCTCCCAGCAGTTTTTAAATAACCTCCTAAAGGTGCAGATACCGATGCCATACTCTTAGGCTCTACGTCAATTACCCCATTTAGTTTTATGATGTTACTTAAATTTCTCATTTCAATCGTACCAGTTTCAATTCCGGCAAGATTGTATTGGTCTTTGGTAAACGTAATTTGTTTGGTTCCAGTTGCAACTGGTTGCTCTTCTTTCATCAAAGATTTTTCGGAACCTTCTACTTTTTTGGAATCCTTATTGCCACAAGCCACCATTAATAGGGTAGATAAAATGAGCAACGAAATTTTTGTATTGATTTTAATTTTCATCTTTTTTATGTTTTAATGTGATATCACAAGTTTTTTACAAGCCCAATAAAGCTTCGATTACTATGATTGACTGGTTATATTGATATAGTGTGTTTAGATACTCCGTTTGAATACTAATCGTCAAAGTGAGGTTTTGCAAGTATTGCGCATAGGAAACATCACCGCTTTTAAAGCTCTTTTCCGAATTATCAATGATAAGTTCCGCTTGTGGCAGGGCTTCATTTTGATAGTAATCTAAAGTACCTTGAAGTTTGTAATATTCTTGCAATAAATTTTGCAGTTCCCCTTGCAGTTGCGTCTTATTTAACTCGATTTGAGATTGGACGATGTCCTCTTCAATTTTTGCCGCCTGAATTTTGGCACGATGTCCACCAGGAAAAATAGGAATTGCAACACCTACTTGAAAGTATGAAAATCGGTCACCACGATTATATCGAATGTCCTGCCCATCTACAAATTGGTCTCCTACAAAGGATTGACTATTATAACCGAACATAATATCTGGTAACACTTTGTTCCTCTCCACATTGGTCTCCCGCTTCCTTACTTCCAACTGTTGTTTTAAATAAACGTAAAACGGGCTTTGCTCCACAGACTGGCTTTCAATATCTAAATCTATTTCACGACGAACCAATTCACTATCTGTAATAGTAATCTCATCGTTTGTGTTCAAAACTACCTGAAGTTGCTTTTTGGCGATTCTCATATCGGCTTCGTTTTGTTGAAGTTTGTTTTTTATTTGCATCGATTGAGTTGCCGAGGTTACACTTTCTAATTTTGTGGATTCGCCAGATTCATAGCGCATCGAACTTGAACGGTTGAGATTGCCATATAGACTATCTTGACGCTGCAACAATTGTTTATTCTGCATTAAAAACACAACTCTGTAATAAGCTGTTTTTGCATCCGCAATCAGGTCATTTTCTTCTATAACCTTTAGTTGCTCACTGCTACTAACTCTTGCTTTTGCAAGTTTAAACTGACTGGTATAGACGGTTGGAAAATTAATCCGCTGTGTAACTCCATAAAGGTTATCCTTTAGCGTAGGCGTATTGAATTCGCCACTTGAATATGAAAATTCTGTTCTGGGAATAGTTATAGCACCGTACTTTCCTTTTTCTTCAACCTCGATTTTATATTGAGCGATCTTAATACGATTATTATTCTGAAGTGCTATTTCAATGGCCTGCTGCAATGTAATTATACGCTCTTGCACCATACTTGGTTCTTGTGCTTGAAGTTGCATTGCTGGAAAGAATAGACCACCGATCACGATTAAAGTGGTCGCTATTTTCTTTTTTCCTAAATTGAATTTCACTTTTCCTTCAGTAAAATAGATGTACAATATTGGAAGAACAATCAAAGTTAATGCTGTAGCCGTAATTAAACCACCTATAACAACAGTAGCCAAAGGTCGTTGTACCTCTGCACCAGATGAATTTGATAATGCCATAGGTAAAAAACCTAAAGCAGCTACGGTAGCTGTCATTAATACCGGTCTCAACCTGACACGAGTTCCCTTAACAACACGTTCATAAATATCGCTTACACCTTCTTTGTCTAGCCTATTGAATTCTGCTACCAGTACAATACCATTTAAAACCGCCACACCAAATAATGCAATAAATCCAATTCCAGCTGAAATACTGAAAGGTAAATCTCTTATGATTAGTGCAAAAACACCGCCTATCGCAGACAAAGGGATTGCCGTAAAAATGAGCAAACTTTGTTTCATTGAACCAAAAGTAAAATAAAGAAGAACTAAAATAAGCAACAAAGCAACTGGTAAAGCAATCATTAACCGCTGATTAGCCTCTTGCAAGTTCTGAAATTGACCGCCATAGGTTACATAATAACCTGCCGGCATATCAACCTTCGAATTCATAATTTGCTTTATGTCCTCAATAATACTTTGTACATCCCTATCACGCACGTTGAAGCCAACAATAATTCGACGTTTTGCGTTATCACGCTGTATTTGTACAGGTCCTGGTTCAAATGTAACGCTGGCCACCTGACTTAACGGAATTTGATTTCCCTGTGGTGTACTGACATACAAATTTTGTACATCGGTAATATCGGTTCGGTACTTTTTGTCCAATCTCACAACAAGGTCAAATCTACGTTCCCCTTCATAAACAAGTCCAGCCGAAGTACCCGCAAAGGCAGTTTCAATAGCATTATTTATGTCCTCGATATTCATTCCATATTGAGAAATCTTATCGCGGTTCATTTGAATATTAATCTGTGGCAATCCGGTCACTTCTTCAACATACAAATCTTCAACACCCTCAACCGACTTTATTTTGCTACCCACATTACCAGCCAAATCTGAAAGGATATTGAGGTCTTCGCCATAAATTTTTATTACAACATCCTGTTTAGCACCTGTTAAAAGTTCGTTGAAACGCATTTGTATGGGTTGTTGAAAACTAAAAGTAGCATTAGGGATTATTGAAAGGGATTCTTTCATTTCTGCTGCCAGTTCTTCTCTTCCTCCAGCTTTTTTCCATTCCGATTTTGGGCTTAAAATAACCATCATATCTCCTGCCTCAATGGGCATCGGGTCTGTTGGAATTTCCCCTGAACCAATCTTGTTTACAACTTGCTTCACTTCATCTGGATATTCACGTAATAATATGGTCTGCGCCTTTTGAGAAACATCAATCATCTGGTCGATGGAACTTCCAACAGGCACTCGGGTTTCAACCGCAAAATCTCCTTCGTCCAATTGGGGAATAAACTCACCACCCATATTTGCAAAAACTATCAGCGTTATAATAAATAATCCTACTGCCAATCCAAGTACCAACAGTTTAGCGTGCAGGGCAGCTTCTAAAATAGGTTGGTACATACGCTGAAAGAAATCCATCATTTTATCGGAAAAATTCCGTTTATGTTCCGTCTTGCGACCCAATGCAAGGGCAGACATCATTGGAACATAGGTAAGTGATAAAATTAATGCTCCAAGAATAGCGAACATTACCGTTTGAGCCATTGGATGAAACATTTTTCCTGCAACTCCGCTCAAAGCCAAAATAGGCACGTAAACGATTAATATTATGATTTGTCCAAAGGCAGCGGAATTCATCATTTTCCCAGCAGAGTGCCTTACCTCGGTATCCATTTGTTTGGATGATAGCTTTTCAATGCCTGCGTATTTCTTTTTACCGGTATGAATCCCAAACATTACGGATTCAACCACAATCACCGCCCCATCTACGATAAGACCAAAATCTATTGCCCCCAAACTCATTAGGTTTCCGGAAACTCCAAAGAGGTTCATCATCGTGATTGCGAAAAGCATTGAGAGCGGAATGACCGATGCCACTATCAATCCACCTCTTAAATTTCCAAGAAATAGGATTAACACAAAAATTACTATCAACGCACCTTCCGTAAGATTAGTTGTTACAGTCCCTATTGCACGGTCCACCAAACCTTTCCTATCCAGATAAGGCTCAATGGTTACGCCTTCGGGCAAAGTTTCTTTAATCTGTTCAATTTTAGCTTTTACATCATTGATAACTGCGGAAGAGTTTGCTCCCTTTAGCATCATTACAATTCCTGTAACAACTTCGCCTTCACCATTTCGCGTAGCCGCTCCATAGCGCACACCGTGACCAAATTGTACTTTGGCAACATCCCTTACAAGTACTGGTGTGCCGTTATTTACTTTAACAGCTATTTTCTCCAATTCTTGTAAATTGTTAACCAGACCTTCGCTCCGAATAAAATAGGCGTTAGGACCTTTATCAATATAAGCGCCACCCGTGTTTTGATTATTTTTTTCCAGAGCGGTGAAAATATCTTCAATAGTAACATTCATACTTTGAAGTTTATCTGGGTCTATGGAAATTTCATATTGTTTCACTAACCCCCCAAAACCACTCACTTCTGCAACTCCAGGTGTTCCCAATAGTTGTCTTTTGATAATCCAGTCTTGTATAGTTCTTAATTCGGTGGCATCATATTTATCTTCATATCCTTTTTCGGTATGAATTACATATTGATAAATTTCACCCAATCCAGTAGTTACAGGTCCCATTTCGGGTTTTCCTATCGCTTCAGGAATATCTTTGGCAGCTACTGACAAGCGTTCTTGAACTTGTTGCCTAGCCCAATATAAATCGACACTTTCTTCAAAAACAATAGTTACAATAGAGAGTCCAAAACGAGAAAAGGAACGCATATCCTTAATTCCTGGAATGCTTACCATTGTTTGTTCTACAGGAAACGTAACTAATTGTTCTACTTCTTGTGCCGCTAAAGTGGGTGATATGGTAATCACCATAACTTGATTGTCTGTGATGTCTGGCACAGCATCAATGGGAAGCTTGTTTAGCGAATAAGCACCCCATCCAATTAAAGCCAGCGTAAATAATCCGATAACAAGTTTATTGTTTATCGAAAATGCGATGATTTTGTCTAACATTATGTTTAAAATATTTTTAAGTCGTAAATAATAAAAATGAAAATACCATACAGGTTATCTATGGATTTGAGTGATACAAATCCAATGATTAATTCTTAAAAAAAAATATGGTAAAATGGTAATTAAAGCGAAGCTTGTTATTACCGAAGCATAATAAATTTGAAGATACTATGAATGTATCTATCTAATTTTATTAAACTAAAGAGGAGTTAACAGATAGGTGGACCTCGTGTGGTGAGGGATGAGAGATAAGTGTTGAAATAATTATTGGGCGGATGATAGCCTGTAAGTTCTTTTGTTTCATCATCATAGTTTATGGAAATACTATACTGATTGACAGAAATAACCGTGTTTTTTTTTTTTTTAGTGTTAAGTTGTTTGTAATCACTTTCGTGAGTTACTATTATTTCATTAGTAACTATAGAATGTGTGTGAACTTCCAAAAATAAATCTAAAAGCCCCTTTTTAGAATTTTCTTTTTCTGGAACATTGTGATGATCACTACCAACTTCACTTTTGGCAATAGCCTTATGCAAGTGCTCAACGCTATGTAGATGATGCAAATGAGGTAGTGCCTGATGCAGAAGCATTAGGCTGAATATGCCTAAAAATAAAATTGCTTTTATATGATTGTGTTTTTGCATCTAATGCAAATATAATAAAAATTGGTTTTAATTGGATGCTAAATTCAATTAATTTTATTTAGAAAAATAACTTTATATGAATATAATATTTTATAGTTATCAGTTTTTTGAGATACCTATAAACTATATATTTATTAATTAAGATGTTTTTTATTTTGATAGATTATTTTCTCTAATTTTCTTCTTAATGAAGCCATATCTTCGCTAACTTTTCTTTCGATAACTTTAGCATAAATTTGAGTGGTTGCAATTTTTGTATGCCCTAATAATTTTGAAACTGTTTCTATTGGAACTCCATTACTTAAAGTTATCGTAGTGGCAAAAGTATGTCTTGCAATGTGAAATGTTAGATTTTTCTTAATATCACATAAATCTGCAATTTCTTTTAAATACGAATTTAGTTTTTGATTTGAAATATTAGGAAATAAGGTTTTTGTTTTCTTGGTTTTAACATGACTTTCATATTTATTTATTAATTCTTTAGCAATAGGTAAAAGAGGAATCTTAACTTTATTGTGTGTCTTTTGTCTATTCGTAATAATCCATTTTCCACCATCTATACCTAATGCAATATTATCTTCGTTGAGGTTCATTACATCTATATAAGATAAACCTGTATAGCAGCTAAAAACAAATAAATCTTTTACTAAAGTTAGTCTTTCGATTTTAAATTCTTTTTCAATTATAGCTTGTAATTCATCTTCTCTTAAAAATTCACGTTCGTTTTTAATATAAGCAGGCTTAAATTTTATAAAAGGATCTTTATCTATCCATTCCATTTTATACGCTAATGTTACCATTTTACGAAGTCTTTGAATATGCTTCATAACGGTATTATTTTCCATTTTCTTTTGATTGTCCTCTGGAGTGTGAGAGCGTAGAAACTTTTCAAAGTCAACTAAAAAGCCATATGTTAATTGTGATAAGTATATGTCTTGAGTTTTCCTTTTATTAATTAAGAATAGCTTAATATATTTTTGAGTGGTAAAATAGTTTTTTAAAGTACCATAAGTCAAAGATTCACTCATTTGGGTATTATGATAATCAATTAAAGTAAGCAAGGAGTATTCTTCATTATCTTCACCTAAAAAACGAGCTTTGATGCTTTGAGAACATATAAAAGCTTTTTCTTTAACAAGTTCTTGATGTGCCTCGTAGATTCTATTTTTCACATTGTCTAAATAACGATTTAATAATCGAGATTCTTGCTTATTTCCTTTTGCCATTCCTTTGCCAGAATTCCATTCAGAAACAATTACTTTTCTTTTTAAGCTAATGTTAGCTCGTTTTCCATTTACAGTTATTCTTGCATAAACAGAAACTTGATTGTTTTTTGCGCGCGAAGCGTTTACCCAGAATAGTAGGTTAAAATTTGTTTGTGGTTGCATAGTTGCCGTCTTTTAGTTAAACTAATTTTAGACGAAAGTCAAATCAACTATTCCAATTATAGTGTTTTAAGTCTTAATTCGGTTCACACTTTTGCAATTTTAAATGTGTGAACCGAATTGTGAACCGAATTAAACCATATTGATTCAATTCTTATGATAGCTTAAAAACCACAAAACCTTATAAATCATA
>TARA_R110002072_G_scaffold43340_15_pt1 | contig 13430 bp, 13 predicted proteins | sample TARA_R110002072 | Tara Oceans TARA_R110002072 (sample SAMEA4397118) | marine metagenome | biome: Polar Biome; feature: [SRF] surface water layer (ENVO:00010504); material: water (ENVO:00002006), including particulate matter (ENVO:01000060) such as... | depth 5 m | reverse complement strand
TTTTGCCTTTGGCTTCGCTTTGGCCTTCGGCTTAGCTTTTGCCTTTGGCTTTGCTTTTGCCTTCGGTTTTGCTTTTGCCTTTGGCTTCGCTTTAGCCTTTGGCTTCGCTTTTGCCTTTGGCTTCGCTTTGGCCTTTGGCTTCGCTTTCGATGGTGCTTTCTTCTTAGCAGTTGCCATTATGCATCTCTCCAGACTGTTAATGAGGATCCCGCGAAGCCAAAAATAACAACAATGCAATATCTATACAATAAAATAAATTGTAGAAAATTCGCATCTGTGTTTTTGTTTTCCAGCGTGTAGTTTTTTCCAAGATTTTTTATTCGATGTCACCCCAAACTATCTGCGCTCTTGAAACAGTCAGCGTGTCACGAATCCAGCGCATCGATAAGTGCATTGCAAATATCATCTACACTGCCCACGCCTTCAACCCTGTGATACCGAGGAGCTGTTTCGCCCTGCATATTACGATAAAAATCGACTAACGGACGAGTTTGCTCTGCATAGATCTTCAGGCGTTTACGCACTGTTTCTTCTGTATCATCATCTCGCTGTACTAAAGGCTCACCGGTCACATCATCGACGCCTTCGTTGATGGGCTTGTTAAAAAGCACATGGTAGACACGACCTGAACCTGGATGTACCCGTCGACCACTCAATCGCGCAACGATCTCTTCATCATCAACAGCTATCTCAACAACGTGGTCGATCGTCACATCTGCATCCACCATCGCCTGAGCTTGCGGTATGGTGCGTGGAAAGCCGTCAAACAAAAAACCCCTGGCGCAATCTGACTGTGTAATACGATCCTTTACCAAACCGATAATGATGTCATCAGAGACGAGGCCGCCAGCGTCCATTACCTGCTTAGCTTTCAGTCCAAGCTCTGTCTTTGCCTTAACCGCAGCACGCAGCATATCGCCAGTAGATATCTGCGGAATGCCGTATTTTTCGCAGATAAACTTGGCCTGTGTACCTTTGCCCGCGCCTGGCGCCCCCAAAAGGATCAATCGCATTTGAAAAACTCCTCAGTATATTTTGTGACGCGTAAGAACTACGGCTGTCGTATCAATCAGGAAAATGGAAGGGCGCTTACAATACACAGCGGGCGATAAGGTTACAAGCCCCGTTATTTGCGCGCCAGATCAGCCTTGGCCTGCCGCCATAACTGCTCGTATCGCTCCTCGCCGAGACTGGACAGTTCATCCCCTGCAGTTGCCACCAGCGACTCCATCGCCTGGAAGCGCCGCTCGAATTTTTCGGTTGAACTGCGGAGGCTTTCTTCAGCGTCGAGACCGAGATGTCGCGCGAGATTGACACAGGTAAACAGCACATCGCCAATTTCCTCGTGTATACCATTAGAGTCCTGCGCAGATATCGCACCATCCAGTTCATCCAGTTCCTCGTGTAGTTTGTCTATCACTGCAGCGGTGTCCGGCCAGTCAAAATTCACCTGTGCTACACGCTTTTGAACCTTCTGCGCTCGCGACAAAGCGGGCAGTGCGCGAGGAATATCCGCCAGCACGCCGGACTGGTTCCGCGCTTCGCGCTCGCGCTGCTTGATCGACTCCCAACTGAACCTGACTTCATCCACAGTGCGATGCTTCCCAGTGACACCGTCTATCTCACCGTCGGCAAAGACATGCGGGTGACGACGAATCAGCTTCTCGACCAACGTATTCACAATGGAATGAAAGGAAAACAGATTTCTCTCTTCACCCAGTTGCGCATAAAAAATAACCTGAAACAACACATCGCCGAGTTCCTCAGCGACATGATCGAAATCCTCATGTTCAATGGCCTGCACCAGTTCGTAGCATTCCTCCAGTGTCGAGGACACAATACTTTTGAAGTTCTGCTGTAAATCCCAGGGACAACCATCCACGGGATCACGCAGTCGCTGCATAACATGCAGCAGATCTTCTATAGTGTATGTCGTCTCCGTCATGTGCCGCCCTTCAATCCGATACCCGCACAACGGAAATCACATTCTTGAGCCTGTCGATGCGTTCCAACAACTTGGAGAGGGACCCGAGGTCAGGTACCTCCACCCGCAACTTCATCGTCGCGGTGTTGGTCTGTTTATTGGTATGTGTGTTTATCGTGAGGACATTAATCCGTGCATTGGCGAAAAGCCCTGTGATATCACGCAGCAGGCCCTGGCGATCGTAGGCTTCTATCGCCACATCCACTTCATAGTTATCTTCAGGCCCGACACCCCAGGCGGTTTCGACGACGCGCCCCGCAACATTCTCTTGCAGCTTCATCAGCCTCGCACAGTCGGCCCGGTGGATCGTCACACCCTTGCCCTTGGTGACATAGCCGATAATGACATCACCGGGCAACGGTTTACAGCAACGAGCCATACGCGTATGCAGGCTTCCCACGCCACGCACGGCGACCTGATTGCGACTGTGGCTACCCAGCGCCGCATTCACTCTCAAATGCGGTTCGGGCGCGCGCTCTACCAGTTCCTGTGCTGCATTCAGTACCTGAGCCGAGGTGAGATCACCGGCACCAACAGCGGCGAACATATCCTCCACCGTACTGAACTGCACCTTCATGGCGATACGCTGGTAGTCGACACTCGTCAGAGCCAGTCGCTTGAACTCCTTTTTTAGCAAGTGACGTCCGGTGTCAATATTGTCCTCGCGCGCCTGGGATTTGAACCAGCACTGTACTTTGGCCCTGGCGCGGGAGGTTTTTATAAACCCCAGGCCAGGTTGCAGCCAGTCTCTGCGCGGCTGTGCCTTGTTGCTTGTCAGTATTTCAACCCGCTCACCGGTTTTTAGCTGGTAGGTGAGCGGCACCAGCGAGCCATTCACTTTCGCCCCGCGGCAACGATGGCCTATTTCTGTGTGCACGTGATAGGCAAAATCCAGCGGCGTTGCGCCATAAGCCAGATTAACCACGTCACCATCCGGTGTGAAGGTATACACCCTGTCCTGCGCAACGCTGAAGCTGAATTGCTCGGCCACACCGCGCGCGTCACCAGTCTCTTCATGCCAGTCGAGAACCTGGCGTAGCCAGGCTATCTTCTCCTCGTAACTACTGGCCAAGCCGCTGACAATGTCCGAACCTTTGTATCGCCAGTGAGCGCATACGCCCAACTCGGCTTCGTAGTCCATTTTCTCGGTACGGATCTGGACCTCCAACGCCTTCCCCTCAGGCCCGATAACCGCTGTGTGCAGTGAGCGATAACCGTTTTCCTTCGGGTTGGCTATGTAGTCATCGAATTCATTGGGAATGTTGCGCCACAGGCTGTGTACAAGACCGAGCGTGGCATAACAATCCTTGAGTTCCGGAACCAGTATTCGCACAGCGCGGATATCGTAAACCTGTGAGAACCCGATCCCCTTGCGCTGCATCTTTCGCCAGATACTGTAAATATGCTTGGCTCGACCGGAAATTTTGAACTGCAGACCCGCGTCGCGCAGGATCTCGGTGAGTTCATCCGTCACTTTCGCGATAAACCGATCGCGCTCCAGACGTTTACCATCCAACAGGCGAGCAATCTTGCGATAGGATTCTGCGTGAGTATAGCGAAAGGACAGATCCTCCAGTTCCCATTTCAGCTGGCCGATGCCCAGTCGATGCGCCAGCGGTGCGTACACCTCAAACACCTCCCGCCCAATTTGTCGACGCCGCTCCTCATCCTCTTTCACCGAGCGGATCGCACACGTGCGCTCCGCCAGTTTTATCAGGGCAACGCGTACATCGTCGACCAGCGCAATCAGCATTTTGCGTATATTGTCTTTCTGGTCATGCGCCTGGCCAAGCACCGGGCTCTCGTTCTGCAGCGGCAAATCGCTGATAGCTGCCATACGCAGCACGCCCTCTATCAGGCCAATCACCGCGTCACCGAACTGCGATCGCACCTGCTCAGTATCGAGACGCCCCTCCCGCACTGCGCGGTAAAGCACACCCGCTAACAGACAGTCTGGATCAACGTGCAGATCAGCCAGGATGATGGTCATATCCAGGCCGGCGATTAAACAGTTGGACTCTCGCGCCCAGTCACCTGAATCCGCGGCTGGCAATTGCTGCGCTTGTTGCACCAGTTCACAGGCCTGCAGCAGTCGTGCCCGATCCGAATCGTCCAATGCCAGTGGCAGTTGCTGCAGCCACTGATTGAGATCGATTACACCCTGCTCATCGATCAGTGTTTGTTGACGGACCTGGACCATGATGGCATTGCCCCCTTATTCACCGGCAAATACGCCAGTAGAGAGATAGCGGTCCCCACGGTCGCAAATGATTGCGACGATGACCGCGTTTTGCAACTCGCTGGACAGGCGCAGCGCAGCGGCGACGGCACCACCAGAGGATACGCCGCAAAAGATACCCTCCTGTGATGCCAGCGCGCGCATCGTATTTTCCGATTCCGTCTGCGATATATCCATAACCCGGTCGACACGTGCAGCGTCATAGATCTTGGGTAGGTAGGCCTCTGGCCAGCGCCGAATACCCGGAATGCTGGACCCTTCGAGGGGTTGCAGTCCGACAATCTGAATTCCGGAATTTTGCTGCTTCAGATAGGCAGAGCAGCCCATAATCGTGCCTGTGGTCCCCATAGAACTGACCAGGTGAGTAATGGTGCCAGCCGTTTGCTGCCAAATCTCGGGGCCAGTACCGACCATATGGGCACGCGGGTTATCGGGATTACCGAACTGATCCAGCACCTTACCCTGCCCCTTGGCCTGCATCGACAGTGCAAGATCGCGGGCGCCCTCCATGCCTTCGGATTGGGACACCTCCACCAGACGTGCTCCGTACGCGGACATTGCCTGCTTTCGCTCCTGGCTCATATGAGAGGGCATGATCAGCACCAGCGGATACCCCCGAATGGCCGCAGCCATGGCCAGGGCAATACCGGTATTCCCGCTCGTCGCCTCGATCAGGGTATCCCCTGGTTTTATATCGCCGCGCGCCTCCGCCTGGGCAATCATACTGAGCGCCGGGCGATCCTTGACCGAACCGGCAGGATTGGTGCCTTCCAACTTGGCGAGTATGGTGTTGCTGGTAGCCCCCTGCAGGCGTTGCAGGCGCACAAGTGGCGTATTGCCAATGCATGCTTCGATAGTGGGATACTCTGGCATAAGAAAGCTACCGCGAATCGAGTTTCAGATTATATAGAAATAGCGCGGTTGAAGGCCACGCCGAATTGGGAGCGAGCGCACATCCGCGAGTCATTCCGCCAACACGGCAAACGCGACCACATAGTCCATTTCATCAGCGAGACTCAGGGCGACGCGCGTGCCACCGCGCTCATGAGCAACCCGTTTCGCACCGCCGAGCAGCCGCACGATGGGTGCGCCGTTGGCATCGTGGTCGATCTGGATATCCTGCCAACTGACGCCGCGGCCTATCCCCGTTCCCAGCGATTTTGCGATCGCTTCCTTGGCGGCAAAGCGCTTTGCCAGCAGACGGCTGGACTGCTTGCTATCCGCGTATTCCAACTGTTCACTGGGCGTCAGAATCCGTCTCACAAAGCGATCTCCGAGCCGGGAAATCACTTCCTCAATACGATCTATCTGCAAGATATCGGTGCCAACTGCGATCAAGACAGACCTCCCTGCGGTCCTGTCGTCGCACTAGCTGACCGGCGCTGCGTTACCGCCTTTCCTGTCGCCGCGCGAAACAGTTCGCGACTGCGCAGCGGCGCAGCCCCCAGATGTTCTGCAAGCGCCTCTCGCAACAGACGCTTGGCCGCTGCGCGAGCAGTATCAAAATCTCCCGCGGCCATGGCCAGCAATTCAGACCCTGAATAGACATTTCTCGGACTATCACCTGTACTGATAATCGCCACAAGCCCCACGCCCGGCTCGTAACCATAGACACGGGTCGGTTCAACGGGCAGCCCACTGGCACCGTCGGCAGTGAGGTCGAAGTTGTACCCCAGTTCTTCCAACAACCTATACTCAAATCGGCGCAATACAGTGTCTACCCTGCCATCGCCAGAGAGTGCTTGCAAGGCCTGATCGTAGGCCGAGAACAGTGCCGGGTGTGCATCGTTACGGTGCAGCAGGCGCACCAGCAATTCGTTCATATACATGCCACTGAATACACGCTCATTGCGCAGTGACAGTGCCCGTTGCGGCGTTTCGAGTGCAACCAGCGTCTTCAGCTCCGAGTGGCCGGAGAATGAAAGCAATAACGGAATGAATGGTTGCAACAACGCTGCGCTGCTACCTCTTCGGGATTGCCGTCGTGCGCCGCGAGCCACCAGGCTGATGCGGCCGTACTCGGCAGTAAACACATCCAGCAATGCGCTGGTGTCGCGATAGGGACGACTGTGCATGATATAAGCTGGCTGCAAATTGACACGCATCTTGATGGGGCCTATTCCCTTTTGTCGTCGTATCCGAGACTGCGCAACGCCCGCTCATCATCCGACCAGCCCGATTTGACCTTGACCCAGAGGCGCAGCATAACTTTGCTGTCAAAAAGGGACTCCATATCACGCCGTGCATCCGACCCTATCGAGCGCAAACGCGCGCCCTTTTCCCCGATCAGTATTCTCTTCTGCCCGTTGCGTTCCACAAAGATAACGGCGGCAATATGCAGCACCTCGCCCTCCTGCGCGAACTCCTCGATCTGTACAGTGATAGCGTACGGCAGTTCATCGCCCAACTGGCGCATGATCTTTTCCCGGACGATTTCCGCGGCGAGGAATCGCTGGCTGCGATCGGTGATCTGGTCCTCGGGGAAAAAATGCTCGGATTCCGGGAGCAGTGCCAGAATCTGCTCCTCCAGCGCCTGCACGTTGTGCTGGCGCAACGCTGAAACCGGCAGTATCGCGGCAAAATCTGCCTTGGCGGCCAACACTTCCAGATGCGGCAACAGTTCTTCCTTCTCTGCCAGCAGGTCGACTTTATTAATCACCAGCAGTGTCGGCAAACCCACCTGCTGAATCTGTTCCAGCACGATCGCGTCCTCTTCGGTCCATGCTGTGCGATCCACCACGAACACAATGAGATCGACGTCCCGGATCGCCGAACTCGCCGCCCTGTTCATGAAACGATTGATCGCCTTCCCGGCATTCAGATGCAAACCGGGCGTATCCACGAATATGATCTGGTGATTACCTTCCGTCTTGATACCCAGCACCTGATGCCTCGTGGTCTGGGGTTTACGCGAGGTGATACTGATTTTCTGGCCCAGAATATGATTCAGCAACGTGGACTTGCCCACATTCGGTCGCCCGACGATAGCGACATAACCGCAGCGTCTTGGCGTGTCAGCGGCCATGCTTGGACAGCATCTCCAGCGCGGCACTCGCCGCACTCTGCTCGGCCTTGCGGCGACTGCTGCCACTGCCTTCTACCGACAGTTGCGGCTTCTTCACTCGACAGGCGACGTGGAATTGCTGATCGTGATCACTGCCCTGGACACTGAGTAACTCGTATTCCGGCAACGGGAAATTGCGCCCCTGCAGCAACTCCTGCAAACGGGTTTTTGCATCCTTGCCCACCGCCGATAGCGAGAGCAGTTGCAATCGCGAGTCCAGCCATGCGAGGACGGAGCGCCGGCAATGCGCCACATCGCTGTCCAGCAAAATAGCACCGGCCACTGCTTCGAGTGCATCCGCGAGTATCGAGGTTCGCCGGTGACCGCCGCTTTTACGCTCACCGGCCCCCAGCACCAAATAGTCCCCAAGACCCAACTCACCTGCTATCTCAGCCAGTGTATCGCCTTTGACCAGGGATGCGCGCATACGACTCATCTCACCTTCACTGGCGCTCGGGAAACGGCTGTACAGCGCTTCTGCCACGATATGATTGAGGATGGAGTCGCCAAGAAACTCCAGGCGTTCATTGTTTTGGCTACCGGCGCTGCAATGCGTGAGCGCCAGTTGCAGAAGTTCCGGATTGCCGAACTGGTAACCAAGCGTTTTCTGCAGTCGAACAGTGTCTGCCATAGACTACTGTTGATCTTCTGGCGACATGGGTGGAAGCGGCACAGGGTTGCCCACTTCGTAAAGTAAATCGTCAAACTTCAGGACCGCGTCGATTCGCCACATCACCGGCAAGCGCACCTCGTAGTTGGCATCGATGTAGGTGTACCCACGCTTACTGAACACTTCGACATCCTTGGGGTCGAGCAGGTAGATCTGGTTGGTATTGAATATATTGGCGATTTTACGACGAATATCCGAGGCAGAGTCGTCGGCAGTCTCAGGCTCCATCGCAATGCGAGAGATAATATCTTTCACACTGAGGTACTCAAGATATGGCGGCAGCATGCGAATAATACACATCGCAAAAAAACCCAACATTAGCAAAATGCAGAGCATACCCAGCAGCGATGCACCGGATTGGCCTTGACGTACCCTCATAGGACTCTCCTCCATAACTTTAGGTAATTAGTCGATTGTCCCGACGCGATCAAAGCTTGGCAAGCTCAGGAAGCTATCCCAATGCATCCAGATTGCGAAGGCTTTGCCGACGATATCCTTCTCTGGCACCTGGCCCCATACGCGACTGTCACTACTGTTATCGCGATTGTCGCCCATCATAAAGTAGTGTCCCGGTTTCACTACCTCACTGAATTCACCCGACGGACGCAGTTTGTCTACCTGCATCAGGTACTGATTGTCGCCTATCAACTCCTCCTCAATACGGTACCTGGGATCCAGCCCCGGATCGTCGGCCGGCACACGCGCGAGCTTTTCTCCATTTACATACACCTGCTTGTTGCGATAAGTCACCGTATCGCCGGGGAGGCCAATGATGCGCTTGATAAAATAGGTATCGTTCATGTGCGGCGGAAAAAACACCATCACATCACCACGCTGGGGCTCATTGATGTCGAGCACCTTGGTTCTGATAACCGGTAGCCGGATTCCGTAGGTGAACTTGTTAACAAGAATATAGTCGCCCACCAGTAATGTCGGCACCATCGATGACGACGGGATCTGGAAAGGTTCGACTATGAATGAGCGCAGCACAAAGACAATGAACAGAACGGGAAAGAACGACTTTGCGTACTCTACCGCTGTTGGCTCGCGCGCCTTTTCAGCCACCTTCGCCTGATACGCGCCTGCATCCGGCGTGCCCTCACTGTCCCACTGCGGATACTGGCTCTGCAATTCATTGACAGTGCGTTTTCTACCCGGCGCCAGAAACAGCGCATCGAGCAGCCACAGCAGGCCACTCACAAACACCAGACCCAACAGGATCAGGGGAAAATCCAACGTTATTCCATCCACGTATTATCCATCCACCTTGAGTACTGCCAGGAATGCAGACTGTGGTATTTCGACCCGGCCCACCTGCTTCATGCGCTTCTTCCCGGCCTTTTGCTTATCGAGCAACTTGCGCTTGCGGCTGACGTCGCCACCATAGCATTTGGCGGTGACGTTCTTGCGCAGTGCCTTCACCGTTTGTCGCGCAACAATCTTACCACCCACCGCTGACTGAATCGCCACATCAAACATCTGCCTGGGAATCAGCTCTTTCATTTTTTCCGTCAACACACGGCCACGGTGCTGAACCTGGTCGCGATGGACAATGACGGCCAGGGCATCGACGCGCTCGCCGTTGATCAGCACATCCAGACGGGAAAGGCTGGCCGCCTGGAACCGTTCGAAACTGTAATCCAGCGAGGCATAGCCGCGGCTCACAGATTTCAGTCTGTCAAAAAAGTCGAGCACCACTTCCGCCATCGGTATGTCGTAAACCACGGATACCTGGTTACCGAGAAACTGCATGTCGCGCTGGTCTCCTCGCTTCTCCGAGCACAGCGTGATGACATTCCCGAGATAGTCCTGTGGCACCAGGATATTGCAGCGGGCGATAGGCTCACGCATCTCCTCGATGTCCCCGACATCCGGCAGCGCTGAGGGGTTGTCGACCTGGATCGTCTCACCGTTCTTCTTCACCACCTCGTAGATAACAGTGGGGGCCGTGGTGATGAGATCCAGATCGTATTCCCGCTCCAACCGCTCCTGGATGATCTCCATATGCAGCATGCCGAGAAACCCACATCGAAATCCGAACCCGAGGGCATCAGAGGTTTCCGGTTCGTAGTGCAGCGAGGCGTCGTTCAGGGTCAGTTTGCCCAGTGCATCGCGAAAGTCCTCGTAGTCATCAGACGATATCGTGAAAATACCGGCGTAGACCTGGGGCTTGACCCGCTGGAATCCCGGCAGTGCAGGCACAGTCAAATCCTTCGCATGAATCAGCGTATCGCCGACCGGAGCGCCGTGGATATCCTTGATGCCAGCCACCACAAAACCGACTTCTCCGGCCTGCAGTACGTCCTTTTCCAGGCGCTTGGGGGTAAAGATACCGAGACTGTCGACTTGCTGGGTGCGACCCACGGATTTGGCAACGATTTTATCGCGCTTGCGCAGCACGCCCTGCTTGACACGGACCAGTGACACCACACCGAGATAGTTGTCGAACCAGGAGTCGATAATAAGCGCCTGCAGCGGCGCATCCCTGTCACCCTCGGGCGGGGGAATATGCTGTACAAGGTGTTCCAGCGCATCCTCAATGCCCAGTCCGGATTTGGCGCTCACCAGACAGGCGTCGTTGGCATTGATGCCGATGATTTCCTCAATTTCGCGCTTGACCCGATCTGGATCCGCTTGCGGCAGATCCATCTTGTTCAGGATAGGAAGCACCTCCAGCCCCTGCTCAATCGCGGTATAGCAGTTGGCAACCGACTGCGCCTCCACCCCCTGCCCTGCATCGACAACCAGCAGTGCTCCCTCGCAGGCCGCCAGTGAACGGGAGACCTCGTAAGAGAAGTCCACATGGCCTGGGGTATCGATGAAGTTGAGCTGGTAGGTCTGGCCATCGCGTGCGTGATAGTCCAGTGTCACACTCTGGGCTTTGATGGTGATACCGCGTTCGCGCTCGATATCCATGGAATCGAGCACCTGGACATCCATCTCACGGGCGCTCAGTCCGCCACAGTGCTGGATAAATCGATCGGACAGCGTCGACTTGCCGTGATCAATATGCGCAATGATCGAAAAATTACGAATGTGCCTGAGATCGCTCACTATTTTATTTGCTCGACTGAAGCTGGATTGAGCCAGACACCGCGCCCGCCCTTAGGGTTTAAAAAACGCGCGATTGTACCTCAATGGAGAGTCAACCGCCACGTCATTGGGCACAGGGCCGGGTACCCGCCGCTGCAGGGACGCCTCGTGGGCACGGCGTGATCAGTCCGGCAATTTGAGGCCGATAAACAGTGGCGAGCCATCGCGAATCAGTCGCAGCGGCACCGAACTGCCATCCGCCAGGGCATCCACGGCCTGCTCAAAGGCTTCGGTGGTTTTGATCGGGCTGGTGTCGATCAGCGTAATGACATCACCGACCCTGATACCGGCCTCTGCGGCCACCGAACCGGGCGTGACATCCCGCACCACAACCCCACCATTGATACCGAAACGCTCCAGGCTCTCGGGCGACACGGCTTCAACCTCCATTCCCAGGCGACCGCCGGTGTTGCCACTCGACTTGCCCGAGGCCAGGGTGTAACTCTCATCCGCGTCGAGCCCGCCGACCTCGACAGTCACTGTCTTTGGTGTTTTGTCGCGCATTATTTCCACTTCCACGCGGGTACCGGGGGCCACCAGGCCTACCACATGTGGCAGATCTGCCGAGGAGGGAATATCCTTGCCATCGAAGGTGACTACGATATCACCGCTGCGCAAACCGCCTTTCTCGGCTGGACTGTCTTTGGACACCTCAGCCACCAGCGCGCCACGGGGACGCTTCAGGCCAAAGGATTCCGCCAGATTCTTGTCGACATCCTGAATAGTCACACCGAGCCAACCGCGGGTGACACGTCCGTTTTCCTGCAACTGCTCAACAACATTCCGCGCCACCGCCGCGGGGATCGCAAACGACAGGCCGATAGAGCCGCCGCTGCGAGTAAATATCTGGGAGTTGACACCGACAACCTCGCCATCGAGATTAAAAAGTGGCCCACCGGAATTGCCGGGATTAATCGCCACATCCGTCTGGATAAAAGGGACATAGTTTTCATTCTGCTCTGTCGGCAAACTGCGCCCCTTGGCGCTGACAATGCCAGCGGAGACCGAGTAATCGAGTCCAAACGGTGAACCGATGGCCAGCACCCATTCGCCCACTTCCAGATCGTCGTCGGCGGCCAGATTGAGCGTGGGTAGATCGTCTGCGTCTATTCGCAGCAGTGCGAGATCGGAGCGCGGATCGGTGCCGATAACCTCCGCATCAAACTCGCGACGGTCACTCATGCGCACCACCACGCTGTCGGCCCCCTCGACGACATGGTTGTTGGTGAGGATGTAGCCATCCTCGGAGATGATGAAGCCCGACCCCAGCCCCATCCGCTCCTGCTGCGACGGCGGCGCGCCCCGGAACTCGAAAAAGCGCCGCAGTTCTTCCGGGATATCGTCAGGCCCAGGCTGGCGTGCCCCCCCCTGGCCGAGACGCTGCTCGACGATGATCTTTACTACCGCGGGCGAACTGTCGCGCACGATCTGCTGAAAGTCGGGCAGTTGCGCTGCGTTTACCGCGACGCTATTGAACAGCGCGGCAGTGATTAAAACCAAACCGAAAAGTGGCATTTTGATGTTCATACTATCAATCCAGATTCTCGCAATAAGGGTTAATACAGGAGATTTCAAACCAGGGTCACCGCGTCCGTCGGCGACGCGATGACTCGCAGCAGCACAGGCTGGAAGGCGGGGTCGCGCCGATGACGGATACCGTGCCATCGAACGACCGAATAGCCCAGCAACAGCCCACCGATAGCACCGAGGACAGACAACAAATCCTCATTGCCGGGCAGCCAGTTGACCGCACCGAGCGCTCCGGCGAGCATACCTGAAAGCGGCAACACATAGGCGATAAACGAACCGCGCAGGATGACTTCCTCGGGAATACTGATCAGCACCTGATCATCAACCTGGTAGTGATCGACAGGGTGCTCACCTGGCAACACGCGGATATAACCCCTCTTGCCCTCGGAGATACTGTTCAACAGGCCGTGACCACAGCCCTTCTGCGCGGCACAGGAGCCGCACGTACTGCGGCGAATGGTCTCCACCCACAGGGCGTCCGCCTCGACACCGACCACTCGCCCGGTTTCTGTCAGCATATTACTGCACCCAACTCACTGAATCTGCCACCATCCGCGCCGTATTCACCGGCACCTCGCCTATCACGGTTACCAACACCGGCTGTTCCCCGATACGCAAACCGCGCGTATAAGTAGTGGTGCCTCCCTGCCTGACCAAGCCCTCGCCCGGACGCATATCAACATTCAAATCTTCCAGGAAAATGGAGAACACAGCCAGCCCGTCAGTATAGGTTCTACGCCCGCTGTTACCAACCTGGGTATCGGTCGCAGTAAAACCGCGCGGCAACCAGCCCACGGTCCAGGCGCGCCCGACTGAACCGGTAATCCCGACTCTGCCGGGCGCGGGATGC
>TARA_R110002072_G_scaffold51291_23_pt1 | contig 13436 bp, 9 predicted proteins | sample TARA_R110002072 | Tara Oceans TARA_R110002072 (sample SAMEA4397118) | marine metagenome | biome: Polar Biome; feature: [SRF] surface water layer (ENVO:00010504); material: water (ENVO:00002006), including particulate matter (ENVO:01000060) such as... | depth 5 m | reverse complement strand
ACCGTCAGGCGCCGCGTATCGACGCCGGAGAGTTCCGCCGCGTCCGGGTTTCCCCCCATGGCGAAGACATAACGTCCAAAGCGGGTCTGTCGCCCGATCACCGTCATGACGATCGCCACCACCAGCAGTATGACAACCGGAACGGCGATGCCGTGGACCATCTCGATACCCTCGGCCGGCACCGCCAAGCCCTGCGCCTTGTAGATCCGCGCGGCGGCGCGGGCCGGGACCTGGTAGGCGTTCATGATCGCCACAAACCCGAGGATGAGCAGCGACGTCAGCGCCGCGACGCCCACCTCCGCCCAAAGCGGTTTCACCGGGAAGCCATGGCGGGTTCGCCGGCGGCGGGCCAATAGCAGAACCGCCAGCGCCGCGACAACCGCCGCGCCGCCCAATCCCCAAGACAGCGTCGCCCCCAAGGTTCCTTCCGCCCCGCCGCCCATCAAGGTGAAGGTCTTGTCGAGCGGCGCCACGGTACGGCCCTGGGTTACCCACCAGGCCGCGCCGCGCCAAATCAGCAAACCGCCCAAGGTAACAATGAAGGAAGGCACCGCCAGATAGCCGATGACATAGCCCTGGGCCGCGCCGATAAGCGCCCCCAGCGTCACCCCGGCGGTGATGGTGATGAGCCAATTGGCCGGGTGGTCGAACCCGAGAAACTGGGGCAACACCTCGGTTTGGATCACCCCCATCACCATGGCGAGAACCCCGAGCATCGCCCCGACCGACAGATCGATGTGCCGGGTGACGATGACAAAGACCATCCCGGTGGCCATCACCGCCACCGACGCGGTTTGCACCGAAAGATTGAACAGATTGCGTGCGGTGAGAAAGCGCCCGCCGGTCAACAGGTCGAAGGCGAGCCAAATCAGCAGCAGCGCGGCCACCATTCCGAGCAGCCGGCTATCAATTTCCAGCGCCGCCAACTTCCGCTTCACGTCACTCAACATCGTCATTTCTCCTGACGGCGCGCACCGCCCCGACCCCGACGCAACGATCTTCGGCGGTCGGCGTCGCTTGGTCAGCGGGACCTATTGGACGGCCGCGCCTGTGATCGGCCAGCCTGTGATCAACCAGCCTGTGATCAAGGAAGACAAAAGTGCGTCGCGCTTCGGCTGCGGTCAGTCACAGGCCGCGACGCTGCCGGGGATAACCCCCTTACACACCACCGCTTTCGCCACCCAGCCCGCGTCGATCACCAGGTCGAGATTGTCGCGGGTAATGGGAACGGGCGCGAGAAAACGCGAATAGAGTTGCTGGCCGCCGGGGCTGGTCCAGACCTGGGCGCCCGCGACCTCGGCCATGGTTCCGCCCTTGGCGAGGAAAACGGCGATCTCACCCGCCGCCCGCCCCAGGTCGCGCGCATCCTTCCAAACCGAAACGGTCTGCGTGCCAAGCGCGACGCGGTTGAGCGCCGCGTGATCCCCGTCCTGGCCGGAAACGGGCAGGCCCTCCATGCCCTGGGCGGTCAGGGCGGCGACGACGCCGCCGGCGGTGCCGTCGTTCGAGGCGATCACCGCATCGACCTGATTGTCATTGGCCGTCAGGATCTGTTCCATGTTGCGCTGCGCATTGGCCGGCAGCCAGCCGTCGGTATACTGCTCGCCGACGACATTGATCGCGCCGGACTGAATGGCGGCCTGGACGACCTCCAACTGGCCGTCATGCAGGAAATCCGCGTTGGGATCGGTTGGCGACCCCTTGATAAAGACATAGTTGCCTTGTGACTGGAGTTCGAAAATCGCCCGCGCCTGCATCCGACCGACCTCGATATTGTCAAAGGTCAGGTAGAAGGCTCCCGGGTTCTCGATCAGGCGATCGTAGCCAACCACCGGGATCCCTTCATTGGCGGCGGCCAGCAACGCCGGCGCGATGGCGTCGGCGTCCTGCGCCAGGATTATCAGCGCCTTGGCGTTGCGGGCAATCAGGCTCTCCACATCGGAAAGCTGCTTGGCCGAGGAACTCTGCGCATCGGCGGAAATATAGGTCGCGCCCGCGGCCTCAAGCGCCGACTTAATGGCGGCCTCGTCGGTTTTCCAGCGTTCTTCCTGAAAGTTCGACCAACTGACCCCAACAATCAGGTCCTCGGCCAGCACAGGTCCGACCAGTCCCAACGTCAAGGCCGCGCCAATAAGAAGCTTCAGGGCAAATTTCATCACATCCTCCCAGGATAGAGACAAACGTCGTCTTTCTGCATCTGTTCATTTTTTTGCGGCTGTTCAGCGCATTTCATCAGCTCTACGGCCGTTTTCACCAGCTTTGACCAATTTAATTTTATTGTCAAATTTATTATGGCGGCACGGTGGGCCGGGAACAGGACCGGAATCACCACCCGGATTCAGCCTAACCGGAAACCATCCACTTGTACGGGAAAAATACCCCGGGCTGTCGTGTCGTCCGCTTGCGCGGCCCCATCGCTGCGACAAATTCGACCAAGGCGCGCCGACTTACCCAAAGCGAATGACGTTCTGAGTCTGGGTATGATAACCAAAGGTGGTTAAAAATTTTGCCGCATAAAAAAACCCTGCTGACCAGTCTGGCGATTTCCTCTATACTCCCGGAATGGTGAGCGACTTTTTTCATAGAATGATCACGGCGGTTCTGGTGGTGGGATTGGCGGTCGGCGTGACAGCGCCGGCGGCGGCGCGCCTCAGTCAGGCCGCTATTGTCGCCGCACCCGCCCCTGAGATTATTACGCCCACCCCCAGGATCATCTCGCTGGCGATTCCCGATGACGCAACCGCAACGTCGCCGCCAGCGCGGCAAGACCCCACATCGAAGGCCCAATCCGACGCGCTTGCCGGCTGCCTGGAAAAACCCCGGTCGGCAATGGCGGGCAATAGGCCGGCGATGCCCGACTGCACCGCCAAGCAGCTATGTAAAATGATCACCAGCCCAAATTGCTGCGGCTGTCCGGTGGGGCGACAGGACATCACCGGTTTGACTATTCGCGCCTATACCTCGGCCTTATTTTTTTCCTTCGGTACCCGCGATAAGCGAAGTCGTCTGCCCTTTTCACTGCTAAAACCACCACGCGACTGAACGAACCGGCAGCGTCGGCGCCGGCGGAACGATCAACCCGAAGAGGGTGATCAAACACCGCCAGTCCGCGTCAGCCGCTGCCTCGGAGACCCGGTTCACCCCGGCGGCCGCCCGCCGCCCCAGGCTTGCGACAAGCCGGATGAACCCGGATCCACACCGCCCGTCCCGCCCCCGTTGGCCTTTCGATCCCCGCGATCCGGGTCCGAAGCCAGGGGCGGACAAAAGCAGCAACCCTTCTGCGCTTCTGGTGACCGCTAGTCCTCTCGCGGGCGGGGCGATCCAGAAACGATAGTGAGAAAAAAAATGGAAAATGCGCTCGGACTGAACGGTTATCAGGCGTTAATGATGACCATCGTTTTTGGGCTTGGAATCCTCGGCCTTAGCGGCCTGTTCCTGGCACTGCTGTGGCCCAAACGCTGGCGATTGAAATACCGCATGGAAGTCGCCTTCGTGGTGGTCCTGATCGGCCTGGTTTGGTACGCCGACCGGCGAAGCACCGACATCTTCACCGAATACCAAGACGCCATCCGGCAATCGGGCACGGTCTCGGCGGAAGGGTCCGCGCTCGACGGCGCTTTCGACCGGGAAATCAAGGTCATCGCCTTCCAATGGGGCTTTGCCTTTCTCACCAAGGAGGACGAAATCAGCCGCAATGCGGCGATCGTCAAGCCCGGCGAGAAGGTGCTGTTCCGGATCTTTAGCAACGACGTGATCCACGGGTTCAACATCCCGGCCGTCGGCATCACCACCGAATTCGAACCCGGCGAGGAACGGGCGGTATGGATCCGCGCGCCCCAGACGCCCGGCAAATACCTGATCCAGTGTCTGAACTACTGCGGCGTCGGCCATGCCCAGATGAAAGCCTGGCTCGTGGTTCAAGGTGTGGACGCATGACGAACATAATTCGCACGCAGGGAGAGGCATAATGGCGCACGAACTCGATGCTGAACGTATGGGCATAACCCCGCACTGGGTGCCCGAGGACGTACTTGGCAAAATGACCCTGGGAACCTTGCTGTTCTCGAACGACTACCGACATATCGCCATCAAGGGCATGCTGACCTCGGTTGTCATGCTGGGCCTTGGCGGCCTGATGGCAATGCTGTTCCGGACCGAACTGGCCTTGCCCGATATCCAATTCTTCGACGCCCGGCCCTATATGTCGCTGATGACGCTGCACGGGATGTTTATGGTCTTCGGCTTTGTCATCCCCTTCGTCGTGTCGATCATGTACTACATGATGCCGAAGATTCTGGGCAGCGACCAACTCCTCTGGGCGCGGGGCGCGCAGTGGAGCTACTGGACGCTGATCGCCGCGGCGGTGTTGCTGGTGATCTCGCGGCCGGACTTTACCTGGACCTTCTATCCGCCGATGTCGCTTCGGGTCGGCGGCGATCTTGTCTGGATGGGCTATGCGGCGGTCCTGCTGGTGGCGATCTCGGAATTCATCGCCGGGGCGGTACTGCTCCGCAATGGTTGGGAGGCCTACAAGAAAGGCTGGAAGAAGCTGCCGCTGATGGGATGGGCCGCGCTGTCCGAAGGCATCCTGCTGATGGGCTCGACCCCGATTCTGGGGCTGGTCGGGATCTACATGTTCACCGACTGGATGGAAATCACCGCGATCTTCGACCCGGCCCGGGGCGGCAACGTCATGACCTTCATGTTCATGTTCTGGTTCTATGGCCACCCCGCCGTCTACCTCCCGCTGATGCCGGCTATCGCCATCCTCTACACGCTGCTGCCGCGCTTTCTTGGCCATCCGATCTGGAGCTACTGGTCCGGCGTGCTGGCCTTTGCCCTGCTCACCGGTCTGGCCTTTGTTGTCTATCCACACCACTTCCAGCCGGCCAACACCGTCAGCGGCTGGCTCGAACGAACCACGCAAATCCTGACCTTGATGATCTTCATCCCCTCGACCCTGCACGTCTTCAACTGGATTGCGACGCTCTGGTCCGACCCGATCCCGATCTCGGCCAAGCGGGCGGTGCCGTTCAAGTTCATCATCGCCTCTATCGCCTTCCTGATCCTGGGAGGGGTTACCGCCTATCTGAACGCCCAGATCGCGGTGGACTCGGACTTCGTGCACAACACCTACTTCGTGCCGGCGCATTTTCACGCCATGTTCGTCGGCTTCATGGCCAACATGGCGATGGCGGGAATTTACTACCTCTACCCCTACATGACCGGACGGATGTTCAACCAGACGATGGGCAACCTGCACTTCTGGCTGTGGCAGATCGGCATCTTCACCAAAGTGATGATGATGTATGTGCTGGGCTACGCCTACTTCCCGCGCTGGGTGGTGGACTATCTGCCCCTGCCGCAATGGACCCTGCCGCAGCTTCTGCTGACCGGCGGCGCCTATCTCATCGGGCTGGGCTTCATCCTGTTCGTCATCAACATCATGTGGAGCGCGACCCGTGGGCGCACCGCCGAAGCAGACCCCTGGGCCATCGAGCACGCGGACAAGATGTCCGCACCCGCTGCGGCGCCGGCGGAATGAAAGGAGAGCGGCAATGGTAATGCGATTTTTTCTGATCTTTGGGCTCATCCTGCTGGGCGTGACCGGATACTTCACGGTGATTCAGCAATCACCGGCTTATCAGGCGGCCCCGGCGGTTGCCGCGGTGAGCCTGTTGCAGTCCGAGGGCATTCTTCCCTCCGGCGACCTGCGCGAAAACGAAGCGCTTGAGCACGACGTTTTCGATGTCCCGACCATGGATGAGGCCATGCTGGAAGCCGCCCTGTCGTCCGGCGGCATGGCCGGCATGGACATGTCCGGCGGCGCGGCGATGAAAATGGATGGCGGCAACGCCAGCATGGAGACCGCCGACGGCGCGACGACGATGAAAATGGACGGCGACGGCGCCAGCATGGAGACCACCGACGGCGCGACGACGATGAAAATGGACGGCGACGGCGCCAGCATGGAGACCACCGACGGCGCAACGGCGATGAAAATGGATGGCGGCAACGCCGAGATGGCCATGCCGGTCGCCGAAGGAGGGCTGCGCATCACCGATACGGGGGCCTTCGACCGGGAGATCAAACTGTCGATGCTGGAGTGGGGCTTCTCGCAGATGCAGCTTGACGTCAAGCAGGGCGAGAAGATCCGCTTCACCGTCCGCAACGACGGCAAGATCCTGCACGAGTTCATGTTCATGACCATGCCGGCAATGGCGGCGGTCAACTACCGCGCCAAGCGCGCCGACTGGAATCTACTCGAACATGAGGCGCTGTTTGAAAAGTCCCTGCTGCTGCCCGGTGGCGAAGTTTCCTTTGTCGTCCAGGTTCAGGAAACCGGCAACTGGATGTTCATGTGCATGCTGCCCTATCACATGGAAATGGGCATGATGGGCCAAATGGCGACCGAGGGCCGCGCCATGGAGATGTAAACCGGCCAGGGCGGGAGCCTCACGGGGCCTGGGAACAGCGCCTCCGTGGGGAACCTCCCGACGGCGCCCCGTACGGCAAAAGATCCCGGGCCGGTTGCCCCGGCCCGGGATCGTCTAAAGCGCGCAGAACCAACCGGTGCCGCGCCGACTGTCGCCGGCGGTGTGACGGCAGATCTTGAGGCGGGCCGCCATGACCTAGGCCGTAAGGCGGCGGCGCTGACCGGAATCCGTTTGAAGTCGCGGTACAAATTGCTTTAACAACATCAGCTGCAGCGAAGAAAAAGCGGGAAGGGCGTTCGACGCCCGTCCCTTGCCCGAAAAATTTTTCCCTGAACAAGAGAAATCCATGTGCCTATCAGCTACTGTGAGTTTTGCCGCGAGCGGCCTTCTGGTTGTCGGCGGCGCCTTTGCCAGCTGGAGGGCCTGGAATGTCAACACCCGCTATCTGCCAATCGCCTTGATGCCGGCCTTTGCCGGCCTGCAGCAGTTCCTCGAGGGCTATGTCTGGGTCGGCATGAACAGCGGCGACGACGCCATGGTGCTGTGGAGCGCCATGGGCTACATCTTCTTTACTTGGTTCATGTGGCCGATCTGGATCCCGCTGTCGATCTATGTGCTGGAGCCTCCGGAAAGCAGCCGCAAGTCGCTGTTTTTGATCTTTACCCTGATCGGCGCCGTCTTCGGCTTGCTGCTCTATGTTCCGCATCTGCTCAATCCCGACTGGATCAATGTGGCGGTCAACCAGGATTCGCTGGCCTATGAAGGCACCATGTGGCTCGACTATCTGATGCCGCGTCGGGCGACCTATGGCATCTATCTGTTCCTGATCATCGCGCCGCCGCTGCTGTCGCAATACCTGCACGTCAAATATTTCGGCCTCACCATCATCGCGGTGGTCACGGTGGACGTGCTGCTGTTGAACTATGCCTATATCTCGTTTTTCTGCCTGCTCGCCGGGCTGGGAACGCTGCACTTGATCTATATTATCATGCGCAACAAATGCGCCCGGGAGTGCCCCACCCTGTTTGTCTAACCGGCAATCGACGGCGGCGCCCTGGGTCAAACGGCATTACGGCACTACGGCCTTACGCCATGGGACCGTTTGACCCGATCCGACTCCAGCCGCCCTCCGCGTCGCCGGATTAATTTCTCATTTAGAGGTCATGTACCTTAAAAGGCGAAGTGTCCGCGAAAGATTGCGTTAGATCACAGCGCTCCCGACGCTTTTGCCCGAGCCTGACGCTGCAAGGTTGACTCCGCACGAGCTGTCAGACCGATGAACGCGAAATTCTTCGACCTCACCACCGCTTTAGATCAGGCCGACACCGTCGAGAAAGCCTGGCGGCTGGGGCTGGCCTTTTTCGCGGCCTTCGGCGCGACCCACATTTGCTTGACCGCGCACGCCCCCGGTCGGGAGTTTTTCACCAAATGGTCGACGCCGGACTGGGTTTTGGACGCGTACTTGGAAAGCGACGTGTCGACGACAGGATCGCTGGTCGCGCACTGCCAAACCAGCCTCTCGCCCTATTTCAGCGGCTATGATGCGGAGCGCCGCCCAAACAGTCTGACACCAGAGCGTATCCGGTTTCTCGACACCCTCCGGCAAGTCGATATCACCCACGGCATAATATTCCCGGTCAACAAACAGCCGGACTGCCAGTGGGGCTACTTTTCCTTCAACACCCGGCTCAGTCGGGAAGACGTCCAGCAGATCTTTGAACGAAACGGCGGTCTGATCGGCCTGGCGGGTTTGGCCCTGTTTCATCGCGTCGAACAGTTGAGCTTGGCGAAACAACGGCTTAAGGCCAGTCTTTCAGCCCGAGAAGAAGAATGCCTTCTGTGGCTGGCGAAAGGCCTGCGCAATGACCGCATCGCCGAGAAAATGGGGGTCAAGCCGATCACGGTGGAGTACCACCTGCTGAATTGCCGCAAGAAACTCGGCGCAACAACCCGCGAGCAGGCTTTGGTGATCGCTGTCATGAACAGCTTGATCCGCCCGTAACCGCAACGCGTCCCGCCAGGCGGCCCGCCAGGCACCCGGCCAGACGCTGTTGGCCAAGCCCAACGCCCGGTAGGGTGCAGGCAAAATCAGCAATAGTTGGCCAAAATATTCATCGATACAACTAAAATATAACCAAGGAATAGTTTCGTAGCTCAACCGATAAATATAGAAAAACAACTTTATTCAACGTAAGATGTACGTAGTTCATAACATTTATCTTGAATATATATTTGCAACTATCCTATCTATTCAGCTTCAACTATGGATATCCATAGCTTGTGCGTCTGTTTGTTCATTCCTACGGTTTTTTTCAATGTCTCTAATTTTCAATGTTTTTGGCTCAAATTCCCTGCCTGGCCCCCGCCGACCGATAAACCGGCGGGGGATTTGAAGGAGCAGCGACCGGCGAGACCAAGGGAAGCGCGCAATGCCCAATCTGAAAATTTCCCACAAGCTCTATATCGGCTTCGGCTTCCTGCTGCTTTTGCTTTCGGCTGCGGTCGCCACGACAATTTGGCAGGTTTCCGCCATCAAGCAAGATACCGATCGGGTGATCGCCCTTCGGACGCCGACCGCGAACGCCTCCCAGCGCATGGTCAACAATATCAATGCATCGCTCGCCGCCCTTCGGGGCTGGATGTTGGCCGAAGACGCCGATTTCAAAGCCCAACGGGCGACCATTTGGCGCGACATTGCCCAAACCCGCGCCGTGATCGACCAACTGGCGGCGAATTGGACCAATCCCCAGAACATCAAGAACTGGGACGCTTTCAAAACCATTCTAACGGAATTTGAAATCGCCCAGCAGAAAGTAGAGGACATCGTCCACACGCCTGACGAAACGCCGGCAAACAAAATTCTGGCGACCGAAGCCGCGCCCCGGGCCGCGGCGATGGTCACCAATATCAGCAAGATGATCGACTTGGAGCTGGCCGGCCAAGGCGGCGCAGAGGGCGATCGGATTCAAATCCTCGGCATGATGGCCGACATCCGCGGAACCTTGGGCGTCGGTCTTGCCAACATCCGCGCCTACCTGCTCACGGGAGAGGCCAAGTTCGCCGCCAACTTTGAAAAGCTCTGGCAGAAAAACAGCCGGCGCTTCGATGACCTGCGGAACTCCGCGTCCCAACTGTCGCCGGAACAAAAAGTCGCTTTCGACGCCTTTGCGGCGGAACGCGAGGGCTTTACCGACCTGCCGGCGCAAATGTTCGCCATTCGCGGGTCACGGCAATGGAACCGGGCGCAATACCTGCTGATCACCGAAGCCGCCCCGCGCGCCAACCGGTTGATCGCCATCCTTTCCGGCGCGCTGCAAGCCGACGGTTCGCGTGTCGGCGGCATGGTCGAAAATCAGAAGGCGCTGCTGCGAGCGGACGCGGACGCCGGCGCCAAGAAAACCAGCCAACTGTTGGCCATGGAGTGGGGTCTGCTGTTCATCGGATTTTTTTCCAGTTTGACCATCGCCGTGCTTACGGCGCGCTCCATCGCCAAGCCGGTGATTGAGATGACCGGCGCCATGAGCCATTTGGCGCAAGGCGACCTGGAAACCCAAGTGCCCGCCAAGGATCGATCGGATGAAATCGGCGATATGGCGCAAGCCCTTCAGGTGTTCAAAGACTCGCTGCTGCACACCCACAAACTGGAGGCGGAACAGGCCACGGCGCGGGCGGCGCAACAGCGACGCGCGCAGGCCATCGAAGACCGGACCGGCCTGTTCGACAAGGTCGTGGTCAAAGCCCTGGAGACCATCACCCTGTCGGCGAGCAACATGCAGTCCTCCTCCGAGAGCCTGTCCGCCCTGGCCGAACAGACCAGCGCCCAGTCCGTGGCCGTGGCCGCCGCAGCCGAACAAGCCTCCGGCAATGTACGCACCGTGGCCTCGGCGACCGAGGAATTGAGCGCGTCAATCGCCGAAATCAACCATCAAGTCGGCCGCTCCTCCGCCGTCGCGGCGAACGCCGTGGAGGAGGTTACCGTCACCAACGACAAGGTAAAAAGCCTCGTGGCCGCCGCGCAAAAAATCGGCGACGTGGTCAATTTGATCACCGATATCGCAGAACAGACCAATCTGTTGGCCTTGAACGCCACGATCGAGGCCGCCCGCGCGGGCGATGCCGGCAAGGGGTTCGCCGTGGTGGCTTCCGAAGTCAAAAACCTGGCCGGGCAAACGGCCAAGGCAACGGAGGAAATCAGCGCCCAGATCGGCGGCATTCAATCAGCAACCCAGCAAACCGTTGTGGCGATCGATGGCATTGGCTTGATTGTCCGGGATGTCAGCGAAATTTCGACGACCATTGCCGCGGCGGTTGAACAGCAGGGCGCGGCCACGGAAGAGATTGCCCGCAACGTCGAACAGGCGGCAAGCGGCACGCAAGACGTCAGCGCCAACATCTCCGACGTGACGAAAGCCGCCAGAGAAACCGGCCACTCCTCGTCGGTCGGATTGGAAACCGCGCGAGAGCTGGCGAAACAGGCCGGCTTGCTGCGGCACGAAGTCGATTCCTTCCTGCATGATATCAAATCGGCCTAACGGCGATGCGCCGGGCGCTTCTTTCTTCGCCAATCACCTTCTAGGACATCTTCAGCGACCTTAAAAACAGCGACAGCAACTCCGACTGCGAGGAAATCCGAAGCCGCGCGTAGGCGTTCTTGCGATGCGTCTTGACGGTGCCCAAGGAAATATTGAGGTGCTGGCAAATCGCCTCTGACGAGTAGCCGCGCAGGACCAGCCGCACCACGTCGCCTTCACGCTCGGTCAACGCGGCCTTGCCAAAGGCCGCAAAGGCGTCGTCGATGCGACTGTCGGGGGGCGTATGCCGGGCGCCGCCAACGGAAAACTCGGCCAGATGCTTCCTGACCACCGCCGCGACGGCGGGAAAAACCGTCGACACCCGGTCAACATCGGCCGCGCCGAAGCCATGATCGCTTTCGGCGCGCGACAGGGTGATCTCGACCAACACATCACTGTCCAGAAAGATCGCCAGATCCATCTCCTGCATCGCCCGGGGCCAATGATCGGTGAGATAGCCAATTTCTTCACTGGCGCTGGGCGATACCCGGTGCGCGCGGTAGCGCCGCTGCGCGCTGCCGGGCGCCAAATCGGCGGCCAGGTCGGACGCCAAATCGCGCATCAGATAGACCCCCTCCATCAAACCGCCGAGATAGGCCTGATAGAAGGGATTGAGGACGTAAGTGCCTTCGATGTAGGCGGTGATGCCCTGTTTCGCCTCGACCGGCGTGAAGTTGTCGTACAGATGGATCGGCCGGGACCGGCGTCGGTAGATAAAGATCGCCGCCATGTCAAAGGGAAGAACCTCGGCAAGCCCGGCAATCAACGTTTCCGGCAGTCGCTCGCTTCCCAGATCATCGATGATCCTGGCAAGCGCGGCGTGCCATCCGTCGGCGGCGTTGTTCCAGGTCGATGGATTTCCCGTTCCGCTCAAGCTGTTGCGCTCCCGCCCTAATTTGATTCCGCCCTAATTGAATCCCGGGTGAAGGGCGCCGGTCGTTCCGTTCCCGACCTCATACCTTGGGGGTATGTCGGCCTTCGCCGCATCGCCCTACCATAACCGTCAAGATCTGAAAACAACTCCCGCAATCAATGACCTGAGGACAAAATGTCTAGCGAAGTGACTCTGGATGTCGAATTTTGCCGCGCACAGTTTCCGCTGCTCAAAGAGGGCTGGGTGTTCCTGGAGAACGCCGGCGGAACCCTGGTGCCGCAGCAGGTGACCAACCGGATTACCGACTATATGACCCACAACCAGGTGCAGCCTAACGAAGGCTATGAAGCCTCGCTTGTTGGCCAGGAGTCAATCAACCAGGGGCGCGCGGTTCTGGCCGCGCTGATCAACGCCGACGACGACGAAATCGTCGTCGGCCCCTCCACCACAAGCAATGTTTATCTGCTGTCCCGCGCGCTATTGCCGCTGTTCAAGCCGGGCGACGAGATCATTGTCACCAACCAGGATCACGAGGCCAACAACGGCGCCTGGCGCAGACTGGAGCGCCACGGCCTGGTGATTCGCGAATGGCAAATGAACCCGCGCTCCGAGGACCTGGAGATTGAAGATCTGACGGCGCTGCTGTCCGACAGAACCAAGCTGGTCTGCGTGACACACTGCTCCAACGTGGTTGGCTTGGTGCATGACATCAAGACCATGGCCGAAAAGGTTCACGCCGCCGGGGCCTTGATCTGTGTCGACGGCGTCGCCCTAACGCCGCACCGCCGGGTCAACGTCAAGGCGCTGGACGTCGATTTCTACCTCTACAGCCCCTACAAGGTGTTTGGTCCGCACCTGGGGGTGCTCTATGGCAAGCGCGAGCTGCTGGCCGCCACAACCAACGAAAGCCATTACTTTCTCGACGACGCGGATTTTCAGCGCCGGCTGTGCCCGGGCGGCTTGAACTTCGAACTGACCGCCGCCTGTCGGGGGATCGGCGACTATTTCGATTTGCTGCACCAACAGCATTTTGCCGGCGACAATAGCGCCGCGCAGGCCCGCCTTGACCGCCTGTTCGATCTGTTCAGCGCCCATGAGACCAAACTCGCCAACCGCATCGAGGGGTTTCTCAGATCGAAGAACAGCGTTCGCCTGATCGGCGCCCATGCCGACAGCGGGCGCGAAAAGGTCGGGGTGTTCGCCTTCCAGGTCGCCGGGCAGAACGTCACCACCATCCCGGCACAGGTCAGGACCGCCAAAATCGGGTTCTACGGCGATGACTTCTACGCCGCGCGCTGTATCGACGCCCTGGGGTTGCGCGAGCAAGGCGGCGTCATTCGGGTTTCCTTGGCGCACTACAACTCGGCGCAGGACGTCGACCGCCTGATCGCCGCGCTCGATCCGCTGATTCCCGACTGACGCCACCGCCGGAACGGCAAGCCGTCCTCCGCCAGCCGGAGGGCGGCCGCCGGGCGCGGGAAATCCTGCGGCAAGCGCCCCGCGACTTACCGCTTGGCGATCCCCAGCGCCGCCGGCGGCCTTGTGCTGGAAAAA